>Ga0181594_10000039_pt1 | contig 88905 bp, 73 predicted proteins | sample 071ome_18_FD_145603 | JGI IMG/M metagenome (GOLD analysis project Ga0181594, IMG submission 145603) | Coastal salt marsh microbial communities from the Groves Creek Marsh, Skidaway Island, Georgia - 071413BT metaG (spades assembly) | ecosystem: Environmental > Aquatic > Marine > Intertidal zone...
GAGCTGCCGGCGTGGACGGAGTTCCCATCTTCCAACCCAGAAATGCCGATGAAGGTCCGGCGGGACCCGACGAATTGGGCACCGGTGAGCGCGTCCAAGGACCGTCGGTACCGATCCTAATTGCCGAGCATGCGTGTCAGCAGATTCCGGGTCATTTGCTGAACCCTGGCGTCCGTTGCAGGTCGGTCGGGGTTGAAGCCGTCATTGTCGAGGAACCACGACCAGTAGTTTGTGCCGGCGGCAAAGACGATCGCGCCACTCGCGGACCTCGTGTGAATCGCCGCATGGTGGACGTCGGGAAGGGAATTGCGATCAAGGACGGGGGATTCGGCGAGCAACACGAGGTCGACCGAGGGCGGTGACACGCCGTTGTCCCAGACTCTGTCGTACTCGTAGCCCACAAGTCCGGGGATCTCGTCCCCGTCGACGACTCCAGTTCCGTCGTAAATCCAGTGTGCTGAGTTCTTCACCACCCAGGGGAAGGAGTCGCCAAACGTGTAGTCGGAGCTGTACATGATGCCGAGGATGCCGTTCTCCGGCTCGTTGACCTCCGCGTCTCGCCATCGGACGGTCGTTTCACCCGGGGGTGCACCCACGTCCAGCGCGGCCTCCTTGAAGCCGACCATCACCCGGTTCGGCGCGGACGAGGACGACGCCTCGAAGCGGACCTGCCAGTACAGGTTGTTCGCATCGAAGAACGCGGCATGCGTACCCGCGTCGAGGGCACCCACGAGCACGTCGCGCATTCCTCGTGACCAGTACTCGTCGTGGAAGTTCGAGACGAAGACGCGCACGCCCGACAGGAGGGAAGGGTCTCTCTCCAGGTCGATGCTCGTGACGTAGGAGGCGTCGTACCCCTCCCGCTCCAGCCAGCGGATGAGGTTGTAGTCCCCCGAGAATACGTCTCCCGCCCCCGACCCGTTCGCGTACGGTCGGTCGAAGGAGACCTTGTACGCTCTCCCTCCCTCCGAGTTGTACTCATACAGGCTCTTGCCACCCCAGTTGTTGTACGCCTGGTAGGTGGTCACCGGGATCTGTACGACCATGTCCCCGGGCGCGGCATCGTCACGGATCACGAACATGATCCGGCCCAGAGGGGCGCCGGTTGACGTCAGGTCGACCAGGTAGACGCCACTCGTCCAGGTCGCGTCCGTCTGCAGCGTATACGTCGAACTCCACGCCGCCTCGATCAGTCCGGTTCCGACCTCTGCCACCGGTTGAGCTTGCTCGAGACCGGCGACCGAGTCGACGCGCAGAATCACACTCTTGCCGACTCCTCCGTACCAGCCCAGTCGTGAGACCTCGAGGGTATGCTCCGAACCATCGGTCGAGATGTGAAAAGAGATGGCGTCCCCCCGATCGATGCTCACGTCTCCGGCGTACCCCTCGATGAAGGTGGCCTCCTTGAGGACCTTGAGAGACTGGACCGCCTGCGCGACCTGACCGTCTCCGCTACGTACCTCGATCGTGAAGGAACGGGCCTCAACGAGTGTCGGTGTGCCGGACATCCGTCCCGAGACGTCGAGGACCAGCCCATCCGGGATGGCTCCGCTGACGAGCGTGACCTCGTAGCTCCCATCCCCACCCGCTGCACCGATCGTGTCCGAGTACGACATACCCACTCGGGCCTCCGTTAGCGCGATCGTGTCGACGGACAGGGGCTCGTAGACGATCAGTTCCACGCTCAGTGAGTCGACCTGCCCATCGCCGGACGTGACGATCGCAAGCACCTGATTCACGCCCGTCATCGCAGGAGTGCCCTCGATGAGTCCGTCCGGTGAGAGCGTGAAGCCCTCTGGCAGACCCTCGCTTCCCGCGGACCACAGGTACTCGCCGTCTCCCCCCGTGGCCTGCAGCGTCCCCGTGTACGGCACGCCCACGACGCCGGAACTCAGCATGGGATTGGATGCCAGCAAGGGTTCGTAGACGCGGACGGTCACCGTATCAGACACCGCTCCGGCCGATGCGACGAGGCTGACTACGCCCGCGGACTTCGCTGTCACGAGCCCCAGTGAGTCGACCGAGGCGACGCTCGAGTCTACGGACGCCCACACGGCACGTTGCCCGACGACGGCGACCCCAAGTGCGTCTGTAAGTGCGGCCACGATGGTTAGCGTATCCTCGCGGACCATCGACGCAGGAGCCCCCGGATCGATCGTGATGTTCGCGACGATCTGGGTGACGGCTACGCTGGCGGTGACGATCGCCGCTCCACTCGTCGCCGTGATCGTCGCGGTGCCGTTCGCCCTGGAGGTTACGACTCCGAAGGCGTCGACCACTGAGACCACGGTGTCCGATGCGGTCCACAGGACGGCGGCGCCGGCCATCGGCTGCCCCAAGGCATCCAGAACCGTCGCCGTGACCGTCGCCGTGTCACCGAGCGACGTAAAGCTGAGCGTGTCGGTATCGAGTTCGATCGACGCAGCCAGCTGACTCACGGTCGCGGATGTGCTCGCACTCGACGCGTCGGCCGTTGCGGTAATCGTGGCGGTCCCATTGGCCCGGGAGACGACCAGTCCTCCAGCATCTACCGCCACGACGGTGGAGTCCGATGTCGTCCACGTCACGTCTGCGCCCTCCACGGGGGCGTCATTCGCATCCAGCGCGGACACGCTCAACCGGGCCGTATCGCCCAACGAGACGAAGGTGAGCGTGTCCGTGCTCAGCCCGATCCACACGACCACTTGATCCACGGTCACCTGCGCGGCCGCGCTTGCCACTCCGCTCGTTGCGGTAATCGTCGCCGAGCCGTTCCGGACCGCTGTCACGACGCCGTTGCCGGCGACCGCGGCGACGTCCAGGTCCGAGGAGGTCCAGGTCACAGTCTGGCCCGGCATCACGGAACCGTTCTGGTCCCTCACCGTCGCCGTCAGTGTCGTCGTTTCGCCCAGAGAGCCGAGCGTTACCGCACTTGTCGACAGCTCGATACTCGTGGCGGTGGGGGTCGGTGGTTCGGTCGGCGTCGGGCTGTCGGAGGTGCACGAGACCACGGCCAGTGCGGAGAGCCCGACGAGCAACCTGTGCACCCGGCGTGCAGCTCTCCGGCGATGGAGACAGTTGGTCTCGTCGCCGCGCCGGTACTCGAGCGTCATGGCTACGACCGCACGATCACGGAGGCCCACCCCGCCGCGAACACAACCGACCGTGGGGACGGGCTCTCTGAGGTCAGCGTCCGTGGCCACGCTCTTGGGATCCGATACAAGGCACCGCTCACGGCCTGGCCCCGTCTTCCTCCCGTGTGAACTGCAGCGCAGCAGTGATCCCACCCAGGTCGACCACGAACGCGTGTAGTCCGGGGACCTCGCGAGCGGCTCGGATCAGGGGGGGATCCCCGCGAAGGGCCTTCAGCTGGCTGACGAAGGCGGTCTCCCACCCACCGATGGCTACGAGCGCCTCATCGCGATCCGAGATGCCCAGCTCGGGAAACGAACGATTGGAGGACTCCAGAAACCTTCCGATGTGCAGCGCGAATCTTCCGTCTGCCCTGTGCACGCTGGCCGAACCCTCCTCCGCTGGAGCGCTGAAGTCCCAATAACGGCTGACCAGAACGCGGCGTTGACCCCATTGAAAGTGGAACGCAGAGCCGTCTGCGGAGACGGTCGCTGTTTCCCGCTCGCGGGCCCAAAGAGGCAACAGCAGATAAAAGGCCTGCTCGGGGACCACCACGAGTTCCGGTCGTGCATCCGAGCTCAGTAACGGCATCACCTGGGCCAGGCTCGCGCGTCTGAGGAATAGGTCGTCCGGAGCCCATGGAGTTCTCTGGATACCGATTGCGCTGCCCAGCGGCCCTCCGAACAGGGTCGAGAGGATCAGGGCCAGGACTCCGAGCGTGCCCCGTGCACCCCTCGGTACATCCAGCAAGGAGGCGCAGAACCATCCGATCAACGGAAGGGTGAAGGTCATCAACCACACGGAGTGCCGGGTCGCCCCCATGGGGTACAGCTGCAGTGTCGCAGCGATCACCCCGATGGCAATCGCCGTTCCCCCCGCCACGAGGAGGCGCCACTCCCGCCTCGCACCTGCATAGACCAGCGCACCCAACAGAGCGATCGCTGCAGGCCCCCGAAACCAGGTCGGCGCTGCGAGCCTCTGAAAACCGAGCAGGCTGCTCCAGACTCCGCCCGGGCTCGTGATCATGTATCCACCCAGCCATCCATCCAGGGCTTCCGTTGCGAGCCCGCTCCCCGAGACAGCCCGCAGATGGAAGACCCAGAGCAGTGTGATCAGCACCCCGGGAACGAGGTGCGCAAGAGCCAGACGTCGCCACGCCGGGCGGGCAAGACCATGCGCGACACCCTCGTGGAGCAGAAGTGCGCCAAAGACGCCGATCGCGAAGATCGCCGAGTAATGCGTGAGGAGTGCGAGACACACCAGCACCACATACGTGGTCAGTCCGCGTGAGCCACCCGCACCGTCCCCTACCTGGGCATCGTCGGAACAGCCACGCGTCGCGTCGAGTTCCTTCAAGAGGAAGTAGAACGCCCAGGCGAGGAAGGCGAAGAGCATCATGTAGGGTCGCATCACCCGGGACAGCTCGACCGCTCCGCTCGAGAAGGTGACGAGCAGCCCGGAGCAGAGGGCGGCAACCAGGCCGCGTGCACCTCCGCCCGACAGCCGGTTTGTGGCTGCCCACACGCCAGCGACCGCTACGACGCCGCATGCGACTGAAAAGCCCCTGAGCCAGACGAAGTCCCAGGTCAGGATCCGGAGGCCGCGGAGCAGAAGATAGTAAAGGGGCGGATGCGCGTTCTCAGCCACCTCCGCGACGAAGTCACTCAACTGGAGGCGTGTGAGGATCGAGTAGTAGATGCCTTCGTCGGGATTGAGCCACCATTCGCCGAGGCCGGGCACGCGAAGCGCCAGGGCCACGACCAGAATGGCGATCAGCGTCCCGTGGCGGGCCACAGAATGCAGAATCGATGAAGGCTCGGTGCTCACGGTCGCGAAAGTAGAAGCGGAGTCCGCCGGGCGTCTACCTTCCTGGTACATCGCCCTGCGAGAGGTCTTGCCTTGGCGGTGTTCTTAGTTGCTCGCAACTTAGCCAATGATCCACACTCCCATGGATGATACCTCTGCGCCCTCGCCGGACGAGTTCGCGGCGGCCCTAGAGGTCGTGCGCTCTCAGCGTGTCGCAGTCTTCGTGGTCGCATTCAACGCTGAGAGCCTCATCAGAGACACCCTTCGGCGCATTCCCGAAGCTCTGCGTGAGTGCTTGACCAGTATCTACGTCATCGACGACTCGAGCCGGGACGAGACCGTCGACGTGGCTCGCACGTTGCAAGCCGAGATCCCCAACCTCGACGTGTTCCAGACCCCCTACAACCAGGGATATGGCGGGAATCAGAAACTCGGGTATCAGTACGCATCTCGTCGCGAGTTCGATATCGTCGTCCTTCTCCATGGCGATGGTCAGTATGCCCCCGAGTTCTTGCCCCGGATGCTCGCTCCGTTCCGCGACTCAGAGACGGCAGCGGTATTCGGTAGCCGCATGATGGTGTCGGGGGCCGCCCGGCGCGGCGGCATGCCGCTGTATAAATGGATCGGCAACAAGGTGCTGACAGCCGCGGAGAACCGGATTCTCGACGCCGATCTCTCCGAGTTTCACTCGGGGTACCGCGCGTACCGGGTGTCGGCGCTGGAGCAGGTGCCCTTTCAGTACAATACGAATGATTTCCACTTCGATACCGAGATCATCATTCAGCTTCTCGCAAGGGAGCTTCGGATCGTGGAGGTACCCATCCCGACGTTTTACGGCGACGAAATCTGCCACGTGGAAGGGATCCCCTACGCACTCCACTGTTTAGGAACGGCGATTCGCTCCAGAGCGAACCGGTACCACCTCGTCCATCATCCCAAATTCGACGTCTTCGATTCGGACGCGTACGTCTTCAAGATCTCTCCGAACACGGTCCACCAGCATGTCGTGAACCGAGTGGTCATGTCCGGAGAGCGCGTACTCGAGCTCGGCGCAGGTCATGGCCAGGTCGCCCTTACGCTCCACGAGCGAGGTGCGAATGTGGTCGCAGTCGATCTCACGAGACCTGACGTCGATGTTCCGTTCCCCTACCTCGCGGTGGACCTTGATGGCGCCTTCTCCGAGGAGGTCTTGTCAGAATGCGGGGGTGCAGTCGATACGGTAGTGGCGCTGGACGTGATCGAGCACCTGCTTCGACCCGAGCGGAGCCTGCGGGAAATACGTCGCACCATGAGATCCGGTGCGAAGCTGGTTGCGAGTACAGGCAACGTGGCCTTCCTCCCGGTCCGCTTCATGCTTCTTCTGGGGCAGTTCAACTACGGCAAGAAGGGGATTCTGGATCTGACGCACACCCGACTCTTCACCGTCCGCTCCTTCTGCCGAATGCTCGAGGGTGAGGGTTTTCGTGTCGATTCGGTCAGCGGCTTCGGGCCGCCCATTCGAGATATGGTGGGCGCCTCGCCCCTACTTCGCTTCCTCGATAAGGCCGCAGGCGTGATTGCCCGGCTCTGGCCCGGGCTTTTTGCTTACCAGATCCTCGTTGAGGCGACGCGAGTCGATGATGTCGAGACGCTCTTGGACCGTACGATTGCGGAGCAGGAGACGTGAAACCGCGGCGCTCGCCGCGTCTGCTCGGGCGGATCGGACGCGGCCACTTGATGCGCGGTCACCGGTGCGGTCGTGCTCGCCATCTCATCCGTCGCCGTGATAGTCGCCTGACACGAACTGCGGGGTAGCAGCAGGAGCTGGATCCAACCATTCAGACGGACATGCAGATGAAGCTCCTCCTTGTGGGTGCCACCGGGACTGTGGGCACGGCGATCGCGACTGCGTTCGAAGCCGAGGGCGACGAGGTCGTTCGGGTCGGATATGCGTCGGGTGATCAGACCGTGGACCTTGCCGATCCAACGTCCGTCCGTGCCCTCGTGGATGCCGCGGGCCCCATTGACGGGATCGTCTGCTCGGCTGGTGTCGCCCAGTTCGGGCCGGTTGAGGAGCTCGACGATCAAGCCTACCAGTCAAGCATCGCAAACAAGCTGATGGGGCAGGTCAATCTCGTGCGTTTCGGGCTCGAGTCGCTACGCGAAGGGGCGTCCTTCACGCTGACCACCGGCACACTGAGTGTCCGTCCGACACCCGGCACCGCGGCCGTTGCCATGGTCGGCGGTGCGCTCGAGGCCTTCGTGCGTGCCGCAGCCCTGGACCTGGATGGGCGGTATCGAGTGAATGCGGTAAGCCCGGGCTGGGTAGCGGAGTCGCGGCAGGCGATGGGGCTCGAGCCGATGCCGGGGATCTGGGCCGACGATCTCGCCCAGTATTACGTCATGGCGGTGCACGGCGACGCGAACGGAGAGGTCTTCGAGGCCGAGAAGCCGCTCGAGGTTGCCCTCGGTTAGACCCTTCGCGGGCCGGTCACGCGAGTGAGGCCTGGCTCGACGGTCAGGGGCGCCACGGGTAGTCAGGCCGCCTGAGATGCCAGTCGGTCTCCGACTGAAAGGACATACCGAAGTCGAGGGCGGCCTGATCATCGAACGGGGATGCCACGATCTGCAGGCAGAGGGGCATTCCGTCGAGATCAAATCCGCAGGGGATGTTGAGGCCCGGGTGGCCGACCAGATTCGCGATGTAGTTGAGTCGAGGGGTCGCGGCGTCGAAGTCTGCGGGCGGCTCCCACTCGTTGCGGGCCGGTATCGGCCACCCGTCGCTCACTTCACGCAGTCCGGCCCCATTCGGCCACGTAGGTGCCACGACCGCGTCGTACCGTGAGAGAATCTCGTCGGCCTCACGCGTCAGCTGGCTGCGGATCCGCTGCGCGGTCAGATAGTCGGCCGCCGGCATCATGCGCCCCGCCATCCATCCCGCCGCTCGGTCTTCGTTGAAGGAGAACATTCCGCCGGCCCGTCCGTCGGCGAATAGCGGCTCGAAAATCGTGCCGCTTTCGACGGTCACGATCGTGCTGAACAGGGCACCGGTCGGGTAGAGCGGGAGATCGATGTCCTCCACGATGACACCCATCGATTCCCAGGTGTCGAGCGCCTCCTCGAAGACCTGTCGGTTGTGATCCGACTGCGTGAGGAGGAACTCGCGGCGGTGCACGCCGAGCCGTCGGCCGCGCATCCTCCCCGGGCTGGGCCGGAAAGAAAAGGGGCGATCCACCGACGAGTTATCGCGTGGATCGAAGCCGTTGATCTGTTCGAGGATGTACCCACAGTCCTCCGCGGACCTCCCGACAGGCCCGATCTTGTCGAGGCTCCACGACAGGGGCATGCAGCCGAATCGGCTCACTCGGCTGAAGGTGGGGCGCAGGCCGGAGGCACCGACGGACGAGCCGGGGAAGACGATCGATCCCCCCGTCTCCGTTCCGATCCCGAACCCGATCAGGCCGGCTACGGCAGCCGAGACCGTGCCGCTGGACGACCCGAAGCTGGTACGATCCAGCTTCCACGGGTTCAACGCGGAGCTGGTGTTGCCACCGGCGAATTCACCGAGCGACATCTTCGCCATCAAGATGGCTCCGGCGTCCGCGAGACGATCGATGACGGCGGCGTTACGAGTCGGAATTCGATCGCGGAAGATCCCGGATCCCCACGTGGTCCGGATACCGTCCGTGTCGAGCAGGTCCTTCACACCGTACGGGATGCCGTGCAGTATGCTGCGCCGCCGACCCGCCCGCAGTTCTTGGTCGGCAAGTTCGGCCGCCGCGAGCGCTTGATCGCGGGCGATCGTGACCATCGTCGAGAGCATGCCGTCATGGTCGGAGCGCGGCTCACTTGGCAGCTCGAACGGGGGTGGGTCGAGTTGCTCGGCGCGCTCGAGGAAGAGACGCGTCAGTTCGACCGAGGTGATCTCTCCGGAGGCGAGGAGGTCGGCCTGCTCGCGTACGGTCATGAAGTGGACTGGGGTCGACTGCATCTCAACCCCTCCGGAAGATCGTGAGGGGCTGCTCGTCCTCGTTCAAGGGAAACGCCCGGAGCTCGTTGGAGATGCGCGCGCTGTTCGCGACCGCTCGACGAAGGCGCTCGAATTGGTCGGGGTCCTCGTAGATGCCAGGGGCTCCCTGAGTGTCGAGCAGTGCCCGAACCATCTCCGCCGAGACGTCTCCCGAGTCGGCGACCTGTGCGCACGCCTGCTGCCATGCCAATGTCAGAGCTGCCGCGCCGGCGCCGGCCACTTTCGTGAACGTTCTACGGTCGATCGACATCACGCCCCCTTGAAGTCTGGAAGCTCGGGTCTAGTATGCCGGCCTCCGATGGACCCTCATGAGGCGTGGTTCGCAAATGGATGACAAGGGAAGCCTGCTGATCCGGGGGGGCACGGTCGTGACCGCGACCGGTCGCTCTCAGGCTGACGTACTGGTGCGGAACGGGCGGATTGACGCGGTTGGCCCCGATCTCGACGTCGCGGATGCCGATGTGGACCGTGTCATCGATGCGGCCGGGCACTGGGTGATGCCCGGCGGAATCGACACGCATACGCATCTGGCCCATCCGATCGGTCGACTCGGGGTCACGACTGCGGACGACTTCTACACTGGTACCGTGGCCGGGGCATTCGGAGGCGTCACGACGATCATCGACTTCGGACTGCAGGAGCAGGGCGGGACGCTGAGGGATGCCCGTGATCACCGCCTCGGCGTCATCGATCCGGATGCGGTGATCGACTTCGGCTTCCACCTGATCGTGACCGACGTGAACGATGGCGTTCTGGCGGAGATGGGTGATCTGATCCGCTCAGGCTTTCCGTCCTTCAAGGTGTACATGACCTACGGAGACAAGAAGATCGGGGACGATGATCTGATTCTTCTCCTCGAGGTCGCGGGTGAGCACGGTGGACTCATCTATGCGCACTGCGAGAATGACTGTGCGGTCACGCATCTCATCGAGCGTCACCTCGCGGAAGGAAAGACCGGGCCGGCATACCACGCCACGAGTCGCCCGCCGGCCGTCGAAGCCGAGGCGACGAATCGAGCGATCATGCTGGCCGAGCTGGCGGGTGCACCCATCTGCATTGCGCACGTGACGTCGTCGGGGGCCGCTCAGCATGTTGCGGATGCGCGTGCGAGGGGAGTGGCTGTCGCCGCCGAGACGTGCCCGCAGTACCTGGTGCTCGACGCCTCCGTCTACGACCCCGGGGCCGGATGCGAAGTGGCGAAATTCGTCTGCAGTCCGCCGATGCGTGAACACAGCCATGTCGACGCCCTGTGGGATGCGCTTGCTGACGGCTCCATCCAACAGGTCTCGTCGGACCATGCTCCGTTCCGGTATGAAGGGCAGAAGACCGGGGGGTGCGACAACTTCACGCAGATCCCGAATGGGCTACCCGGCATCGAGACGCGGCTTCCCATCGTGTTCACCGAAGGTGTCGCCGCGGGGCGACTCACGCCCGAGCGGTTCGTCGAACTCACCGCCACTGCGCCGGCGCGCATCTTCGGACTGACGGGCAAGGGCCGGATCGAGCCGGGAGCCGACGCCGACCTGATCGTGGTGGACCCCGAGCGTGAAGTCGTCATCTCGGCCGACGTCCTGCACTCGGACGTCGACTACAGCCCCTACGAAGGCATGCGGCTGAAGGGGTTCCCTACATGGACTGTCGCCCGAGGCGATGTCATCGTCGATGACGGGCACCTGACCGCCGAGCGAGGGCGCGGACGGCGGGTGGACCGGATTCCGATCGAGCCCGCGAATCTGCCGTAGGCGCCTGCTCGCGCGGGTCGGGCAGGTCTACGGAATCAGATCTGAGCGCACCTCGTCGATGATTCCGTAGAAGCAGCACCATTCGCCCTCCAGGACCGAGGGCCGCGACCGGAGCCCGAAGACCACGCCATCCTCGGGTGCCACGACCTCGGCGGTCACACGGCCATACAGGTCGTAGACCTTGCCGAGGGGGGTCCCGGCAGGCATGGCGGTCTCGAAGACCATGTTCGGGTCGCCCACCCACATCCCGGAGGCTGGAGCGAGGAGTGCCTCCTGGTGCCCCATGCGCCACTCGGGTGCATACGTCGCGTCACCGGGCACCATCCCATAGTGACGCATCACATTCAGGTATCCCGCGGCCAGGTCGTCGGCGATGCTGTGGAAGTCACTGGTGAGGGTCCGACAGTTCCCGCCGAGCTCCACCGTGATACCGGCCTTTCCGAGTTCGGCCATCTTCGATGACGGGTTGGCGCCACCGACACCCGAGCGGAACACCAGATCCCACGGCTCTCCCATGGCGGCGGCGAGCTCGAGACTCTGGGGGTTGTCCGAGGCGAAGATCATGTGGGCGAGGTAGCTGTGCTCGCCGCCCGAGTGCACGGCGATCTGCAGATCGCATGAGTCCTTCATCGCGACCCAATGGGCCCAAGCTGCCCGTTCGCTCGGGTAGCCGTCTGCGCGGCCGGGATACATGCGGTTCATGTCGTACGTGAACGAGTCGAGCGGATCACCCCGCTTGCCCGCCTCGAACGCCGGGACGTTCATCGCCGCGACGCCGACCACTGTGCCCGATACTTCGGCGGGGTTCAGCCGATCGAAGAGTCGGAAGATCGAGAAGGCACCCTCCGGCTCATCCCCGTGCGTCGCGCCGTTGATCCAGAGGATCGGTCCGTCGTTCGCACCGTGGCAGACGAGAACCGGAATCTCTCTGGGTCGTCCGTCGGCTTCCGAGCCGACGGGCAGAGCGGCATGTCCGATGCTGCCGGCGTCGATCTCTCCGTTTCCGATCTGAAGTGCGTCTCTCATGCGTGTCTCGGTCGATGTCTGTCGGGGCTGGCGGCCGGGAAGGTACGGCGGGGACAGACGACTGTCACCGGGACTTGAACACTCTTGCCCGCTGACGGGTCTTTCTTGTACAATTGTTCAATCAATAGCTGAACAACAGCTGAACATCATAGAAATCATGCTCACATCACCTCTGCTCCTCGCGGCGCTGGTCCAGCTTTCGCCGGTCCAAGGCGACTTCGGTCCCGACCCTGTTTCTGCCCGTTCCTCCGACGGTCGTCCGACCTCGTCAGCGGTGGAATACAGCGGGGTCGCGCGCGAACTCGACGTCGCGGCTCCGGTGCTCGCATCCCCCGACATCTCCATCGACGGTCGCCTGGATGAAGTGGCGTGGGAGCGTGCGGCGCTCCTCACCGGCTTCTCCCAGTACGAACCCGTAGAGGGAACCCCGGCGTCCGAGGAGACGACCGTTCGCATGATTGTGACCCAGGACGCGCTCTACTTCGCCATCCGGGCTGAGGATTCGAGCGGCGGGGTGCGCGCCACACTGACGCAGCGCGACGGGTATGGCCGCTCGGATGACTATGTCCGCGTCATTCTCGACACGTTCAACGATCAGCGGCGCGCGTACGTGTTCATGGTTAACCCGTACGGCGTTCAGGGCGATGGACTCTGGGTCGAAGGGGGAAGCGGTCGATTCGGTGATCCGATCGACTGGAATCCTGACTTCCTCTGGGAGTCGAATGGACGCGTCGACGATGCGGGCTACTCAGCTGAGATCAAGATTCCGCTCAAGACGCTGCGGTTCCCGGAAGCCGATGTTCAGGACTGGGGACTCCAGGTTCAGCGGACGATCCGCCGGACGGGCTACCAGTCGTCGTGGGCGCCCATTACCCAGGAGCGAGCGAACAAGTTGGAGCAGGCTGGCTCGCTGACAGGGCTCAGGGGTCTGGACGCGGGTCTGTTCATGGAGATCAACCCGACGCTGGTCGGTTCACGCACCGGCCAGGCCGCGACCGATGGCACGGGCCTCGTGGGCGACGGAGGCCAGGGCGAGATGGGGTTGAACCTCACCTACGGCCTGACGTCGAATCTCACGCTCGACGGAACCGTCAATCCCGACTTCAGTCAGGTTGAAGCCGACGCGGGCCAGATCGCCGTGAACGAGCGCTTCGCACTCTTCCTGCCCGAGCAGCGTCCGTTCTTCCTCGAGGGGACGGACGTCTTCAACATGCCGAAGCGGCTCGTGTATACCCGATCGATCGTGAACCCGGTCGGAGCCGCCAAAATTTCCGGAAAGATCGGCGGGCTTCAGGTCGCCTACCTCGGAGCTGTCGACGAGGTCAACTCCGGGGCGTCAAACCCGATGGTCAATGTCATGCGGGTGCGCGGTGACATCGGCCAGTCGTCGAGCATCGGAGCGGTCTACACCGACCGCACCGAGCCGGGCGTCGACTTCAACCGCGTGATGGGTGCGGACGCCCGGTTTGTTCTCGGCGGTCGCTACACCCTGGAGATGCTCGCGGCCGGAAGCGCAGATGGTGCCAGTGGGACCGACACCGACTGGGGTTCGATGTTCTCGCTGAGCGCTCGCCGCTCCAGCCGAACCCTCTCGATGAACGCCTCGTTCGAGGACTCGTCGGAGGAATTCCGGGCGGGCAGCGGGTTCATCCGCCGGGTGGGCGTGACCCAGCTCGATGGACGGACGAGCTACACGTTCCGCGGCAAGCGCGGGGCGCTGGTGGAGAGCTGGGGCCCCTCGATCGACGCCGATATGACGTGGCTTCGCGAGGACTTCTGGTCTGGTGGTGCGCCGCAGGAGACCCAGCTCGGTGCGGGACTCAGCGCCTCCTTCCGGGGGAACATCGGTGGCTTCCTGAACTTCCGACGTCGCGGCTTCAGCTTCGATTCTGCTCTGTACGATGGGCTCTTCTCGGGGCCGTCGGAGTCGACGGTGGTTCCGGTGAGCGAAGGGGCGGACCTCTACTCCGGCTTGAACAGCGTAAGCCTTCGAAGCTGGATCAGCTCATTCGAGCGGGTCCGTATCTCACTGGGCGGTGGGTGGAGCGAGACGCCCATCTTCTCCAGTGGCCTTCCGCTCGACGTCGGAGAACAGTGGAGCGGTGATCTCGGATTCACCTTCTATCCCACTGGATCGATTCAGGCCGAGATCGGGGCGCGACACGTGACCATTCTTCGGAGCCTGGACGGGTCGACCTATTCTCAGGCGACCATTCCGCGTCTCCAGGCCCGGTACCAGGTCACGCGCGCGATGTACGTACGTGGCATCGGTGAGTACTCCAGTCAGAAGCGGGGCAACCTGCTCGACCCCGTGACCGGCGAGCAGGTGTACACGTGTTCCGACGATGGCTGCGCTGCACGGCGCGGTTCGGACCGCCACGACTTCCGGGTCGAGGGGCTGCTCGGGTACGAGCCGTCACCGGGCACCGTGCTCTTCTTCGGGTACACGCGTCAGTTCCGTGACACGTCCGCGTTCAGCTTCGATCAGGTTCAGGCCGTTCGGGATGGGCTCTTCCTCAAACTGAGCTATCGCTTCCGGATGTAGACGCGACGTCCGACGGCGACGCAACGAGGCCGGCTCCGCCCTGGGCGGAGCCGGCCTCTTCGCGTACGTGCTCTATCGGGGACCCGGCACTGCCGGGGGGGGCACGTTAACGGTTGCAGTTCCGGTAGTTGCAGACGGGCGTCAGGTTCGCGCCGGTCAGACCCTGTGGCTCCGGCTCTGCTACCGCCGGCAGGGTCAGTGTGCCGATCCCGTCGATCGAGGCCGATACAACCTCGCCGGCCTGCAGGTAACCCCGGTCGGACCCGGCGTTCGTCCCTCCGGACGTACCATTGTTGATCACGTCGCCCGGATAGAGAGTGATGATCGAGGAGCCATACTCGATCAGCTCCCACAGGGAGTGGATCATGTCACCGGCGGTGGCTTCCTGCAGCTGCTGGTCACCGATCGAGAGCGTCTGACGGAGGATCTCCATCGGGTCGCCGTAGAACTCCTTCGGGACGATCCACGGCCCCTGCGGCGCGAAGGTGTCGTGTCCCTTCCCGACGAACCAGTCGGACGTCATCGGGTTGCCGCCCGGCGGGCGACCGCCACGGTCGGAGACGTCGATGGTGACCATGTACCCGAACACGTGCGCCTCGGCGTCGTCCGCGGAGATGTACTTGCCCGCTCGACCGATCACGGCGCCCAGCTCGACTTCCCAGTCGATACGGTCGCGACCCCACGGAAGAACGATCTCGTGACCGTTACCGATGACCGCACCGCGGCTCGGCTTCAGAAAGAGGTACGGAACGCCGCGGTTCTCACGACGCTGACGACGGGCTTCCGCCTGCTGCTCGGGGCTCCCGGCCTCGTTCACATGACTGTAGAAGTTGACGGCCGCGTTCAGGATCTTGCCGGGATACATGATCGGGGGCAGCGTCCCGACCTCGTCGAGGTCGTAGACGTAGTCCGGCCGTGCGCCCGTAATCATGTCGTTTTCCACGACATGGTTTACGAGCTCGTAGAGACGGGCCTTCATGCCGTACTCGTAGCGCGCGATCAGGTCGAGCATGTCAGCGGGCTCCGGGATCGCAGGGTATGCCGGATCCCGCTCGAGAGCGGCGTTCGCCGGGTTCAGCGCGACGATGTACTGGTCGCGGAGGACCACGCCGACCTGCGGTGTTCCATCGATCTCGAAGGTGCCGACCTTGAACGGTTCGGCTACGTCCATTTGAGCCGTCGTCGGTGCCGGGACCGATACGGCTGCCGCCAGGGCGAAGGCAAAGACTGGAAGGGTCGTTCGGATGCGCATGGCCATGCCTCGTCGAACGGGTGGGGTGAGAGGCTGTCAGTCTGAGGTGCACCTGCGTGCGGGTCAATCGCCGGAGGTGCGACGCGGACGAAAAGCGGTATGATGGCCGTCCCTTCAACCAGTCAGGTTCGCCATGTCACAGTCTCCCTTCGCCGTCACATCGTCCGCAGGCGCTGCCCTCGTGGCTGCGGCTGCACTGTTACTCTCCGCGACCCCGATCCGGGCTCAGGATCCGGGAATCGATGCCGCGGTCGAGCGCTACGTCGCCGACATCATCGAGATGCGGCATCAGATTCACGAATTTCCGGAGTTGGGGAATCGTGAGTTCGAGACCTCGGCGCTCGTCGCGGCGCATCTCCGGGCGCTGAACTTCGATGAAGTCCAGACCGGGGTCGCACACACCGGCGTCGTCGGCCTCCTCGTCGGCGGGCTGCCGGGGGATACGGTGGCGGTCCGCGCGGACATGGATGCGCTGCCGGTCACGGAGAACACACCGTACGAGTTCGCGTCCCGCGTGCGAACGGAATATCTGGGGCAAGAGGTCGGTGTCATGCACGCCTGCGGTCACGACGTTCACACGGCGGTACAGCTTGGCGTCGCCTCGGTCCTGGCCTCGATGCGCGACGAGATCCCCGGTGTGGTGAAGTTCATCTTCCAGCCGGCTGAAGAAGGGCCGCCCCCGGGTGAAGAGGGCGGTGCGGACCTCATGGTGCGGGAGGGCGTGCTCGGTTCCCCCAGGCCGTCGGCGATCTTCGGGCTGCACACGCTTGCGTCCATGCAGGTGGGCACGCTCGGCTATGCGACGGGCCCGATGCTCGCTGCGGTTGACGGGTTCAACATCCGAATCATCGGACAGCAGGCGCATGGGGCGTACCCGGAGCTCGGCATCGACCCCGTGGTGATGGCGTCCCAGGTGGTCATGGGGCTTCAGACCATCCGGTCTCGCAACCTTCCATCCCTTGAGCCAAGCGTGGTGACGGTCGGCCGAATCCAGGGTGGCACCCGGCGCAACATCATCCCGGAAGACGTGATCATGGAGGGGACGGTGCGGACGTATTCCCCGCAGGTCCGGGACGACGTCGAGCGGCGGATGCGCGAAATCGTCGACGGAATCGTCTCCGCCGGTGGCGGCAGCTACGAACTGGAGTACAACCGCGGCACGCCGGCCACCATCAACAGCACCGTGCTCTCGGCCCAGATGGCACCGACGCTCGAGCGCGTGGTGGGTGCGGACCGGGTCGAGGTGCTCGATCCCGTCATGGGCGGCGAGGACTTCGCGTACTTCGCCAACGAGGTGCCGGGGTTCTTCTTCCGACTCGGCATGGTTGCCCCCGGGGTGGTGTCCGGTGGGCACCACACGCCGGAGTTCCAGGCGGACGACTCGTCGATCGGAGTCGGAATGCGCGCGATGTCGAACCTGCTGATGGACTACCTGAAGACTCGGCCGCGGACCCAGTAGAGCGGTCAGGAGACCAGACGATGAACACGTTGTTGAAGACCTCGAGTGTGACCGCAGAGACGTTGCTCGCCATCGCAGGCGTGACCCTGACCATGGCACTGCCCGAGCCCGTGGATGGCCAGACGCGCTTTCTGCGGCAGCCCGCGGTGAGTGCCGAGGAGATCGCATTCGTCCACGCCAACGACATCTGGGTCGTCGGTCGTGACGGGGGTGATGCCCGGCGGCTCACCTCCGCGGACGGCGCCGAAACTGAACCTGCGTTCAGCCCGGATGGTCGATGGATCGCCTTCACGGGGGAGTACGGTGGCAATCAGGACGTCTACCTCGTGGAGGCGTCAGGGGGGCAGCCGAAGAGGCTCACGTGGCATCCGTCCTCGGACGTCGTGCAGGGTTGGACGCCCGACGGAGAGATTCTGTTTCGATCCGGGCGCGAGGCAGTGCCCACGCGTCTCTGGACCTTCTATACCGTCGGCACCGAGGGTGGACTCCCGGTGCGATCGCGGCTCCATCAGGCGTACCAGGGTGAGTTGAGCGACGACGGAGCCTACTACGCGTATCAGGAGATCCAGCTCTGGGATCCCGGCTGGCGGAACTACCGGGGGGGGCAGGCGCAGCCAATCCGGGTCGTCTCCACGGAATCACTCGACCTGGAGCACCCCTCGTGGGAGGGCGAGCGACATCTCGATCCGACGTGGATGGAGGGCACCGTCTACTACATGTCGGAGCGTGACTGGGCGAGCAACGTCTGGGCGTACGACCCCGCGACGGGGGTCGACCGGCAGCTGACGTTCCACGCCGACTTCGACGTGATGAGCCTCGATGCGGGTCACGGCGTCGTGGTCTACGAGCAGGCCGGCTACCTGCACGAACTCGATCCGGCCACAGGCACGACGCGGCAGCTCGAGATCCGGGCCGCGGGAGACCAGAACTGGGCCCGTGGACGGTGGGAAGACGTGCCGGCCACGCAGCTGACGAACCCGGGCCTGTCCCCGACCGGGCAACGCGCGGTGTTCGAGCACCGTGGTGACATCTTCACGGTACCTGTGGACGAGGGGAGCTGGCGGAATCTCACACGGACTCCAGGGGTCGCCGACCGCTCTCCGGTCTGGTCCCCGGACGGCTCGCAGGTGGCCTGGTTCAGCGACGCGTCCGGGGAATATCAACTGGTCATCGCCGATCAGCTCGGGCGGGATCAACGGACGATTCCGATTTCGGAGCCGTCTTTCTACTTCGAGGCGCGCTGGTCTCCGGACGGAAGCAAGCTGGCGTTCACGGACACCCATTACCGGGTCCTCGTCATGGACGTGGCGACCGGGCGTGTCCAGCACGTGGACACGGACCGGTATGCTCACCCCGAGCGCACCATGAATCCCGTGTGGTCTCCGGATTCTCGCTTCGTCGCCTACGCGCGCCGGCTCGATACCCAGCTCCGGGTGATCATCGCGTACGACACCGAAACGGGTGAGCGGCATCAACTCACCGACGGAATGGCCGACGCGATCAGTCCGGTCTGGGACGAGTCGGGTGACTACCTGTATTTCCTGGCCTCGACCAACTACGGGCTCAACACCGGCTGGCTCGACATGACGTCGTATGACCGCCCCGTGACCCGAGCACTGTACGTGGCCGTCCTCGACGCCGACGGGACGTCGCCCTTCCTGCCGGTCAGCGACGAGGAAACCGATGACGCGGCGGATGACGAAGGGGACGGGGAGGTCAGCGTCACGATCGACATGGCGGGTATCGCCGGCCGGATCGTCCCGGCGCCGAGTCTGCCGCTGCGAGACTACACCGGACTCCTCCCCGCTCCGGGTGGTCACGTCTTCGTGCTGGAGTCCGTGCCGAACGAGTCCGGGGTGACGGTCCACCGGTACAGCCTCGCGGATCGCGAGCCGACCGAGTACGCAACCGGCGTAGCCACGGCTACGGTCTCGGACGATCGGAGCACGATCCTTCATCGATCCGGGTCCACATGGCGTGCCACTGCGACAGCTGGATCGCCGCCTTCCAGTTCGGATGGCCGACTCTCGCTGGGTGACGTACGCGTCCGGGTCGAGCCGACCGAGGAGTGGGCCCAGATGCTGCGGGACGGGTGGCGCTTCATGCGTGATTTCCTGTACGTCGACAATCAGCACGGCGCGCCATGGGATGACGTGTGGGATTGGTATTCCGCATGGCTTCCGGACGTGGAGCATCGCTCGGACTTCAACCACCTTCTCGACATGCTGTCGGGTGAGATCGCGGTGGGTCACTCGTATGTCCGCGGGGGCGACTACCCGGAGCTCACGAACCCCCGTACGGGCCTCCTCGGTGCCGACCTCTCCATGGTGGGCAGCGCCTATCGGATCGACCGCATCTACTCCGGCGAAAGCTGGAATCCGGGCCTCCAGGGGCCGCTCGCGCATCCGGGGCTGGCCGTGTCCGAAGGCGACTACATCGTCGCCATCGACGGACGTGAACTTCGCGCGCCGACGAACCCCTTCGCACTCCTCGAGGGCACGGCTGGCCGCCCTGTAACACTCACCGTCAGCGATGCGCCAGCCGGTTCGGCGACTCGGGACGTCGTGATCGAGCCGGTCGGCAGCGAAGGGCAGCTGCGTAGCTGGGCGTGGATCGAAGGCAATCGGCAGAAGGTGCACGAGATGAGCGATGGGCGGTTGGCCTACGTCTACCTGCCGAATACCGGTCAGGGTGGGTACACGTATTTCAATCGCATGTACTTCGCCCAGCAGGATCGACAGGGCGCGGTGATCGACGAACGGAACAACGGGGGCGGGTCGGCCGCGGACTACATCGTGGACGTGATGGCGCGAGAGTTGACCGGCTACTTCAACTCACGTGCTGGGGATCGAAAGCCCTGGACTCAGCCGATGGCCGGTCTCTTCGGGCCCAAGGTCATGATCATCAACGAGCGTGCCGGGTCGGGCGGAGACCTCATGCCCTACCTGTTCCGCTTCCGGGAGGTCGGGCCGCTCGTAGGTACCACCACATGGGGCGGTCTGGTCGGGACGTGGGACACGCCTCCCCTGATCGACGGCGGACGCTTCGTTGCCCCGAGGGGTGGGTTCTTCGATGTCGATGGCGAGTGGGCCGTCGAAGCCGATGGCGTCGCCCCGGACATCGAGGTGATGAACGCGCCGAGGGAGGTCGCGGCCGGTCGTGATCCTCAGCTCGAGGCGGCCGTGGCCGAGGCGTTGCGCCTGCTCGAGAACGGTACGGTCGAATTCATGCCGGAACCGGCGCCGCCGGTCCGGTATCGTAGACCGGGAGGGCGCTGACACTCGTTCTGCCGGTGTATCGCGAGGGCCTCGCTTGACATCGGTTTAGGTTCACCTAATTATTGAATTTAGGCACACCTAAATCCTGTCCGGTCGTCCCCCGTTTGGAATGAAGTCATCGTCACGAGTCGCATGGCGGGCCAGCGCGCCCTGCGCGCTTTGTGCCCTGCTGTTCGCACTGTCGCCGGGGACTGTGTCTGCGCAAAGCCTCGATCGGGTGCAGGGACAGGTGGTGCGTCAGTCGGGTGAACCGGTGCCGTACGCCAGCATATCGGTCATGGGTAGTCAGCGGGGTGTCGTCGCGGATGGCGACGGACGGTTTCGCCTGGTCGGCATGCCTCCCGGGGAGCATACCCTGATCGCCTCGGCGCAGGGCTTCGGTGCGGTCGAGATACGGGTCGTGGCCGGCGCGGGGGAGACGGTCACGATCGTACTCGAGCCGGATCCCGTCGCGCTCGAAGCACTCACGGTGACCGGGACGATGAAGAGTGCGACCGTGGCGGAATCTCCGGTGAAGGTGAACGTCGTCCCGCGGGCCGTCCTTCAGCGCAATGCCACGAACAACCTGGTCGATGCCATCCAGTTCGTGAACGGCATCTACAACCAGGTCGACTGTGGTGTCTGCTACACGAACAACCTGCGCATCAATGGGATGGAGGGGCCGTACACGGCCGTGCTGATCGATGGCATGCCGCTGATGAGCTCGCTTGCGTCCGTGTACGGACTGAACGGAATCAACCCCACGCTCATCGAGCAGATCGAGATCATCAAGGGACCGTCTTCGACCCTGTACGGGTCCGAGGCGATGGCCGGGGTGATCAACGTGATCACCAAAGATCCTCGATTCGCTCCGCGTGTCGCAGTCGACGCGTGGGGGACATCCGACGCCGAGGGGAATATCGACTTCGCGGCCTCGACCAACCCTGGTGACGTGAGTGGCTTTCTGAGTGGGAACGTCGCCTACAACAGTCGTTTCGTGGACGGAAACGGAGACGGTTTCACCGACTTCCCGCTGAACAGGCGGGGCGTCGTCTTCGGCAAGATGGACGTCTCCCCCGGGGGTGAGCGGCGGGCAAGCGTCACGGCGAAGTACCTCTACGAGGATCGCTTCGGGGGGGTCGAAGGGTGGACGCGTGACCACCGCGGGAGCGATCAGATCTACGGTGAGTCGATCTACACGAATCGTGTGGAGATGCTCGGCTCGTATCTGCCGGGCTGGTCGGACGAGATCCGGCTCGAGGGGTCATACAGCTGGCACGACCAGGACTCGTGGTATGGAGACAGTCCGTACGCGGCGTCTCAGCACATCGTATTCGGGAACGCGCTCTGGGGGCCGATGGTTGGACGCCACGATCTGCTCGTGGGCGCGAGTGTTCGCTACCAGACGTACGACGACAACACCACGGCGACGATCGAAGTCGACCGCCGCCTCATTCCCGGTGTGTTCACCCAGGACGAGGTGCGTTTCGACAACGGGATGACCGTCCTCGGGGGGCTCCGAGCGGACCACCACCAGGAGCACGGCGTGATCGCCTCTCCTCGTGTCGCGTTCAAGTGGGACGCCCTCGAGCACACCTCCTTCCGAATCAATGCGGGGACCGGCTTTCGGGTGGTGAACCTCTTTACGGAAGACCACGCCGCGCTCACCGGTGCACGGGACGTGGTGATCACCTCGCAGCTGGAGCCGGAGCGTTCGCGCTCGATCACACTGAATGTGAATCAGGTGGTCGAGTTCGGGCCCAATCCGATGATGATCGACCTGGACCTCTTTCACACGCGATTTTCGAACAAGATCGTCCCCGATTACGACGTCGATCCGAACCAGATCGTGTACGGCAACCTCGAGGGGCACGCGGTCAGCCGAGGGGTCGGGCTCACGCTGAACCAGAACGTCGACTTCGATCGCTTTCTCTACAGCGTCGGCGTCACGGTGCAGGACGTGTACACGGTCGAGGCCGACCAGCCGGCCGACGAATTCTTCGCGCCGAACCTGCGTGGCGTGCTGAGCGCGACGTACAATGCCCGAAGCCTTCCTCTGCGCTTCGACTACACGGGCAGCATCACCGGTCCCATGCGTCTTCCGGCGTACGACGCTCCCTTCACGCGCGCCGAGCGGTCGCCGACGTATTCGATCCACAACGTGCAGGGCTCGTGGCGGATCGAAGGCGGCGCGGAGCTCTACCTCTCGGTGAAGAACCTGTCCGACTATGTGCAGCCGAGTGCGTTGGTCGATCCTGCGAACCCGTTCGGGGACGACTTCGACACGGCGTACGTGTATGGGCCGCTGCGAGGCCGGCATTTGATGCTCGGCCTGCGCTACGGGGTGGGGCGGTAGAGGAGATGTGGCGCACCGGTCGACCCAGTCTCGTGGCGGGACTGCTCATCGCCACCGCCGTGCCCCTGGGCGCTCAGGGCAAAGTCGACGACAGCCATCGTCTCGAGGTCTATGGAGAGGCCGACTACGACTGGACCATTCGGCGACTCGATGGCGGAGAGCTCGAGCTCGAGTCGTTCCGGGGTCGGGTCCTGTTCATCAATCTGTGGGCCTCGTGGTGTACGCCGTGCATCCGTGAGATGGAGACGATTGAGAGGCTGAAGCATCGGCTTGCCGATACCGATACCGAATTCCTTATCGTGGCCGCGGAGGGCGAGCGCCCGGTTCGCCGACATTTGCGCAGGTACCCGTACGATCTCCCCATCTACCTGGAGATCGATCGCATGCCATCGTCCTTCGGCCTACGAGGATTGCCGACCAGCTGGGTCGTGGATCGCGCAGGGCGCATCGTGCTCGTGCGTCACGGAGAGGCGATCTGGGACACGGATGAGGTCGAACAGTTCGTCCGGTCCCTGGCCGAGCCGGGGTAAACGTGACATGGGGGGGCGCCCTTCCGGGCGCCCCCCCATGTACTCGCGTGCTTCGATGTACGGCACGCGGCAACAGTCTCTACGCTTCCTGTTGCCGTGACCTGGCTGCCCGCGGCGTCCAAATAGGCCCTTCGAAGGTCTGATAGACCAGCACGGCCATCGTGATGGACGTGAAGCCATTCCCGAGCGCGAGGGGGAGTCGCCCGATGCCATCGATGATGCCGGGGAACAGCACTCGATCGACGCCCATGGTGCCAACAGTCAGGATCGCCAGAATCGTGGCGGCCACGGCTACCACGTGCCGGGGAATCAGCGACGACCTGGCATAGGCGATACTGACCGCCGCTCCGACCCCGATGAAGGCGACGAGGTGCACGAGCGAGTAGAGTGCCATGGCGTCGAGTCGAACGGTGGAGACGTCCGCGGGAGCCATCCCGAACAGAACAACCTGACCCATGAAGGACGGCGTGAAGAGAATGTCTCCTCTCAGCGCGTCGACAATCAGGAAGAAGAGTGCGATCGCCGAGCTGCCGTACGCTCCGGACATCAGCGACGAGAACTGGATATCGCCGGGCTTTGTCGAAACGGCCATGAGAGCCTCGCTGTTGAGTTGGTGTTGATAAAAAATGTAGCAAAACTTGTACAAAGAGCAATCATTCGTATTCTTCAGGCGTGAAACTTTAACAAGAGCTATACACGGATGCGCCGTCTCTCGGGATCGAGAGCGGGCGCTCGCTCGCCCCTGGGGTGAAGAGGTCGACTCCACGCCCTGGGCTTCAGCGATATGGTCGAAGCCGTAGCGATGGATGCGGGGGAGTTCGCGCGGACCACCCCGGTCGCGGCCTGACGTCTTACAGACGACCGCCTAGGGTGCCTGGCCCAGGATCCATCCCTCCACGTATCGAACGTCGGCGTCGTCGGGCGCGCCCTCGGGCCGATGGCCCCGCACGACGTCGAGCATGGAGAAGAGGGCGACGACCGAATCGAACCGATCTTCTCCGTCGGGTCGATCACTGAAGCCATCGTCGATGGATGCCGCGAGCGCCGGATCGAGACCGACCCCTCGCGAGATGCTCCACTGATGCAGCGGAGCGGCGTGCATCGCACGATCAGGCTGAGAGCGCTTGCTCCATCCGTGTCCCGGGGCACCGAGTCCCAACTGCACGCACGCTTCCGCTGGATATACTTCGGCGAGTGTGACCTGGTGGTCGCGCAGAAGCTCGATGAGCGGGCCGTCGAAGGGCCAGACGCCGACGTCGAAAGCCGCCGTTGAAACGGCTGGAGCCAGGACGTCTCGCCACGCCGTGATGGCAGCCTTGCCCACCTGACGCGCGCCCATCGTCCAGAAAACGGGGGCCGCTGCTGCCCGGTGCTCGGTCGCACGGTCGGCACGGCGGAGCAGGGCGTCCATATCGTGAACGTCGAGCGCCTGGACGAGATGCTGCTGGCGCGCTCCTCCGGGGCGCATCGGATAGAAGGGACGATGATGGGAGATCTCTTCCGGTCGCTCGGCGACGTCGTACAGGTTTGCCCACGCTCCGTGCCCGAATCGTGGGAGAGCTCGCAGGAAGGAGTCGATGCCCGCCCCGACCGCGTACGCGGTCGGTAGGCCGATGGGCACATCGATCCCCAGGAGCACACGGATCTCGTTACCCGTCTGCCGAGCCCGGTCCGACAGGCGAGCCAGCAGGGACCCGGACGGGCCGACGGGCTCAGGTGCCGAGACCGTGTACCGTCGATCGTCACGGGACTCGGCCACACACATCCATCGCCGTTCCGGGCGCAGGCTCCAGTCCGCGTGGACGACGAGGGTCGGCAGGATCACACGACCGCCGAGTCCCTCATGTGAGCTGGGATGCGGGGATCCATGACTCTGCGCCACACGGATGGGACGACGGCGAGCCAGAGGCAGCCGTAGTACCCCGTCGGGAGCGTCGGAGCGTCCGGGTAGGGGCGGAGCTCCCAGAACGGGACGCTCGCCTTGAGGTGATGGGCCGGATGCCGAGTCAATTCGAGCAGCGTCCATCGTGACCACCGTTCCTCGGACTGCCACGAATGCATCTCGGTCTGGCGTTCTCCGACGTCCCGGCGAAGACCGTAGTGCCGGATGTAGTTGATGTACTCGAGGAGGAGAACGGCGAAGGCGGCCTGGGTCACGAACGCCGCCGTGCACCATGGGCCGAGCACGGCATACATGGCCACGACGAACGCCACCTGAACCAGGGCGCCCCGCACGACCGGGTTGCGCAGCCCGGAGTGGCCCTTGCTCGTGTGCACACGGAGAGCGTCGGCGAACTGCCCGGGGATCGTCCGAACGACGAACGCCCACAGCGACTCACCTCTGCGGGCGGACGCCGGGTCGGCGCTCGTCGAGACGTGGCGATGATGCGTGTGGTTGTGCTCGGTGGTGAAGTGCAGATAGAGCACCGATAGCAGGTTGAATCGACCGATCCACCACGCGAGAGAGCGTGGACGACGGTGTCCGAGTTCATGCGCGACGATGATTCCCGAAACGCCCGAGCTCACACCGGTACTGAGCGCCGCGCCCCACATCGTCCACGCACTCTGCTCGATGCCCGCCCGATAGAGGAGGGTCCCGAGAGCCGCGAACTGCAGAGCCGCATGCACGTACAGCAGGACTTCGAAGGGTCGACCCGAGGCGCGGGGTGGCCGTGGGCGGGTGGCCCGGCCGAATGCGAGGTCCAGGATGGGGCCGATCGCGAGGATGTAGATGATGCCGCCCAGGACCCAGGGGCCACCGGCCAGATTTCCGGCGATGACCATGGAAACGGGTGCGAGACCGAGGAGGTGCACGCCCCAGGGTTCGGGCTTCAGTTCATGTTCGTGAGGCATGAAAAGGCGTACGCCCCAGTTCGTTCTTTGCTCCCGTCCCGGGGATCATCGTGGAACGGGAGACCCGCCTGCCGCTCCTCGGACGTACCTACACTTCCTCCGACCCGTCGACCTCGACTTCGGCTTCGACGACGACTGGATCCGATGCCACGCTGTCGCCCTCGTCGGGCTCGTCATCGTTCTCGTCGGTACGTTCGACCTCGATGGTGCAGTTCGTCACCATTGCGGCGATCGCGCCGACAGCGGCCCACACGGGTAGCAGGAGTGCTCCCGCGAGGCCGATCGTGACCGGGAACTCGATCAGTACCTTGCCGTCATCGTTCTTGATGACGATGTGCCGCACGTTCCCTTCGTGCAGCAACTCCTTGAGCTTCGTGACGACCTGGTCGCCCTTGACCCTGAACTCCTCGCGCATCGACGCGCCTCCTTGGCCTGATCCCGTACTCGAGTTCGATCGCATGGAGCTCGCGAGTTCGGCCTCACGAGTCCGTGCTTCTGTCATACCAGACGCGTTCGGCGCCCAACCTGTTTCGTTTTTCGATCCGAGCGCGCGGCTGACCGCGTGACGAGCGCAGGCGACCGGATCAGCTGATCGGCCTGTTGACCGGTCCTCTGAGCCACCGACCCGGCTTTTCGCCGGTGATGCCACCGTTACGGATGACGGGGACACCGTTCACCAGCAGATCCGTGATGCCGACACTGTATTGATGCGGGTCGGTGTACGTCGCCAGGTCACGAACCTCGTCGGGGTCGAAGACTGCGACGTCGGCACGCATCCCCTCGGCCAGCACGCCCATGTCGGTTCGGCCGAGCCAGCGGGCCGGCATGGAGGTCATCTTCCTGACGGCCTCCTCGAGCGTGAGGACCTGGAGCTCCCTTACGTACCGCGACAGGACTCGAGCGAAGGCGCCATAGCTTCGGGGGTGCGGATATCCAACGCCGTATCCGACAGCGTCGCCATCCGTTTCAATCATTGCGAGCGGGTGCTGCATGATCCGGATGACGTCCGCCTCGTCCATGGCGTGATAGATCGCGCTGAAGCCACCCCTCAACTGAAGGTCGATGGCGAGATCGATTCCGTTGTCGAGGTTCGCCTCGAGCCCGTGGTCGACGGCGTAGTCCGCGAGGGTGCGACCGTTGTAGCTCGGGTCCGATCCGAGCACACGAAACTGGATACGACTGATGTCGTTCCCGACCCGGTCGTTCCGAAAGATGTGCAGCATATCCTCTTCCAGGCGGGCGCGGATCTCCGGATCGGCCACCCGCTCTGCGAAGGCCTCCGTACCACCTGCCAGCGCCCATTGGGGAAAGAGAATCGAGGAGCCGGTGCTCGACGCGGTGTAGGGGTAGAGGTCGTGCGTCACCGTCAGTCCGGACGCGTTTGCGGAGTCGATCATGGCGAGCGTGCGCTCGCTCCAACCCCACTGCCCGGCGCCGACGGCCTTGTGGTGATTGATCTGGGCGGGAATGTCGGCCTCATCGGCGATCCGGATGACTTCGGCCACCGACTCGATCAATCCGCTGCCCTCATTACGCATGTGGCTCACGTAGATGCCGCCATGCGATGAGGCGACCTTCGCCAGTTCGATGATCTCTTCGGTCTCGGCAAAGTTGGCCGGCACGTAGAGAAGGCCAGTGGAGAGCCCGAGTGCTCCTTCTCGCATCGACTGGTCCACGAGCGCGCGCATCTCGTCGAGCTCGGTGTCGGTCGGGGCACGATCGTCCATCCCCATGACCTGCTTCCTCGTCCAGGAGTGGCCGGCGAAGAACCCGACGTTCGGAGCCGTCTCCAGCGATGAGGCGAATGCCTCGAGGGGCCACGGCTGATCGCCCGAATGGAGGGAGGCGACAAGTGTCGTAATGCCCTGACGGAGGAAGTTCTCCGCCAGCGGATACTCCGCGATGGACTGCTGGACGTGCGCGTGATTGTCGATGAATCCGGGAGTTACGACCTGGCCGTCCGCATCGATGACTGTGCGGCCCTCCGCTGGGTCGATGCCGTCCCGCGAGATCAGTGTGATCCGACCATCCGTGACCGCGATATCGGCTCGAAAGCGATCGGCGCCGGTACCGTCGACCACGGTGCCTCCGACGATCACCACGTCGTATGCCTGGCCTCGGGCGGATTGTGGCAGGCAGGCAATGATCAGGGTCAGCAGGCCGAGAACGAGGCTTCGCGGTTGCACGTCACACTCCTCGCAGTACGGGGTAACGACAGAGAACTCCAAACTTCAGCCGATGCCCGAGCTACGCTACCGCCTCCCTCTCTTTCCGCTGCCTGTGGTCCTTGTTCCGGGCGCGGTCATGCCGTTGCACATCTTCGAGCAGCGGTATCGCGACATGGTCTCGGACGTGCTGGAGCGGAACCGCACCTTCGGGCTGATCTACCACGACTGGGACGACCACGGGCCATTTCTGGCGGAGCACGGGCAGGTCGGCTGCGTCGCGCACATCCGGGAGCACGAGCGGCTGGAAGACGGCCGTTACATGCTGATCGTGGAGGGTCTCGAGCGATTCGTCATCGATGAGGGTCTGGAACAGCGGGCCCTGTATTTCGAGGCGATCGTCACGTCGTACTCGGACACTTCGGCCATGCATGGCGAGGAGATGGAGTTTCGGCGAACGGAATCGATCCGACTCTTCGAGCAGCTCGTCGCTCTCCTTCCCGAGCGTCCCGATCACCTGCCGGAGCTCGACGCGGGGGCCGAGGTTTCCTACGCACTCGCGCAGACGATTCAGATGGATCTGCCGTGGCATCAGCGCCTCCTCGAGATCCGGGACGAGGGGTCTCGTCTCGAGCGCATCGATCAGGTGCTGCGGGCCGTGATCCGACACGGGGGCGCCTGAAGGGCCGACGTCGGGGTGGCGAAGCGCCGTCCAGCGGCTATGATCCCGCGCTCTCGGCAGACACCATCATGTTGCCGGCGAACCAATCCATCATCACCCCATCATTCGGAGGCACACGTGGCGACTCCCCATGAGAGCGCGCAGTCCCTGATGCAGCTGTACGATCTTCGCCGTGAGGCCAAGATGCGGGAGGCCCGCCACTGGTATATCCGCTCCTTCAACCCCGCATCGCTGGACGATATCGCGGCCGCGATGCAGACGGAGGAGTACACCTATGTCCGGATGGTCGTCGGGTATTGGGACATGGCGGCTTCCTTTGTCGTTCATGGCGCCATCGATGCCGAGATGTTTCACGACGTGAGCGGGGAGATGCTCGCCGTCTACTGCAAAGTCGAGCACATGATCGATGAGCTCCGGGAGCGCTTCGGGCAGCCGACGCTCTTCAAGAACGTGGAGGCTGTGGCGCAGGACTGGCCGGGCGCCAGCGAGCGCATGGCAGCGATGCGTGAGTACTTCGCCAACATGGCGCAGAGCTAGGCCGGGAACGCGAGATGTCCAAGCAGAAGGTGGTTCTGGCGTACAGTGGAGGACTCGACACCGCGTGCATCCTGAAGGATCTGCAGCAGAGGGGGTACGAGGTCATCGCCTATGTCGCGGACGTAGGGCAGCAGGAGGATTTCGACGATGTCGCTGAGCGTGCAAAAGCGACGGGTGCGTCGAAGGTCTTCGTCGAGGATCTGAAGAAGGATTTCGTCTCGGAGTTCATCTTCCCGGCTATCGCCGGAAATGCCGTGTACGAGAACCGCTACCTGCTGGGCACGTCACTCGCCCGGCCCGTGATCGCGCGACGTCAGGTCGAGATCGCGCGGGCAGAGGGGGCCACCGCCGTCTCTCACGGTGCGACGGGGAAGGGAAACGATCAGGTCCGGTTCGAGTTGGCCTTCGCTGCGCTCGCACCGGACCTGGATATCATCGCACCGTGGAAGGACCCGGACTTCCTCGCGCGCTTTCAGGGGCGGAGCGATCTGCTGAAGTACGCGAAGCTCCACTCGATCCCCGTGGAGGCGACCGTCGACAAGCCGTACTCGAGCGACGAGAACCTCATGCACCGCTCGTACGAGGCGGGGATGCTGGAGGATCCGGAGGCCATCCCGCCCGAGGACATGTTCAAGCTCACACGGTCCATCGAGGATGCGCCGGATGCACCGACCGATCTGACCATTCACTACAGAGATGCGTTGCCGGTCCGGGTCGTGTGTGCGTCGGAGGGTGTGGATCTGAGCGAGCCCGTCGCGCTCTTCGACTACCTCAACGACAAGGGTGGCGAACACGGAATCGGTCGCATCGACATGGTCGAGAACCGTTTCGTAGGCATCAAGTCGCGTGGCGTATACGAGACGCCCGGGGGGACGATCCTGCACCACGCGATCCGGGACCTCGAGGGCATTGCCATGGACCGTGAGGTGCTGCGGCTGCGAGACATGCTCTCGCCGAGGTTCGCGGAGATCATCTACAACGGCTTTTGGTTCTCGCCCGAAATGGACTTCATCCAGGCGGCGTTCCGTCAGTCGGAGAAACTCATCGACGGCGAGGTCCACCTGCGGCTGCTGAAGGGCAACGTGATCTGCCGGGGCCGCAGCTCGACCAGCTCCCTGTACGACCAGGAGCTGTCGTCGATGGACGTGGCGGGTGGCTACGACCAGGAGGACGCGCGCGGCTTCATACGTCTCAACGCGCTCCGTCTGAGGGCGCACAAGGTGATCCTGGAGCAGACCGGGGAGGAGTAGGGGGTACGACTCTAGCCGGTCCGGTCGCGTGAAGGCTCCCGGCGTGCGAATGCCGTCTGAGTGACCAACGCGGCAAGGATGACCGCTATCGTGATCAGCGCGGCCATCGTGCCGTAACCGACCACGTCCGCGTGCCGGGCCATCTCCTCCTGTCGTTCCTCGAGACACGCCTTCATCCACGCCTCGAGGGAGTCCCCCCGCTCTGAGATCTCGACCGGCGTCGACTCTGCGCGCTCACGTGCGACGTCCATGCAGTCCGGCTGCCGAAACACGATCCGGCGGTCGAGTGACTCCATGTACAGTGGAAGGGCGAAGTACGCTCCAGCGGCGAGGCCGATGAGGAGGAGCCAGAGCAGGAGCAGTCTGCCCGGGGAGATTCCACGCCCCGGCGTCGGTCGAGTCACAGAGTCTGCAGCACCTCGATGCCCGCCGACTTGGTCATCCTGCGCTCACCCATCCTCAGCGACTCCCGACACGGTCCGCATCCGCGTTCGGCGGCTCAAGCCGCCACCACCACTGCGTCGGAAGTTCTCGCTGTCGGGGCCAGACCTCGTCGAGCGTCGCGGCTTCGTAGAGTCGACCATTCTTCATGACATAGTCGATGTCGACCGTGTTCTCGAGGTCATCGAGCGGGTTCGAACCAAGGACCTGCAGGTCCGCGAGCTTGCCCGGCTCGAGCGAACCGAGGTCGCCACCCAACCCGATCGCCTCCGCGCTCATGATCGTGGCCATTTCGAGTGCGGTGTGATTGTCCATCCCGCCGGATGCCATCATCCACAGCTCCCAGTGGGTGCCCAGGCCCTGGACCTCACCGTGCGAGCCGAGCCCCGCCTGCCCGCCCGCATCCATCCACTTCACGAGCTGTTCTGCGTGGAGGACGTGCGGGTATTGATCGGTCCGGTACCACTGCGTGCTCTTCCACTTGTCCATCTCGTCGTGCGGGGTAAAGCGCTGCAGGCGGTCGATCCCGTCCATGTCCGTGTTTGTCAGGTAATACTGACGTCCGGAGGGCCCTCCGTACGCGACGATCAGCGTCGGCGTATACACCATGCCGCTCTCTGCGCCGAGCCGGACCACGTCTTCGTAGAAGGGGCTGATCGGCAGCGAGTGCTCGAGCCCCGCATACCCGTCCTGAGCCAGCGTCAGGTTCATCGTGAAGTTCGAGCCGCCCTCGGTCGTGGGGGTGAGGCCGAGCTCACGGGCTGCCATGATGACCCACTGCCGGATCTTTCGGTCTCCAGCCAGATACTGCTTGATCGTCTGCGTGTTGTAGTGGTCCGCGTAGCGGCGGAGGACGTCCCGGGCTTCGTCCAGACTCGAAATCTGATCCGCGCCGAAAATACCTGGTCCCGTTGAGAAGAGGCGGGGCCCGATCAGGTCACCGGTCTCCATGAGGTCGGCGTACGTGACGATGTCTTCGCTGGACGTCTGCGGGTCGCGCTGCGTGGTCACCCCGTAGGCGAGCTGTGCGAGGAGCTGCGACACCTGACCCCGGTGCACACCCCAGGCGAACCAGGTATGCGCGTGGATGTCGACCAGGCCGGGGTAAATCGTCCGTCCGGACATGTCTCGCACGTCGGCGCCCGCGGGGATGTCGACCGAGCCGGAAGCTCCGACCGCGGCGATTCGATTGTCGCGGATGACGATGTCGCCCCGTTCGATGACCTCGTCGCCGTTCATTGTGATCAGCCGGGCCCCGGTCAGGGCGATCACGCCCTCGGGCCTGTCCTTCTGAGCGATGATCTCGACCTCGAAGCGAGCAGCCTCGTACGCGGGCGCCCCCTCGTCGTCGTCCGCCTGCTCCTCCTGCTCATCAGCGTCCTCTGCTTCGTCCTCTGCTTCGTCTTCGGTCGAGGCTTCCGCGCGGGCTGTCGCGACCGAGTCCGCGATCAGCGCGTCGGCCGTCTCGACGTCATACTCGAAATAGCTCCGGCCGATCGAGTAATGGGCTACGGAGGCATCGTGGCTCCATCCCACGAAGTCACCACCCACCTTCGTCAGCCGGCGTGTCGGGACGACGGAGGAGCTGGAGACGGAGACGGTGGGGACTTCGCCCCCCACGGGAGGAACGGTGATGAGGTAGACGTTCCTGTTGGCCCGCACGATGGCCCGGGAGCCGTCGGGCGAGAGCACGACCTCGTCAGGCGTCGGCGCACTGCCCGGACCCGGGCGCGCCGGTGCCGTCACCTTCACCTCGACACGGATGTCCGTGCCGTCCATGCGCATGGAAAGCAGCCCTTCGCGGCCGGCCCACACGTACATCCGCTCGGGGTCGGGTCCCACGTGTGGCGCGTTACGTCCCTGCTGGGTCTGGCCGCTGCCGACCCAGGTGATCCGCTCCGAGTCGCCGCCGTCCGCGGGGATCCACACGTACTCGAGCTCGGCCGTGGGACTGTGGCTCCCGAAGTCCTCGAGGGTTCGCATGCGGTGCATCCTCGAGCCGCGAACGGCCATGAGACGTGAGCCGTCCGACGTGTACGCGATCTTGTCGTAGAACGCCGATCGGGTGGTCAGTCGCTCCGGGTCGCCCCCATCCGCACGAACACGCCAGATGTCACCACCGACCGAGTCGTTCCATGTGACGTAGGCGATCCAGCGTCCGTCCGGAGACCAGACGGGAGCATGCTCCACGTCCGTCGACCCGGTCAGGCGTTCAGCGTCCCGCAGCACGGGGAAGCCTTCGGTCTGCGTTCCGGACGGCTCTGTGAGATCGGAGATCCACAGGCGGTCGAGGGCGGAAAAGACGACGCGCTCGCCGTCGGGGGACGGGCGGGCTCCCCTGATCTGCGCCACCCGCAGTGACTCGTCGTCGATCGGGTAGTCGAACAGGGCGAGCGGTCCCAGCTCCTGCTGGATGTGAGCCGTGAACGGGATTTCGGTTGCCTCACCCGAGGGCACGTTCACCCGCATGATCTTGCCGCCGTAGCTGGTGATCAGCGACCGGGAGTCGGCGGTCCACGCGCCGCCCGGGTACACGTCACGGTCGCGCGTGCGTCCCCCCTGTGAGTCGTCTCGCTGGACGTCCATCACAAGCCACTGCTCCTCCCCGGTCTCGAGGTCGCGCAGCTTGAGCGCAGTGCTGGCATCGTACCGCGTGGCGTAGACGAGCCACCGTCCGTCCGGGCTGGGCATCGGGCGGAACGCACCTTCGTGCTCGTGCGTCCGCACGAACACCCGACCCGTCTCGCGATCGAGCATCCCGATCTGGTAGCTCCCGAGCTGCCGGGACGATGACCGCGGTCCGTGCTCGGGCCCAAAGCCCGGATCTCCCGGCTCCGGCATGAGACGATCGTAGTCATCCGGATTCCATGCGAGGGCCTCGTCGGCAGGGGCGCTCTCCCCGCCCCACATCGCCGCTGGGTCGAGTCCGAGCCCTGAGGTCCCCCCGACGAAGCCGTCCGCACTGAGCCCGCCGCCGAGGTTGCCGCTCAGGTTCAGCCATACGTAGCGAGCATCCGGTCCGAAGGCCGCTCCGAAGTGGGACGCGGGTGCGGGTGCCCCCTCTGCTCGATGCCCCGTGACCTGGACGCCCGATCCACCGTCGGTGTGGTAGAGCCACTGTTGGGTGCCTTTGGTCGCCATCACGTAGGAACCATCCGGTGTCCACACGGGCGACATGTAGTTCTGACGTTCGCCATCCGTGAGCTGATGCGCGTCTGATCCATCGGCGTTCGCGATCCAGAGGTTCTCCGATCCGTCCCGGTCGCTGACAAAGACGATCCTGCTTCCGTCGGGTGAATAGCGCGGCTGCATATCGTAGCCCTGCCCGCTCGTGATGCGGGTCGCATCTCCACCCGAGGTCGGGATCGTGTAGAGGTCGCCCAGCAGTTCGAAGATGATCGTGCCCTGGTCCGGCGACAGGTCGACCGAGATCCACGTCCCTTCACTGGTGGTGAAGTCCAGAGTGCGCGTCGCGATCAGGGGCAGGCCGTTGTCCCGGCGGGCTTCCCTCGCGGAGCTGTCGTTTTCCTCAACCGTCTGCGCGGCGAGTGCGAGAGGAATCAGAAGCAGGGCCGCGGACAGGGCGGCCACGAACGGCGGGCGGCGGGACGTCATCATCACTCGGAGGCTCGTGTTGGGTCCATGTGGGGCCGACAGATTGGGGCGCACCGGCTGCAGTGGCCAGCGGATCGCACCGTGGGGGCCGGGATGCGCTCACATTCCTCGGGGGAGTTCTCCTGACACCGCGCATGGTTCGAGTGACCGAGGTTCAAGGCGCTGACCCACCCGAAATCTAGGAGTCCAGATGAAGACGAACATGGGAACGGTAGACCGAAGCGTCCGCGCCGTGATCGCGCTGGTCATCGGTGGTCTGTACTTCACCGGCATGGTGACCGGTACGGGCGCCATCGTGCTCGCCGTCGTGGCGGTCATATTCACGCTTACGAGCGCGGCCGGCTCGTGCCCGGCCTACATGCCGCTGGGGCTCGATACGAGGAAGGGAGACGGGGCCGGCTGACGCCCCTCTCAGGCTCGCCTCCAGGGTACCGCAAAACCGGTACCCGGTCGGTCAGCTTCCTCCGAACAACCCTCCGAAGAAGTCGCCTTCGTTCCAGCTGGGACGGTTCTGTTCCTGAGCGATGATGTAGCCGGTCAGAAAGTTCACGCGCGCGTGGTCCGCTCCGGCACCGAAGTCGAAGTCCTGGGACATATCGTCGAATGGCGTGTGGTAGCGGTCCTGGCGAAACGCAGTGTTCATCGCTCCCCCGTCGCGGTCGTCGCCGGTCTCGAAGCCGCTCTTGATGAAGAGCGCGGGGATGCCCTGTCGGATGAAGCTGAAGTGGTCGCTCCGGATGAAGAGTACCTGTTCCGGGATCGGGTCCGGGCCGATGGCCAGCCCCATGTGCTGAGCCGCCTGCGCCACCGACGCGCCCATGCTCGAGTGCTCGGCCCCGTATGGCACGATGTCGAGCAGTGGATGGAAGAGGAACGGCATGTCCAACGAGAAGTTCGCGACGAGGTTCGACTGTGACACCGTCGGGTTCTGGACGAAGTAGTCTGAACCCAGCAGCCCCCACTCTTCGGCTGTCACGATCATGAACAGAACCGAACGGCGGGGAGGCTCCGTGAGGCTCGCGAAGGCGCGTGCGATCTCGAGGACGATCGCTGTTCCCGACGCGTTGTCATGCGCGCCGTTATAGATGTCGTCTCCGTTCACCTCGACACCGACACCGAAGTGGTCGACGTGAGCCACGTACGTGACGTATTCGTCCTTCAGGTCAGGGTCGCTGCCCTCGATCTTCGCGAGGACGTTCCAGCTGTCGACGTCCCGGTGCGATGTCGTGGTCGTGATGGAGACCCTGGTCGCGAGGAGGACGGACTGAGGTGTGCCGGCCTGCGCCGCCGCGATCGCATCCTCGAGAGGGACGTAGGCGCCCTGGAAGAGAGACTCGACCGCAGAATGATTGAGTGACGCACTTCCGAGGACCTGGGTGTTCCCGCGGTTGGGTGCGCCCTCCGCGTCGAGCCAGGCGAAGCTGCCACGCTTCGAGCGAGCTGCGTTCACGTCCCAGCGGAGGCGTGGATCGTCCGGAGCCCAGAACGTCATGGTTCCGATCGCGCCGCGCGCGATGGCCTCGGTCGTCTTCGTCGCACCGGAGGAGTAGTACGCTCGCTCGTTGCTCGGGAACGCGGCGGGTGCGCCGTTGAGGAACATGACGACCTTCCCGTCGACATCCGCGTCGGCGTAGTCGTCGTAGCCCAGGTCGGGGGCACTGACACCAAAACCGACGAAGACTACTTCCGCGAGGTCGATCTCGACCCGCTCACGGAGAGGGTCCGCACCCAGGTAGAAATCGACGTCGTACGTCATCGTCTCCGTGCCGATCGGGGTCCAGACCGACAGGCTGCTCTCGTCCTCGACCACCGTGCTCTGCCGGAGGGGGACGTCCTGGCGCCAGCTCCCTCCGACGCCGGCCGGCTGTAGTCCGAGGGCTCTCAGCTGCTCTTCCGCGTACACGGCACCACCACCGTATCCGTCGGTCCCCGGGGCACGCCCCGCGAGGGAGTCGTGCGCGAGCACGCTCATGTGATGCTCGATCATGGCCGGCTCGACCGAAGCCAGAGCGGCGTCGACACCCGGCGTGTCGAGAGGAACCGGGCCCGGGTCCGAATTCGAGCATGCGGATGCCGCGAGAACGAGAACGACCGGTAGCGAAAGCGAGCGAGCCGAGTGATGCATGAGCCGAGTCATTCGAGGGAGAACGTCGTCGAGCTCAAGAGCATGAGGGGCCTCACGGCCCATGGCAATTGCCGCAGGGCCCCCGGTCTCTTCACAATGCCCCGGATGAACACGCACGATCTGCAGTCCACCGGGGCACCTCGATCGCCGACCGATGCCGTGTGGCGGCTCGGTCTCCTGCTCGCTGGTTGCCTTGCACTGGCTGGTTTGCAACCGCTGGCGGGCAGCGCTCAAACCGTCGTCCGGGTCGCTGCCTACAACATCAAGCATGGCCGAGGGATGGACGACCGGGTCGACCTCTCGCGCATCGCGGCCGTACTGCGCTCCCTCGACGCCGACGTGATCACGCTTCAGGAGGTCGACGACCGCACGGAGCGCACGGGCGGCGTGGATCAGGTCGAGGTGCTCGCCGATCTCCTGGGCTATGAAGGGGTGCATGGCCCCCACCGGCCGTACCAGGGCGGCTTCTACGGCAACGCGGTGCTCACACGTCTACCGATCCAGCGGCAGCGTACGCACTCGATTCCGCCCGCGTCCGGAAGCGCTCTCACCGTGCACGAGGTCGAGGTCTTGCTGTCGGATGAGCGGCTTCCGAGTCTCTCCGTCGTCTCGGTCCACCTGGCGGGATCGGATCACGAGCGCATGGCTCAGGCGGATTCCGTGACAAGCTACTTTGCAGGTCGGACCACGCCCGTCGTTCTCGCGGGGGACTTCAACGGCCGACCGGGGAGTCCGGTGCTCACCCGCCTGGCTCGTGACTGGACGATCGTCGTGAAGGACGGGCCACCCTTCACGTATCCTTCGGATGCACCGGACAGGGAGATCGACTTCGTCATGCTCCGCAGCACCGATCCGATCGAGATCGTCAGTCACCGAGTCGTCGACGAGGCTGTCGCGTCCGACCACCGTCCACTCATCGCAGAGATACGGGTTCGATGAAGCTTCTTCTATGCAGTGACCTGCACACCGACCATTCGGCGACTCAGAGCCTGGTCGACCGATCCGAGGACGCGGACGTGTTGATCTGTGCTGGAGATCTCGCCGTTATGCGAGACGGTCTTCAACCGGTCGTGGATATTCTGTCGGCTGCGGCGTGCCCTGTGGTCATGGTGCCCGGGAACGGGGAGTCGGATCGTGAGCTTGCCGCGGCGAGCGACCAGTGGCCCCACCTTCACGTGCTTCACGGCTCGGGTTGTGAGATTGAGGGGCGCGCATTCTGGGGTGTCGGGGCGGCTGTGCCGGTCACGCCGTTCGGCTCCTGGAGTTTCGATCTCTCCGAGGACGAGGCACGGAAACTGCTTGCCGGCTGCCCCGCCGATGCGGTCCTGGTGACGCATTCACCACCGCTCGGCCACGTTGACGAGCCGGGTCCCGGCGTGCACCTGGGGAGCCAGGCGATTCTCGAAACGATCGAGGCGATGTCACCCGCCCTCGTCGTGTGCGGTCACATCCACGCTTCCTGGGAACGAGAGTCGAGGGTCGGTGTCACCCGGATCGTCAATGCTGGGCCGCGAGGGGTCTGGGTCGAGCTGTGATGCCCGACCTGGCCCGGCGGCCTATCATGTCGCGACCCACTCTTCCGGAGCCCATTCCATGAAGCGTCTGTCTTCCAGCGCGACGGTCCTCGCGCTGCTCGGTTCACTCCACGCGTGCTCTTCGGCTGCCCCGATGTCATCGCCCGTGCCCGCTGCCGCGGCGCTCAGCGCCCCGGAGGCGTCCGCCGCGGAGGGTACGACCGCGGGCGTCATGGGCGAACGCGCGGTGATGCCGCTGAGTGTGCCCGGAAACGCGCCAAGAGTGTCCGATGCGGAATGGACAGGGCACGGCCGTGACCTGGGTGAGCAGCGGTATAGCCCGTTGGGCCAGATCACATCGGACAACGTGGACCGGCTCGGTGTGGTGTGGACCTACGATATCCCCCGTCGTGGTGCGCGTCTCGAGTCGACACCGCTCGTGGTCGATGGCGTGATGTACGCGACGGGCCCGATGAGTACCGTCTTTGCACTCGACGCTCTTTCGGGGGAGGAACTCTGGTACTGGGATCCCGGGATCCCGGACGAGGAAGAAGGGGGTCCTTCGGCCTGCTGCGGAGATGTGAACCGTGGGGTCGGTGTGCACGGAGACAAGATCTTCGTCGGTCTGCTCGATGGACGCCTCGTCGCCCTCGATCGGCACAACGGCCATGTCGTCTGGACGGTGCAGACGACGCCTGCCGGTGAGGACTACAGCATTACGGGTGCGCCTCGCGTATTCCGGGACAAGGTCGTCATCGGGAACGGCGGTGCGGAATACGGTGTGCGTGGCTACGTGACGGCCTACGACGTCGAGGACGGTGAGCAGCTGTGGCGCACGTATACGGTGCCCGGGAATCCTGCGGACGGCTTCGAGAGTGAGGCGATGGAGCGGGCCGCCGAAACGTGGAACGGTGAGTGGTGGACGATCGGAGGAGGCGGCACGGTCTGGGACGCGATGGTCTACGACGGGGCGCTCAACCTGCTCTATATCGGAACGGGTAACGGCTCACCGTGGAGTCGCGAGTACCGTAGCCCCGGTGGCGGGGACAACCTCTACCTCTCCTCCATCGTCGCGCTCGATGGCGACACAGGCGAGTACAGGTGGCACTATCAGACCACACCCGGTGACGACTGGGATTACACCGCGACGCAGCCCCTCATGCTCCTCGATATCGAGATCGACGGCCGCATGCGCCAGGTCATCGTTCAGGCCCCGAAGAACGGCTTCTTCTACGTGATCGATCGTGTCACCGGTGAATTCATCTCTGCCGAGCCGTTTGCGGACGACGTGACATGGGCGACCGGGATCGATCCCGAAACGGGTCGGCCGATCGAGGCGCCCGAGGCCCGGTACGGTCAGACGGGGCAGGGGGTCTATCTCGCCCCCGGACCGACCGGCGCCCACAACTGGCCGCCGATGGCGTTCAATCAGGAGACGGGGCTCGTCTATCTACCGGCGAAGAACAACAATTTCTTCTACGCGATGACCGAGAGCCTCGAGTACACGAAGGGTGTCTGGAATACGGGGACAGTCTTCCGCGGAGGAGAGCGGCCCGCCCGTCCCGAGATCCAGGGCCCGACCACCTTCTTCCTGGCGTGGGATCCGGCGCAGAATCGCGAGGTGTGGCGGGTGGAGTCTCAGGGAGAAAACGGGGGAACCCTCTCGACGGCGGGCAATCTCGTGTTCTGGGGTAGCGGGGACAGGATGATCGCCTTCGATGCACGCTCTGGAGAGGAGGTGTGGTCCGCTGAAGTCGGCCGGGGTACGTCGTCACCGATGACGTATGCCATCGATGGTCGCCAATACATCACGATCCTCGGTGGACGCGCGACTCGACGCACCCGTCCCGATGCCGACTCACCGACGGTATGGACGTTCTCGCTAGACGTGCCGGGTAACTGAGGCGACCCAAGGCATCGGGGGGCTGGGGTGCCTGATGGTTGCTCCGTACAACGGAGCGCCGCGGTGTATCGTCTGAAACACCGTGACGGGGCTTCACGTAGAACCCGGTGACGACACGAGGCAGGAGGACCGGACATGTTGATGATGCGATTTGCGGGCGGCGTTACGATTGCCGGCATTCTGGGCTTCATCATCGTGGAAGCGCTCAAGATCCTGATGGTACCGATCACGGCGTGGGTGATGGGCCTGTTGACCATGGCACTCAAGATCCTCCTGATCTCCCTGGCCGCTGCCACCGCCCTCGGTTTGGGCGTCTTCTTCTACCGGCGGTCACAGCAGGCGAGCGAAGACTTCTAGCACTTCTCGCTCAACTCTCCAGGCGCGTTATTTGTCATCCTAGTCGATGACCGAGACCGTATGCACGGTCGCCCTGTCCAAAGACCACTGCTTTGAAAAGACGAGTTCTGGTCCGCCGCGTGCGGACCTTCGCAGCTGCGCTCACCGTGCTCGGATGCGCGGCTGCAGGGGCGGAAGCCCAGACCGCTGACCAGACCACTCCTGCGACGGGCCTGTTCGCCGGCGACTCCGTACGGGTGAATGGGGACGTCGTGGGCCGGGTTCTCTCCGTGGAAGGCAACTTCTTCACGTTGCTCAGTCGCGGTAAGCCAGTGTGCAGGGCCGGTGAAATGCATGGCGATGCTCCCATCTGTGATCCTGCGCCGATGCGACGGGAGACACTGGCCCTCGACGAAGTGACGCTCGAGCGCCGAACGACGAAGGGTAGCCCGGGCATGTGGATGCTTGGAGGCGCGGTCCTTGGAGGCGCTGCGTTTTCTGCGCTTGGTTATGCGATCGGTCCCTCGGTCGGGTTCGGAAAGGTCGACGCCTGCACCTCGAGTGAGAGCAACACGTACTGCGTGAACCCGGTGTCCCGCGAGGAGCTGGACGTTCTGCAGGATGCGAGGGACCAGCGCCGGGGTGCGCTCTTCTTCGGTCTGGTCGGGGGCACCTTCTCCGCGGTCATGGCACGGAAACTCTCCGTCGGCTGGGTTCAGATCAATCCGACCATGCCTGTGCGGCCCGAAGAGGGGTGGGGGATGTCCGTCACCCTGCCTTCGAACTGACCCCGGACGAGCGCGCGACGAGGTAACGGGCACCCAGATCCGGGAAACGTTCAGTCGCATCCTCGATCGTCGTGAAGCCCGATCGTCTGAGACTGCGTTTGATTTCATCCAGGCTCCAGCGCCTGAGACGGAAGCCGTCCCGATACTCGATCGGTCCGTCCGGAGTCCGCACCACGGTATGCTCGCGGTAATCGTAGATCCCGGGATCGACCTCGTTCATCGCGACGGAACGGATCAGCTCTCCGCTCTCGATCTCCATCGGTTCGAAGACCTCGGGCTCGGGCACGTCCAGAAGGAAGGGCCCGCCGGCGGGCAATGCGTCGAACGCTACTCGGAACGTCGAGCGCAGTTCGTCTTCGGTCAGGCAGTACGCCACGACGGTGAAGACGCATAGAACGAGGTTGACCGGGCCGATAGCGCCCGGATGGGTCATCGAGGTACGCCTGAGCTGGATCCGATCTGCGACCTTGGGTCCGAGCGCCGAAGAGCGTTGCCGCAATGCGGTAAGCATCCGGTCCGATCGGTCGACCGCGATGACCCGGCGACCCGAGCGGGCGAGCGGAAGGGCCATCCGGCCCGCACCCGCGCCCAGGTCGAGGATCGTCGCGTCCGGCGGAACCAGGCGGTCGACTTCGGCCAGGGTACTCGCGGTCATCTGCTCGTACAGATCGCCGAAGGTGAGTGCCATGACCAGCTCGTACTGGTCGGCCCAGGGGTCGTGGGGTGCCGTGGGGAGGTCAGGTGACATCCCGGCAAGGTGGATTGGCAGTCGTCCCGACTCAATCCGTCACGTATCGTTCCCCATGGTCGCACCTCGACTTCGCTCCATGGCTCACCCAATTGTCGGGCTGCTCGTCGCTGTACTCGTTGTGTCGGGCATGCCCGATGTGTCGCACACCCTGGCCGCACAGGAGGCTCCCATCGGGGTCACCTTCCTCGATGTTGGTCAGGGGGATGCGATCGTGATCCGCGCGCCGGACGGTCGGTTCGCGATGATCGATGCGGGCCGGGGATCTCCGCTTCGGCAGCTGACACGCCTCGGCGTCGACCAACTTGCTCTCCTGATCGCCACACATGCTCACGTCGACCATATCGGTGGCCTGGACGACGTGCTTACGGCGCGACCTGTCCAGACGTATCTCGACAACGGGACCCCGCACACGACAAAGACGTACCTGGAGCTCATGGCCCACGTCGAGCGGCTGGACGTGCGCTACCTCCAAGCCGTTCCTCGTCGCCTTCTGCTCGGGGGCGTCTCTCTGGAAATCCTTCCGCTTCCGTCCCACACCAAAGAGCAGAACGACCGATCCGTCGGTGTCGTACTCCGGTACGGGGAGTTTTCGGCACTTCTGACCGGGGACTCCGAGCACGAGGAGCTGGACTTCTGGCTGGATGGGGGTCTGGTCGAGGACGTGACCCTCCTCAAGGCACCCCACCACGGCGCGTCCAATGGCTTCACGTACGCTTTTCTCGATGCCGTGGAGCCCGAGCTGGTGGTTATCTCCGTCGGTGAGGGGAACGCCTACGACCATCCCCGCCCGGACGCCCTGGCCGCGTATACGTCGTACGCGGATCGGGTACTCCGTACGGACCGTGACGGGACCGTCACGATCTTCGGGTATGCTGACGGCCGCTACAGCGTGGTGCTTGGAGACAACCCCTACCAAGAGGGGATCCCGGCAGCCTCAGACCCCCGTACTGAGGCACGCGCCCCTGCGGGCTCGAGTACGCCCGGGGTCACGAACGCGGCGGGCCTCGGGGGTCTGCTGTCCGTCACGGTTCATGCCGACGCTCGCGGTGATGACGCGGACAACCTCAACGACGAGTACGTGGTGATCGAGAATCGGAGCCGAACGAGACTCGGCATCGGCCTGTGGCGCCTGTGCGACCTCTCGAGTCGGTGCTTCCGCTTCCCGCCGGGTGCCAGCATCGCACCGAGTCGCTCCGTGGTGGTCTACACCGGGTATGGCTCGACCGACGGGGTCTCCTTCTTCATGAACAATGGTCGACCCGTATGGAACAACAATGGAGACGAAGCCACTCTCTTCGATTCGGGTGGCCATGTGATCGTGAGGTACGTGTATGAAGAAGAGTGAGCCCGAGGTATGGGTCGTGGACGCGATCGAGGAGGGCGTCGCGCTTCTCGTGGAGATGAGTGACGACGAGGAGCCTGCACTCATCGAAATGGCTGCCGGCCTCCTCGGAGACTCCGCGGTCGAGGGGGCGGTGCTTGTGGTCCCGTTGGGAGAAGTCGGGGAGCCGCTATGGGATCGGGCACAGCGTGATCTCGAGACCGAAGCCGAGGTGCGCGCCGAGGCCGAGCGGATTCTGAAGGAGCTGGGGACGCGAGATCCCGGCGGCGACGTCGTGCTCTGAGCCGACGCTCACAGCGTTCTGGCGTTCGAAAGCTGACTATGCGGCCACGGGACGTCGCACCGCCTCTACTGCACGCCAGACTTCGGAGTGCAGGTGGTCCTCACCGATGTCCTCCACGACGCCACTCACACAGAGTGCGTCCAGGAGTGGCCCCTTGGTCCCTGCGATCCGGAGGTCTCCGCCGCAGCGCCGGATCTCGTCGATGAGCTCCCGAAGCACGTGCAGACCAGTCGAGTCGGTTCGGTTCATCGGATAGGCGTCGAGCACGAGCGTGAAGCCCGGCCCGAGATCGCGCACTGCGTTGCGCACCGCGTCACGAAACGCTTCCGCATTCCCGTAGAAGAGGGAGGCGTCCATGCGGATTACCGCGATATCCGGCTCGACGACCACGTCGGGGTTCCGGAGGACATTCCGGTACTGATTCGAGTCGGGCATCCGCCCGAGGACAGCGATGTGTGGCGTGGCGATCTGGTGAAGGACGACGATGACCGAGAGCGCCACCCCGGTCAGGATCCCCTCTTCGATGCCAAGGGCGAGCGTCACCACAAAGGTCGCCAGCATGAGTGCAAAATCTCGGCGGTCAACGGTCCAGAGCGTCCGGGCGGTACGAAGGTCCACCAGGCCCGCCACGGCGACGACGATGACCGCGGCCAGGATCGCTTTCGGCAGGTGGTAGAAGAGTGGTGTCAAAACGAGGAGGGTAACTCCGATCACCAACACGCCGATCAGAGAGGAGAGCTGCGACCGAGCACCCGCCTGTGCGTTCACCGCGGTGCGTGAGAAACCACCGGTGACGGGGAAGGAGTGGAAGAGGGATCCGGCGATGTTGGCCGCGCCGAGTGCCTTCAATTCCTGGTCCGCGTCGATGTCGTATCGCTCACGTGAGGCGTACACCTTTGCCACCGCGATCGACTCCATGAAGCCGACGAGGGCGATCGCGAGGGCGATCGGGAGCAGGGCGGTCACGTCGGTGGGGAGAAGCACGACATCCGCGACCGATGGCACACCGGCGAACCCGAAACCCGGGACGGCCGGAACCGGGAGGCCAGTCGGGATCTCTCCCACGATCGCGACCCCTCCGGCTCCGAGTGCCAGGCCCCATGAGGCCAGCGTGCCGACGGCGACCACGAGCATCGGTGCGGGGAGTTTGGGAGCCCAGCGCCTGAGACCGAGTCCGATCAGGATCGCACTGCCACCCAGCAGCAGGGTGGGCATGTGCGTCGCATCGGACTGTCGGAGCGCCCCCACGAGCATCTCGTGGACGGGGCCCTTGGGGATGGTCAGCCCGGTCAGCCCTCCGAGCTGGCTCATGCCGATGATGATGGCCGCCGCCGACGTGAAGCCCGCCAGGACCGGATGCGAGAGGAGGTTCACGAGGAAGCCGGCCCGAAGCAGGCCCATCGTCATCTGGATGATTCCGGTGAGCAGGGACAGAGTCACCGCCAGTGCGAGGTATCGGTCGGCATCGCCGCCGGCGAGGTCTCCGACTCCATTCGCCACGAGAAGCGCGACCATCGCGACCGGCCCGACCGCGAGTTGGCGGGATGTGCCGAGAAGGCCGTAGACGATCAGGGGTACGAGCGCGGCGTACAGTCCGTAGACGGGTGGCAGCCCGGCGATCAGCGCGTAGGCCATTCCTTGTGGAATGAGCATGACACCGACCGTGATGCCTGCGGCAAGATCACGGTTGAAGTCCGCCCGTTCGTAGTCCTGCAGTGATCGTCCGAGCGGAACCCGATGAAGCAGGGCGGGGAGCCGGCGTGCGCCGGCTCCCTCGCCCGGAATTGTCGACCGGCGGGTCAAGCGACCCCCGCAGGCTCCGCGGTACGCTGGAGTCCGGCCCAGGATGAGAAGGGTCCGTCGACGAGGGTCACCTCGAGGCCCGCTCTCGCGAGGAGGGCCGCCGCGGCCGATGCGCGGTTGCCCGATCGGCAATAGGCCATGACGGGCTTGTCCCGGGGCACTTCGGCCAGTCGTGAGGCCAGACGTGTGTGCGCGATGTTCATCGCGCCCGGGATGTGCGCGCCGCCGAACTCGGCCGCGCCCCGCACATCGAGGACCGTCCACATCTGGGTGTCGACCTCGTCGGGCAGATCCGCGAAGTCGATCCGCGGGATGGTTTCGTTCGCAAGCTCGCACTCGACGAGGGCCGACGGAGGCACGAAGCCCGCGATCCTGTCGTACCCGATCCGGACCAGTGTGCGGACGGCCAGGTCGATGTCGGAGGCGTCTGCGATCAGGTAGATATCCGTCGACGGGTCGACGTACGAACCCACGATCATGGGGAAGTTGATTCCCAGTGGCGCGTGGAGGGAGCCGGGGACATGGCCGGCCATGAAGCCTTTGCGGTCCGCCCGGGTGTCGACGATGACGGCGCCCTCCGTGGAGCCCCGCTCGACGAGCTCCTCGATACCGAACAGCTTCGGCATCGGCACGTCGCCCAGAATGGGGACTCCGTTCTTATTGAGGTCTTTCATACGTGCGAAGTACAGCGGGGGCTCCGGCTGTCCCTCGAGGATCGACCCGACGAAGCGGTCCTCGGTATCGAAACCGAGCGCGGCGTTGAACTTCCGCTCGTATCCGACGGTCGACATCGGTACAGCACCGAGCGCCTTGCCACACGCACTTCCGGCACCGTGTCCTGGCCACACCTGTACGTGATCCTCGAGCGCTAGGAAGCGCCTGGTCGACGCAAAGAGGCGGCGGGCCGAGGGCTCACGGGCGCCGCTGACACCGGCAGCGGTCTCCAGCAGGTCGGGACGTCCAAGGTCGCCGACGAAGACGAAATCGCCCGACGCGATCCCGATGGGCTCGTTCGCTCCGCCTCCCATATCGGTCACGAGGAAGCTCATATGCTCCGGCGTATGACCCGGCGTGTGCAGAGCCTGTACCCGGATGTTCCCGATCATGAACTCGTCGTTGTCCTTCAGGAAGTGGACGTCGTAATCCGAGTCCTTGGCCCAGTTGTACTTCCAGTCTTCGTCGCCCTCGTCCGAGAGATAGAGCTTCACGTCATGCTGTTCTCCGAACTCCCGGAGACCAGAGAGGAAATCGGCGTGAATGTGTGTTTCGGTGGCTGCGACGATTCGCAGACCCTCCTCGCTTGCGATCTGCACGTAGCGATCGATATCGCGCTCGGGGTCGATGACCAGCGCTTCCCCGGTGCGTTGGCAGCCGAGTACGTAGGCGTACTGGGCCAGTTCAGGGTCGAAGATCTGACGGAAGAACATGAAAAGGGTCTCCTTGAAATCAGCTATGCGGCAGGCGGTGGCGGAGGGCGCCGTACACCCAGGCGCCCGCGAGCGCGCTGAGGAAGGCCGCCGGCATCACCGTGACACCGTTGCCCAAAAGGACGTAGATGGGTCCGGGGCAGGCACCGAGAAGGCCCCAGCCTAGTCCGAACACGCTGCCCCCGAGCCAGTATTGCTTCCCGGGTGCGGTGAATGATTCGGTCGGCATCTCCATGGGTCGGTTCGTGACGGAGCGTACCCCGAACCGCCGGATCAACTGAACGCTGATCGCACCGACCGCGACCGCCGATCCGATGATCCCGTACATGTGGAATGACTGGAATCGGAACATCTCCTGAATACGAAACCACGACACGACGCCGGATCGCGTGAACACGATGCCGAGCGCGATCCCGAGGAGGAGATAGGGCCAGAGCCGCTCCGTTTTCGTGGGCATCGAGCGGTCCCGGACTGAGGCGTGTTGTGTTGGATCTTCAAGCTCAGCCATCAGAAACCACCTCCGAGGAGCAGAGGAAGAATCACGTGGGTGGACAGCAGGCCGCCCGCAAAGAAGCCCACCACGGCGACCAGCGAGGTCACGCGCAGGAGTGAGAGGCCTGAAATCGCATGACCGGACGTACAGCCGCCCGCATAGCGGGTCCCGAAGCCGACCAGGAAGCCACCCACGATGATCATCACAAAACCCGGAACGGTCGTCAGACCGCTCCACGAGAAGATCTCCGAGGGGACGAGGCCGTCTACGCTGAGGATACCCAGGGCCCCGAGATCTGCCTGGGTGGCCGCGGAGATCGGCTGACCGTCGGTCGTCGTGAGGCCGGCCAGAAAGCCTCCGATGACCAGCCCGATCGCCATGGTGAGCCGCCATGCCCCCCGGTCCCTCCAGGAATACTGGAAGTACTCCGAGCCGCCTGGAAATGTAGCCGCGCAGACGTCGCGGAAGGTCGAAGAAATGCCCCATTTCCGCCCCGAGTAGAGGAAGACGATCGGGACCGAAAGTCCGATCAGCGGGCCGGCTATGTACCAAGGCCAAGGTCCTGTGAGGAAGTCCGTCATCGTGACTGGCTAGTTCCTGAAACGTGGAGTGAGGAGGGAGGGGTCAGTTGCCATTGAGGAGGGCGCTCTGTTCTTCAGCCTGTTCCTCCAGGCGGCCGCACATGATTTCGCACAGCGCCCACACGGAGTGGTCCGCGATCGCGTAATACGCGTACAGGCCGTCCTTGCGGCGAGCCACATAGCCCGATGCCCGGAGAACACTCAGATGCTTCGACAGGTTGGCCTGGTTGAGTCCGGTTTCCTTGGCGAGGTCCGACACCGTCAGCTCCCCCTGCATCAGCGTGTTCAGGATCCGCAGACGCGCCGGTTCCGCGAGGACGCGAAAACGGTCCGCAACGAGCTCGATCACCTCTGACGGCAGCGTTTCTGACATGAGATCCAGGGGGGAAGAAAGAGAGCACATAACCACATAGTAATATAGTGATGTATGACTCGCAACATCGCGAGGTGGTGGGCTCCAGGGGGCTCGGTTTGCCGGCGGGCCCCCTGCCGACGCATCGTGTCAGCCCTCGCCGGACCCACACCTCGTGATGCTCCCGATGCCGAATCGTCGCGTTTCGCTTCTCGCCGCCAACGTTCTTCTGGTCTTCCAGCTGCTTACGGGGGCCTCTGCCGCCTTGGGTCAGGAGCGGGCGACCGTATCGGAGGAGCGGCGGACGCTGCCCACGTATGAGTTTTCCGAGCCAAATCCACTACCGGTTCTGACGCAGGACACTCGACTCTATCCGTACCACCGCTTCGAGGGGTACGCGCACGACGCGGAGCCCCGGGAGTGGACCGTCGTGACCCTCGAGAACCCGTGGATCGAGGTCTGGGTACTGCCCGAGGTGGGAGGGAAGGTGTGGGGGGCGCGGGTCAAGTCGACCGGGCATGAATTCATCTACCGCAACGAGGTGATGAAATTCCGCAACATCGCGTTGCGCGGACCGTGGACGTCCGGTGGCATCGAGTTCAACTTCGGCGTGATCGGGCATACGCCCGCCACCGCGACCCCGGTCGAGTATCTGACCCGGGAGAACGACGACGGAAGTGCCAGTGTCTTCGTCGGGGCGATGGACCTCCCGTCACGGACGCGCTGGCGGGTCGAGATTCGACTTCCCGCGGATCGGGCATATTTCGAGACGCACGCGCAGTGGCAGAACCCGACGCTCGTCGAGCATCCGTACTACAACTGGATGACCGGTGCCGCATTCGCGCAGGATGATCTGATTCTCTCGATCCCCGGGAACGCCTATCTCGAACATCCCGGCGCCGAGCGTCGATGGCCGGTGGACCCGGATGGCCGCCGCCTCACCGTGTACGATGAGAACCGATTCGGGGGCAACAAGTCCTACCACGTCGTGGGTTCGTACCAGGATTTCTTCGGGGGCTACTACCAGGACGACGGCTACGGCTTCGGACATTGGGGACGCTACGAGGACATCCCCGGCCAGAAACTCTGGTTGTGGGCGTTGTCCCGGCAGGGTGGTATCTGGGAGGATCTCCTCACCGACACTGACGGACAGTACGTCGAGTTCCAGGCCGGTCGTCTTCTTGTCCAGTATTCCCCCTCCGGTGAGATCAACCCGATCTCCGAGGTCGGCTTCGAGCCGGGGGCGTCCGATCGTTGGTCCGAGACCTGGTTCCCTGTAGAGGGGCTGGGTGGGCTGACAGAAGCGTCGAGGGAGGGTGCACTGTTCGTGGAGCGCGACGAGAGAGTCCTCACCGTTCGCGCGCATGCGTTTGTGGAGGGCACCGACACACTCCTCGTCACGGTCGGGGAAGACACGATCGTTGCCGCGGAGACCGACTTCGAAGTCCTCGAACCCATCTCGTGGACGGTTGACGTACCCCTCGGGGAGGACGTCACCGTCATGCTGTCCGGTCTCGGACTTCGCTACGACACCGACCCGGCGGCTACGAGACTCGATCGCCCGTTCACGACGTCACCGGAGGCGATGCCGTCGATTCCGTGGGCCGATCGTACGGCCGAAGCGGCTTCGGAACTGGTCCAGGGGCGGCGCCTACCCGAGGCGCGTGCCGCATACGAGGCCGTGCTCGACGTGGAGCCGTGGCACCGGGACGCGCTCCTGGGCCTCGCCGACCTGGAATACCGTCGCGCTCGGTACCCAGACGGACTCGCCCTCGTGCGTCGAGCGCTGCAGTTGGACGCGTACGATGCCGAGGCAAACTTCATCGCAGGAAACCTCTACGCTGCGGAAGGCGATGATCTGAACGCTCGCGAGACGTACGGGTGGGCCTCCCGCTCGACCGCGTACCGGTCGGTCGCGTATCAGCAGCTGGCTGCTCTCGACCTTCGCTCGGGTCGGCTCGATGACGCAGTCAGGTACGCGGGCCTCGCTCTCGACTATGATGCCTATGCACTTCCGGGCCTTCACGCGTCTGCCGTGATCGCCCGACTCCAGGGGGATGAGGGATCCTGGAGCAGGGCACTCGATCGGATCTCCCAGATCGATCCGATGTCCCACGTCCCGACGGTGGAGCGCTGGCTCGCGGATGGATCGACCTCGGGCGGGGCTGGCACGCTTCGGGCGCGGTTACGTGGGGAGTATCCGGGTCAGGAGATCCTCGAACTCGGCCTGACGTATGCCGCGTTCGGACGTCTCGACGATGCACTCACCGTGATGGCGCTGGCCGAGGGTACGGTGGCCGAGCCGCTGGCCCGCGCGTGGCGTGCCCATGCGGTCCGCGACTCGGCGGCGCTGGGTGAGGACCTCTCCGTCGACTTCGTCTTTCCGTTCCGACGGGAAATGGTGCCGGTGCTGGCGTGGGCCTCGTCCGTCTCGGACCACTGGGGCTGGTCGTACCTGAGCGCCCTGGTGCTCGCGGCTCGCGATCGAATCGACGAGGCTGGGCCGCTGCTCAGAAGCCTTGGAGACGAGCCCGACTACGGCCCGCTCTACACGACACGTGCGCTGCTCGCCGGTGCTCATGCGGAGGATCGGGAGCGTGATCTACGTCGGGGAATCGAGCTGGATCCGACGGAACGTCTTCTCCGGATCCCGCTGGTGCAGCAGCTGCAGCGCGAACGGCGATGGGAAACGGCGCTCGAGGTGTCCGGCAGTGCGCTGGATGTCTTTCCCGACGACTTCGATCTCGCGCTCCTGCACGTCCGGAGTCTCAACGAAGTGGGTGGATATGAAGAGTCGCTGCGGATCATGGAGCAGATCCGCGTGCTTCCCTCGGAGCACTCCTCGGAAGCACATGATCTCTTCTCGCACGCACATCTCATGGCTGGACTTGCGGCGCTCGATCGTGGCGATGCGCATACGGCCGAAACGCACTTCGAGGCAGCTATGACCTGGCCGGAACGCCTTGGCCAAGGGCGACCGTACGAGCCGGAGGAGCGACTCGCGAGGTTCCTCCTTGGACTGGCCCGCGCGGACGCAGGTGACGGCGAGGCGGCCAATGAGGCATGGACTGGCGTCGTCGAGGCGACCCCGAGTGCGGGCTTCCGTGGCGGCAATGTCACGCGTCTCGATCTGTTGGGGGCATTGGCGCTCGAGCGGCTCGGTCGCCGGTCGACGCTGAGCGACTTCGGAAACGGGCAGGAGGGCGCCATGGCCCGGCTCGTGCAGATCGTTCGCTCAGGTGCCCGGACCGATACCTCGGTGGCCTATGCGCTGGAGGGCGCCTCGGCTGGCATGCACGACGTGTTCAGCGACGTCGAGGGACGACTCCTGAGGCACGCGTTCGCGGCATCCGCTCGGAGGTAACCCTACCGGGCGCCCCGGCGTGGGAGCACTTCGTTTGCGATCGCGGCATGATAAACGAAGACAGCCATGATGACCGCATTCTTCCGGAGATGGTCCAGCGGGATCGTGTCGAAGAAGTCGAGGTTCGTGTGACCGCCGGTGCCCCCGACCCGCGCCTGAAGGAATTGAAAAGCCGGAAGCCCCACATCGTCGAAGGGCACGTGGTCGGTGCTGCCGACGCCCTGGGGTGAGATCGTCGTCATCCCCATGTCACGCAGGGGCTCCATCCAGGCGGAAAACGGCGCCCGGACATGCTCGTTGCCCTGCAACCAGATCCCCCGGTACTCACCTGGCCCGTAGTCCTGGTTGAAGTAGACGGAAAATCGGTCGTAGTTGTCCGTCACTCCGATCGACGGATCGCCCGGATCGCCGAAGTGCTCCCGAACGTACGCTCGAGAGCCCCAGAGACCCTGTTCCTCGCCGGACCAGAGTGCGATGCGGATGGTCCGCCTCGGTGCGGCGCCGACCGCCTTGAGAATGCGCATCGCCTCGAGCATGACGGCGACACCCGAGGTATTGTCCGACGCATTCGGACTGGCGTGCCACGTGTCGAAGTGCGCCCCGAGCATGACGACCTCGTCTGCCCGGTCGGTTCCGCGGATCTCTCCGACGACGTTGTGCGCCTGCGTGACCTCCTCGCCATGCCGGTTTCTCACCTCGACCTCGACCTCGACGGGAATTCCGCGGGCCGCAATGCGATACATCCGGTTGTAGTGCTCGGGGGTGATGGCGATCACGGGGACCGAGCCCATGGTCTCCGCCCGCGCCCATCGATCGATCTTCGCACCCGCGCGCGCGAAGCCGCGAACGGCTCCCGGCCAGCCGCTGCTCGATTCGAGGACGGCGGCGACCCCCTCCTCGACGTAGAAGGCCAGCTTCTCGGCGGCGGTCAGGACCTCCGGGTTGGTCGGTGCCGGCGGATATAGACGGGAGAAGTACGGGTCGGGGCCGGGAGGCGGAACGATGACGTCCTGCTGGAGGGCACGCAGTTCTTCCTCTGTCCGACGTGGCGTGCCCGTCTCGAAGCGACGTTGATCGACCGCGGCGGGCGGCGTCGAGAGCACGGCCATGCCCCTGAGCTTGCCACGATACTGCTCGAGGTCGGCGCGGGTGTGAACGTCGCCGATCACCGCGGAGAGCTGCTGCCTCCCGTCCGTCCCGGGTGTGTGTGCGATCGGATAGCCGACCATCGGGGAGTAGTCCGGTTCGAGCATATGCAGGGAGACGTACTCGTTGTCCCAGCTCACGCCGTAGTCCATGAACGGCTCGCGGTCGACGTTCTCGAGCCCCATGCGCTCCATTTCTCCGACCACCCACTCCTGGGCTCGGAGCATGTCATCCGAGTTCGTGAGCCGCGCGCCGATCACGTCCGTCATATAGGAGAAGGTGTTCGGCAGTTCGGAGCGCTGGAGTCCCTCCTCGCGGATCTTGGCGATCATGTCGAGGTCGACCGGCCAGCGGGCGTCCTGGGCAGTAGCGTCGCTCACGCCGATGGCGAGGGTGAGCGTGAAGAAGAGGGTCAGTCGGACGCGATACACGGGTGGCTCCGGCTCATCGAGGTGACAGGGGGCTGACGATATCACGCAATGGGCCGACGCGCCGGAGGGAAGCCCGATCGCGGACTCCCCTCCCCGTCGTTTCAGGCTGTTGTGGCCCGCCCGCGCGCAATCAGAACAGACCCGTAACCACGCCGTCGGCCAGATCCACGTTCATGGCGGAAGGCACCGCCCCGAGGCCGGGCATCGTCATGATCGCGCCGGTTTTCGCGACCACGAATCCTGCGCCCGCGGACGGCGTCACTTCGCGCACGTGGATGTTGAACCCGGACGGGCGACCCAGAAGGGCAGGGTCGTCCGAGAAGGAGTATTGGGTCTTCGCGATGCACACCGGCGCCTCGCGGAGCCCCGCCGCCTCCAGGACCTCGATCTCCTTTGCCGCGGATGGATGGATGTCGAGGCCATCCGCACCGTAAATCTCCCGGGCGACCTTCTCCATCTTTTCGATGAGACCCATGTCGCTCGGGTACAGGGGTTGATAGGCGGCATCGCCACTCTCGAGTGCCTCCCAGACCGCGTCCGCGAGATCGAGGCAGCCGGCCCCGCCGCCACCCCATGGGTCGGCGACGACCGCGCGAACACCCATCTCGGCGCATCCGTCGATCACCACGGCGAGTTCCGCGTCGGTATCCGTGGCGAAACGGTTGAGCGCTACGATCGGGGGTACCCCGAACTTCCGAACGTTTTCGGCGTGAGCCTTCAGGTTCACGAAGCCTCGCCGCACGGCATCCACATCTTCGGTCGCGAGGTCGTCCTTCGACTTCCCACCGTTCATCTTGAGCGCGCGGACGGTGGCCACGATCACCGCGGCCTCGGGGTTAAGGTCACCGAAGCGGCACTTGATGTCGAAGAACTTCTCAGCGCCGAGGTCCGCGCCGAAGCCGGCCTCGGTCACCACCACATCACCCAGGGAAAGACCGACGCGGGTCGCGGTGAGCGAATTGCACCCGTGAGCGATGTTCGCGAACGGGCCACCGTGGATGAGCGCCGGCGTACCTCCGAGCGTCTGCACCAGGTTCGGGTTCACGGCATCCTTGAGAAGTGCGGCCATCGCACCGGATACGCCCAGCCCCTCGGCTCGAATCGGCTCGCCGGAGCGCGTGTAGCCGATGATGATCCGATCGAGGCGCTCCTTCAGATCGCTCGTGCCGTCCGCCAGGCAGAAGATCGCCATGATCTCGGACGCAGCCGTGATCACGAAGCCGTCCTGACGTGGGACACCCCCGGTCCGGCCCCCTAGGCCCACCACGATGCTGCGCAGTGCACGATCATTCATATCGATCGCACGAGGCCACGTGATGCGTGTCGGGTCGATACCGAGCGTGTTCGGTCGGTACAGATGGTTGTCGAGGACCGCCGACAGCAGACCATGCGCGGAGCTGATCGCGTGGAAGTCCCCGGTGAAGTGGAGATTGATCTCCTCCATCGGCACGACCTGACTGTGCCCGCCGCCGGCCGCCCCACCCTTGATTCCGAAGACGGGTCCGAGGCTTGGCTCGCGCAGGCAGAGCACCGGGTTGCGTCCGCGCAGGTTCAAGGCGTCGGCGAGGCCCACCGAGACCGTCGATTTGCCTTCACCGGCCGCGGTCGGGCTGATACCCGTGACCAATACGAGCTTGCCGTCGCTCCCACCGCTCGACTTGGCTACGTCGAGTGGAATCTTGGCCTTGTAGTGGCCATGCGGCTGGATGTCCTGCGGACCGAGCCCGATCTTCGCAGCGATCTCCTGAATCGGACGGAGTTCGGCTTCCTGGGCGATCTCGATATCGCTCTTGATGGGTCTGCTCCCTGAGTACTGTTCTTGCGGGCGATGTTCGGTCGCCAAGATCGAGCCGGTACTCACAGCAACGCAATGTTCTCATCTTTCGTCATCAATGACGCTCCGTCGCGTGTCCGTGGTGTGGCGTCACCTCAATCCGTGAACGATTCCGAAACCGCTATGCGCTCGACCACTCGATGTTCAGCAGGATGGACGCTGCTCGTTCTGGGCGCGATGGCCGTTTCTGGGAGCGGCGTGGACGCTCAACAGGCGGGCGACGGATATCGGGTCCGAGCGGTCAGGACAGACGTCGCTCCGGTTCTCGACGGCCTCCTCGAGGAGCACATATGGGGTCGCGCCGGGCTGATCGACGAACTGATCCAGCAGGAACCGATCGAGGGAGCCCGTGCGACAGAGGACACCGAGATCCATCTACTGTACGACGCGGAAACGCTGTACATCGGGGTGCGTGCCTGGGAGCGGTCCGAGCACGGTGTGGTCGCGACCGAGATGCGGCGGGATTCCGACCGGATCCTGGACGAAGACAACATCCAGATCATCCTCGACACGTTCAGAGACTCTCGCTCGGGCTACATGTTCGTGACGAACCCGCTCGGCGCGCAGCTCGACCAGCAGATTTTCAACGAGGGGCAGGGAGGGGCGAGACAGTTCGGCTTCTCCAGCTCGAACATCAACCGCGACTGGGATGGCGTGTGGCACGTCGCCGCCCGGACGCTCGACGACGGGTGGGTCGCCGAGATCGCGATCCCGATGGTCACGGTTCGTTTCAGCGATGCCGATCAGCAGAGCTGGGGCATGAACATCATGCGCAACATGGGCGGGAAGAACGAGCAGGCGTTCTGGGCCCCGATCTCGAAGGAATTCACCATCACGCGCGTGAGCATGGCCGGTGTGCTCGAAGGCATGGAGTCCCTCAACCGTGGCATGGACCTGAGAGTGACGCCGTTCGTGACGGGTGGCGGAAGCAGCACCCTCGAATCGAACGTCGAGAGCAACGACTGGCAGCGTGACTACGGGTTGGACGTGAAGTACGGCCTGACCGCCGGCCTCAATCTGGACCTGACACTCAACACCGATTTCGCTCAGGCCGAAGTCGATGACGAACAGGTCAATCTGACCCGTTTCGCCCTCTTCTTCCCGGAAAAGCGTGACTTCTTTCTGGAGAATTCGGGGCAGTTCCGCATCGGATCAGCCAACCCGTTCAACCGTTACGCCGAGCTCTTCTTCAGCCGTCGCATCGGGCTGACCAGAACGGGCGACAACGTGCCCATCATCGGAGGTGCGCGTCTGACCGGGAAGGTCGGTCAGAACGACATCGCCGTGATGAGCGTTCAGACGGACGAGGCGCTGGGCACGGCAGCGGAGAACTTCGCCGTCGCGAAATTCAGCCGGAACTTCGGCCGGTCACGGGTGGGTGCGCTCTTCATCAACAAGACGGACATCGACGCATTCGGTGACCTCGCTGCCGACACGAGCTATCACAACCGCACGTACGCGATCGATGCCGTGTTCGCCCCTCACCCGAACTTCACGGTTCAGGGCTTCCTGTCGGGAACGGAAACCCCCGGTCTGGTGGCTCCTGTGGACGACCCGGCCACGCCGGCTCGCGAGGACGAGGGTTGGGGCGGGATGGGCAGCTACATCAACGCCGAGTGGCTCGACGCCGACTGGCGGATCTACGGGGAGTACGCCGACTTCGAGAACGACTACAACCCCGAGGTCGGCTTTCTGCCGCGGAACGGGATCAGGACCTCCAAGTGGCACATCGAACGGAGCCCACGACCCGACTTCTGGGGCATCCGGGTTCTATCGCCGATGGTCAACTACATCTACACGACCGACCAGACGGGACTTCGGGTCGCGGACCGCTGGCACACCATGCTCGGGGTCCGTTTCGACAACGGTGCCTTCCTGAACCTCTGGTGGAACGACAACTTCGATCGGGTCGACCGCGACTTCTCTCTGAACGACGTCGTGATCCCCACGGGCGACTACGACTTCAACGAGTACCGGGTCTCGTTCGATTCGAATCCCTCTCGCCGATTCTACTACGGTGTGATGGTGTCGCCGCAGCAGTTCTATGGTGGGGATCGTTTCGACACGCAGGGCAAGTTCGGGGCGCGCCTGACCGATCGGCTCTCGTCGGAGGCGTCGTGGACCCGGAATGACGTGGAGCTCCCGAGTGGTGACTTCACCGTCGATCTGGCATCGATTCGGGTCGACTTTGCGATCTCTCCGACGATGGCCATCCGCTCGATCACCCAGTACAACTCGTTTGTCGAGCAGTTCAGCACCAGTGCTCGCTTCCGATGGACGTATCGGCCCGGGAGCGACGTCTTCATCGCATACGACGAATTGAGGCGCGATCCCACCGACCCGCTGTCGACGTTCACCTTCCGGGATCGTCGACTGATCGTAAAGGCGACGTTCCTCCTGACCGGCTAGCTCGGCGGCGCTCCGAGAAAGACGGGGTGCATGCGGCCGGTCCGAGCCATGTTGACCCGTAATTCACCACTGCTTCGACTGAACAGTGTGGTCAGCTCGCCATTGATGGCCCCCAGGGCCAGATCGTGGCGCTGCATCGCCGGATCCCCGAAGTCACGCTCGATCCACGACGTCGGGTGGAATTCCTGCACGAGCCAGCCTTCGTCCATGGCTCGCTGAACGGCTGCGGCGAAGCTAGAGATGGGCGTGAGGCGCGGCAAACACGCAATTACTCAAAGCGTTGGGTGATTCGGCGGCGAAGGCGACCGAGGTAAGCGCCGAGGAAGACGGCACGAACGACGACGTACCCGATGAAGGCGACCCAGAGGCCGAGGTTCGTCCATGCCGCGATCGCGGGAAGCGAACCGACTACGAAGAGAAGGCAGGAAGCGATGCTCGCGTTCCGCATCTCCCGGGTCCCGGTGGCACCAATGAAGATGCCGTCGAGCTGGAAGGCCGCGAAGGAAACGAGGACGTACATGGCTGTGAAGGGCAGGTACAAAGCGGCGATGGCCCGCACAGGCTCCAGATCCGTGAGGCCCGCGATCACGACGGGGCCGGCGAGCAGGACCAGTGCAGCGAGCCCGACGGCGGATCCGGCGGACAGCCGGGTGGACACGCGCACGGCAAGGTCGAAAGTCGAGCGGTCCCTCGCGCCGAAGGCACGTCCCACGAAGGTCTCGGTGGCGTGCGCAAAACCGTCGAGGAGGTAGGCAGACAGGCTGATCAACTGGAGAAGAACGTGGTTGGCTGCGAGCACGTCGTCGCCGAATGCAGCGCCCTGGTTGGTGAACCAGGCGAAGCCGAGCAGGAGAAAGAGCGTGCGGAGCATGATGTCTGCGTTGGCGCCGAGTGTGCGTCGCGCTCGGTGCGGATCGACGATCCTCTGCCGCGGCCAGAACGGCTCCTCATCCCGGCGCTCGGCCGAGAGCACACGAATCGCCAGCCAGATGGCCAGCCCGAGCGTCGTCCACTCCGCGATGACGGTGCCGATCGCGATCCCGCGAATACCCATGCCCATCACGCCGCCGAGCGCGATGTCCAGGACGATATTGAGTCCGTTGAGCGTGAGCTGGACGACGAGAAGGTGTCGCATGCGACCCAGGCCCACGAACGAACCGAGGATGCCGAAGGTGGCCAGGCTCGCAGGCGCACCCCAGATCCTCAGGTCGAAGTACGCTCGGACCAGTCGCTCGACCTCCGGGCCTGCCTCGAAAAGGGTGAGCGCCAGGCGGATGATCGGACGCTGAAGGATCAGCAGTGCGAGACTGATGCCGAAGGCGAGCACCAGCGCTCGCCCGAGTGTCGCACGGACCTCCGCCGTGTCTTCCGCTCCCAGGGCCTGGGCCGTGAATCCGGTCGTCCCCATCCGGAGGAAGCCGAAGCTCCAGTAGACGAAGTTGAACACGAGCGCGCCGACCGCGATGGCACCAAGCTCGGCGACCGTTCCCGTGTTGCCCAGGACCGCCGTGTCCGCGATGCCGAGGAGCGGGACCGAGGCGCTGGCGATGGCGACGGGCCAGGCGAGGCGCAGAATGGCGCGGGTGCTGACGTCGGTCGGTGGGGTGTGACTCAGAAGAGCTCCGCGGTAACGGACGGGTTCTGAACAAGGTACCCGATTGGCGGCGGGGACATCCTTTCCGCACATTGGCCGTCTCACCCGAACGGAGGCGCAAAGCATGTCGGATCGCTCACACCGCGTTGCACGGACACCGTCAGAGCTCTACGGACTCGACCTGGTGGAGCCCGAGGGCGTGACGCGCCGCGAGGCGATTCGGCGGGGCGGTGCCGTCGCCGCGGCTGCCGCGGTCTTCCCGTCCGACTTCGCCGAGCGGTTGGCTCGCATCGCGCCTCAGGACGCGGTGATCCCGTGGACGAATGCACCCGAGGCGGGTGGACGGGCGAACACGCTCGATTGGCAATCGCTCGACTCGTGGGTCACGCCCACCGAGCATCTCTTCCAGGTGGGGCACTACGGGATGCCGGAGCTCGATGGCGCGGCGTGGCGGCTCGAGATCGGGGGGATGGTCGACCGTCCCATGACGTTCACGCTCGACCAGATTCAGTCACGTCCGAGCCAGGACGTCACGATGCTTCTCGAGTGCGCGGGAAACCGGGGCTTCGCCACCTTCCAGGGGGCGGTCCACAACGCCACCTGGACCGGCACGCCCCTCGCTTCTCTTCTTCGTGATGCGGGTGTGCAGGACGGGGGCATCGAAGTCGTCTTCTTCGGCGCGGATGTCGGTACGGAAACGATCCGGGACATGGAGGTCGAGCAGCAGTTCGCACGCAGCCTCTCGATCGAGGATGCCATGGCGGAAGACATCATCCTCGCCTGGGCGGTCAACGGAGAGGCGCTGCCGACCGGAAATGGGTACCCGCTGAGGCTCATCGCACCCGGCTGGTATGGGGTCGCCAACGTGAAGTGGCTGACCCGGATCGAGGTCCGCGACACGCGCTTCATGGGGAAGTTCATGGCGCGCGACTACGTCACGCTGCGTCAGGAAGGGTCAGACGAGGACGGGGTGTGGGCGGAGACGTGGGTCGGCCGTACGAATATCAATTCGACCCCGGCGAAGGTGGTCCGCACGGATGGCGGCTACCGGATCCACGGGGCGGCGTGGGGCAAGCCTATCGACCGCGTCGAGGTCAGCATCGACGGGGGTGCGTGGCAGGCCGTCACACTCGGCGAGGGCCGGGACGACCCGCACACGTGGACCTTCTGGCACCTCGATTGGGACGCCTCGCCAGGTGACCACACCGTCATGTCGCGGGCGGTGTCCACGGACGGCGAGGTTCAGCCCACGATGGAAGATCCGCTCATGGTGCAGAAGATCACGTACTGGGAGAGCTACGGCAGCATCATCCGGGAGATCACGATCCCGGCCGAGTAGCCGGGTCCGTTCAGGGGCTCGAGCTGTCCGGGTCGGTCGGAGCTGCGGCGCGTGTGAGCGGGAGGAGATCGAACGCATCGGCGGCCTCGGGCGCCTGCTCCTTCAGGTCTGCGAGCGCGCGAACCAGATCCCCGTCGTGGGTCGCCAGGAAGGCGTCGAAGTCCGCGAGCCGATTGTAATACCGAATCCGCGACAGCAGCGTCGCATTGTTGACCGGCTGGTTCCGGAAGCCTGCAAACGTCAGTGCTTCGAGCTCGGGAGCCACCCGCTCGTCGAAGTCGCGCAGGGCATCCGCGATGACGGGCAGGCGGTCCACGATCTTCTGTTCGGGAGTGAGCGCAGGGTCGTCGTACACGGCCTCCAACCGCTCGACGAAGTCGTCGAGGTACTGGCTGAAGCGCTGGACGTCCCGCCAGCGGGCGAGTGCGCGCTGGCACTTCACCGAATCCGGCCCGCTTCCCTCCCGGGTACAGAAATAGCGCGCCGCTCCCACGCGTCCGACGAAGGTGGCGAAGCTCTCGTTGAAGGTGACTTGGCCCGGTAGGAAGAGATGTTGATGGGAGAGCTCGTGGATCACCGTGGTGACGACCTCGACCTCGTCGGTACGGAGGGCGGTCGAGAGGATCGGGTCGTTGAACCAGCCGAGTGTACTGAACGCCGCCGTCGGCCGGACCCAGGTGTCGTAGCCTTCCGCGGCGAGGCTGGCTTCTTCGTTCAGCGCGGCTTGGAGGGAAAAGTGCCCTTTGTAGGGCACGTGCCCTACGATCGGGAACCACCACGTCTTCGGCACGAGACGGTCGGGGTACGCGGCCGTGACGACCATGGCCAGCGTGTCCCGGTCGAGCTGCGTGAACATCGTGTACGAATCACCGACGTCGATCCCCAGCTCGTCCGCGGCAAAGCGTCGGGCTTCGACGACGTAGGCAAGCTTCCCACGTGTGTCCGGATCGACGGTGCTGTCGTTGAGGACCACATGGATCGGCTGCCGGGCCCGCAGAATCCCTACCTCGGCGATCCCTGCCTTCACGACGTAGACGGGCGAGCACGCCGCACAGCCTGCGGCGAGGACGAGTGCCGAGGCCGCGAGCCATGCACGTCCGCGGCGTGAGCCGATGCGGTTCAGGAGTGCGGTCACGCGGGCCCCTTCCTCGACGTGCGGACGAGCTCGATGGGACGGCGGTTCGTCAGTTCCCACCTCCGAGCGAGCGCATCAGCGGGACCCCGCCTTCGGTCGGCACGTACACGACTGAACCGGCCGGCATGGTGCCGAGTTGCTCGATGTACTTGAAGGTCAGGTACTCGGGGGTGAGGCCTTCGGAGATGATCTTCTGCGCTTCGGCGATGCCTCGCGCCTCTTCGACGGCCTGCTGGGCGCGCTCCTGGATGATCTCGGTCTGGAAGCGCTCCTGCTCGACCTGCTGCTCACGCTCGATCCTCGCCTCGATCGCCTCGCGGACCCGCGGGGGCGCCTGGATGTCACGCACGAAGACGTCCACCACCTGGATGCGGTCTCCGGCCTTGTCCTGAATCGCCACACGCATGTCGTTGGCGATCTCGCGGCGATCAGGGGAGAAGATCTGGTTGATCGACTTGGTGGCGACGGCGTCTCTGACGCCGTTACGCATGGCGTTGAGCACGATGCTGCTCTTGATACTCCGTTCGCTGCCCAGCCTCTGGTACAGCTCAGGAGCCGCACCGCCGTCCAGCTGGAAGAGAATCGCGACCTCGAGCGAGACATTGAGCTGCTCGCTCGTCTGGGCCTCGATCCGCTCGATCCCGCCATCCGGAGGATAGCTCTGCTCGCGAACCGACATCTTCTCAATGCTCGCCAGCGGGTTGATCACATGGACTCCCTGCTCGAGAGGAACCTCATCGACGTTGCCGAGGAAGTGCTTCACACCGACCTCACCGACCGAGATCACCGTGAGCGCATTCCCGAGGGCGAGCGCCACGCCCGCGAACATGAAGCCGTAACCAGCGACCTTCGACGCGCCGGCGGCGTTGGGCTTTCCGGTGGCCGGTCCGACAGTCCGGATGATGGCACCGAGCAGGATCACGAAGATGGCGAGAATGATCTGACCCATGATGGATTCCCTGAGATCGTAAGGAGTTGACTCGTCTCTACTACGGTCGTGTTGGTTCGTTTCTTCTGTGTCGCGTCGTCATGTGCGAAGCCGGATCACGGGTCGGTGTCATCCTCACCCAGATATGTCCGTTGGTCGGGGTCCACCGCGATGCGCAACTCGACGAGATCCACGTCCGAGGCGATTTCGTCGGGGATCTGGTCCGCCGCGAGGCGGAGGGCAGTCGCCGCGTCGGACGCCGAAACATTGAAGGTGTGATAACGCTGGAAGCGACCGCCAAAGCGGACCGTGATCTGGTAGTTCATGGCGCAATCTACCGACCGTCGGGACCACGCCCTATGCTCCGTGCATGCGCCGCGCCGTACACTGATCAAAGAGCCACCGTTGAGTCTTCTCTATCGGTTCGTGTGGGGGGCCGTGCGCCTCGTTGCTCCGCTGCTCTCGATCGGTGACTCCAAGCTGGCGCGAGGCGTGGCCGGTCGGCGACGTGCCCATGAGCTGCTGGTCCTCTGGGGAGAGACGATGCGGGACCCGCAGCGTCCCGTCGCGTGGTTTCACGCGCCGAGTGTGGGGGAAGGCCTGCAGGCTCAGGCCGTGATTGCCGAGCTGCGCGTCGCTCGACCCGACCTTCAAGTGGTCTTCACCTTCTTCTCGCCCTCCGCAGAAGATCTCGCGCGCAGCATGGACGTGGATGTCGCCGCCTATCTCCCGTGGGACCTGAAACGGCCACTCACGCAGGTTCTGGATGCGCTGAGGCCGACCGCCGTCGTCTTCACGAAGACGGAGATCTGGCCGACGCTCGCCTCGGAGGCTACGCGTCGGCATATCCCGGTGGCCATCGTGGCTGCCACGGTCCCGGAGGGGGCAGGGCGCACGAGACCCTTGGCGCGGCTGCTTCTCGGGCGCGCGTGGCGGAGGTTGGCGTTGGCAGCCGCGAATTCAGAGCCTGATGCGGACATGCTCGAAGAGCTGGGCGTACCGGCCGACGTCGTCGAGGTCGTGGGTGACCCGGGGATCGACTCGGCAGCGAGCCGATTCGATGCCCGGAATCGTGATGCGGCGTGGCTCGCACCGTTTCGGCGGGACGCCAGGCCGACGTTGGTGGCTGGCTCAACGTGGCCCTCGGATGAAGACGTGCTCGTCCCTGCGCTCGAGGAGGTGCGTACAGTCGCCGAGGATCTTCGGGTGGTCATTGCTCCGCATGAGCCGTCGGACGCAGTGGTGTCCCAGCTTATGAAGCGCCTTCGGTCGGCCGGCTGGCGGACGACGACGCTGGCCGACTTCGAGGGCGAGCCCGAGAGGTCAGCCTCCAGTGGGAAGAACGGCCCGGATGCGATCGTGGTCGAACGCGTGGGTGTGCTCGCCGAGCTGTACGAGGCCGCCACGGTGTCCTTCGTTGGAGGTGGCTTTCACGATCGAGGGCTGCACTCCGTTCTCGAGCCGGCCGCCGCGGGCACTCCGGTCGTCTTCGGTCCGGGGCACCACAATGCCCGCGCCGCATCGGACCTGCTCGAGGCTGGCGGCGCGAAGGTTGCAGGGGATCCGCAGGCGTTGGCGGGTGTCCTGAACACATGGCTTTCCGACGAGGAAGGCCGCACCGAGGCTGGAGCGGCGGCTGTCGGGTATATTGACCGACATCGCGGCGCTGCCAGACGGTGTGCGACCCTTCTCGATTCACTTATCTCGATGACTCGATGAACCATCAGCCCGACGTGCCGGAGATCACACCGCTGGAGCTCAAGGAGCGCCTCGACGCGGGTGACATCCCGGTCCTCGTGGACGTCCGGGAGTACCATGAGGCACAGATTGCCGACCTCCCGCAGCACGACCAGCTCCGGATCCCGACGGGTGAATTCCCGCAGCGGATGGATGAGGTGTCCCCTGAGGCCGAAGTCGTTCTCTACTGCCGGAGCGGGGGCCGGAGCGGATGGGCGGCGGCGATCCTGATGCAGCACGGGTACGAACGGGTGCTGAATCTCCAGGGTGGCGTGCTCGGGTGGCGGGCCGAAGTCGACCCGACGCTGCGCGCCTACTGACACCATGAGGTCTTCGTTCACCTTCGCGCGCGCCCGTCGGACGATGGCGGCCGTGTTCGTGCCACTCGTCTGGGCGTGTGCGGACGCGACTCCGGACGGTGAGGCCTGGCCTCTCTCGGAGATCGAATCGCCCGACTCGGCGCCGCCGCTCTCGGGGGCTGCCGGAGAGGGTCGTGCACCGGGGAGCGAGGATCTCTACAGCGTGGAGCCCACGGAGACGGAGGACGAGGGTCTCAATGGGGACGGCGGCGTAACGCCTGAGCCTGAAGCGGCGCCCGCGGCACCGGCCCGCGCGGGCGCACGTCCGTACCGCCCGCCGACTGGCCTCTCCCTCGAGGGGCGGCTCGAAAAGCCGTCCGTCCCCGTACGCGAGGACTTCGAGAACGCCCGGTTCCCGAGGCCGGAACACGTCCGGGGCCTGTATGTGAACGCGTGGGCCGCGGGGTCGACGCGCCGCATGGCCGAGTTGCTCGAGATCGCGAAGACGACCGAGGTCAACGCCCTCGTGATCGACATCAAGGATGCGACCGGGTTCATCAGCCACGACACCGACCTCGAGCTCGCCAGAGAGATCGGCGCAGACGGTGAGATCCGGATCCGTGATCTACCGGGTCTTCTCGACCGCCTGGAAGAGGCCGGAATCTACCCGATCGCACGGATCGTGGTGGTGAAGGACCCCCTCCTCGCCGCTGCGCGTCCGGAGACCGCCGTGCAGGACACCGCGGGAGGTGTCTGGGTCGACAGTAAGGACATCATCTGGCAGAACCTCTTCAACGAAGAGCTCTGGGCCTACAACGTCGCGCTCGCCCGAGAAGTGGCGGACATGGGCTTTCCGGAGGTTCAGTGGGACTACATCCGGTTCCCGGATGCACCCGCGTCGGACATGGCGCGCGCGGTCTTCACGGGCGGGGAGGACCGACTGAGGGTCGACGCAGTCCGGGGCTTCCTCAGCTACGCTCGCGAGGAGCTTGCCGACCTCCCGATGCGTTCGACGGCCGACGTCTTTGGCGTGACCACATCGTTCCGGCGGGACATCGGCATCGGCCAGCTTTGGGAAACGTTCATCGACGTGGTCGACGTGGCGTTGCCCATGGTGTATCCCAGTCATTACTGGGAGGGGAGCTTCGGATACTCGGTGCCCAACGCGTACCCGTACGAGGTGGTGTACGCTGCGCTGCGCGACGCGCTCCGTCGCTCCGACGCGGTCGAGGGTGCCGGGCTTACACGACCCTGGCTTCAGGATTTCAGCCTGGGGCAGCCCGCGTATGGCGCGGCCGAGGTGCGTGCTCAGATCCAGGCGACGTACGACGTCGGCGTGTACGAGTGGATTCTCTGGAACCCTTCGACGCGGTATTCGACGGCGGCTCTCGAACCTGTCGGTGGCTTCGAAAACGAGCCCCTCGTTCGTGTGGCTGGAGTTCTGAGCCCGACGTCACGCCGGTACGCAGTGATGGACTCGGTGTCAGTCTTCGAGGTGGCGTGGTTCGAAGCGCAGGAGGGTGTGGAGGAAGCCGGCGTGACCGGGGGTGCAGCGGGGGTCGAGGAGGACGAGCCGGTCTCGGAGGAGGCGCCCTCGCGGGTCGGTGCGATTTCGCCCGGCTGGACGTTGCCCGTCCCGAACCCCGGCGATGTCACCGACTCGATCGCGCCTGTCGACACAGTACCGTCCGCACCAGGGCGCGGCTGAGCGGAGTTCGGGCTCGAGGCCGTCGCTCCCGACGGGGAGCGCTACGCCGCCGCGAATTGAAGCTCGTGCAGACGGGCGTAAAGTCCGCCTTCGGCAAGGAGCTCCGAGTGGGTGCCCTCCTCTTCGACCTCACCGCGATGCATCACGATGATCCGGTCGGCGTTCTGCACGGTCGAGAGCCGGTGTGCGATCACGAGAGACGTACGACCCGCCAGCAGTTCGTCGGTCGCGTGTTCGATCTTCGCCTCGATCTCCGAGTCTACGGAGCTCGTCGCTTCGTCGAGTACCAGGATCTGTGGGTCGAAGGCGAGCGCGCGCGCAAAACTGACCAGCTGCCGCTCTCCGACCGACAGGGTCGACCCGCGCTCACCCAGCGCCTGGTCGTATCCGTCGGGAAGCCGTCCGATGAAGTCCGCGGCCCCGATTCGCTCGGCTGCTGCGGTGATCTGCTTCTGCGTGATGTCCGGTGAGCCGAGGCGCACGTTGTACGCGACGTCCTGGCTGAACAGGAAGACGTCCTGAAGAACGAGGCCCACGCGCTCCCGCAGGGCCTCCAGTCGGACCTCTCTGATCGGGACACCGTCGAGCAGGATCCGTCCTCGTTGCACGTCGTAGAAGCGCATGAGGAGGTTGATGAGGGTCGTCTTGCCGGCACCCGTATGGCCCACGATCGCCACCTTCTCGCCGGGTTCGATGATGAAGCTGACGTCCTTCAGCACCCAGTCGGGCTCTCCCTCCCCGGCATCCCCATAGGCGAACCACACGTCCTCGAAGACGATCCGCCCCTGGCCCTCCGGGGGGAACGACCGGGGGACCTCCGGATCACGGATGTCGATCTCCTCGTCGAGGAGCTGGAAGACGCGCTCCGAGGACGCCATGGCCGCCTGCAGGAGGTTGTACTTCTCCGACAGGTCCTGAATGGGACGGAAGAATCGTCGCGCGTACTGCAGAAAGGCTGCGATCACACCCACCGTGAGGAAGCCGTCCAGCATGCGCAGACCGCCGTACCAGAGGATCAGCGCCAGGGCGAGCGCCGTGAAGAATTGGATGACGGGGAAGAAGAGGGCGTAGTACGTGATCGAGCGGAGGTGTGCTTGGAGATGGTCCTCGTTGAGTTCCGCGAGGCGCTCTGAGTCGGCCTCCTCGCGGTTGAACAGCTGGACGACGCGAACGCCCGTGATGCGCTCCTGGAGGAAAGCGTTGATTCGGGCGATGCGGACACGGATGTCGCGGTACGCTGTCCGGATCCGGGAGCGGAAGAGGAACGCTGCCCAGAAGACGAAGGGCAGGATACTGAACGAGACCAGGGCGAGCCGCCAGTTCATCGTCAGCATGGCGCCGATGATGAACACGAGGGTGAAGATGTCACCGAAGACCGTGACGAGGCCGGAGCTGAAGAGCGTATTCAGCGTCTCGACATCATTGGTGATGCGCGTCATGAGGCGGCCGATCGGATTCCGATCGTAGAAGCGCAGGTCCGCGCGCTGCAGCCTTTCGAAGATCTGCCGCCGCAGGTCGTACATGACTGACTGACCGAGCCACGTGGTCACGAGCGCCCTGGCGTACTCGAGGACGAATCCGGCCGTGAGCGCCGCCCCGTAGATGGCGATCAGCTCGATCAGGAGGCCACGGTTCCCCGTCGGAATCGCCTCATCGATCACGCGCTGGGTGACCCAGGGTCCGATGATCGCCATCCCCGAACCGAGGAGCAGGACGACGAGGGCTCCCGCGACGTGCCACCGGTAGGGCTTGAGGTACTGAATGAGCCGACGCATGAGGCGCGCGTCGTAGGCTTTGCCCAGTGCCTCTTCCTCGTGAAACCTCGATCCGTCGGCCATGGTCAGGGGCTACCCGATCCGGGGGGTCGGGGTCCGGAGGGGCCGGGCAGTGATCGGATCAGCCGGCCCGCTCCTCCAGCGCGGTCATCACGGCGTCGAGCCCGATGCCTTCGGCCCGCAGCGCGACGAGCGTGTGGTACAGGAGATCGGCGGCTTCGTCGGTCGCGCGCTCGGCGTCGCCGACGGCCAGGGCTGCGACCAGTTCGGCGGTCTCTTCGCCCAGCTTCTTGAGTCGGAGGTTGAGGTCGTCCAGCAGCTTCACCGTGTAGCTCCCGGCGGGGCGCTCATCGGCTCGGGCGGCCAGCGTCGCGTTCAGACGGGAAAGGGTCTCGATTCCGTCGCTTGGGTCACCCACACGCTCGGCGGCCGGGACGCTCGCTCCCTGTCCGAAGCAGGTCCGGTCTCCGGTGTGGCACACCGGACCCGCCGGATGCACCAGAGCCAGGACGGTGTCTCCGTCGCAATCCGCGTGAAGCGATCGGACCTCCAGTACGTTCCCGCTCGACTCGCCCTTCTTCCACAGCGTTCCCCGCGAGCGGGACCAGAAGTGCACTACACCTGTCTCCACGGTCTGCTCGAGGGCGTCTCGGCTGGCCCACGCGACCATCAGCACGGCCCCGGATCGGGCGTCCTGCGCCACGACTGGGATCAGGCCATCTGCCGTCTGGAAGGCGAGCCCGTCGAGATCCTCGAGCGCCGTGATCCTGCGATTCGTCATGGTATCCATCCGGCTCTCCGTCATTGCACGTTCACCTCCGCAGGCCCGGTGGGGCGGACGTGGATCCCCCACCCGGTCAGGGCAGACTTGAGTTCGCCGACGGTCGTGAGCCCATCGTGCAGGATGCCGGCGACCAGGGCGGCGGACGCGTGGCCCTCCGTGAACGCATCCCGGAGGTGGACCGCCTGACCCGCTCCCCCCGAGGCGATCACGGGCACGGAGACCCGGTCGGACACGGACGCGGTCAGCGGCAGGTTGTAACCGGTCCGCGCCCCATCCTGATCGATCGAGGTCAGGAGGACCTCTCCGGCGCCCCGCTCCACGCACTCTTCCGCCCACGCGACCGCGTCACGGTCGGTTGGGGTCGATCCACCGTGCGTGTAGCAGCGCCACAGGTCCCCATCGCGCGCCGCGTCGATGCTCGCGACGACGCACTGACTGCCGAAACGCTCTGCCCCGACGGAGAGGAGTTCCGGATCCCGAACCGCTGCGGTGTTCACACTGATCTTGTCGGCCCCGGCTCGAAGCAGAGGACCAATATCGTCGGCAGAGCGCACGCCACCGCCGACGGTCAATGGAATGAACAGGGTCTCGGCCGTTCGTCGGACGACATCGAGCAGCGTGCCTCGCGCTTCCCTCGACGCGGACACGTCCAGGTATACGATCTCGTCGGCCCCCTCCTGCTCGTACCGCCGGGCGAGTTCGACGGGGTCACCGACGTCACGAAGGTTCTTGAACCGGGTGCCCTTCACGACGCGGCCGTCCTTCACGTCGAGGCACACGATGACGCGGGGTCGTAGCATCAGTCGAGTCGCTCCTGCTGGACTGCTCCCTTGGTACTGAACACGCCGTCCGCAGGCACGAGCGCCTGCCGAAGCGCCATCCCCGTCGCCTTGATCGCAGCCTCCACCATGTGGTGTCGGTCTTCGCCCCGGATCACGCGGACGTGCAGCGTCGCGTCGAGGTTGTTCGCGAAGGAGTGCAGGAAGTGCGTATAGAGCTTCGATGGGATCTTGCCCACGTAGTAAGGGCGACCCCCGACGTCGATCGCAGCCTCAACGAGGGCCTCATCCATGGGGATGAGCGCCGACCCGAATCGTGCGATCCCGTCCGGAAGCTCTTCCTTGAGCGCCTGCCCGAGAACGATGGCGACGTCTTCGACGAGGTGGTGCCGCAGGTCACCGCTGGCCTCCACATCGATATCGAGCCCCGAGTACCGGGCGAGTGTCTCCACCATGTGCGCGAGGAAGCGGTCTCCGATGACGACATGCGAGACTCCGGTCCCGAGCCGTACGTCCGCGACGATGCTGGTTTCCTTTGTCACGCGTTCGAGCCTGCTCATATCTGCTCCTTGCCGCCGTACCGACGGGCGAGTTCTTCGATGTCGATGCGATCGGTATAGATCGCCATGCCCAGCACCGCGCCGGCCGCGCCGACAGAACCGAGCCACTCCATGTCGTCCAGAGTCGTGACGCCACCGGAGATGATGAGCGGGTGCGGGCTCGCCCCGATGATGCGTGCACACCCGTCACGATTGATGCCCTCCAGTCGGCCCTCTCGGCCCACGTCGGTCGAGAGCACGCTCGCGAGGGGAAGACCCTCGAGAGATGGCAGGTACTCCTCGACCCTCGCGGACGTCTCTTCAGTCCACCCTTTTCTGAGGATGACGCCGTTACGGGTATCGACCGCGATCGACACCCGCCCCGGATACGTTCGCGCAAGGCGGGCGAACCATTCGGGGTCGTCGAGGGCCCGGGTGCCCACGACGATGGTGTCCACGCCCGCGCTCACCAGTGCGGCGACCCGCTCATCGGAGCGAACACCTCCACCCACCTGGGTGATGGCCGGCGTCGCCGCGGTGACCTGACGCACCACGTCGAGGTTGTCTCCCGAGCCCAGGGCGGCGTCGAGATCCACCACGTGAAGGCGGGCGAAGCCGCGATCGGACCAGTCGCGAGCCACGGCGGGTGGATTCGGCAGGGAGACCCGCTCGTCTTCCGGGCGGCCGCCGACGAGCTGGACGCATCGCCCTCCTTTCACGTCGACGGCGGGGATGGCGATCATGACCCGACCTCCGGGGTTGCCGGTCCCCCGTGGGCGAAGTCACCCGCGAGCCGGACGAAGTTCGAGATGATCCGTCGGCCGGGGGCCGAGCTCTTTTCGGGGTGGAACTGGACGCCCCATGTACGAGCCGCACGCACACCTGCCACGAACCGGCGGCCCTCGTAGGTGGACCATGCGATGGCCGCGACAGGATCCTCCGGCTCACATACGTACGAGTTCGCGTAGTAGGCGACCAGCTGCTGGGTCCCGTCGAAGACGGGGTCCCGCACCGTCTCGACGTCGTTCCATCCCATGTGCGGCACGACTGCTGCTTCGAGGAGACGCACCCGCCCGCTGATCAGCCCGATCCCGTGTCCGTCGGACTCGTCGGATGCGTCGAAGAGGAGCTGCATTCCGAGGCAGATGCCCAGACAGGGGTGTCCAGCGAGGAGTCGGGAGCGAATCGGAGCGATGTCGTCCGGCAGTGCGCGTGCCGCATGACCGAATGCGCCGACACCAGGCAGCACCAGGCCATCCAGTCCGAGCGCCTCGTTCCAGTCCGACGTGATCGTCACGTCCGCTCCCGCGGCCTCGAGCGCCTTGTTCAGGGAGTGCAGGTTGCCGGCGCCGTAGTCGAAGAGGGCGACGTTCATGACGCGGCCTCAAGCACGAAGGTGCGATCCAGCGTGTCGAGGAAGGTCTCCATGAGTTCGCGCGGGCCGACGGTGATGCGAAGGCCGTCCCCCAGCTCGGGGATCCCGCTGAATGGCCGGACACCGATTCCGGCCGCGCGCAGAGCCAGGGCGTCGGGTCGGGCGTAGCCCGTCGGCGCGGCGCAGAGAACGAAGTTGGCCGACGAGGGCAACGGCTGGAGTCCCCGGCGGTCCAGTGCGTCCACGAGGAGGGCGCGGTTTTCGAGACATTGCCGTATGACCCCGGGAAGCCAGCCTTCATCATCTCGGACGGCGGCGGCCGATGCCGCAGCGGCCAGCCCCCCGACCTTGTAGGGCCCGCGCGACTTTTCGACGGCGAGTGCGACCGGCGGAGCACCGACGGCGAAGCCGCAGCGCATGCCCGCCAGTCCATAGGCCTTCGACGTCGTGCGCGCCACGAGAAGGTTCGGAATTCGTGGAGCGTCCGAGATGACCGAGTCCTCCGCGAAATCCGCATACGCTTCATCGATGATGACGAGCGGCCCGTCCGCTCCCCGAGCCTCGAGGAGCTCGTCGAGCCAGACGCGCGGTGCGAGGTGACCGGTAGGATTGTTCGGGCGGCACACGTAGATGAGTGACGGGTCGCCGTCCAGCAGCAGGGAGGGATCGGCCTCGGCCTCGGGCCAGGACACCGAGCGCGCGCCCAGCCCGTTCATCCGGGCGAATGGCTCGATCATCGAGAAGGTCGGAGCTGGATAGGAGATGTGCGCGCCAGGCCCCCAGGCCGCCCGGAACGCAGAGTCCAGGACGTCGTCGGATCCGGCTCCGGTCGTGATGCTGTCCAACGGCACGTCGAAGCGTTCGCTTACGGCGGCGCGGAGTTCGTCCGCATACAGATCCGGGTATCGTGCCACGTCATTCGTGGACGCGTTGCGGATTCGCTCGAGTGCACCGGGATGGGTGCCCCAGAGGTTCGTGTTATCGCTGAGGTCGATCCGGACAGGTGCCCGCTCGGGGTCGTAGCGTCGGATGGTCTCGTAGTCGGCGCGAGGGAAGGGGGTCATACGCGCCCCTCGCCCCGGCGCGGGGACTGTCTCGCATTCGCGGCTGCGGCGTGTGCGGGAAGACCCTCCGCCTCTGCGAGCCGGGCGACGTCTGCCGACAGAGACGCGGCTCCCTCGGCGTCGATCTCCTGGATCGTGAACGAACGCAGGAAGTGATGCGTCGACAGGCCGGAGAAGCTTCGCGAACGACCGGCGGTGGGGAGGACGTGGTTGGCACCGGTCATGTAGTCTCCGAACGCGACGGATGCGGACGGACCGACGAAGGTGGTCCCCGAATTCCGGAGTGCACGCGCGTGGGCTGCAGCGTCCCGAGTCATGATCGACAGGTGCTCGGGTGCGAAGTCGTCGGTGAAGCGGAGTGCCTCTTCGACAGTGTCCGCAACGAGGATCGCCCCGCATGCGGCGAGGGCTTCGGTGACGATCTCGGCCCGTGGCGCGTCTGCCAGTAACCGCTGCACGGCGGCTTCGATGCGTTCGGCCGTGTCCATGTCGGTGGCGACGACCACACACGCGGCATCCCGATCGTGCTCCGCCTGGGCCATGATTTCGTGTGCGGCGAGGGTCGGGTCTGCGCCGTCGTCCGCGAGGACCAGTACCTCGGATGGCCCGGCCGGAGAATCGATGACGACGCGGCCGGCGACCTGGCGCTTCGCTTCCGTCACCCAGCGATTCCCCGGTCCGACGATGGCGTCGACGGCGGTCACGGTCTGGGTGCCGTAGGCGAGGGCCGCGATCGCTCCTGCGCCGCCCACGGCGTACAGGCGGTCCGCGCCCGCGATCTCGCAGGCAGCGAGCACCGCCGGGGACGGGCGCCCGTCCCGACCGGGTGGTGAGCATACCACCACCTCGTCCACGCCGGCTGCGCGAGCCGGTACGGCGCCCATGAGTACCGAACTGGGGTACGATGCCGTGCCACCCGGGGCGTAGACCCCGACACGCTCGAGCGCGACCCAGCTCCGGGTGATCCGGACCCCGGGCTCGACCTCCACGGTCACGGCGTCCGGACGTTGGGCTGCATGGAAGCAGCGGATGTTGTCGGCGGCTCGTTCGAGTGCCGCCCGAACCTCTGGATCCAGCCCGGTGACCGCGTCATGCCACATCTTCTTCGGAACCTCGATCGTCAGCTCGCCGACCCCGTCGAAGCGGGCGGCCATGTCGATCAGCGCGGCGTCACCTCGGAACCGAACGTCGTCCATGAGAGAAGCGACGCCCTCGGCGACACCGGGTTCCGCCATGGGCTCACGCTCCATGAGCGCCGTACGATCGGTGTCGGACAGTGCGGAGACCCGGCCCCTGGCGCGGAGCAAAAGCCGTTTCGTGTCCACGTTGCTCATGGCATCAGCCTCTCGATGCGGGTCACGAGGATGCCTTCGGCTCCGAGTTCCTTCAGGCGGGAGATCGTCTGGTAAACACGGTCCGCGTCCACGACCGCGTGGGCCGCGACCCACTCGCCACCGTCGAGCACCTCGACGATGGTCGGACCCGAGAGCCCCGGAATCACCTCCCGAACGTCGGACAGGCGGCTCTTCGGGACATTGGTCATCAGATAGCGCTTCTCCCGGGCGCGGATGACCGACTCGAGGGCGGTGGAGAGTTCTTCGATCGCCACGCGCGTGCACTCATCCGCCAGCGCAGAGGGAGAGGCGACGAGGCGCGCCGTCGACCACAGAATCGTCTCGACCTCGCGCAAGCCGTTCACGCGGAGCGTGGAGCCGGTGGAGACCAGATCGACGATGACGTCGGCGACCCCGAGGTGCGGCGCGATCTCCGCTGCGCCGCCAACCGGTGCAATCTGAATCTCTGTTCCGACCCGCTCGAAGTACTGCCGCGCGATACCCGGAAATGAGGTTGCCACCCGGGCGCCAGCTGGGAGGTCCGCTACCGTCCGTACCGGTGAATCATCCTTCACCGCCACCGCCAACCGACAGCGCCCGAAGCCGAGATCGAGAATCTCTTCGATGTCGCGTCCGCTCTCGGCGACCAGATCTGCCCCGGTCACGCCGACTTCTGCCGCACCGTCGGCCACGTACTCGGGCACGTCACCAGCTCGAACGAAGATGGCCTCGAATTCACCGCCGAGGGACGCCATCAGGGCGCGGTCGGCTCGAAACGCCGCCTTGAGTCCCGCCTGCTCGAAGAGTGCCAGGGTGCGCTCGGAAAGTCGGCCTTTGTTGGGTAGCGCGACGCGGATCGCGCGTGGTCCACTGCTCATTCGTGTATGTCCTTCTGAATCGGTCCAGGTCGTGTCGGCCCGGGATCGAGTCGCAAAAAAAATCGCGGTCCGTCCGAGACGGGCCGCGAGGGGTCGTGCTGTGATCGAAACGTCCGGCTACAGCAACCTCTCGCCACCCGTGAGGGTCGCGTGATGATGATGATGCCGGGCGTGGATCAGATTGGTCATGGGACAGAGAAGCTCGAAATGGTCGGTGGGGACGTCAACCTCGGGGACGTTCGTTTTATCATCTGACCATGAACGATCCGATACGGATCCGGGGCGCCCGGCAGCACAATCTCAAGGAGATCGATCTCGATCTTCCGCGCCGTGCGTTCACGGTCATCACGGGGCCGTCCGGCTCGGGCAAGAGCTCCCTGGCACTCGACACGCTCTTCGCCGAGGGGCAGCGACGCTACGTGGAGTCGCTTTCGACGTATGCGAAGCAGTTCCTCGAGCGTATGGAGAAGCCCGATGTCGACTCGGTCGAGGGGATCTCGCCGGCGGTCGCGATTGAGCAGAAGAACCCCACCAAGTCGAGCCGGTCGACCGTCGGGACGGCGACAGAGGTCTACGATTACATGCGTCTGCTCTGGGCGCGGGTCGGGCGGACGTACTGCCCCGAGTGTGACCGCCACGTGCAGCCGGACACCGTGTCGTCCGCCGTCGACCGAGTCCTCGAGCTGGGGCGAGGCGTGCGGGTCCAGATCGCCTTTCCGCTGCCGAGAAGTGAGGAGATCAAGCACGAGCTGGTCGTGTCGAACCTCAGGGCGCTCGGCTTCGTCCGCCTGCTGGTCGACGGAGTGGCGGTCGACATCTCGGGTCCGGACGCGGATACGCCGGGTGATCTCGGTCGTGATCTCACGGCGTCGGACGAACTGCTCGTGGTGGTCGATCGGATCAAGACCGATCCTGACGACACGGACCGCCTGGCGGACTCGCTGGGCACATGCTTCGTGGAAGGCGAGGGCGAAGCGGTCGTTCTGGTGTCCGGGGACGACGCAGCGCCGGCGCGACTGCTCTTCACCGAACACTTCCGGTGTCCGGATCACCCCGACGTCGCGTTCCTCGAGCCGACACCGCAGCTCTTCTCGTTCAACAATCCGTACGGGACGTGCTCCCTGTGCACGGGGTTCGGGGCGACGCTGGACTACGATCCGGAGCTGATCATCCCGGTCCCCCAGCGCTCGCTCGCGGACAACGCGGTCGATCCGTGGGCGGCGCCGCGCTACAAACGTGAGCGAACGAAGCTCAAGGAGTTCGGGACCCAATGCGGCGTGTCGCTCTACTCGCCTTGGGAGGAGCTGCCGGAGACGTTCAGGGAGGAGGTGTTGTACGGGACGAAGGGTTTCAAGGGCGTCATCCCCTTCCTCGTGTCGCGCGAGAAGAAGCGGTACAAGCAGTATATCCGCGTCTGGCTCCGTAAATATCAGGCCCCTAAGACGTGTCGTGAGTGTGGCGGTGGCCGTATCCGGCCTGAAGCACTGAGCGTACGCGTGTCGGACCGTACGATCGCCGCGGTCTCGGAACTCCCACTCGAGGACCTGGCGTTCTGGCTGGACCAGCTCGAGCTCTCCGAGATGGAGGCGCAGATCGCGGAGACGATCATGCGTGAGCTCACGTCTCGCGTCGGCTTCCTCGTGGATGTGGGGCTCGGGTACCTGTCCTTGAGCCGACAGATGCGCACCCTGTCGGGAGGCGAGGCCCAGCGCATCAATCTGGCGAACTCTCTCGGGTCGGCGCTCGTGGACACGCTGTACGTGCTCGACGAGCCGACGGTCGGGCTTCACCCCCGGGATACGGGAGCACTGCTCAATCTTCTGCAGCGGCTTCGGACCGCGGGTAATACGGTGGTCGTGGTCGAGCATGACACGCAGGCCATACGCGCCTCGGATCACGTGGTGGAGCTGGGGCCCGCCTCGGGAGAGCACGGCGGCGAGGTCGTCTTCGAGGGAACGCCCGAGGAGTTGGAGGCCGAGGACACGGTCACGGGACGGTATCTCTCGGGGCGGTCACCGATCGACGGAGGAGATGGGGCCAGGCCGATCGACGGTCCCTCCCTCATCCTGAAGGGTGCCACGCAGCACAACCTGCAGGATGTCGACGTCGAGATCCCGCTCGGAACGCTTACCGTCGTGACCGGCGTCTCGGGATCAGGGAAGTCTACGCTCATCCACGACGTCCTCTATCGGGCGGCTGAGCGCGAACTCGGGGCCGGGGAGACAAGCGCCAAGGAGCACCTCGGTGAGGTCGTCGGTGAGTACGCTGCCCTCGAAGGGCTGGCCCACGTCGATGAGGTGGTACTCGTCGATCAGGCGCCGATCGGGCGGACGCCTCGGTCTAACCCGGTGACGTACATCAAGGCGTGGGATGCCGTCCGTAAGCTGTTCGCGGACGCACCGATCTCTCGGGAGCGTGGATACGCACCGGGCCACTTCAGCTTCAATGTGGAGGGCGGTCGCTGCGAGGAGTGCAAGGGTGCGGGTGCCGTGGAGGTCGAGATGATCTTCATGGCCGATGTCTACGTACCGTGCGAGGCATGCGGGGGGCGGCGGTACAAGCGCGAAGTGCTCGATGTGAAGGTTCGCGGCAAGACGATTGCCGAGGTGCTGGAGCTGACCATCGACGAGGCCATCCGCTTTTTCATTCGCGAACGCAGGCTGGGAAAGACCCTGTGGCAACTCCAGCAGGTCGGACTCGGCTACCTGCGCCTGGGTCAGCCTGCGACGACGCTTTCGGGCGGCGAATCCCAACGCTTGAAGGTCGCCCGCGAGCTGGCTCGCGTCGCCGGCAAGAAAGGGCGCAAGCTCTATATCCTGGACGAACCCACCACGGGACTCGCGGGGGAGGACGTCCGAAAGCTTCTGGAGGTTCTCGGGCGTCTGGTGGAGGCCGGTAACACGGTACTCGTCATCGAACACAATCTGGACGTGATCCGCATGGCGGACTGGGTCATCGATCTCGGCCCGGAGGCTGGCGTCCGGGGTGGTCAGATCGTCGGGGTTGGGCGCCCCGAGACCATCGCGAGCATCCCCGAGAGCCACACCGGTCGCTACCTGGCAGAGGCGATGCGAGAGGCCGCCCGGCAAAGCGTCGTTCGTGGTTAGCCGCCAGCTCGCATCGTGCCAGAATGGCGGGTGACTCTCCCGCTGTCAGCGTCGTCATGCCGGTGCGTGACGGCGAGGCCCACCTCGACGAGGCGATGGACTCGCTGGTTGCGCAGACGTTCGGGGACTTCGAGGTCATCGCCGTAGACGACGGTTCGACCGACGGGACGGCTGCCCGGCTCGAGCGCTGGACATCCAGGGACGAGCGGATCCGTGTGATCACGTCCGACGCCGTCGGGATCGTTCGTGCCCTGGAAAGGGGACGGCACGAGGCCCGAGGTCGCTTCCTCGCACGGATGGACGCCGACGATATCGCCGACCCCCGTCGGTTCGCGCTGCAGTACGGCTTTTTGGAGTCGAATCCTCATGTCTCCGGGTGCGGCTGTGGTGTGCGCTATTTCCCCGAGGAGCAGGTTCGAGACGGTGCACGCCGCTACGAGTCGTGGATCAACGGTGTCCGGTCTCCCTCGGATGTGAAGCGGGCCATCTGGGTGGAGTGTCCCATCGCGCATCCGGCTTTCTTCCTGCGCGCCGAGGTCGTGTCGGACGTGGGGGGGTACCAGGATGTCGGATGGCCCGAGGATTACGATCTGATTCTGCGCATGCACGCAGCGGGTCACGCTCTGGCCAACGTGCCCGAGGTGCTGCACGCATGGAGAGAGGGGGAGGGGCGCCTCTCTCGGACCGACGTCCGCTATGCTCCCGAGGCGTTCCTGAGATGCCGCGTGCACTACCTGCGCGCCGGCCCTCTGGCCGACGGGCGGCCGGTGGTGGTGTGGGGCGCCGGTCCGGTCGGGAAGTCGTTCGCCCGTGCGCTTCAGGCCCAGGGGACGCAGGTCACGGCGTTCGTGGATCTGGACCCCAGGAAGATCGGTCAGGAGATCCATGGCGCACCCGTTCTCGACACGGTTCGGGGGCTTGAACTTCGGGGTCCGCTGCATGCTGCGGCGGTCGGGCAGCCCGGGGCACGGGCCCGGATCGAGGCCTTGCTGGAGGGGGGTGGGATGGCCGCAGGAGAGGACTTCGTCGCAGTTGCGTGACGAACGGGGGGCACGACCCTGAAAAACCATTGTGACACAAGGGTTTTCTAGTGGTGCGGGAACCGGGGTCTTCGCTTGGTTTGAGGCCCTTGAAGGGTTAGTTTTCTACGTCTCGGGAACCCTCCCTTGATACCCCGAAATCGCCTCCGCACGTGACGCGGACGGCCATGACGAGGAGCGAATGCGTGCCCGGTTCCGGAGCCCCGCTGAACGGACCCGAGGCAGCTCGCCCGAACGCCCGACAGGACGACCGCGCGTATGAGTGACGAGCTCGAGCTCGGAGGTGACGGAGGAGGCGGACAGACCGTTCTGGCGCGCCTTCTCGAAGACGAAATGAGGGAGTCGTTCATCGACTATTCGATGAGCGTCATCGTGCAGCGAGCCCTCCCCGACGTGCGGGACGGATTGAAGCCCGTCCACCGCCGCATCCTGTATGCGATGAGCCAGGCTGGCTTGAGCCCCGGTCGTGCGTACAAGAAGAGCGCGACCGTCGTCGGTGACGTGCTCGGTAAGTACCATCCGCATGGCGACTCCGCGGTCTACGACTCCATGGTGCGCATGGTGCAGGACTTCTCCCTGCGCTATCCGCTCGTGGACGGTCAGGGGAACTTCGGGTCCGTCGATGGGGACTCGGCCGCCGCGTATCGGTACACCGAGGCCCGCCTCATGCCGCTCGCGACCGAGCTGCTGGCGGACATCGAAAAGGAGACGGTCAACTACGCCGACAACTTCGACGGAAGCCACCAGGAGCCCACGGTCCTGCCGGCGCGGGTCCCGAATCTCCTGATCAACGGTTCGTCCGGAATCGCAGTCGGCATGGCGACGAACATTCCGCCACACAATCTGCGCGAGGTCGTGGCGGCCACGACGGCGCTCATCAACGACCCGGACCTTCCCCAGGAAGAACTCGAGAGCCTGGTCACGGGGCCTGACTTCCCGACGGGCGGCTTCATCTGCGGCCGCGAGGGGATCCGCGACGCATACCGGACCGGCCGCGGACGCATCGTCATGCGCGCGCGTGCGACCATCGAACAGATCGACGCGAACAGTGAACGGATCGTGATCACCGAGATCCCGTTCATGGTGAACAAGTCGCGGCTCATCGAGCAGATCGCCCAGCTGGTGCGCGACAAGAAGCTTCCCGATATCCGGGATTTGCGAGACGAGTCCGACCGCGATGGCATGCGGATCGTCGTCGAGCTCAAGCGCGACGCGGTACCCGAGATCGTGTTGAACCGTCTGTATCGCCATACGCAGATGCAGTCGACGTTCGGGACGATCCTGCTCGCGCTGGTCGATGGCCAGCCGAAGGTGATGTCGCTGCGTGAAACGCTGCAGCACTTCATCGACCACCGCCTCGAGGTCATCGTCCGCCGCAGTGAGTACGACCTCAAGCGCGCGCTCGAGCGGGAGCACATCCTCGAAGGCCTGAAGATCGCCGTCGACAACATCGACGAGGTCATCAAGATCATTCGCGGGTCGAAGAACACGGAGACCGCGTCCGAGCAACTTCAGGAGTCGTTCGAGCTTTCCGAGCGGCAGGCGAAAGCCATCCTCGACATGCGCCTCGCGCGTCTTACGGGGCTCGAGATCGAAAAGCTCGAAGAGGAGCTGGCCGAAGTGCGCGAGCTCATCGCAGAGCTGCGTCGCATCCTGGGCTCGGAGGAGGTCCGCATGGGCATCCTCAAGGACGAACTCGCCGAGGTCAGCGACAAATATGGGGACGATCGTCGCTCGGAGATCACGCACGCGATCGGCTCGTTCAACGTCGAGGATCTGATCGTCGAGCAGGACATGGTCGTGACCGTATCCCACCAGGGATACGTGAAGCGTCTGCCGGTCGACACGTACCGCGCGCAGCGGCGTGGCGGCCGAGGCCTGCGCGGGATGGACACGAAGGAAGAGGATTTCGTCGAGCACCTCTTCGTCGCGTCGACGCACGACTACCTGATGATCTTCACGCGCCGCGGCCAGTGCTACTGGAAGAAGGTGTGGGAGATCCCTGAGGGTAGCCGGGCATCGCGTGGGAAGCCGATTGTGAACCTCCTGAACCTGGGCCCGGATGAGAAGATCGCCGCCGTCGTCCCGGTGCGTGAGTTCAGCGAGGACCATTATCTGATCTTCGGGACCCGCCGGGGTGTGGTGAAGAAGACCGCACTTTCGGCGTACGGAAACGTGCGTTCGGTTGGTCTGAACGCGATCAACATCGCCGAGGGTGACGAGCTCATCGAAGTGCGCGTGACCTCGGGCGGTGATGAAATCCTGATCGCCAGCCGGAAGGGCATGGCGATCAGGTTCAACGAGGCCGATGCGCGTCCGATGGGTCGGGCAACCGGTGGCGTGCGCGGACTCAACCTCCGTGAAGGCGACGAGGTTGTCGGCATGGTGGTCGCTCGTGAGGACTCCACGGTGCTCGTCGTTGCCGAGAACGGACTTGGCAAGCGCACGCCGATCAGTGAATACCGGCTACAGAAGCGCGGTGGCTTCGGCGTCATCAACCTGAAGGTGTCGGATAAGACCGGTGAGGTAGTGACGGTGCGTGCGGTGTCCGAGGACGAGCAGTTGATGTTCATCACCCGTAACGGCGTGGTGAACCGCCAGCGGGTGGCCGAGATCCGGGTGATCGGACGGGCTACGCAGGGCGTCAGGCTCGTGAACCTCGACGACGGAGACGTCGTGATGGACGTCGCCCGCGTCATCATCGACGAAGAGAACGGAGATGATGTCGAGGGCACGGATACGCCGGCGGGAGAAGACACCGCGTCATCCGCTGCTGAGGAATCGGATGTCGTCGAGAATGGGGAGGGCGCGGACGGGTCCGCGGACGACGACGCCTCCGCTGCCGACGAATCGTGAGTGACATCGTTCAGGGGCAGGGCCTCGTCGGGCTGACCGAGATCGAAGCGGCAGCCCGAAGGCTCGCGGGCATTATCGTGCCCACGCCTCTGATCCCGTCTGATGCGGTTTCGGAGATGGTCGGCGCGCAGGTGCGCCTCAAGTGCGAGAACCTGCAGAGGGCCGGGTCATTCAAGATCCGTGGCGCCCACAATTTCGTGTCGCAGCTTTCGGACGAGCAGGTAGCCAACGGAATTATTACCTACTCCTCCGGGAACCACGCGCAGGCTGTCGCCCTGGCGGGCAAGCTGCGGGGAGTGCGGGTCGTCGTCGTCATGCCGACGGATGCGCCCAAGGTGAAGCGGGACGGAGCCGAGCGACTCGGGGCCGAGCTCGTCTTCGAAGGGACGACGTCGATCGAGCGCATGGGACGGGCCCAGATGATCGCCGAGCACGAGGGGCTCGTCATCGTTCCGCCGTTCGATCACCGTCACATCATCGCGGGGCAGGGTACGGTCGGGCTCGAAATTGCCCGAGCCTGGGAGGACGTCGACCTGGTTCTGGCTCCGATCGGCGGTGGCGGGCTCGCCAGCGGGGTAGCCGCGGCGGTCAAGCGACTGCTGCCGTCCGCAAAGGTGATCGGTGTCGAGCCCGAGGGCGCGGCGTCGATGCGTCGGGCGCTCGACAACGGCTCTCCTGTCCTGCTCCCCGAAGTCGACACGATCGCGGACGGTCTGAAGCCCGTCATCGCGGGGGAACTGACCTTCGAACACGCCCGTGACCTCATGGACGACGTCGTCACGGTCGATGACGCGTCGATCCGAAAGGCCGCAGGCGTTCTGGTCCACCGTCAGAAGCTGGTCGTGGAATTCAGTGGGGCTGCGACGACCGCCGCGATCCTCTCGGGCAAGGTGAAGAGCGACGGAGGTCGCATTGCCGCAGTGATCTCGGGTGGGAACCTGGGGACGCCGGTGGAGTGTGAAGAATGTCCGGCTGCCCCGTTCCGAGTCGCCTGATCACGTCACCGACACTGCCGGGAGACAGACCTCGAGGGACACGACCATGCGCCAGATCATCCTCTTCGACATCGACGGAACCCTTTTGTGGGGCGGGCCCGCCAAGAGCGCCTTCGTCGATGCGATGAATGAGACATACGGGACGCCGGGTGATATCGAGAACGTCAGCTTCGCCGGGAAGACGGATCCGCAGATCGCCCGTGAACTGCTCGAGAGTTCCGGCATGCCGCACGATGAGATCGCCCGAGGGCTCGAGCAGCTGTTCGGACGCTATCTGGCGTATCTCGAAGCCCGGCTTCCGGAACATCCTGTGACGGTCCTTCCGGGCGTCCCCGAACTGCTGGATGCACTGGCCGGCTATGACGACGTGGGCGTAGGCCTGCTCACGGGCAACGTTGCAGGAGGGGCGAGGCTCAAGCTGGCATCTGGAGGTCTGTGGGGTCGCTTCGATTTCGGGAGCTACGGTTCCGACCACGAACACCGTGACGAACTTCCCTCCATCGCCGTCGCACGCGCCCGGGAGCTCTGGGGTGAGGTCGTGACAGCGGACAGGGCGATCGTGGTGGGCGACACACCGCGCGACGTCCAGTGCGGCAAGGCCGGCGGCACGCGTACGATGGCCGTCGCGACCGGCTCGTTTACGTCCGACGAGCTTCGAGTTCACGATCCGGATCACGTGCTCGAAGATTTCTCTTCGACGGCCGCGGTGGTGGACCTTCTGCTCGGCTGAGACGTCCTCTCATCCGTTCGATGGCATCCGGACTTCCTTGATCCGCTCCGGAGGCCGAAACATCTTCCTGACCTCGATTCTCGAGGGAAACTCCGCCTCGATACGCGCGGAGATCACCTGACCGGCCTGCATGCCGGGTCGTTCAAAGGAGTACAACGTGTCCAGAGGCGAAGATCGGCGGGCGGCTCGCGAGACCCAGTCCGATATGAAGAAGTTCTACTACCTCTTCGGCGTCGTCGCCGTCATCGGTATCGGGGTCGTCGGCTACAACGTGGGGAGTGGCGTGCTCAGTTCGGCGGCAACCGCGCCGATCGAGCTCGACCTGAGTGACGACGAGGCCCTGGTGGCGCTGGCCCAGGGGGTCACGCTCGGCAATGACGAGGCACCCGTGACGGTTGTCGAGTTCGGCGACTACCAGTGCCCCGGCTGTGGAGCATTCGCCCTCTCGGTGAAGCCTCAGCTCGAGGGGACGATGGTGGCGTCGGGTCAGGTGAAGTTCGTGTTCTACGACTTCCCACTGATCTCGATTCACCCGAATGCGTTCCTCGCAGCCCGCGCTGCTCGCTGCTCGGCCGAGCAGAACGCCTACTGGCAGTACCACGAGACGCTCTTTCGGAATCAGGCGCGCTGGGCCGCGGCGACGATGCCGGCCAGCGCCTTCGAGGACTATGCCGAAGAGGTCGGGATGGACGACGGCGCGTTCTCGGAGTGCCTCAACAGCGACAAGTACGCCGACGTCGTGACGGCGAACATGGAGCTGGGGACGCGCATGGGCGTGAACGGGACCCCGACGATCATGGTGAACGCGAATGGGAACCTGCGCCGGTTGAACATGAACGACTTCCAGAGCATCTCGGCTGCGATCGATGAGATGACGGGAGCGGAAGGCGGCGCCAACTGACGTGAGTGATTCCGTGAAGGTCCGGCTTCTCTTCGTCGATGACGGTGAGTATCACCACGAGACGGTCGAGATCCCGGCCGGCTCCATCGATCAGCATGAGCGTCTAATCGACTGCCTGCGCGAAGACGACGCCGTTCAGAAGACGGTTTTCGTGGACGTCGATCGTCTCGTCGCGGCTCATATCGACGATTGATCCAGGGTTCGGTACCTGAGCGGTGCGTCCTGCGTCGCTCGGGTGCCACCCCGCCCGGGAGTCTCGCTCAGGCGTCCCCCAGCACCTCCAGAGCCCGCTCCAGCGTCCACTCGTTGACGCACGGAGGTGGCCATTCCCCCCGGGAGGCCGCGTGCAGAATGCTCTGCCCTTCCTGCCAGGCACGTTCTGCCGTCGGTGGGTCCATGAGCCCGCGATCCCTCGCGTCTTCGAACTCGTCCTCGTCCAGGAGCACTGTCTCTCCGGTCGGGGTCTGCCATACGTCCAGAAAGAGGTCGGTCGTATGCCAGATTGGCCCGTCGATCACGGGCGGTGTGAGGACATTCGCGTACAGGCCGGTGAACGTGCGATCCGCCCGATGGAAGCGACCGATGTCGTGCCAGACATCGGGAAAGGTGAACCAGAGGGCGAGCGAGTCCCGCTCGAGCATGATCGCGCCGTCATGGTGCATCGCTACGTCGGCTTCGATCGGTTGCGAGAGTGTCACGATGACATCGTCGTCCTCGTGGACGACCCTCTGATCGTACACGCGAACCCGATCGGGAGGGCGTCGGTAATGGATGGCGACTCGCGGCACGGATCTCATGAGCCAGGTCCGACCTCGCTACGCGCGTCCACGGATGCACCGGACATCGGAGCCGGGACCACCTCGACGAAGATGTCCATCACGCCTCCACAGACGGCGGGGCTCCATGTGGTGAAGTCCTCGGTGAGGTCGACGCGGACGCGCTCCGTGACGCCGGTCTCGAGCACACGATAGGCCGACTCGATGACCTCGGCTTCGCCGCACCCACCACCGACCGTGCCCGTCAGCCCGGCGGCGGGATCGACGAGCATCCGGGCGCCCACCTTGCGTGGCGTCGAGCCCCGTGTGCCCACGATCGTAGCGAGCGCGCACGCACGACCAGCGCGTCGGGCTGCGGCCAGCGCCTCGACTAAGGTTTTGTCGTCTTCGTGAGTCATGGGTCCGACTCCGCATCCTTGAAGAAGCGTTCGGCGACGCGCTCGAGACCTTTCAGCGGTACACCGGTGCCGCCACGGTCCAGCATAACGAGCTCCGCCGCAACGGATACGGCGATCTCCTCGGGCGTCTCGGCCCCGATATCGAGCCCGACCGGAGCGTGGATTCGCTCGAGGAGTGCCCGGTCGACCCCGTCGTCGAGGAGTTGGACGTACGTCGCCCTCACCCGCCGGCGACTACCGATCATCCCGATGTACGCGGGCCCCGGATCAGCGCGGAGCGCACGTATGAGGCACTCGTAGTCGTATTTGTGCCCTCGGGTGACCAGCAGGAGAAACGACCGCTCATGCAGAGTGACGTCCGCGAACGGATCCGAGAAGTCGGCCCGGATCAGCCGGTCCGCGTCAGGGAACCGCTCCCGGGTCGCGAAGTCCGGACGGTCATCGAGCACCGTCACGCGGTACCCGAGCATGGCACCCATGTGTGCCATCGGCTGTGCGACGTGTCCCGCTCCGACCACGATGAGTTCCCGGATCGCTCGGCGGACCTCCACGTACAGTTCGACCTGGCCACCGGTGACCTCGAGCACACGAATCCCATCGCGGGCGCGGCTGTCGTCGAGCGCCGCCGTCAGCTGTTCGACCGCCACCGCGTCGAGCGCAGGGTGTCCGAGGGACCCCTGGGTTCCGATGCCATGGACCGGGTGTCGGGCGAAGGCCAGCCGTGCTCCGGTATGCGTGGGAACCGAGCCGGACACACCGACGACCGTACCTGCCGCCGCGCTGCCTCCTTCGGCGGACGTGCTCAGGAGGAGCTCGGAGGTCTCTGTGGCCCCCAGGGCGGGAGCGCCGGATCCTTCGGTGCCGGTCATGCCCGCCCCCGCGGTGCCAGCTCCGGTGGTTGATCGCTGAACGGCGTCTGACCGGATCGGACCGCGTCATAATCCGAAGGGGTGTCGATATCCGTGACGACTCGTGGGTCCCGCACCCTCGCGAGGGCCGCGTCCCCCAGATGCCGGTGCACGACGCTTCGAGCACCGCCGTCGAGTCCGGGATCCGCCAACTCCGAGAACAGGGCCCGGGTGAACACGGCAGGATGGCCGCGCTTCTCGCGCCGCACGCCATCGACGAAGTACTCGTGGACAGGCAGGGCGAGGGTCGCTGAATGCGTTGTGACGCACGTACGCAGGCGTCGAACGATGTCTCCATCCACGAGCGGGTAGTCCACGGGAAGCCACGCGATGGCGTCCACGTCCTCTTCGAGCTGGTTGATCGCGAGACGCATGGAGGTGATTGGGCCTTCACCCGGGGCAGGGTTCACGACCACTCGTGCTCCGGTCGCCCGTGCGGCGGACGTCACCGTAGCCTCTCCCTGGGGAACCACGACGATGACCTCGACACAACCTCCATCACGAAGTGCGTCGACGACCCGCTGGACGAAGGTCCGCCCGTCCAGCTGCATCGCGGCTTTGGCCGTTCCCATACGTCGAGACGCTCCCGATGCGGGTACAACGCCGACAGTCCTCAGATCAGGCAGCACGACCACCGACTCACGAACGCCCGTGATGGATGAGATCCGTCACCACGGTCACCTGTCGGCGCCGGGGAATGCGGCGTAGAGCGTGCGATCCTCGGACGCGAGCCGCACCAGCGTCGGCGCCGGGGCAAACCGGGCTCCGTGCTCATCGGCGAGCTGCTCGAGGCGGTCGATGATGCCGCGCGGATGCAGAGTGTCGGCGAAGCGAAGCAGCCCCCCCCTGAACGGAGGAAAGCCGGTCCCCATGATCATCGCGAGATCGACGTCGGCGGCGGACGCCGCGATCCCATCGCCCAGGATCCGGGCGGCTTCGTTGATCATGGCCAGGACGAGTCGCCGGCGAACCACGCGCTCGCCCTCGTCACCCGCGAGCGCACCTCCCGTGGCGGAGCCCGGGGTCGGTACCGAGGGAAGCTCGGCGTAGATGGACTCGTCGACACCTTTGTCCCGACCTTCGTCGTACCGGTAGAAGCCCAGGCCGCCTTTCTTTCCGAGTCGACCGGTGCGACCGAGCTCCAGCAGGGCCGGTGCCGGGGTGAGCCGTTCACCCAGCGCCTGATGAAGTGACTCACCCGCGTGCCCGGAGACGTCGATCCCGACCTCGTCGACCAGTCGCAGCGGGCCCATGGGCATGCCGAAGCGCTTCGCGACCCGGTCAATCGTCTCGATCGACGCACCATCCGAGAGTAGAAAGCCCGCCTCATTGAGGTAGGGGCCGAGGATGCGGTTCACGAGGAAGCCGGGCCCGTCGCCGACGACCACCGGGACCTTCCCGAGATCCAGACAGAGCTTGTAGATGGTCGCGACGGCCTCGTCGGACGTATCGGGCGCGCGAATCACCTCGACCAGCGGCATGCGGTGCACGGGATTGAAGAAGTGCATCCCGCAGAACCGTTCCGGTCGGGACAGTGCGCTCGCCATCTCCTCGACCGAGAGAGAGGACGTGTTCGTGGCGATGACGCATTCGTCAGAGACGTGGCCCTCGAGTTCGGCGAGCGCGGCCTTCTTCACCGCCATCTTCTCGACGATGGCCTCGACGACGACGTCCGAGCCGGACAGCCCGTGGTAGTCGACACCACCCGCGATCCGGTCCATCGCCTGAGTGGCTTCACGCTTCGTCATCCGACGACGCTTCACGGCCTTGTCGAAAAGCCCTCGCGCGTGCTGAAGGCCTCCCGTGACCGCCTCGTGCTGGATGTCCTTCATCCAGGACTGGATACCACGCGCGGCTGCCAGTTGAGCGATGCCTCCGCCCATGACACCGGCCCCGAGGACCCCGACCTTGGCGACCACTCGGGGCGACGCCGTCGCGCCTGCGGGGAGCCCTGTGCCCTTCCTCGACGCCTCACGCATGTGAAAGACGTGCACCAGGTTCTTGCATACCGGTCCAACGAGCAGGACCGCGGCTTCCCGGGCTTCGGCAGCCAGGCTCTCCTCGACCGACTTGCCCAGCGTTTGAGCCAACACGTCGAGGATGGCCAGGGGTGCCGGGTAGTGGCCCCCGGTCTGCTTGAGCACCTTCTTGCGCGCCAGGCGCAGGACGAGGGCTCGCCCGGGTGATGTTCCGTCCAGAGCCCTCTGGATGAAGGATCGACGACCTGTGCCCGGCGCCCCCTTATCGCCCACGAGTCCGAGGGTGAAGTCCCGGACGGTGTCATGGAAGATGGGCGCGGGGACGACCGCGGAGGCGAGACCGATCCGCTTGGCCTTCGAGGGCCGGACCTTCTTCCCCGTGAGCAGCATGTCGAGTGCTGCCTGCAGGCCGATGAGGCGAGGCAGTCG
>Ga0181594_10000041_pt1 | contig 86267 bp, 89 predicted proteins | sample 071ome_18_FD_145603 | JGI IMG/M metagenome (GOLD analysis project Ga0181594, IMG submission 145603) | Coastal salt marsh microbial communities from the Groves Creek Marsh, Skidaway Island, Georgia - 071413BT metaG (spades assembly) | ecosystem: Environmental > Aquatic > Marine > Intertidal zone...
TGCCCCGGGGCGCGGTGGCTGCCGGCGAGATCACCTACCGCGAGCAGATCGCCGACGCGGGAAGCCCGTACTACGGGCGCGTCATGCGCGAGGCCGGGTGGACCATCCTGCAGTACTGGTTCTTCTACCCCATGAATGACTGGCGGTCGTCATTCCACGGCATCAACGATCACGAGGCCGACTGGGAGAACATCATCCTGTACCTCGCCCCGGATGGGGACGGTGACCTCGCGCCCCGGTGGGTGGCCTTCTCGTCGCACGATGCCGAGGGAGACGGCCTGCGGCGGCGCGCCGACGACCCATCGCTCGAGTGGGTGGACGAGCACGTCGTGGCCTACCCCGGAGCAGGGTCGCACTCGCATTCGCCCGCCCCGGTGGACGAGACCGTGCAGGTGGATCCCCCGATCCTCCGGGGCTTCATCCGCTCGCTGCGCCGCATCTTCCGCGCCATCACGCCGTGGCACGACGCCTCGTCGCTCGAGGCGGGGTTCGGCGTTCCCTTCGTCGACTACCACCGCGGCGACGGGGTGGCCATCGGCCCGGGAGGCGACCGTGACTGGCGCCCGGTCATCATCGACGACGACACACCGTGGGTGCGCGATTTCGCCGGGCGCTGGGGGCGCGACTCGCGCGACCCGTTCGGTGGCGAGTCGGCCCCCACCGGTCCCAAGCACGAGCGCGACGGGATCGATCGGGTGCGGTGGGAGGACCCCCTCGGATGGGCGGGCCTGCAGAAGGTGAGCCCCGAACCCGGCGCGGCCGAGGCCGCCATCGTGGTGCGCCGCGAGGCCGTCGAGGCACGCGTGCGCGACATCGATGCCGAGATGCACGAGGAGCGCGAGCAGGCGCGGCGCGAATCCGCCGAGGTGCGCGCCCTTGCCGCCGACGCGTCGACGCGGCGCCTCAGGGATGACCGCGCGCGCGACCTGGGGGCGCGCGACGATGCCATGCGGGACCTGCGGGCAGAGCGCCGCCGCCTCACGGCCGAGCGCGACGCCCTGGACATGGCGATGCGGGACGGGCTCGACCCCGAGCCCCCGCGGGCGCACCTCAGCGCGCGGGCCGCGGAGGAGGCACCGGAGGACGCCGACGCCCCGAAGGTCCGCAGCCGGGTGCTGCGCATCTGGGCGGCCATCAGCACGCCCCTGATCATCGCCATCGCGGTATGGCTGCTGGTGGGCAACGACACCGGGTACTACTGGCTCGGCGCCGCCGTCGGCGTGCTGGTGGTGGTGGGCTTCGAATCGCTTGCGCGGGGCCGCCTGCTGGCGTTCGTGGGCTGGGCGATCATCGCGGTGGTGGGCATGACCATCGTGATCGGCCTGGTCCGGGAATGGCGGCTCACGCTCGCGGTGCTGCTGCTGATCGGCGCCGTCGTGCTGCTGGCGCAGAACCTGCGCGAACTGCGCTCGGGCGGATAGCGGCCATTCCTCCCCCGCGCCGGGGGAGATGAAGGACGCGTTGCGAATCCCCCGGCCATGTTCCGGCGCAACCCCCGGCCTGCGTCCGCGGGTCTAGCCTCATCCATCCCATGACGTCCCCACGCCGCTCACCGCGGCGCCGCGCGATCGTCACCACGACCCTCGCGGCGCCCCTCATCGCAATCGGCTCGCTCACGGCCGTGGCGCTTGCCCAGCCCGCACCGGACGCAACCGAGGCGACGGTGGACGCGTCGGCCTTCCGCTTCGCGGAGAAGTCCGCACGGGACCTGCGCCGTGCCCGCGTATGGAGAGGTCCCACCGATGCCGCCTCACTCGCGCGCGATGCCACGCGGCGCGACCTGGTGGTGCTGATGGAGCGCGTGGTGCGCATGCCGCGCGGCCGCCTGGGCACGGCCTGGCGTGACATCGCGCCGGATGATCCGCGGGGCCGTGCGGCGCGGCATGCCGTGGCGCGGCGGTTCCTCACGGCGCCGGGCGGGACCGTGGGCCTGGACCAGCCGCTCACGGCGTCGGACGCCAACCGTGCGTGGACCTACGCGCTCGGCATGAAGGGTGCCGTGGCGCGCATGGCGCGCTTCCGTGATGGCGCGGGGCGGCGGTATTCCCTGCCCCCCGGTTTCGCGACGTCCATCGTGGCGCGCGAGGCCGGCCTGCGGCGCAACTACCCATCATCTGACGACGCTCTCGAGAGGCACGACTCCCAGCCGCTGCGGCTGGCCGACCTGCTGCTGATGGCCGACCGCGCACGAGGCATCCGGCGCGCCGGGGTGCCGTCCTCGGTGCGCGCGCTCCAGCGGTTCCGCATACCGGCCGTCGACCCGCAGTTCGTGCCCACCATCCAGCGGGCGCTGTCGCAGGTGGGTAACCCGTACGTGTGGGGCGGGGAGTGGACCGATGCGAATTCGCCCCTCGACCCCCAGGCGGCGGGCGGATTCGACTGCTCGGGCCTCGTGTGGTTCGTGTGGCACACGGGCGACCGCGCGGTGGAGACGTCCATCAACACCCCCAGCGGGCGCACCACCTACACCATGAACGTGGGCGACCGCGGTCGGCGCATCGCCTGGCAGCGCGCCCAGGCGGGTGACCTGGTGTTCTTCGGTGACCGCGGGCGGAAGACTCCGCTGGCCCAGGCGTCCCATATGTCAATCAGCCTCGGGAACAAGTGGATCATCCACTCGTCCGGCGGGCGCGGCGGGGTGAGCATCAGCTGGCTGCCCACCTACTGGCCCAAGGGGCTGATGAACGCGCGCACCTTCCTCGCGGGCGATGGCGTGCCGACCGCCCCCGACGCCCCTGCGACCGGCGCGCCCGCGCCCACCGCCCCCGTTGCCGCCGAGCCCGTCACCCCGGTGCCGCAGCCGCCGGGCGAATCCGCACCGCAGGCCCCGGCGCCCCCGGCCGCCGGGGGCGGGTCGCAGGCCCCGCAGCCCCCGGCCTAGGAGGGCAACGGGGCGAACAGGTAGTGCGACACCATGAACTCGTCGCCGCCCCGATAGCCCCACAGGCCCGCACAGGCCAGGAAGAACAGCCGCCAGCGCCGAAACCAGCGCTCGCCTTCGCCGGGGTGGTCGCGCTCCATGATGCGCACCACCTCGTCGCGGTGCGCCACGAGGTTGTCGTCCCAGTGCAGGGCGGTGCGCGCGTAGTGGCGACCGGATACCCGCCAGTGGTCCACCACGGCGAAGGTGCCCGCTGCGGCATGGATCAGGAGGTCGTCCGACGGCATGGTGCCGCCCGTGAAGAAGTGCCGGCCGATCCAGTCGCTGCGGTCGTCCTCGCTGAACTCGAATGCCACGTCGCGGTGCGAGAACACGTGCACGAAGAACAGCCCATCGGGTCGTAGCCACCGGCGGATGCGCGCGAACAGCGCTGGGTGATTCTTCACGTGCTCCAGCATCTCCACGCTCACCACGCGGTCGTACGCGGCGGAATCGAGTTCGAGCCCCGAGACGTCGGCGGTGACCACGGTGACGTTGGCCAGCCCGCGCTCGCGGGCGCGCGCCTCGATATGCGCACGCTGGCCCGCGGAGTTGCTCACGGCGGTGATGCGGCTGGCCGGATAGCGCTCGGCCATCCACAGGGTGAGCGATCCCCACCCGCACCCGAGCTCCAGCACGTCCTGGCCGTCCTCCAAACGGGCCCGCTCGCAGGTGAGGGCCAGCATGGCGTCCTCGGCCAGGGCCAGGTCATCCACGCCGGGCGGGTAGAGGCACGACGAGTACTTCAGCCGGGGGCCGAGGCACAGCACGAAGAACTCCGCGGGCACCTCGTAGTGCTGCGCGTTGGCGGCGTCGGCGCGCACCGCCACCGGCGCCTCGGCCAGCCGCGTCCGTAACTGCCGCGCGCGCTCACTCATCGCGTCGGCGCCACCGCGGCGCTCGCGGCGCAGGCGGGCGGCCACCCGAGCACGGATGGCGGCCAGCAGCAGGGGACGCGGGACGTCGTGATCCTCGACCGCGCGGATGTACCAGGGCTCCACACTCCGAGCGTATCCGGCGACGGCGTGCGATTCTGCCCCCATCGGATACGGCGCCATCATGCTCACCTCGGCGATCGTCATCGTGGCGATCGTCGTCATCACCTGGCTGGCCAGCCTCGTGCTGCGCGATGCCAGCGTCATCGACCCCGTGTGGCCCCTCGGCTTCGTGGCCGTCGCCATAACGGCGTTCGTCGCCGGCTCCGGCGATGAGGGCCGCCGGCTGCTGATCCTGGTGCTGGTGGCCGTCTGGGGGCTGCGCCTGTCGGGATACCTGCTCTGGCGCAACGCCGGGAAGGGCGAGGACTTCCGCTACGCGGCCATGCGGCAGCGGCGTGGCCGCAGTTTCTGGATCATCAGCCTCGTCACGGTGTTCCTGCTGCAGGGCCTCCTCATGTGGATCGTGTCGCTGCCGGTGCAACTGGCGGCCGTGCCCGACCGCGGCCTGGGCCTGCTAGCGGTGGCGGGCGCGGTCGCCTGGGCCATCGGCATGGTGTTCGAGTCGGTGGGCGACTGGCAGTTGGCGCGCTTCCGGGCGGACCCGGGAAACCGCGGAAAGGTCCTCGACACCGGCCTGTGGCGCTACACGCGCCATCCGAACTACTTCGGCGACTTCATGGTGTGGTGGGGCATCTACCTGATCGCCGCCGAGAGCGGTGCGGGCGCATGGGGATTCGCCGGTCCGGTGCTCATGACCATCCTGCTGGTCAAGGTCTCCGGGGCCGGGCTCCTGGAGAAGGACATCGGGCAGCGGCGCCCCGGCTACGCCGAGTACGTGCGGCGCACCAGCGGGTTCCTGCCGCGCCCCCCGCGCCCGTAACGTTCAGTCGGTGGTGACGGTGCCCGGCGGCAGCAGGATCACCGGGCAGGGCGCATGCCGCGCCAGATGGGCGCTGAAGCTGCCCACCAGCTTCACGGCGCGCGCGAGCGGGTCACCATGCGAGGCGGCCACGATGGCATCCACGTCGTTGTCCTCGGCCCATCGCACCACGGCATCGGGCGGCGAGTCGGCGTCGTGCGGGTCGAGCATCACCGGGGCGGCGCCGGGCACGCCATCGCACACGGTCTCGAGGAGCGCCTGCGCGATCTCGCGGTGCGCGCCCGAGTTGTCACCGAGGGGCGACCCGCCGAAGGCCGTACCGATGGCGGCGAGGAACGACTCGCTGAAGGGCGGGCCACCCAGCACGTGCACTACGGAAATGCGGCCGCCGTCCGCGCGCACCGACTCGGCCAGTCGCACCACCGCCTCGGTGGCGGGGGAGTCGTCGACGCAGGCGACCACATGCGTGAAGGGGCCAGAACTCACGGCGTGAGCGTAACCGGACGGGCCGGGCGTGGCCCCGGGTGGGCCGGGGCACCGGGTAGCATTCACGGGGATGGGTTTGAGAAAGCGCTTCCTCGTTGCAGTGGTGGGCGTGCCCGGCAGCCCGGCCGAGGCGCAGCGCAGCGAGGTGGGGCGCTTCCGCAGCCTCGGCGCAGCCGAGGAGGCCGGGCGCGACGAGTGGAAGCGCATCCTGTTCGTGCACGCCCCGCACGTGGAGCGCTACCGCATCGTGGTGGAGGACGACGGCGTGGAGGTGGCCGACGTCCCCATGCCCGAACTGCCGGCGGACTCCGCCCCGGGCATCCTCGATGAGACGGTCACGCCGCTCGGTGCGAGCGTCGGGGCGCTTGGCGAACCCATTGACCCCGACGCAGCACACAGCGCGGATACCCCGGATGGGACCGACACCACCGAGGAGGCCGCGGATGCCGATGCGCCCGGTGCGCCCGAGGTGATGGCCGCCGAGGAGGCCGCGGACGCTGCTGCTGCCGAGCCCGAATCGCCGCCGGAGGAGATCCAGGCGACCGGCGAGCTCGCGGTGGTGGAGGACGAGCCCGACGATCTCGCCGCGACCGGCGAGCACAAGGGCATGGCGGATGAGGTGGCGTCCGATGACGTGGCCACCACCGGGGAGGTTCCGGTGATCGCCCCGGTGGACGACGACGCCCCGGGAGGGGGCGGCGATGGCGACGGGCCACCGCCCGCGCCACGGCCGCCGCTGGAGATCGAGGATCCGCCCGACGGCCCCGTGCCCGACGAGATCATCCAGCGCTTCGCCCAGATGGTGGAGGCCGAGGAGCAGCGCGCCGCCGAGCGATCGGCCCGCGACCGAAACGACGGCGACTGACCCCGGAGGGGTCTACGCGACCTGACGTCCCGACTGCGCGATCACACCGGAGCGCAGGTTGACTTGCCGGTGGGCGCGCTTTCGGGGATGGACGCGCGTGGTGGCGGGGATCCCGACCTAGACGGGGGCGGCCGCATCGGCGCGGTCGCGCAGCACCATCATGCGCTCCCAGGCCTTCTCCTCGGCGACCGCGTGCGACTCCGCGTCGGCGTAGAGGTGCGATCCACGCGATATGGCCAGGTAGTCGGCCATCGCGCGCTCCAGTTCCTCATGGGCATTGCGGAACTGGTAGGCGACGTCAGCGGTCATCTCGGCAGTCCTCCCGCGTCGGGGTCGTCCGTGGAGAAACCATAGTGGCCGGGCCGGACATCACGCAGCAGCACGCGCCGGGCGCGAATGCCCTCCGGGCCCACCTCGATCAGCCCCACCGCCGATGCCCTGTCATCCGGTGTCAGCCCCCTCCGGAACCGCAGGTATGCACGCCCCTTCAGCCCGGTGCGCTCGCTCACGTCGCGCTCCTCCGGGATGTACACGGCGCCCGGGGAGAACACGTGGGTTCCGCGCACCGCGGTGTCCACCGGCATGTGCAGGTGGCCGTGCACGATCATGTCCACGGGACCGAGGCGGCGGCGCATGTGGCGGTGCAGGCCCAGCAGCACGGCGCGTCGCCGGGCCAGGCTGAGCGCCGCCGCAGGCATCTCGACGGCGCGCGACCGGCGGCCGTGCACAAGGCCGATGCGCCGCCCGCGCACCACCACCACGCGCTCGCGGGGGAGCTCGATGCCCGCCAGGCGGTCGTGGTCACCCTGCACGGCCACCACCGGGGCGATCTGCCCCAGGCGGTCCAGCACGGACATGCAGGTGATGTCCCCCGCATGCAGGATCAGGTCGCATCCCGCGAATGCCGCCGGAACCGCCGCGGGGAGATCGGGCAGGGTCTCGCCGACGTGCGTGTCGGCAACCACCCCGATGCGGACGGGACCGCTCAGATCGCCATGGCGTGGTACCCGGCGTCCACGTGCAGCGTCTCCCCGGTCACCGCGCGGGCCATGTCGGAGCACAGGAACACCGCGGCATCGGCCACCTCGTCGGCGTCGATGGCACGCCGCAGGGGCGAGCGCTCGATGGCGTTGTCCACCATGTCGCCGAACCCGGGAATGCCCCGGGCGGCGAGCGTGCGCACGGGACCGGCCGAGAGGGCATTCACGCGCACGTTGTCAACGCCCATGTCCCACGCCAGGTAGCGCACGATCGACTCGAGCGCCGACTTCGCGACCCCCATCACGTTGTACCCGGGCACCGCGCGCTCGGCGGCCACGTAGCTGAGGGTCACGATCGCCCCGCCGCCGGCGTCCCGCATATGGGGCTCCACCCGCTCCGCAAGGCGCTTGAGCGACCACGACGAGATGTCCAGGGACAGATGGAAGCCATCGTCCGAGACGTCCATGAAGCGGCCGCCCAGGTCCTCGACCTTCCCGAACGCCACGGCGTGAACGAGGATGTCGATGCCGCCGAGGGCGTCCGCGGCACCCTCGACGGCGGCGTCCAGCTGGGCGGCGTCGGTGACATCCAGCGGCAGCACCGGCACCGGCCCGTTGGCGAGTTCACCGGCGAGCTTGCGGACGTCCTTCTCCACCCGCTCGCCCTGGAAGGTCAGCGCCACCCGCGCGCCCTGCCGGTCGAGCCCGCGCGCGATGGCCCACGCGATGCTCCGCTTGTTCGCGACCCCGATCACCAGCGCGCGCTTGCCCTCGACGATCCCGCTCACCGCATCCCCCACGTTCTCCGGCTGACCGCCGCAGGCTAGCCTGCGGAACCGTGCGATTCCCGGGCCGCGCCATGCCAGCCATCCTCGCGGCCCTCGCCGCGATCCTCCTCGCCGCGCTGGTGCTGGCACCGCGCGCCGCGGCGCATGCGGTGGTGAACGAGATCACGCCCGCGGACCGCCAGCGCCTGGACGCCGGCCCCGAGACGGTGACCATCCGCTTCTCCGAACCCGTGCAGCTGCTGCGCCCCGAGGACCTGACGGTGGTGGACGCCACGGGCAAGCCGGTGGCGTCGGGCCCGGGAGAGGTACTGGCATCGGATGCGTCGGTGGCCGAAGTGCCGGTGCAGCCGCGCCTGCCGGCCGGTACCTACACGGTCCGGTGGCGCGTGGTGTCGGCGGATGGCCACATCATCCCCGGCGCCACGGTGTTCGCGGTGGGCGATGTGCCGCTGACAGCGCCCTACCTGGGCGGGCCCGGAGGCGGAACCGGGCCCACCGAGACCAGCGCATGGGCGGTGACCGCCCGCTGGATCGAACTGGTGGGCATCGGTGGCCTGCTCGCGCTCGTGCTGTTCCGGGTGCTGGTGTGGCGCGACGCCTGGTCGCCCGCGCCCCCCATGCCCGCCCGCGAGCGCGACGCCGCGCTGTCGTGGGGCCGCGATGCCTGGTGGATCGGCTTCGGCGTGCTGGCCCTGGTGGCCCTGCTGGGCGAAGCGGCGGTGCTCGTGGTGAAGACCGCGGGATCGATGGGAACCTCGGTGTGGGTGGCCCTCGGTGACCCGCAGGGCATCGTGCGCGTGCTGGCTGACACGCGGTTCGGTGACCTGCTGCAGGTGCGCACGCTCTCGCTGTTCGTGCTGTTCGCGCTGGGCGTGTGGCGGTTCCTCGCCGAGTACCGCACCGATGCCGCGCCCGCGCCCGACCAGGCCGATGGCGGACTGCGGCCGATGCTGATCATGCTCGTGCCGGCCCTGGTCGCCCTGGGATCGCTGTCCGCGCAGGGCCACGCCAGCACGACCGCCATGCCCGCCGTGCAGGTACCGGCCGACGCCCTGCACGCGGCGCTCGCGAGCGCATGGGTGGGTGGCCTGGCGATCCTGGTGGTGTTCCTGCTCCGGCTGCCGCGGGTGGCGGGAGCCGGCGGGCGGCGCGCCGGGGGGCTGGCGCTCGCGCGGTTCTCGTGGCTGGCCGTGATCGCCGTGGCCCTGCTGGTGGCCTCGGGCATCGTGCGGGCGATCGGCCAGATGTCATCCCCCGCCGACCTCTGGGAGACGCCCTACGGGTGGACGATCCTCGTGAAGGTGGGGCTGCTCGCGGTGGCGTCGGTGCTGGCGCTGGACTCCCGGCGCATCGTGGCTGCCCTGCGGCGACGCGACGGCACGCCGAACACCGCAACGCTCGCCCGGGTACGGCGGAATGCATGGGCCGAGGTGGGTCTCACCCTCGTGGTGGTGGCCTTCTCGGCATTGCTCGTGGGCCAGGTGCCACCCATCTCGTGACGACGCTGATCCTCATGCGCCACGGGGTGGCCGAGGACGGTGCGCCGGGCGGCGATGCCGCGCGGGCGCTGACGGCCCGCGGACGGGAGCGCGCCGCGCAGGCGGCCGCCGGGCTGGTGGCGCTGGGACTGGCTCCGGACCTCGTCCTGTGCAGCCCGCTCGTGCGATGCGCACAGACCGCGCAGGAGGTCGCCGGTGCCGCGGGGTGCCCGGCGCAGCACGATGACCGCCTGGCACCCGGTATGACCACCGACGCCCTGCTGGACGCCGTGCTGGAGCATCCGGATGCCGGGGTGGTGCTGGCGTGCTCTCACCAACCCGGGTTGAGCTACGCGCTGGCCGACCTCACCGGATGCGGGATGATCGCATTCCGCCGCCCGGGTGCGGCGGTGGTGCGCATGGGTGCCATGCGGGCGGGAGGCGGCGAACTGGTGGCGGTGCTGCCCCCGCGGGTGCTCCGCGAGGCGGCCGGCGCCTAGGCGCCGCGGTCCGCCAGCACCACCGGCACGATTGACCGGTGGAACAGCTGCAGGGGCTCGCCGTCCAGCACGGATGCCCCGCGCTCCTCGATCAGCAGCAGCAGCTGCCGACGCTCCTCGCGGCGCTTGTCGTACAGCGCCTCCCAGCCCGCCGCCTCGGCAGCGCGCTCGTTCGACATCGCCAGGTGGTGCAGCGTGTGGGCCACGTGCTCGGTGGGCGTTGCGTTGCCCAGCCGGTCGTGGGCGTCGAGCAACAACATGGCGCGCATCCACGAGGTATCGGCGGAGTCGCGCGCGAAGCGGGTCCACTCCGGCGGCATGGAGTCCTCGAGCCGGTCGACGATCTCCGTCCAGGCCGTGAGGTCGGGTGCGGTCTCCCCGGTCGCCATGGTGGCGGTGCGGACGCGCCGCCCCGGTGCAGCGCCCCCATGAGGGGGCGCCGCACGCGGGTCAGCGGTTCGCGATCTCCACGTAGTCGCGCTCGCCCGGGCCCACGTACACCTGGCGGGGGCGCGAGATCTTCTGCTCCTTGTCGTTGATCATCTCCAGCCACTGCGCGACCCAGCCCGGGGCGCGGCCGATGGCGAACATGACCGTGAACATCTCGGACGGAATGCCGAGCGCCTCGTAGATGAGGCCGGAGTAGAAGTCGACGTTCGGGTACAGCTTGCGCTGCACGAAGAAGTCGTCCTGCAGGGCGGTCTTCTCGAGTTCCACGGCGATCTCGAGCAGCGGGTTGACCCCGGTGACCTCGAACACGTCGTCGCAGGCCTTCTTGATGATCGTGGCCCGCGGGTCGTAGTTCTTGTACACGCGGTGGCCGAAGCCCATGAGCAGGGCCTCGCGGTTCTTCACCTTCTCCACGAACTCCGGCACGTTGTCCTTCGAACCGATCTCGCGCAGCATCACCAGCACGGCCTCGTTGGCACCGCCATGCAGCGGCCCGTAGAGGGCGGCGATGCCGGCGGCCACGGCCGAGTACGGGTCCACCTGCGACGAGCCCACGCTGCGCACCGTGGAGGTGGAGCAGTTCTGCTCGTGGTCGGCGTGCAGGATGAGCAGGATGTCCAGCGCGCGCACCAGGCGCGGGTCGGGCTCGTAGTCGGACCCGAAGAACATCTTCAGGATGTTCGTGGAGTAGTCCAGCGACGGGTCCGGGGCGACGGCGTCCTTGCCCTGGTTGTGCCGGAAGGCCATGGCGCCGATGGTCGGCATCTTGGCGATGGTGTTGTAGAGCGCGTCCATGCGCTCGGGGTCGCTCTCGACCTCCTTCGACTCCGGGTAGAGCGTGGAGAGCTGGCCGAACCCGGCCTCCAGCACGCCCATGGGGTGGGCGTCGGCGCGGTAGTCATTGATGACGGCGCCCACCGACGGGTCCACCGACATGCGGTCGGCGATGTCCTTGGTGAACGACGCCAGTTCGGCCGCGGTGGGAAGTTCACCGTGGATCAGGAGCCAGGCGACCTCGAGGAAGGTGCTGTTCGCCGCGAGCTGCTCGATCGGGTAGCCGCGGTAGCGGAGGACGCCGTTGTCGCCGTCGAGGTAGGTGATGGCGCTGCGGCACGACGCGGTGTTCATGAACGCCGGGTCGTAGGTCATGAGCCCGAAGTCGTCGTCGGCGACCTTGATGTTCCGGAGCTCGGTGGCGCGGATCGTGCCGTCCGTGATCGGGAACTCATACGTCTTGCCGGTCCGGTTATCGGTGACGGTAAGCGTTCCGTCCTGGGCCTCTGTCGCCATTCGACGCCTTTCCTCCATCGTGACTTCCGGGGCCCGGATGGCCCCACGGGTTGCCGGATTCGTCCCCGACCGAGGGCGAGTCTAGGGAATGCCGGCGCCTCCGGACCCGGGGAACGGGGGGGCGGGGCGGCGACTGCTACCGTGGCCGTCAGTTCCTGCCCACGGGCGGGAACGTGGCATCACGCCGCATGACCAGCCCCCGCTCGCGGGGCACCCACAATTCACTGGAGGCACCCCACATGGCAGAGCACGTGCTCGCCGTGCTGGTCGACTTCGAGAACATGGCGCGACCTGGCGCCAAGTCCCGGGGCGACTTCGACATCAACCTCGTCCTCAGCCGCCTGGCCGAGAAGGGCCGCGTGGTCGTCAAGCGCGCGTACGCGGACTGGAGCCGCTACCGCGAGGCGAAGATGGACCTGCAGAACGCTGGCCTCGAGCTCATCGAGATGCCCTCGGCGCGCGAGGGCGCGAAGAACCGCGCCGACATCAAGCTGGCCGTGGACGCCATGGAGCTCGCGTACTCGCGCGAGCACCTGGATAACTTCGTCATCGTGTCCGGCGACAGCGACTTCACCCCGCTGGTCGGCAAGCTCCGCGAGCTGAACAAGCGCGTCATCGGCCTCGGCAACCGCGAGAGCTCGAGCGAACTGCTCATCGCCAACTGCGACGAGTTCATCTACTACGACAGCGTGGCGTCGTCGTCGCGTCGCGGCCGCGGCCGCGGATCGCGCAAGGACCCCATCGACCTGCTGTCGGAGTCGCTCATGGCGCTTCAGCGCGAGGGCGTGGACCTCCCGCTGGCCAGCGTGGTGAAGGACGCCATGCGACGGAAGGACCCGGCGTTCGACGAGAACGCCCTGGGGTTCTCGTCGTTCAGCAAGTTCCTCGAGGGATCGGCCGACAAGGCCGGCATCTCGCTCGAGACCGACCCCCGCAGCGGAACGTACCGCGTGTCGGCCTCGGACCAGCCGTCGTCGGCTGCAACGACGTCCGAGAGCGATGACGACACGCCGCCCGAGGGCCGGCGCCGCAGGCGGCGCGGCGGACGCGGACGCGGATCGGGGGGCGGCTCAGAGGAGCCGACGGCACGGGGAGGCCGCGACGACGCAGCCGCGGGCACGGCCGACGGCGACGTGTTCGAGGTGCACGTCACGCCGACCCCCGACCCCGACCTGGGGCAGCTGCCGTCGCTGGATGAGCCGATCACCTACGAGGACATGGTGCTGCTGACGCCCGAGGTCGAGGCCGAGGTGAAGGCCGCGGGGGTCGAGCAGGAGGACCCCGACGCGGCCCCCGCCCGCAGCACCCGGCGACGGCGCAGGCGCGCCTCGGCGGACGCCGATGCGCAGCCGGAGCCCACCGCCGACGACCTCGAGGCGATCGCCGACGAGGACGCCGCCGCGGAGGAGGCATCCGAGCAGGGCCTGGCCATCATCGGCGAGACGCCCACGCCCGAGGAGCAGGTGGCGGCCGAGGCCCCGCCCGCCCCGGCTGAGGCGGCCGCGGCGGAGGAGGAGAAGCCCGCGAGCCGCAGGCGCGTGCGCCGCAGCAGCGCGGCCAAGAAGGCCGAGGAGGCCCCCGCGGAGGAGGCAGCGGCCGAGGCCGAGGCTCCCGCCGAGGAGGAGAAGCCCAAGCGCAGGCGCACCACCCGCAAGAAGGCCGAGGAGGCCCCCGCGGAGGAGGCAGCGGCCGAGGCCGAGGCTCCCGCCGAGGAGGAGAAGCCCAAGCGCAGGCGCACCACCCGCAAGAAGGCCGAGGAGGCCCCCGCGGAGGAGGCAGCGGCCGAGTAGCCGTGCATCCCTGCGGTGGAGATGGAGAGAACCGACGCGTCGGTTCTCTCCATCTCCACCGCCGCGTGCGCCATGATCCGCGTCGCAAACGACGCCGGGAGGAGCGCGCATGGACTTGATCGATCGCCTGGTCGGCAATGCCGGGGAGTGGGCCGAGGACTTCACGGCCGGCGAACTGGCGGTGCAGCCATCGCTGCACCTTGCGGTGGTGGCATGCCAGGACTCACGGCTCGACCCGCAGAGCCTGCTGGGCCTGGGGCCCGGCGAGGCCCACTACATGCGCAACGCGGGTGGCACGGTGACCGACGACATGATCCGCTCGCTCTGCATCTCCCAGCGCTTCCTGGGGACGCGGGAGATCGTGCTGATCCACCACACCGACTGCGGCATGCTCCGGTTCAGCGACGACGAGTTGCTGGGCGACCTGCATCGCGAGACCGGCCTCCGCCCCACATGGGCCGTCGAGACGTTCGACGACCTCGATGAGGATCTGCGGATGTCCATGCGCAGGATCCTCCGCAGCCCGTTCATCCCCTATAAGGAGCGCGTACGCGGCTTCGTGTACGAGGTGGAGACCGGCCGACTGCGCGAGGTGAAACTGGAGGAGGGCCGGGCCGACCACCGCGGCGCGGCCGAGGCCTGGCGGACCGGCGCCTAGGCGACCTCCACGGCCTCCTCGGCGATCTGCTGGCCCTCGGGGGCCGACCGGCTGAGCCGAAAGGCGCGGATCACGGGCGCATCCGCCTGCTGCAGCGACACGATCACGTACAGGGGCTCGGCGTAGAACGCCAGCTCCACGTCGGTGCGCGAGGGATAGGCTGCCGACCGGGTGTGCGAGTGGTAGATGGCCAGCAGGTCCTCGCCGGCATCATCGATGTCGTCCATCAGCGCCATCTGCTCGGCGGGGTCCATGACGTACATCACGGGGGTGCCCTCGGCATTGGTCGCCGGCAGCACCCGCGTGGCCGCGCCCTCGCGACCCGCGATGAGGCCGCAGCACTCGTTGGGGAACTCGGCGCGTGCGTGGTCGATGAGGGCGTCGGCCTGCGCCCGGGTGAGCCTCATGCCGCGGGGCCCCCGGCTACCAGAAGACGCCGTTGTCGAGGGTCTCCTCGACGGCCTCGACCTCGTCGGTCCAGATGCCGGCCGACAGGTACTTCCACCCGCCGTCGCACACGATGCCGACGACGGTGCCGCGCTCCATCCCCTGCGCAACCCGCATGCAGGTGTGGAACACCGCGCCGCTGGACACCCCGGCGAAGATGCCGTGCTCGGAGGCCAGGCGGCGCGTCATGACGATGGCGTCCATGTTCTCGACCAGCAGCTTCCGGTCCAGGCGCGACAGGTCGATGATGGGCGGCACAAAACCGTCGTCCAGGCTGCGCAGCCCGCTGACCGGGTCGCCCTGCATGGGCTCGCAGGCGATCACCTGGATGTCAGGGTTGTGCTCCTTCAGGCGACGTGAGCACCCCATGAGGGTGCCCCCGGTGCCGAGGCCCGCGACGAAGGCATCCACCTCGGGGCAGTCACGCACGATCTCGGCAGCCGTGCCCTCGTAATGCGCGCGGGGGTTGGCCGGGTTGCCGTACTGGAAGAGCATCGGGATGCCCTCCTGCTCTGACAGGCGCCGGGCCATCTCCACCGAGCCGTTCGAGCCGGTCTCGCCCGGGCTCTCCACGATCTCCGCGCCGTAGATGCGCAGCAGGCGCCGGCGCTCCTCGGTGACGTTGTCGGGCATCACCGCGACCAGCCGGTACCCGCGCACCCGGGCGATCATCGCGAGCGAGATCCCGGTGTTGCCCGAGGTGGGCTCCATGATGGTGTCACCGGGGCGGATGAGCCCGCGCTCCTCGGCATCGTCGATCAGCGACCGTGCGGTGCGGTCCTTGATGGAGCCCGTCGGGTTGTGGCTCTCCATCTTGGCGAGGATGCGCACATCGGGGTTCGGCGAGAGGCCGGACACATCGATGAGCGGCGTATCGCCGATGGAGGCCACGATGTCCTCGGACACCGCGAGCGGCGGGGCCTCGAGGCCGGTGCGCATCAGCGCGCCCCGCCCGCCATCGCGGGCAGGATCATCAGCGTGTCGGCGTCGCCCACCGGGGTGTCGGTCCACTGCAGCAACCGGGCGTCCTCATCGTTCACGTACAGGTTCACGTACTTGTGGAGCGTGCCATCGGCGGTGAGGATCTGGGCGCCTACCGCGGGGTGGCGCGTGCAGAGGTCATCCAGAACCTCGCCCACCGTCGCGCCGTCGGCCTGCACCACGCGCTCGCCGCCCACGGCCTGCCGCAGCACCGGGGGGATCTTCACGGCACTCATGCAGGCGCCCCCGCGGCCTCGTGGTCATGGCTTCCCACCCCGGCGCACCAGGCCTCGTAGTCGCGCAACTGCAGGTTGGCGTCCGGTCCGCACGACGGGCAGTCCGGGTCGCGCCGCACCTTGAGCTCGGTGAAGGTCATGCCCAGGGCGTCGTAGATGAGCAGGCGTCCGGCGAGGGTGTCGCCGATGCCGAGGAGCGCCTTGATGGCCTCGGTGGCCTGCACGTTGCCCATCACGCCGCACAGCACGCCCAGCACGCCGGCCTCGCCGCACGAGGGCGCGAGGTCGGGCGGCGGGGGCTCGGGGAACAGGCAGCGGTAGCAGGGGCCGTCGTACGGCATGAACACCGAGGCGTGGCCCTCGAAACGGAGGATGCTGGCGTGCACCAGCGGGGTGCGGGTCATCAGCGCGGCATCGGCCAGCAGGTAGCGCGTGGGAAAGTTGTCGGCGCCGTCCACCACCACGTCGTACTCCGAGAGCAGGTCGAGCACGTTGTCGCGATTCACGCGGAACGGGTGCACGTTCACCTGCACCTCGGGGTTGAGCGCGCGGATGGCCTCCTTCGCGCTCTCGCCCTTGTTCACGCCCACGCGGTCGGTGGTGTGGATGATCTGGCGCTGCAGGTTGCTCTCATCCACGACATCGTCGTCCACCAGCCCGATGGTGCCCACGCCGGCGGCGGCCAGGTAGTAGGCGGCCGGGGACCCCAGGCCTCCCGCGCCGATCAGCAGCACCTTGCTGTCGAGCAGCTTCAGCTGGCCCTCCTCGCCCACCTCGGGGATGAGCACGTGCCGCGAGTACCGGGACCGCTGCGCGGGCGTGAGGATGCGCGGCACCTCGACCGGATGGTTGTTCTGCTTCCAGCGCGCGAAGCCGCCCGCCAGGTTCGACACGTTGGTGTACCCCATGTCCCGCAGCGTCACCGCCGCCAGCAGCGACCGCTGGCCGCTGGCGCATGAGATGAGCAGCTCATGGTCGAGGTCGTGCGCCACGCCCGCCACGCGGCTCTCGAGGAATCCGCGTGGGATGTGCACGGCGCCGGGCAGGTGGCCCTGGTCCCACTCGCCGGTCTCGCGGACATCGATGATGAGCGGGCCGGCGCCCTCGGCAACGCGCGGGGCGACCTCGGACGGTTCCACCTCGGGGATGACCTCGCGTGCCGCGGCGAGAAGGTCCTGGTAGCTCGGGGACATCGGGTGATCTGCCTCGTTACTCGTTTCCCGGGAAATCCAGTGGCAATACTAGCAATTAGATGTGCCGTCCCGCGCGGGCGTAACCTCGGGATCGCAGCGGGCGCCGACCCTAGCGGCCGCCCGGGGCAGCGGAGGGCCGTACGGCATGGGCGCATCCATCCCCAAGAGCAGCTTCGTCAACCCCGATGCCCGGGTGCGGTGCCCCACGCCCGACTGCTGGGGCGACCTGCTGCTCTTCCCCACCGGCGACACCGACCGCGACGGCATACCGGCGTTCTCGAACGCCACGCTGTGCCCCCTCTGCATGACCGGCTTCGACATCGACCCGGACATCACCGACCGGGACCTGTACCTGCGGGTGTCGTGGATGCGCGCCAACCCGGGGCAGGCCCTGCCCGACGACCTCGCGCCCCCGGATACGGGCGCATGAGCGGGGGGCCCGACCTGTTCGGCGACGCCGTTGAGAGCGCGCTGCAGGACGCACGGCCGCTGGCCGCCCGCATGCGCCCCCGGACCCTCGACGAGGTGGCGGGCCATGCGGAGCACCTCGGGCCCGAGGGCTTCCTGCGCCGGGCCATCGCGGCGGACGAGGTGCCATCGATCATCCTGTACGGCCCGCCCGGCACCGGTAAGACCACGCTCGCCCGGGTGGTGGCCACGGGCACGCGGGCGGAGTTCGAGGAACTCTCGGCGGTGTCCGCGGGCCTCGCGGATGTGCGCGCGGTGCTGCAGCGGGCGCGTGATCGCCTGGCCGCGGGCACGCGCACCGTGCTGTTCATCGACGAGATCCACCGGTTCACCAAGGCCCAGCAGGACGCCCTGCTGCCCGCCGTGGAGGACGGGCTGGTGGTGCTGGTGGGGGCCACCACCGAGAACCCGTACTACGAGGTGAATGCGGCGCTGGTGTCGCGCATGCGCGTGCTGCAGCTGGAGGGGCTCGACGCCGATGACGTGGGGGCGCTGGTGGACCGGGCCCTCGCCGACGACCGCGGGCTGGCCGGGAGCGTTGCCGTGGCGCCCGAGGCCCGGGCGACCATCGTCCGGATGGCGGGCGGCGACGCGCGGTACGCCCTGAACCTGCTGGAGGCGGCCGCCGGGCTGGCCGGTGATGGGCCCGTGACGCCGGAGGTGGTGGAGCGCGCGGGTGGCGGGCGGGCGGTGGTGTACGACCGCAATGGCGACCAGCACTACAACGTGGCATCGGCCTTCATCAAGTCGCTGCGGGGCAGCGACCCCGATGCCGCCCTGTACTGGCTGGCCGTGATGCTGCAGGGGGGCGAGGACCCGAAGTTCATCGCGCGCCGGATGATCGTCGCCGCCAGCGAGGACATCGGGAATGCCGACCCGCGGGCGCTGGATGTGGCCGTGGCGGCCGCGCGCGCGCTGGAGTTCGTGGGGCTTCCCGAGGCACGCATCAACCTGGCGCAGGCCGCCACCTACCTCGCGCTCGCACCGAAGAGCGACGCCGCGTACCGGGGCATCGACGCCGCCATCGCCCGCGTGCGCGACGAGGGCGCACGCGTTCCCCCGCTCGCGCTGCGCGATGCCAGCCCGGCCAACCGGGAGAACCTGGGCCACGGCACGGGCTACGTGAACCCGCACGGCGCACCGGGTGGCGTGACGGGTGATTCGTGCATGCCGGACGGCCTGGAGGACGTGCGGTTCTACGCCCCGACCGGGACCGGCGCCGAGGGCGAGCTGGCCGCTCGGCTCGCGTCGCTGCGCGCCCGTGCCCGCGGCGCCGCGGGGTCTGGCACGATGCCGCCGTCAGCGGAGCCGGGGGACGACGGGTGAGCATCGAGGTGCAGGTGGGTCCGATGTCGACGGGCGAGTTCCGCCGGCTGTTCCGGTACGCCGAGGCCGAGTCGTCGGGCGACCGCGCGCAGGGCAAGGCCGACGATCCGCTGCGCACCGTGGCGGAGGTCATCGTGCGCCACGGCGGCGCGGCGGTGGGCGAGGAGGTTTTCCGCGTGACGCTGCCGGGGGACGCCGATGAGGAGGTGTTCGCCCTCCGGGCGTCGCTGATCCGCGAGGGGATCGCGCACCGCATGGAGCAGCAACTGGACGATGGCCTCACCGAGGAGGTCTCGTGGCACACGCACGGTGACCACGACCACGAGCGCGCCGTGGTGCGCACCGGCCGTGGCGACGTGGCACTGGTGGCCGCCGCATGGGCGGAGATGGCCGTGACCTGCCCGGACATGGACATCCGCGACCGGCTGAACGACTACTTCTTCGTGGACGCCACGGGGCACCACATGACGGAGATCCCGCTGGACGTGGACGACGACATCCCCGACGCCGACCGCGAGGTGGGCGGCGTGCCCATCATGCTGGCCGACGAATGGGCGCTGGTGGCCCGGTACCACGGCGACCTGGAGCTGCGCGACCGGCTGAACGACCTCTACGCCGGGCGACGCGAGCTGGGCGTGCCCCCCGGGCCCGACGACCTGGGCTAGCGGGGTGGCGCAGGGCGACCTCAGCGCGGACGAACGCGCACGCGTCGCGCCGTACGTGACCGACCCCGACGGGCCGGTGTTCGCGCTGCTCAACCTGCCCGAGGCCGTGAAGGGCGCGCTGTTCGCCCGCTATTCGCGAAGCCCCGACTCGGTGCGGCGCATCCTGCTGGAGGAGTTCCTGCCGGATGGCGATGAGGGCACCGCGCCCGCGCCCGAGGTGGGGTCCGACCGCGCGCGGCAGTTCTTCCAGCGCGTTCTTGCCGAGTACGGCGACGACTCGGTGGCGCAACTGGGCGGCGCCCACGTGGCGATCGAGGGCGTGAGCAACGTGGTGACCAAGGTGATCGAGTGGGGCCGGCTGGCCTCGTACCTGGAGCAGTCCACCCGCTACGTGCCGTACACGGATCGGGTGGACGGGCGCTGGAAGTACGTGCGGCCGCCCGGCATCGCCGCCCGCCCGGCGCTGCTGGCCCGCTACGAGTCGGTGCTGGACGATGCATTCGCCACCTACGCGCGATTGTTCGAGGCCGTGCTGGAACATCTGGCGGCGCAGTCGGGCGCCGACGGCGACGCCGCCATGCGCCGTGCGCTGCGCGCCCGGGCACTGGATGCGGTGCGCGGCCTGCTGCCGGCGGCCACCACCGCGAACCTGGGCGTGTACGCGAGCGGCCAGGCGTGGGAGTCGCTGATCATCCGACTGCGCGTGCACCCGCTGGCCGAGGCGCGCGAGGTGGGTGACCAGGTGCTGGCCGCGCTGCGCCAGGTGATTCCCGACTTCCTCACCCGCGTCGACCGCCCCGACCGCGGCGAGCGGATGGGCGCCTACCGCACCGCCACGGACGACCGGGCAGCCGCGCTGTGGGAGGAGATCGGCGGCGCGGGCGCGGTAGGTGGCACCGACTCCGGCAACGCCGTCGTGCGCCTGCTGGCGCATGACACCGATGGCGAGCGGCGCGTGCTCGCGCATGCGCTCTGGCCCGCGTCGGGGGCGACGCTGGATGACGTGCGGGCGCGCGTGGATGGCATGGCCGATGAGCAGGTGCGCGCCGCGCTGGCCCGGTGGGCGGACGGACGCGCCGACCGCCGCGAGCGACCGGGGCGTGCGCTCGAGGCCACCCAGTACCTGTTCGAGGTCACGTGCGACTACGGCGCCTACCGCGACCTGCAGCGCCACCGGATCCTCACCCTCGAGGCGCAGCCGCTGGGCCCGGCCCTGGGGTTCGAGCCCTCGCCGGATGTGGAGGAGGCCGGGCTCGCGGATGAGTTCGAACGCGTGCAGCGGCAGTCCGCGGCCCTCTGGGAGGACGTGCACGCCGAGGTGCCGGAGGAGGCGCCGTACGCGGTGACGATGGCCCACCGCGTCAGGTTCGCCCTGCGGATGAACGCCCGCGAGGCCATGCACCTGATCGAGCTGCGCAGCCAGCCCCAGGGGCATGCCGCCTACCGGCGGGTGGCGCGCGACATGCTGCGGGCAATCCGCGACGATGCCGGCCAGCCGGGCATCGCCGGGCTCATGGGGTTCGCCGACATGACCGGCGACGGCGACCGCCTGGCGCAAGAGCGGCGCTCCGAGGCCCGTCGGGCCGCTGATACCGTGGATTCCTGATGGCTGCCGCACCTCCGCGCCTGCGCCTCGGCGGCATGGCGCTCGCGAACGGACTCCTGGTCCACGGCCCCCGGCGCTGGGCGGCCGCCGTGGTGGACGATCACGGCGAGGTCATGGTGGCATCGGGCCCCCGCCCTACGCTCGCGGTGGGGCCGCTGGCCCGGGTGCCGCTGGTGCGGGGGGCCGTGCGCATGGCCGAGATGATGCTGGTGGTGCCCGCTGCCCGGAGGGGCGTGCCGCAGGCGCGCCTGGCGTTCGAGGACGGCCCCATCGCGCCGCTGATGGCGGGGTCGATGGCGGCCACGGCAGCGTCGCGGCGCATGCTGCGATCGGGCCTGGCCCAGGAGGCCGCTGCGGCGGTGCTGGCCCTCGCGCCCGCGCTCATCGCCCTGCGGTCATCCGATGCCGCCGCGTGGCATGCCGTGGAGCACAAGAGCATCGCCGCCTACGAACGGGCAGGCGAAGATGGGCTGGCCGACAACGCGCTTGACCCCAAGGAGCACGACCGGTGCGGCAGCAACCTGGTGCTGCCCCTGGTGATGGCCACCGCCGCCGGCAACCTGCTGGTGCGGCGCCTGCCGTCGCGCCGGGCGCGGCTGGCCGGACGCGTGGCCGCGATGGCCGCGGGGGTCGGAGCCGCCGTCGAGGCCTTCTCATTCGCCGAGCGCCATCCGCGCAGCGCGGTGGGCCGGGCCGTCCATGCCGCCGGGCACGCCATCCAGGCGGGGTTCGTCACCCGCGAGCCCAGCGCCGCGCAACTGGGCGTGGGCCGCGCTGCCATGCACGAGGTGCTGCGCGCCGAGCGCGCCGCCGGAGCACCCGCATGAACCTGCGCGCCGCCATCGCCGGGCTCGCTGTCGTCGCCGCCCTCGCGCCCGCTGCGCAGGCCCACATCTCGGTGTCGCCGGAGAGCGTCGTGCTGCGCGAGTCGACCGAGTTCACCATCACGGTCCCCGCGGAGGGTGGGCTCACCACCAACCGGGTGCAGGTGCTGTTCCCATCGCAGGTGAGCGTGTACGCCGTGGCCGACGCGCCCGGATGGACCACGCGCATCCTCCGGCGCGCCGACGGCCGCCTGCGCGGGGCCGAATGGACGGGCGGGACGATCCCGCCGGACCAGTACGCCACGTTCACGGTGCTGGGCACGCCCTTCGAGGAGGGCACCAGCGTGTGGCGCAGCGAACAGGGCACCACGAACGGCAAGGTGAAGAAGTGGACCGGACCGCCCGAGACCGGGGAGGAGACCGCGCCCGAGACCGGACCGGACGCACCCGGCCCCGCATGGGCCGTCGAGGTGACGGCCGAGCCGGTGCAGGCAGCCGCGGCCGGCGGTGACGGTGGCGGAGCCCTGTGGGCGGCCGTCGCGGGAATCGCGCTGGGGACCCTGGCGCTCGTGGGCGTGGGGCTGCTGTGGTCATCGCGCCCCGCGGACCTGCCGCCCGACGGGCCGGAGGACGAGCCCGCGCCATGAGCGCCCCCGCGGATCGTCCGCGCCTTCCCCCCGCGACGTTCCAGCTGCCCGTGGAGCGGATGCGCGACGGGTACTACAGCGATGCCTACTTCACGTTCACGCGCGAGGTGCTGGAGGGGGACGGCCATCATCCCCGCGTGTTGATGCAGGTGTTCCAGCGCGAGGACGCAGTGCTGGGCGGCGTGGATGAGGCCCTCGCGATCCTCGCGCTGTGCTCGGGCCGGCGCACCGGCGCCGGGTGGCAGGACGGAGCGGCCGACCTGGAGGTGCGCGCCCTGCACGACGGCGACGACATCGCCCCATGGGAGACGGTGCTGTCGATCGAGGGCGACTACTCGCTCTTCGCGCACCTGGAGACCCTGGTGCTGGGCGTGCTGGGCCGGAGGACGCTGATCAGCCGGAACGTGCGTGCGGTGGTGGAGGCCGCGCGCGGCAAGCCCATCCTGTACTTCCCCGCCCGCTTCGACCACTGGCAGGTGCAGACCGGCGACGGCTGGGCCGCCCACGTGGCCGGGGCGATCGGCGTGAGCACCGATGCCCAGGCGTCGTGGTGGGGCGGGCGCGGCATGGGCACGGTGCCCCACGGGCTGATCGCCGCCTACGGGGGCGACACCGTGACCGCCGCCCGGAAGTTCGCCGGCAGGTTCGCCCGCGACCTGAACGTGATCGTGCTCGTGGACTACGAGAACGACTCGGTGCGCACCGCCCTTGAGGTGGCCGATGCGCTGGGCGATGACCTGTGGGGGGTGCGCCTGGATACCTCGAGCACCATGGTGGACCGCAGCCTGTGGCAGGAGATGGGCACGTTCACGCCCACGGGCGTGGTGCCGGAACTTGTGCGCAAGGTGCGGGAGGCGCTGGACCACGCCGGGCACGGGCGCGTGCGGATCGTGGCATCCGGCGGCTTCGACGCCGCGAAGATCGACGCGTTCGAGCGGGCGGGAGTGCCCGTGGACGCCTACGGCGTGGGGTCGAGCCTGCTGCTGGGGGCCAACGACTTCACCGGCGACATCGTGCGCGTGGACGGCAGGCCGTGCGCCAAGGTAGGCCGCGCGGAGAGTCCGAATCCCCGCATGACGCCGGTGGACCTCGCCGTGCTCCGGGACCGGTAGGGCCTCGGATACAGTCCGCGTGATGGAACTGGGGCTCATCCACCATGTGGGATACGTGGTCGCCGACCTGGACGACGCGATTCCCGCCTACCGCGACGCCCTGGGAATGCCCGTGGGACCGCGCGAGGTGATGCCCGAGCAGGGCGTGGAAGCCGTGCTGCTGGGCGCCGGACCCTCGTACGTGGAGCTGATCGCGCCGGTGGCGGACGACACCGGCGTAGCCCGGTTCCTAGCCAAGAGGGGCCCGGGCATGCATCATGTGGCATTCGCCGTTCCCCATCTGCCGTCCGCACTGCGCGAATTGTCGGATGAGGGCGTCGAATTGATCGACTCCGCGCCGCGGCGCGGGCTGGGCGGGCACATGGTGGCGTTCCTCCATCCGCGTTCGACGGGCGGGGTGCTCACCGAACTCGTCGAAGACCATTGAGAGCAGCGCACGACACGTCGGAGGCCTGACGCGTGAAGATCCGTTACATCGAGCCGAAGCCCCGCGGGGCGACGATCTACGAGATCGCCAACCTGCCCAAGCTGGGTCTTCCCCTCCTGGCCGCGATCGCGCGCGACACGTACGACGACGTGGACCAGCACATCTACTGCGAGCTGATCCGCAACGTGGAGGTGGACTGGGACGACGTGCTCACCGCCGACCTGGTGTGCATCTCGACCACCACCAACACCACGCTGGAGGGCTACCGGTACGCCGACCGCTGCCGCGCCGCCGGCATCCCCGTGCTGTTCGGGGGCTCGCACGTGACCTTCATGGCGCACGAGGCCCTGGAGCACGCCGACTACGTCATCCGCCGTGAGGGCCACGTGGGCTTCGGGCAGTTCCTCGAGTGGTTCCGGGGCGATCGCGACCCGGCGGGCCTGCACGAGATCATGGGCCTGTCGTTCATCGAGGACGGCGCGCAGGTGGACAACCCCGAGGCGCCGATGGCGTCGGGTGACGACCTCGACAACCTGCCCTTCCCCGCGCTGGACCTGCTGGAGGGCCACGAGCGGATGGTGACCCACCCCATCATGATGAAGTGGGGCTGCCCGTACGACTGCTCGTTCTGCAGCGTCATCAAGATGTTCGGCCGCAAGCTGCGCACGCGCTCGGTGGAGAACATGATGGAGGAGCTGCGGGGCGTGAACCCCGAGCGCGTCTTCTTCTACGACGACATCTTCATCGTCGACAAGAAGCAGGCGAAGTCGCTGTTCCGGGCGATGATCGACGAGGACATCACGCCCCAGTGGACGGCGCAGATCCGCGCCGACTCGATCTACAAGAGCAAGCAGACGCTCGAGCCCGACCACGAACTGCTGTCGCTCATGCGCGACTCGGGCTGCTACATGGTGTACATCGGGTTCGAGAGCATCACGCAGGAGGGCCTGGACGCCTACAACAAGAAGCAGAAGGTCGAGCACATCACGACCTCGATCAAGCTGCTGCACGACTACGGCATCCGCGTGCACGGGATGTTCGTGGTGGGCGCCGACACCGACACGCCCGACACCATCCGCGCCACGGTGGACTTCGCCATCGAGCACGGCGTGGACACCCTGCAGATGATGATGCTCACCACCCTTCCGGGCACGGCATTCGACGCCCAGATGCGAGCGGAGGGCCGGGTGCTGACCGATGACTACTCGTTGTACGACGGCCACCACTGCATCATCCAGCCCAAGCAGATGACGCCGTACCAGCTCCAGATGGAGACCTGGAAGAACATGCTGCGCTTCTACTCGAAGAAGACGCCGTGGGAGCTGGGGCGCAAGGAGATCCGGGCGAACCTGTTCCAGTTCCTGCGCCTGCTGACCGAGTTCCGCTTCATGCGCAACCTGCCGAACGCGATCCGCCTGTGGCTGACCAACCGCCCGTCGGAGAGCTTCAAGCTGATCCGCACCACCATCTCGCGGCGCGGCATGCGCACGATCTACGAGACGCTGGGCGTGGCGATCTTCCGCGCGTACGGGCGGAAGCAGCTGCTGAAGTTCACCGACCAGCCCGAGTCGATGGTGCATCTCGACGAGATCCGCCGCCTGCCGGCATGGACGCCCCCGTCCGAGGGCGATGAGCCGCAGGGGCAGGAGTCGCCGTCGCTCAAGGTACTTTCGTGAGCCGACGCATCGAGCTGGGCCTCGAGGGCGGCGGCGTCCTTCTCCTCACCGTGGGGGATTCCGACGTCGCCGCCCTGCGGGGCGCCCTCGGTGGTTCCGGGTTCCATGACGTGGCGTCTGAGGAGGGCGAGCACGCCGTGGACCTTGGGAAGGTCGTGTACCTGCGCGTGCTTCCCGGCGAGGTGACCGGGCGCATCGGCTTCAGCGGGGCCTGAGCTGCAACTCGGGCTCGTCGGCCTCACCAACTCCGGCAAGACCGCCCTCTTCAACCTCGTCACGGGCGGGGAGGCGGACGTCGCGCCGTACCCGTTCACCACGCGCGAGCCCAACGTGGGCGTGGCCTCGGTGCCCGACCCGCGTATCGATGCGATCGCCGATGTGCAGGACATCCCCAACCGGGTCACGGCCAAGGTGGAGGTGGTGGACATCGCCGGGCTCAGCGAGGGCGCGGGCCAGGGCGAGGGCCTGGGCGGCGCGGCACTCGGGCGCATCCGCGAGCTCGAGGCGATGGTGCACGTGCTGCGGGGCTTCGCCAACTCCGAGGTTCCCCACCCCCTCGAGCGCCCGGTGGACCCACTGGCCGATGCCCGGGACGTGGACGAGGAACTGATCCTGGCCGATGCCGGTCAGGTGGAGCGCCGGATGGAGAAGGTGCAGAAGGGCGTGCGCGCCGGCGACCCCGAGGCAAAGGCCGAGGCCGCGGCGCTCGACGCAATAACTGCGCAGCTCGCCGCGGGGCTGCCGGTGCGCACCATGGCCGATGACGATGCGCTGGCGGTGGCACGGGCCATGGGCCTGCTCACGGCCAAGCCCGTGCTTTACCTGGTGAACACCGATGACCCGGGCGAGCCCCCCGTGGAGATCGCGGAGTACGCCGCCGAGCAGGGCGCGCAGGCCCTGGCGTTACCAGTCGGCGTGGAGCTCGAGCTGGCCGCGATGGAACCCGACGAGGCCGCCGAGTTCGCCGAGGAGATGGGGCTGGGCTCCACCCGCGGGGCCGATGCGGTGATCCAGGCTGGCTACCGGCTGCTCGACCTCATCACGTTCTTCACGGGGTCCGGTCCGCCCGAGGCACGTGCGTGGCCCATCCCCCGCGGCACCCCGGCGGACCAGGCCGCGGGCAAGATCCACAGCGACATGGAGCGGGGCTTCATCCGCGCAGAAGTCGTGCCCTGGGACAAGCTGGTGGAGTGCGGCTCGTTCTCCAAGGCACGCGACGTGGCCCTGGCCCGCACGGAAGGGAAGGATTACATCGTCCAGGAGGGTGATGTGATGCAGATCCGCTTCAACGTGTAAAGCCCGTCGCGCGGGAGCGCGGCAGCGCGCACGGCGCACTCACCAGCCGATGCGGTGTAGGGCAATCCCCATACGGGTCGCCGGAGAGTGACGTAGCATCACGTCACCCCCAAGCGGAGTCCCCGCCTGCGGTCACACCGGCCGGCGTGGGGAAATCCGGATCGGATACTCATGTCGCGCATGCGGAATGCCCTTACCGGGCTCATCGTGGCCATCCTCGGGCTCGCGTGGCTGGCGTCTGCGCACGTGCCCGGGGCAGTCGCCGTGCCAGCGGCACCCACGACGACGTCCGGGGCAACGGTGCAGGGACAGGCCGTGTCCGCAGGGGACACCATCCCCGTGCTTGGGCTGGGCGAATCCGGATTGCGGATGTCGAACGTAAGCGTGAGCTCAGCGAGCACGTTCTGCTTATCCGGGAACCATAGATGCACGGCATCTGTCGAGGCCACGGGAACGCTGACCGTCGGGGCCGACGCGACCCCGCTCGATGTGGCGATTGACTACGAGAGCGATGACGACTGGACGGTGACGATCACGGCGGGCAGCGCGGGGAGCGCGTACTTGCCTCCGCGCGGCGCGCCCATCGACCTGAACCAGGTGAGCGGCACCATCGCCATGACGAGCGGGGCCGTCACGAGCGACCTCACGGTGAGCGGCGTGACCTACAACGGCCTCTCGCTCTCGGGCACTGCGGAAATCTCCGCCGCGGGCATCACGGCGACCGTCTCCCTGAGCAGCGTCCCCGCCGCCTCCGGCGGGGCGACGGGCGGCCTGGTGGTGACCCTGTCGAATTCCGCGCCGCCATCGCTCGCACTTCAGTTGGGCGGGGCCGGGAGCACCACGCTGATCCCGGTGACCATCGACTTCACCGACAGTGCCAACTGGACGGCGTCTATCCCCGATGGGACCGACCTTCCGACCGCCACCTACCCGGCCACGATCTCGGGCAGCATCACGAAGTCGAACGGGGTGACGTCAGCATCGCTCGACGTGACCGCGCAGATCGGCGACTCGTCACTTGACCTGTCGGCGACCCTCGCGCCCGGCGCCATCACGGCAACTGCCACGGCGACCAACCTCACGCTCACCACGCTCACCGGGCAGGCGGCGAGCGGTGGGTCCACCAGCAGCAGCATCGTGCTGACCACGGGCACGGTCACGGTGTCCACGCAGGCGCGAAATGCGTCGATGTCGGGAACATTCGATATCGGCGGTGCCACCGTGACGACCTCCGGTAGCTACGCGAGTGCGACCGACTGGAGCATTTCCATCGCCGCGAACAGCGCGACGGACTCGGGCCAGACCATCGGGTACCGCGGTGCCAGCGTCGACGCATTGAGCGGCACCGTCACGATGACCAGCGGGGGCCTGACCACGAGCCTCGCCGTGTCGGGGGTGACGGTCGGCGACGCCACGATGGACATGACCGCGACCATCTCGAACCAGGGCATCGAGGCAAGCGCGACGGTGCAGGACCTGACCGTCAGCGGGTTTGAACTCGAGACCGCCACCATCACGGTGTCGACGATCAGCCCCGCCGCCGCGATCACGGCATCCCTGGTGACAGATGCGGGCACCTTCGATGTGGACATGTCCGTCGCCCAGGCCACGGGCACGGGATGCAGCAACTGGAGTTGCTACGACCTGACCATCTCGGCGACCGGTGCGGATCTGGCAGCCGGTAGCGAGGACTTCTACCTGCAGGCGTTCGGCTTCACGTGGTCGTCCACCGTGCCGGCGAGCGGGTGCAGCACCATCGACGTCTCGGTGAGCGGCACGGCAGTCATGGGCAATGACACCTACGACCTGCAAGACGCGGAGATCGGCATCTCGTGCTCGACGCTGACGAAGTTCGTCTTCGACCTCGAGGTCTCGCATACGCCGTCGTACACCAACGACGGCGGCGGCACGACGAAGACACTGCTGCTGGAGGTGAACTGGTTCGGCGACGGCACGGACTCGCCGTACCAGCAGACCTTCGGGAGCACGGGCCAGTTCAAGGGTCCGTCCTACGACTACGCCGACGGCTTCTTCGGATCGATCGACCTCAGCTACAAGAGGAGCTTCTCCGAGAAGTACGACGGCAGGACGTTCAGCAAGGACATCGAGGTGGGCATCGGCTTCAACCTCGCCGTGTACCAGGCGACGAGCGGTGCGGCGTGGACCGTGGATGTCGGCGCGATGGGCTACTTCGACGCCGACCGCGTATCCGGTGACATCGACTGCGACTTCGAGGCCTCCCCCTCCGTGGACTTCACATGCAGCGGGAAGATCCGCGTGAACCCGAGCTGGGCCGGGGTGTACCACCACGACTGGAACAACCTATGAGCCGACAGCACGCAGGCCTCGCAATTGCCGCCGCGCTACTGGCAGCCATGCCCGCGGTGGCGACCGCGGCTCCGCCGTCGCGCGGCATCGGCGCCGAGCTCCCGGCCCGGGCCTTTCAGGCGTGGTGCACGAAATCGTCCCTGTGCACCTATGGCGTGGCCGACGCGAAGGGCCCTGCGGCGCTTCGGAGCGCGCGTATCCGATGGGTTGGCGCCGATGAGCCACTCACCGCGGCCCAGGTGCGCCGGGCAGGCGGCCCGGTCGCGTACTACCCCGCAATGCTGTCGGGTATCGCGGTGGCGGTAAACGTGCCCGGTATCGCCGGCCACAACATCGACCTGCGCGGCACGACAGTGGCCGAGATCTTCTCCGGCGTCATCCGCAACTGGAACGACAAGCGCATTCGCCAGACGAACCTGCGCCACCACATGCCGCAGGATCTGCCGATCACGCTGTGCGTGCCGGCGCGGCGGTCGGGTGAGTCGTGGGACTTCAGCCGGTACCTGTCACGCGTGAGCGCCGCCTACCGGCGCCGCGTGGGTGGCGCGTCGCTCACGCCGCGATGGAAGGGTGAGCGCATCGTGCGCGTGCCGCGGATCATCGCAGTCGGGGAATGCATGACGGCGAACAGCGGGGCGATCACCTTCCTGCCCGTGGCCGACGCCGCCCGTGAGGGACTCGCCCGGGATGTCGTGGCCGTCGGCAAGCGCGAGCGGGTCACGTACGGCCGCGGTGCCACGGCGAAAACGGTGGTGCGCAACGTGTTCACGCACCCCACCGAGACAGCGGTCCGGAGGGCTGGTGACCATGCCGGCAGGCGCGCCCGCTCGAACCTGACGGTGGACCTGCTGAACAGCGCGGCACCCGGCGCGTATCCCATCACCACCGTGGCATACGCCGTGACCCGGCGTGACCGGCGCCTGGATGCGGCCACGCGCCGCACCCTCACCTACTTCCTCAGCACACGGGCTCAGGACATGCTGCAGGGCCTGGGCTACGCGCCGCTTCCGGACAGCCTGCTGTCGCGGGCACGGGCGCAGCTCGCCGCGGCGAAGTAGCGCAGCGTCAGTCGTCGAGCTGGCTGGCGCCCTCCATGCGGGCCTTGACGCCTGCCTCCATCGCGTTGGCGCGCCACAGCGCCACCGCCTCGGGTGATGCCTGCCCCACGTGCTGGCCCGCAGGCGGTCCGTGATGCCACGAGACCACGTGGAGCAGCGGCAGCCGGCGGTCGTCGCCAAGGCCCGTGGCCTGGGCGGCCTGGTCCACCATCTGCAGGCCGATGGGAAGGTGGCCGAGCGCCCGGCCCTCGGCGCTCTGCTCCACCGTGGCGGAACGCACCTCCCAGTTGCGGGTGTGGCCGACGTCATGGAGCAGCGCCGCGCACAGCAGCAGGTCGGGATCCAGCCGGGGGTGCCAGGTGGTGAGGCTCTGGCACAGCATGGCCACTCCCACCGTGTGCTCCACCAGGCCGCCCAGATAGGCGTGGTGACCCGACCGGGTGCATGGAACCGTCCGCCACGCCTCGGCCAGCACCGGATCGCCGGTCATGGCATCGAGAAGGGCGCGCAGGCCGGGATCTGCGACCTCATCGCCCAGCCCGAGCACGAAGCCCCACATGTCTTCCGGGTCGCGGTGGCTGCGGGGAAGCAGGTCGACCTCGGCGTCGGCGGCCTCGGCCGGTCGCAGCGAGCGCACGCGGAGCACGCTGCGGCCACCGCGATCGGTGACCTCGCCCGTCACGCGCACGCGGTCACCCTCCTCGAACTGACCGGCGAACCAGTCGGGCTCGTCGAAGATGACGGCGGGGATGGTGCCGGTGGCGTCGCCCAGGGTCAGCGCGAGGTAGGGCGATCCCTTGCGGCTCATGCGCCGCTCCTTGCGGCGGACGGCGAACACGCCCTCCACAGGGCGCCCGGGCTCGAGGGTTGCCATAGGGCTCAACCTAGCGGTCCTGCGCGGGGCAGATCATGTTGAAGTCGCACGTACGGCATGCCCATCCGGGCGCGGGATCGAACCGACCGGCCGAGATCGAATCGGCCACATCGCGCACGCGCTCCATGGCCTCGGCACGCTCCACGCCATCGGGGTGGACATTCCGCACCTCGCCATCGAGCACGTACTCGAGCGTGGCGCCCCGGGGCTCGATGCCCCAGGCGTCGCGCGCGCCCTCGATATAGGTGATGAGCACGAGGCGCCCGGCCTCGGTCTCGCGCGCGGGCGCACGCCCGCTCTTGTAGTCGACCAGCTGGTGGCCGCCCTGCGGGTGCGCGTCGATGCGGTCGATGCGCCCGTGGATGATGTGCGGACCCACGCCCAGGCTGAACGCGCGCTCCACGCCCACCGGGCGCACGCCCGACTTACGCACCCGCTCGAGGTACCGGGGGATGTGTTCGCGCACGCGATCCAGCGCCTGCCTCCCCACGGCCGTGTCGGCGGCCCCCCGGCCCTTCATCTCGGCTGCGAAGCGGGCGATGACCCGGTCGGGCCCGTCCTCCGGGACGCCGTCGCGGAAGCAGGCCTCGAGGGCGGCGTGAATGGAGTTGCCGATGGCGCGATTCGGATCCCACCGGGCGGGGACGCGGTCGACGGAGGCGAACCGGTAGGCCAGCGGGCACGAGAGGTAGCGGGCCACGTCGGTGGGGCTGAGTTGCAGCCCCGGCCGGGGCACGCGCGGCTCCGGAGTGGGCGGCTCGGCGGGTGCAGGACCTGCCAGCACGTCGGCGCGTGCCACCACCAACGCCCGGGCGGCATCGGCCGCCGCGTCGGCCAGGGCCAGGGCATCGTCGCCACCGCCTGCAGCCCCCTCGGCGGCGCGGCTCACGGCATCCTCAAGCCGCGCGCGCGCCGTGGCGAGGGCGTCGAGGACGGCGCGGTCGGGCGCAGCGCCGACGTCGGCCCATGGCGGGTCGCCGAGGGCGGATCGTGCCTCCTCGGCGAACGGCGAGGGGTGCTGCGGAATGCCGGTGTCGCCCGCCGTGAACGTGCACAGGTAGAGATGCCGCCGCGCGCGGGTCATGGCCACATAGGCAAGGCGCCGCTGCTCGGCCACGTGGGCGTCCTTCCCCCGCGGCAGGGCCTCGGGAAGAAGGGCGTCGGGGATGTCGGTCCGCGCCCGGTCGCGTCCGGGGAAGTTGAACCGGGTCAGGCCGAGCACCCACACGGCGTCGAACTCCAGCCCCTTGGACTGGTGGATGGTCATCACCTGCACGCCCAGCCGTTCCGGGGTGCCTCCCGACGCGCGGAAGCCCACCCCCGCGAGGCCGTCGAGGTGGCGCACCAGCGCCGGCGCATCCATGCCGGGGTTGGCCGCCACCACCTCGTGCGCGAGGCGCTCGAACGATGCCAGGTCCGCCAGCCGTGCAGCACCCTCGGCACCGCCCAGCGCCAGTGCGCGAACCCGGATACCCGTGCGGTCGAGGACCTCGCGCACCAGGTCGAGCGGGGCGGCCACGGCGGCGGTGCGCCCCAGGTCATCCAGCAGTGCCCGTGCGGCGGGACTCCCGGCCAGGTCGCCCAGCGGCCCGGTGATGTGCGTGCCCGCCGCCGCGGCCTCGCTCACCGCCTGGGCGGCGGGCGCCCACGGCAGGCCCAGCGACGGGTCGGTGGCCACGCGCAGGTGGGCGATGGCGTCGGTGGGGTCGGTGGCCGCCCTCATCCATGCGAGGGCCAGGCGCACCTCGCGGCGGTCGAACAGATCCGTGCCGCCGTGGACCTGATGCGGGATGCCCGCCTGCTCCAACTCGGCCACGATCACGCGCCCCTCGGTGCGTACCGCCTTCATCAGCACCGCCATCTCCTCATAGGGAGTGCCCTGCTCGGCGAGCCGCAGGATCTCCGCGGCCACCGCGCGCGCCTGGCCGGCGGGGTCGGGCGCGCGCCAGAACTCCGGCGGGGGTCCCTCCGCACCGGGAAGGGCCCGGAGCACCTTGGCCTCGCGCGCGGCGATGGGTTCCACCACCGCATGCGCGGCGTCGAGGATGGCCTGCGTGGAGCGGTGGTTCGTCTCCAGCCGCACCACGGGCGCATCGGGGAACCGCATGCGGAAGTCGGCCATGTTCTTCGCGGAGGCTCCGCGGAAGCGATAGATGCCCTGGTCATCGTCACCCACCACCACCAGCGAGTCGGAGCGCTGGCTCACCAGGTACAGCAGTTCGGCCTGGGCGTGGTTGGTGTCCTGGAACTCATCCACCAGCACGTGCCGCGTGCGGGACCGTGCGATGTCGAGCAGGTCGGCGTGCTCGGCCAGCAGGTCCATGGCGCGGGTGATCTGCCGGCCGAAGTCCTCCATGCCGAGCTCCGCGAGCCACTCGTCGTGCAGCCGGAACACGCGGGCGAACTCCACCTCGCGGCGGGCATCTGCGGCGTCGCGGCTGCTGCGCGCACCGTCGAGCGCAGCCTGCGCCCAGGAGGCGTAGCGCCGGGGGTCCACCCGCTCATCCCGGCAGCGATCGATGCGATCGATGAAGCCGCGCACCACCTGCACGGGGTTGGTGCGCAGGTCGCTGGCCCGATCGGACAGCTCCAGGTCCACGAGGCGGTCGAGCAGCACCAGCACCCGCTCCTCGGTGCCGGCGGGTTGCAGCACCGGTGCGAGGTCGCGGTCGGTGCCGAGTGTCCGCACCAGGTCGAGGGCGTAGGAGTGGAAGGTGGTCACGCGCAGCGTCTCGTGGCTGCCGGGGATCATGGCCTCGGCGCGCTCGCGCAACTCCGCCGCGGCCTTGGCGCTGAACGTGAGGGCCAGGACATCCACCGGGTCGGCACCCTCATTCACCAGCCACGCAAGCCGGTTGCACAGCACGCGCGTCTTGCCCGCGCCCGCCCCCGCGAGCACCAGCATGGGGCCGGCCCGGTGGGTGACCGCCTGGCCCTGCTGCGGTGTGAGGTCCTCGGTCAAAGGACGCCTCATCCTAAGCCGCAGGACGGACGCCCCCGGTAACCCCGGGGTCAGGCTGCCGCGGCCGGGTTGGTAGGGTGACGTCCTGTGACCGATGACTTCCGTGGGGCCCGCGTCCGCCCCTTCCGCGCACTCGTCTTCGACCCGTCGGTGGCCGGGGACATGCAGACACTGGTGGCGCCGCCGTACGACGTGATCGGCCCGGAGTACCGGGACGAGCTGGCGTCGCGCAACCCGTGGAACGTGGTGGGCATCGACCTGCCGTCGATCCCGTACGAGACCGTGGCGGCGACCATCGCCGACTGGACCGCGCGTGGCGTGCTGCGGCGGCACGACGAGCCGGTGATGATCGCCTGGACCCAGGAGTTCGACCTTCCGGACGGCAGCCACCGCACGCGCAGCACGCTGGTGGCCGTGGTGGGCGCCGAGCCGTACGAGGCCCGGGTGGTGCGCCCGCATGAGCGCACCCACGCGGGGCCCAAGGAGGAGCGCCTGCGGCTGATGAACGCGACGAAGGTGCAGCTGTCACCGGTCTTCGGGCTTTACCCCGATCCCGCCGGCGAGGCGTGGGCCGCGGCGGCCGTGGACGGCGAGCCCGACGCGGTCATCACCGACGACGACGGCACCGTGCACCGCCTGTGGACCATCGCCGATCGCGATCGCCTGGCGGCAATCGAGCAGGCCCTGGCCGGGCGGTGGATCCTGATCGCCGACGGGCATCACCGGTACGAGACCGCGCTCGCATACCGGGACGCGCGACGTGCGGAGGAGGGCGACGGGGATGATGAGCGCCCGTACGACTTCGTGCTGATGGGCCTGACGTCGCTGGACGACGACGGCCTGGTGGTGCTTCCCACGCACCGCGTGCTGGCGGAGTGGCCGGCAGGGGCGGAAGACCACCTTGACACCGTGCCCGTGGACAGCACCCTCGACGCCCTGGAGGCTGCCCTGGCCGCGGCCCCGCCCGACCTGGTGGCGGCCGGCCTGGTGCTGCCCGACCGCGCCATGCTGCTCACCACCCCGCGCGCGGGGGCCACTGCCGCGGAGCGACTGGACCTCGCCGTGCTCGAGAGGGACCTGCTGGTGCCCGCGCTGGGAGGCGACCAGGCCCACCTGGCGCACGAGGGACTGCTCACGTACACCAAGGACGCGCGTGACGCATGGGACACCGTCCGCTCCGGTCGCGCGGCAGCCGCGCTGATCGTGCGCCATATCCCCAGCGACCAGGTGGCCGCGGTGGCTGAGGAGGGCGGCGTGATGCCCCAGAAGTCCACCTACTTCTTCCCCAAGCTGCTCTCGGGCGTTGCCTTCCAGCCGCTGGCCGACTGACCCGGACGACGCCGCCTGGGTGGAGGTGCTCACCCGGGCCGCCGACCGGGCTGCCGAGGCCGTCGCCGCGATCCCCGCTGCGGACCGCGGCATGGAGGTGGGTCGCGGAGAGGGCGGCGACACCACGCTGGTGATCGACCGCGACGCCGAGGCCGCCATCATCGGGGTGCTGGAGCAGGCGAATGCGCAGGGCATGCGCTTCGACCTGATCTCCGAGGAGGTTGGCCACCGGGCGTTCGATGGCGACGGGACCCTGGTGATCGTGGACCCGATCGACGGCAGCCGCAACGCGCGTCGCGGGCTGCCGGAGGTTGCCGTGTCGCTGGCGGTGACAGACGGGCCGCGACTGTCCGACGCGCGGGTGGGCGTACTGCGCCACCTGGGCACCGGTGAGACCGTGGTGGCTGTCCGCGGCGAGGGCGTCCGGGTGGACGGCGCCCCCATGCCGGCGCGCCCATACCGCGGGCTGTGGCTCGCGGTCGTGGAGGGCGCATCGCCGCGGCGCCTTGCCGCGGCGATGCAGCACCTCTCGCACACCAGCCGCATCCGCAGCCTCGGCTCGCTGGCGCTGTCGATCCAGCACGTGGCGCTGGGGCGCCTCGACGGCCTCGCGGTGCTCCGCCCCGGACGCGTGGTGGACATCGCCGCCGCGATGCTCATTGCCCGCGAGGCCGGGGTGATCGTGACAGACGAACACGGCGCGCCCCTCGATGCCGAGGCCGACATGGACTGGCGCGGGGCCATGGCCGTTGCACGCGTGCCGGACGACGTGGAACCGCTGACCGCTGCCGTCCGCGCGGCACTGGCCGCGGGAGCACGCCGCTGATGCTGCTGCAGGTGGCGACATGGCTGCTGGTGGCGGCGGTGGTGCTGGTGGTGATCCGCCTGTTCGTCCGCACCGCGGCCACCTTGGGAAAGGTGCTCGTGATCGCGGCGATTGTGCTCCTGGTGGCCGCGGTGCTACTCGGGATGATCGGTCCGCTCACGGCCTAGCATCGGGTCCATGCCGCGCGAGTACCACGACCCCACCACCGAGGCCGACGTGGCCGAGGTGTATGCCCAGCAGGCACGGCTCACGCGCAAGGTGGGGCGCGGCATGCTGGTGTTCGCACTGGTCTGGTTCCCCGCGCTGCTCATCGTGCCGTACGTGTTCAAGATGGGCGCGGTGCCCTCGCTTGCGTTCGCCACCATCGCCGCGGTTGCGAGCATGGTGATCATCGAGCACTTCTGGATGAAGCCCCGCGCAGCGGAACGCGACCGCTACGGCGACACCCCCCCGCCGCCGCGTGAGTACCAGTCGCAGCTCGGCCGGTGGCTGCGGGACGTACGCGACCAGGTTCAGAAGTAGCTGCGATACGCTCTCAGCGTGCAGATGTCCGCTGAGAGCGAACATAGTGTCGGATCCCTCCTCGGGGAGGCGCTTCGCACCCGCCGGGATGAGTCCGGCCTCTCGCTGCGCGCGGCCGCCGAACGTGCCGGAATGAGTCCGGCGCACCTCTCGGAGGTCGAGCGGGGGATCAAGGAGCCGTCCCTCGGGGCGCTCGCCCGCATCGCCGATGCCATCGGCGTGGGACCGGGCGAGGTCTTCCTCGACCTGGCCATCGCGCTTGGCGCGGCACCGCCACGGCCCGCGCGCCGCCCGCTCGGCTTCGCCCCGGACCCCCGGGACGAGATCGAGTGGGCCGCCGGCCGACTGCACCGGGACGACCTGCGCGCCTTCGCGGCGTTCGGGGCGTTCCTCGCAACCCAGAGAACCGGAAACGACGAAGGAGTCACCACCGCATGAGCCCTCTCATCCCGATGGTCATCGAGCAGACCGCCCGTGGCGAGCGCTCGTTCGACATCTACTCGCGCCTGCTCAACGAGCGCATCATCTTCCTGGGCACCCCGGTGGATGACCAGATCGCCAACCTCATCGTGGCCCAGCTGCTGCACCTGGAGAGCGAGGATCCCGACAAGGACATCTCGCTCTACATCAATTCGCCGGGCGGCTCGGTGTACGCGGGCCTGGCCATTTACGACACGATGAACTTCATCAAGCCCGACGTGCAGACCATCTGCTGCGGCATCGCGATGAGCATGGGCGCACTGCTGCTGGCCGGCGGGGCCGCGGGCAAGCGCATGGCGCTGCCGAACAGCCGCATCCTGATCCACCAGGTGCTCTCCGGGTTCCAGGGCCAGGCGACGGACATCGAGATCCACGCGCGCGAGACGCTCAACCTGCGCGCGCGCCTCGACCAGATCCTCGCCCAGCACACCGGAAAGAGCGAGGAGCAGATCCACATCGACTCCGAGCGCGACCGGTTCTTCACCGCCGAGGAGGCCGCGGAGTACGGCCTGGTCGACCGCGTGATCGAGAGCCACTAGGGCCATGAGGGGACAGTCCCTCCCCCCGGGGACAGTCCCCGGGGGGAGGGACTGTCCCCTTTCGCGCGGCGCCCGCACGCAGGCCGCACAGGGCGTGACGGGGCCTAGGCTGCACCGCGGTGAGTGACGTTCCTGCCATCCGCGCCCAGGGCCTCGGCAAGTCGTATGGCGCCGGGGTCATGGCGCTCGAGGGCATCGACCTCGAGGTGGCACCCGGGGAGAGGCTGGGCTTCCTGGGCCCGAACGGCGCGGGCAAGACCACCTTCATCCGCTGCGCGCTCGGAATCCTGAACCCCACCGCGGGCAGCATCGCCATCCGGGGCCACGACGTCACCCGCGATCGGATGGCGGCGCTGGCCGAGGTGGGTTATGTGCCCGGCGACCTCGGGATGATCCGCGCGGTGAGCGGGCGCCGCATGCTCGACGCACTGGCCGCCCTGCATCCGCGGCCACCCGTGCTGCAGGACCGCCTGCTCGCGGCGCTGGAGCTCGGCCCCGACGACCTGCGCAAGCGCATCCGTGACTACTCCACGGGCATGCGGCAGAAGCTGGGACTGGTGGCGGCCCTGCAGCACGACCCGCCGGTGATCATCCTGGACGAGCCGACCTCGGGGCTGGACCCGGTGATGCAGGCACGCCTGCTGAAGGTGCTGGACGAGCGCGCGCGGGAGGGCCGCACCGTGTTCTTCTCCAGCCACGTGCTGGGCGAGGTGGACGAGCTGTGCGACCGCGTGGCCATGGTGCGCGGAGGCAAGCTGCTCCTCGTAAGGGACGTGGATGAACTGCGCCGCGCGCGCGTGCGCACCGTCGAGGTGCTCTTCGATCGCGCGGTGGACCCCTCCGCCTACCGGGTGGATGGGATGGGCGAGGTGCGGATGGAAGGCCATGTGCACCACTTCACCCTGTCGGGCGATCCCGGGCCGCTGCTCGCGCGCATCGGTCCCCTCGCCCCCCGCGACATCACCATCGAGGCCGCGCGCCTCGAGGATGTCTTCCGCGCCCTCTACCTCGGGGACGCTGACTGATGGGCGTGGTGTTCTCGCTCACCATGCGGCGGGCCATCCGTCGCGTACTGCTGCTGGGGGTCGCCCTCGGGGCCTTCCTGTTTCTCGTGGGCCTCTCCTACTCGTCGGTGGATGAGAACCAGATACGCAGCCTCGTGGAGTCGCTGCCGCCTGCCCTGCAGGCCTTCGTGAAGGGGTCGGATATCGCGAGCCCGGCGGGCTACCTCGGCTCCACCTTCATCCACCCCATCACCCTGTCCATCCTGGCCGCCACCGCGATCGCCGCCGGGGCCGCACCGGCGCGCGACGTGGAGCACGGCGTGGCCGAGCTGGTGCTGTCGCGCCCCATCACCCGCACCGCCTGGCTGGGCGCCGAGGTGGTCGCCATGGTCGTGCAGGTGACGATCGTGGCGGTCATGGGTTTCATCGGCGCGCTCATCGCCATCACCACGGTCGACGCGCTCGGCCCGGTCTCGGTGGGCAACCTGGCGATCACCACGCTGCCCCTGCTCGTGCTCTTCCTCGGGATCGGTGCCATCACGATGCTCGCAGGGTCGTTCTCGCGCACGGCCGCCCGGGCGATCGGCTGGGGTACCGCCTTCGCCCTGGTCGCCTATGCCCTCGACTACCTGGCACAGGTATGGGGAGTGGCCGAGCCCCTCGGCCCGCTATCGGTGATGCACTGGTACCGCCCGGCGACCATCCTCGGGTCGGGGTCCGCCCCGGCGTCCACCTGGATCGTGCTGTCGCTGGTCGCCGTCATCGCGACGGCGCTCGCGGTCGCGGTTACCTCGCGACGCGAGGTCGCCCCCTAGGCGCCGCCCCCGCTCCCGGTCGCCCTATCCGGCAGCGGGCTCGATCACCTTCCGCTGCACCGAGGCCGGCAGGCGGAGATTGCCCTTCGGCTTCTGCGTCTTCACCAGCTGCTGGAAGCTCTTGTACGAGGGCTTGCGGGCGCCCGAGTTGAACAGCAGTCCGCCGGGCCAGTTCGGGTTGTCCTGCAGCTGGAACCAGATGACCACGGGCACGCGGCTGCTCCTGACGAACGGCACGCGGAAGATCTGCTTCATGTAGCTCGCCTGCTGCGCGGTGGTGAAGGCCACCTTCCTGTACGGCGTCTTGGCCGTCGTGTACGAGGCCTCGGTGATGTAGATCTTCTTGCTCCGGCCACCCGGAAGCCTGTTGACCTCTGCCACGATCTCATCCAGCGTGTCCCACGCCGGGAAGATGTTCGTCTTCTTCAGCGGCGGCACGGACGGGTAGATGTGCTGGGAGTACTGGCTTCCCGACTTCAGACCGTATCGGCGGAGATCCCGGATCCAGTCCAAGGTGCCGCGGCCCGACTTGTCGGAGCGGCCCTTGGGCCCGGTGACGCCGGTGATGGGCACGGCCTTGCGGTTGGCCTTCTTGATCTCGGGCACGGCGAGGTTGGCCATCTGCACGTACTTGGGTGACGAGGCCACCCTCTTGCCCCGGTACTGCGGGTAGAGGTAGATCTGCAGGTTGGGCTCGTTCCAGATCTCGTAGAAGTTGACCTGGCACGTGCCGCGCCCCGGGATCTGGGTGCGGCCGTTGTACCGCGTTGCCAGCGCGTACATGAAGTCGGCGAAATCGCGCGCGCTGGACGGCGCCTTTGAGTTCCACACCACGCCATTGATGCCGCGCACTCCGCCCGTGGCCCATCCCGGGGCGTTCCACACGCTCACGATCGGCTGGATCCCGGCGCCCACCATGCCGCACAGCGTGGCGTCGGCCCACGACCAGTCGTAGGCCGGGTCGGTGTGGTCGCGGTCATTCGCCGGGCGAGTCGGAGCCGCGGTGGCCCAGAACAGGTCGGTGCGCATGATCTTCGTGCCCGTGGCCTCGGACATCGCGAGGCGCCCGGGGACCTCCGCCGCGGAGCTCGCCGCCATGCGGTCATCCTGCAGCCCGATGGCCGCGCCGGCGCCCATGGCGGGCAGGGCCACCCCGGCCACCAGGGCGCAGGCCAGAACGGAGGGGGAGGTGATCTTCACGAGCGTGCTCCGGACATCGGATCGGGGACGCGGCGAGGCTAGCAACGCGCACGGCGACGCCGGCCGAGGCGGGTCCGCCATGTCACAACCGATGAGGCGCGCCCGCGGACCGGGGCACGATGCCCCGGTCCGCGGCGTGCATCAGCCGGCGGGCACCGCCGGCTGCGTCACCTTGTTGCGCACCGACGCGGGAACCCGCAGGTTGCCCGTGGGCCGCTTGCTGCGCACCATCTGCTGGAAGCTGCGATACGAGGGCTTCTTGTTCCCGGTATCCGTCAGAAGGCCACCGGGCCAGTTGACGTTGTCCTGCAGGTTGAACCAGATCACGGCGCGCACGCGCGAGTTGCGCACGAACGGCACGCGGAAGATCTGCTTCATGTAGGTCGCCTGCTGGCGCTTCGTGAACTTCACCTTGCGGTATGGGGTCGTGGCCGTCGTGTACGAGGCCTCGGTGATGTAGATCTTCTTGCGCTTCCCGCCCCGCAGGCGGTTCACCTCGTCGGTGATCTCATCCAGCGTGTCCCAGGCCGGGAAGGCCTTCGTCTTCTTCAGCGGGGGCGCGGACGGGTAGATGTGCTGGGAGTAGTCGCTGCCCGGTCGCAGCCCGTAGCGGCGCAGATCGCGGATCCAGTCCAGCGTTCCGCGTCCCGACCGGTCCGACCGCCCCTTCGGCCCCGTCACGCCGGTGATCACCGTCGCGCGGCGGTTGGCCCTCTTGATCTGCGGGGTTGCCAGGTTGGCCATCTGCACGTACTTGCGGCCGGCGAGCGGGCGCTTCCCCTTGTACTGCGGGTAGAGGTAGATCTGCAGGTTGGGCTCGTTCCAGATCTCGTAGAAGTTGACCTGGCACTTGCCCCGGCCCGGGATCTCCGTGCGCCCGTTGAAGCGCTTCGACAGCGCGTACATGAAGTCGGAGAAGTCGCGCGCGTTCTTCGGCGCCTTGGAGTTCCACACCACGCCCTTGATGCCGCGGGCACCCCCGGTCGCCCAACCCGGTGCGTTCCACACCGTGACGATCGGCTGGATGCCCGACCCCACCATCCCGCACAGCGTGGCGTCGGCCCAGGACCAGTCGTAGGCCGGGTCCAGGTGATTGCGGTCATTGGCAGGCCGCGTCGGCGCCGCGGTGGCCCAGAACAGGTCCACCCGGGAAATCTTGGTCTTGGTGGCCTTCAGCATCTCCAGCCGGGTGGGGATGTCCTGCGCGGACGTCGCGGCCATGCGGTCGTCCTGGAGGCCGATGGCGGCACCGGCCCCCAGGGCCGGGATGGCCGCTCCCGTGACGAGGGCGGCTGCGACAAGCGCGGGTGCGGTCACTCTCATGTATGGGCTCCGTCCATATCGGGTACAGGGCGACCGTATCAGCGACCCCTGCGGTCGCCGCGCCGGTGGTTCCGGCGTGTCACTGGGCGCGGCGCTCGGCGAAGAACGCGCGCAGGAGATCGGCCGCCTCCACCGCCATTACGCCACCCTCCACGGGAATCCTCGTGGGCAGCCGTGGATCACGGAAGATGTCCACCACGCTGCCGGCCGCGCCGGACGCCGGTTCGGGGGCGCCGTACACCACCCGCTCCGGTCGGGCCTGCAGCAGCGCACCGGCGCACATCGGGCAGGGCTCAAGCGTCACGTAGACCGTGCAGCCCACCAACCGCCACCCCCCGAGCGCAATCGCGGCGTCACGGATGGCCAGCACCTCGGCATGGGCCGTGGGGTCCTGGCGAAGTTCCCGTTCGTTGCGGGCAGCGGCGACCACCGCCCCATCGCGAACCACCACGCACCCCACGGGGACGTCCCCGTGGGCAGGGGCGCGCCGGGCCTCATCCAGCGCGCGGCGCATCCAGCGCTCGTCGTCCGCCACGCTCACGGGCCCTCCCGTCCCGCCGCGCGCAGGGGCGCGCCGCCGGCATCGAACGCCACCGCGTACCGGTTGGCCAGCACCGACGGGTCCGCGGCCACGGTGGCGGCCGCCGCGCGCGCGGACGGGGCATCCAGGCCCGCGATGGCCAGCAGGGCGCCATCGGCGGGGCGTGCGCCCGCGGGCACCAGCACCGCCACGGCGCGCGCGCCGTCCACCGGCTGCGGTGCGCCGCCACCATCGGGGATCAACACCACGCGGCCGTCCGCGATGCCCCCGGGCAGCGCCCGCGCGCCCGGGTCGCCGCCCAGGGATCGCCACGCGGCATCGCGTCGCGAAAGGTCGGCATCCGACCCCACCCGCACACGGAAGGCCCGGTCACCCCCGGCCACGCGCGCGCCGGCGGCGCGCAATGCGCCGCCCAGCGGGGCATCCGCCGCCACCACGGGCGACGCACCACCGGCCCCGTGCACGAACGGCTCCGGCCACGATCCCACCACGGCCCGCACGCTCTGCATGCCCTGCCACGCGCGGTGATCCCACCATGCCACGTCGCCATCCGCGAGCGTCACCGACGCCGCCCCTACCGGCGACTCGAAGCCGTTCACGAAGAAGAACCAGTCCCGCGGCGGGGCGGTGGACGAGCCACGGCCGAACATCCCGCGCACGAACCCACCCCCGTATGCGGTCTCCACCGGGGTGATGCCGCGCAGGGCATCGAGCACGCTCCGGCCCGGCTCCACACGGGCCTCATGCAGCGCCTCGGCACCATGATCGGCCGTGACCACCACCTGAGCCGTGGGCGCCCCGGCCGCCGGGGCGGCCGCGTCGGAGCGCCGCTCGCATCCCGCCGCCGCCACCGCGCCCAGCATCACGGCGCACGCCGCGAGGCCGGCCGCGAGACGCCTACTCATAGTGCAGCGCGTCCAGGGGGTCGAGCCGGGCCGCGCGCCGGGCGGGCAGGACGGCGGCCAGCACGCCGGCCAGCACGGCGACCACCAGGAAGATCACCAGCTGCGTCCACGGAATCCGGAACACGATTCCCTCATCCTGCAATCCGAGGGAGAACACCCACGCCAGTACCACGCCCAGGATGATTCCGATCACCCCTCCGATGCCGGAGGTGATCACGCTCTCGTACCGCACCATCCGGCGCAACTGCGAGCGCGTGAGGCCGATCGCCCGGAGCATCCCGATCTCGCGCGTGCGCTCGGTGATCGACAGCACCAGCGTGTTGACGATGCCGAACAGCGAGATGACCACGCTCATCGCCAGGAGCACGTACAGCAGGTAGAGAATCGAATCCACGCGGCTGCTGATCTCGTCGCGGTACTCGGCATTCGTGCGCACCTCGGCCGCGGGGAACGGCGCGAGCGCCTTCGCCACCTCATCCTTCACCGCCACCGGGTCGGCACCCGGGTCCACCGTGGCCAGCACGAAGATGGGGTCGCGCGCCGTGAACAGACGGCCGAAGCCGTCGCGCGAGGCGATCACGCCACCCTCGAAGAGGATGCGGTCACGGAACACCCCGGCCACGCGGTAGGCATCTCTTGTCCCGGACGATGCCCGCAGCACCACCGGGTCGCCCACGCCGACTCCCGCGGAGTCGGCGAAGTCCTGCTCCACCACCACCTGTCCGGGGCCGAGCCCGCGGAGGTCCGCCTCCGACCCGTCCACCCACTCGAACGACAGCCCGCGGGCCGCGACTCCCGGATCCACGCCGAACACCGTCGTGCGTCCGGCGCCGTCCGATCGCGCCTCCTCCGTGAGCACGGCCACCACATCCGCCACACCCGGCGTGGCCTGCACCGCGGCGGCACTCGCCGCGGGGATCGGCTGGAAGCTCTTGCCCGAGATGATCAGGTCGCCGCGCAGGGTGTCGTCGATCGCACCGGTCACGGAGGCCTTGAGCCCCTGGGCGAACACCGCCACGAACGACACCAGGCCGATGCCGATCATCAGCGCCGCCGCCGTCGCCGCGGTGCGCGACGGGTTGCGCGTGGCGTTCTGGCGGGCCAGCGATCCCGATGCGCCGGGCGTGCGCTCGAGCGGCCAGCCGATGAGGCGCGAGAGACCCGGCACCAGGTACCGCAGCAGGCCACCGATGGCCAGGAACACCAGCAGCGCGCCGAGCGCCATCACCAGCAGGCGCCGGGTCGCGCCGCCCTCGCTCTGCAGGCCCACCACGATCAGCACGATGCCGCACACGGCGAGGAGCCCCGCGAGCAGGGGCGTGAATCGCGACAAGCGCCCACGCGGGATCTCCGCGCCCTCGCGCAGTGCGGCCACGGGTGGTACCCGACTCGCACGCACGGCCGGGATCAGGGCCGCCACCACGCTCACCAGCACGCCCACCAGCAGGGCCGTCAGCACGATGCCCACCGAGATCTGCGCGCCGGCCACCGGTATCCCGCCGGGCAGCAGGGTGTCGAACACCCAGACCAGCAGGGCCGCGAACCCGTACCCGGCGAACAGACCCACCACGCCCGCCACCAGGCCGATCACCAGGGCCTCACCCACCACCGACGCCATCACCTGGCGGCGGCTGGCGCCGATGGTCCGGAGAAGGCCCAGCTCACGCAGGCGCTGCGCCACGGTGATGGAGAAGGTGTTGAAGATGATGAATGCGCCCACGAACAGGGCGATCACGCCGAATGCCAAGAGCGCAGGGCGCAGGAAGGTGTTGATGGCCTCGGTGGTCTGCTGCGCCTGGTCGGCGGCGTCCTGCTGCCCGGTGCGCACCTCCACGGTGGACGGCAGGGCGGCGGCGATGCGCCGTGCCAGAGCCTGGGGGGTCACCCCCGCCTGGGCCGCGACGGCGATGGAGTTGACCCGCCCCTCCAGGTCGAACCAGCGCTGGACGTCGTCCTTCGTGGCGATGACGATGGTCGTGCCACCAATGGACGACACATTGGCGAAGGTGACGGTTCCCGTGAGGGTCACCTGCTTCACGCCATCACGCGTGGCGATGCCCAGGCGATCGCCCAGGGCGAGCCCCTCGTTCGCCGCGAGGGCCTCGTTCACCGCCACCTCGCCGTTCCGGGCCGGGTACGCACCGCTGGCGAGATCGGTGGAGCGGAACGGGTCGGGCGTGAGGGAGAACACGAACGACGGCGCGCCGGTGGACTGCACGTACTCGCCATTCACCACCGGGGATCCGAGAGCCGCCAGCTCGGGGGCCGCGGCACGCACGCCCTCCACCCCGCGGACCTGCGCCACCATCGACTCCGGCAGGGTGGGCACGTTCGACAGTCCGCCCTCGAAGTCCGTGCGGGGCGACACGCGCACGTCCACGCCGGAGTTGGCGGCCTGGAAGATCTCGTCGAACGCGCGGGTGATCTGGCTGGTCAGCACCAGGGTGCCGGTCACCATGGCCACGCCGAGCAGGATGGCGGTGGCCGTGAGCGCGGCGCGCAGCTTGCGCTGGCGCAGCCCGGCGAGGACGAGGCGGATCACGCGGGATCGAGCGTGCGCACGGCGTCGTAGATCTCATCCGCATCCATGCCCGAGCGATCGAGCACCACGCGGCCATCCGACAGCAGCACCACGCGATCGGCGATCGTGGCCGCCCGCGGGTCGTGGGTGACCATCACCACGGTGCGGCCCCGCTCATCCACCGCCCGCCGCAGGAGGTCGAGGATCTCCTGGCCGCTGGCCGAGTCCAGGTTGCCAGTGGGCTCATCCGCGAAGATGACCGTGGGCTCCGCCACCAGCGCGCGGGCGATGGCCACGCGCTGCTGCTGGCCGCCCGAGAGCTCCGACGGCCGGTGCCCCGCGCGGTCGGCCAGGCCCACCTCGCCCAGCATGGCGTCCACCCGGGCATCCGAGTCGCGCGTGCCCGCGATTCGCAGGGGCAGCGCGACGTTCTCGCGCGCGGTCAGCATGGGCAGCAGGTTGAACGACTGGAACACGAAGCCGATCGCGGACCGGCGCAGCACGGTGAGGTCGCGGTCCGACAGGTCATTGAGGGGCGTGCCGTCGATCACCACCGCCCCCGCGGTGGGGTGATCGAGTCCGGCGAGGCAGTGGAGCAACGTGGACTTGCCCGAGCCCGAGGGGCCCATGACAGCCGCGAACTGCCCGCGCGGAAAGGCGATGGAGACATCGTCCAGGGCGTCGATCGCAGCCTCGCCGTCGCCGTAGCGCCGCCCGAGCCCCTCCGCCATCACTGCCGCGTCCCGTGAATCCGATTGCATGCGCCCCCCCGTGTCGTGCGGGCACGCTAGCGCGTGACCGGGCGCCGGTTTTGGGCGATGGTCATTGCCGATACAGCCCCCATGGCGCTACCGTGGGGGGTCGTGATGGAGAGCCACCCTCCGCATATCGAGATGTGCCCTGCCGTGCCGGGCCGCAGCGACCCCCGCGGGTCAGCGCTCAGCACCCGCGGCATCGAGCGGGTACTCGGCGGGAACCCCGTGCTGCGCGGCATCAACCTGGACGTGCCGGCCGGAACGGTGCTGGCCCTCCTGGGCCCGTCCGGATGCGGGAAGACCACGCTGCTGCGCTGCATCGCCGGGCTCGACCGTCCCGACGCCGGGATGATCGCCGTGGACGACTTCACCGTGTCGGGACCGGATTGCTTCGTGCCCGCGGAGAAGCGCCGCATCGGCATGGTGTTCCAGGAGCCCGCGCTGTTCCCGAACCGCACGGTGGGGGGAAACGTGGGCTACGGGCTCCCGCGCGCGGAGCGCGGAGGCCCCAAGGTGGAGCGGGCGCTTGCGCTGGTCGGCCTGAGCGGATCCGCGGACCGCATGCCCGCCACGCTCTCCGGCGGGCAGCAGCAGCGCGTGTCTCTGGCACGCGCACTGGCGGCCGAGCCCTCCCTGATCCTGCTCGACGAGCCCTTCTCGGCCCTCGACGCACCATTGCGCGCCGAGTTGCGCGGCGAGGTGCGACGCCTGCTGGCAGCGGCCGGGGCCACTGCGGTGTTCGTCACCCACGACCAGGAGGAGGCATTCCTCATCGGCGACCAGGTGGCGCTGATGCTGGAGGGCCGCATCGCCCAGCTCGGTACCCCGGCGGACCTGTACGAGCGACCCGCCAGCCGTGCGGTGGCCACGTTCGTCGGCGACGCCAACCTGCTGCCGGCGCAGGCCGTGGGTGATGTGGCGCACACCCCCGTGGGTGACGTGCCATTGGCCCGCCCCGCCCACGGTGCGGTGGAGGTGGTGATCCGCCCCGAGTGCATCGCCGCCTGTCGCGGGCAGGATGCCGTGGTGGAGCGCATCGAGTACTACGGGCACGACGCCGTCATCGTCACGAGCAGCCGCGGCTGCCCGGTGCGATGTCGTGTGATGGGCCGCCCGCCGTACGACACGGGCGACCGCATCGGCCTGGAGTACGTGGGCGAGCCGAGCGTGGCCTTCTCCGCCTAGGGGTTTTATCCCATCTTCATGACCGATAGAGTCTCGCGGCCTCCGCCCGAGACTCCATGAGGAGAAGCTTCGTGACCAGCCGTCCCCGCGCCATCATCGGCGCGTCCATCGCCACGCTTGCCTCGGTGCTCGTGCTGTCCGCGTGCGGCAGCTCATCCGACACGGCGGCCTCATCCGCTGCCGCGGGCGATGGCGGCGCGCTCACCGTGTACTCCGGCCGCGAGCAGGAGTACATGGAGCCGGTGTTCGACGCATACGAGAAGCAGTCGGGCACCACGCTGGACGTGCGGTACGGCGACTCCGCCGACCTGGCGCTGCTGGTGGATGAGGAGGGCGACAAGGGGCGCGCCGATGTGTTCATCGCGCAGAGCCCCATCTCGCAGTCCTACCTGGACCAGAAGGACCTGCTCTCCCCGCTGCCGCAGGCGGTACTCGACCGCGTGCCCGCCCGCCTGCGGGCCGCCGACGGGGACTGGGTGGGGATCGCCGGGCGCCAGCGCGTGCTCATCTACAACACCGACCTGATCAAGGAGTCCGACCTGCCCGGCTCGGTCATGGACCTCACGGGCGAGGCGTACCGCGACCAGGTGGCGGTGGCCCCGTCGAACGCCTCGTTCCAGGACTTCGTCGCTGCCCTCAACCAGATCGAGGGCAGGGCGAAGGCCGACGCCTGGCTGAAGGGCCTCGCGGCGAACGGCGCCAAGGCCTACGCCAAGAACAGCGCCATCGCCGAGGCGGTGGCCCGGGGGGAGATCCCGATGGGCCTCGTGAATCACTACTACGTGCTGGAGATCCTCGAGGAGGATCCGGACGCCCCCGTCGCCGCGTACCGGTTCCCCGGCACGGATGCCGGCAGCCTGTTCCTGGTGGCGACCGCCTCGGTGCCGAAGGCCAGCGCCGACAAGGCGCAGGCCGACGACCTGGTGGGGTTCCTGGCATCGGACGAAGGGCAGCGCCTGATCATCGCGGGCGAGGGCGAGTACCCCACCGCCACCGGCGTGTCGGCACCCGGGCGGGCACCGGCGCTCACCGAGGGCGACTATCCGGCATATGACCTGACCGGCCAGACCGACCTGCGCGCGGTGGCCGAGCAGATCCGGGAGAGCGGCCTCGCGAACTGATCGGGTGACCGGGCGCGGATGGGGGGCCACCGCCCTGGCGGTGGCCCTCGCCGTGCCCTTCGCCCTGCCGTTCGCGTACCTGCTCGTACGCAATGCGCAGGACCTGGGCGGGTTGTGGGATGCGGTGTCCGACGACCGCCTGGTGGGCCCCCTGCTCCGCAGCCTGGGCCTGGGGATCGCGGTGTCGGCCGCTGCTGCGGCACTCGGCACCGGGGCCGCGTGGCTGGTGGCCCGCACGCAGGTGCGCGGGCGCCGCATCTGGGCGCTGCTGCTGTGCCTGCCCCTGGTCATCCCGTCCTTCGTAGGAGCGGTGGCGCTGATCGCCGCCTTCGCGCCCGGCGGGCTGGTCGAGGATGCGCTGGGCATCACCTGGCTTCCCGAGCTCAACGGCTTCCGCGGTGCATTCATCGTGCTGACGCTGCTGACCTACCCCTACGTGTTCCTGCCGGTGATGGCCCGGCTGCGCACGCTGTCGCCCGCGCTTGAGGAATCGGCGCGGCTGCTGGGGCGACGCCCGGCATCGGTATTCATGACCGTGGTGGTGCCGCAGGCCCGGGCGGCGATCGCCGCGGGTGCACTGCTGGTGTTCCTGTATGTCATCAGCGACTTCGGGGCCGTGCAGCTGCTGCGCTACGACACCCTGACGCGCGCCATCTACGCCGACCGGCTGCTCGACCCCATCACCTCGATGGCCCTCAGCCTGGTTCTGGGCCTGCTGGCGGTGACCATCGTGGCGCTCGAGCGGCGGTCATCACGGGTGGGCCTGCGCGACCAGGCACGGGCGGGCTCGCCCCTGATGCTGCCCCTGGGGCGGGCCGCGATCGCCGCGTACGCGTTCCTCGCATTGGTGATCGGCTTCGCGCTGGTCGCGCCCATTGCCGTGCTGGGCTACTGGGCCATCCGCGGGTTCGTGCGCGGGTCGACGGACAGCGCGTCGGTCATCTCCGACCCGGGACTCATCACCGGGCCGCTGCTCAGCACGGTCGGCGTGAGCGTGGTGGCGGCGTTCGTCACCATCGTCATCGTGCTGCCCATCGCCTTCCGCAGCGTGCGACGCCCGGGGCGACTGGGCGAGGTGCTGGCGGGCACCGTGGTGGGCGGATTCGCCCTACCAGGCCTGGTGACGGCCCTGGCCTTCGTGTTCTTCACCCTGTCCACGCCCGGCCCCCTGGGCGCGCTGTACCAGACGCTCCCACTCCTGGTCCTGGCATACGTGGTGCACCACGGGGCGCTCGCGCTGGGCGCGGCGCAGTCCGCCGTGGCCGGCGTGCCGCAACGGCTCGACGACGCCGCGCGCATCATGGGCAGGAGCCGGCTGCGACGGTTCGCCGGCGTCGAGATGCCGCTGATGCTGCCCGGGCTCGCCGCCGGCGCGGGGCTGGTGCTGCTGTCCACCGCCAAGGAACTGCCCGCCACGCTGCTGCTCGCGCCGCCCGGCTTTTCCACGCTCGCCACCAAGGTGTGGCAGGCGGCGGAGCTCGCGGCCTTCGAGGAGGCCGCGGTGTTCGCGCTGGTCCTCGTGGCCATCTCGGGCGTGCTCACGTGGTTCCTGGTGGTGCGCCCCGCGCTGCGGTCATGGGCGGACCGCCCCCACCCGGGCGCCGCATCCGCGCAGGCCGAGTCACCCACCGGCAGCCGCAGCCCGGAACCCACCACGCCCTAGGGGCGCGGGGTCAGTCGAAGTAGGTGTCCTCCGCCGTCCACGGCGGGGCGCAGGTGACGATCATGCGCATGTCCCCCGCACCGGTGTTGGTGATCTGGTGCCACGCGCCCACGGGGATGAGGATGGCGTCGCCGGCACGCACCGCGCGCTCCTCGCCGTCGATCTCCATGAGCGCCTCCCCCTCCACCAGGTAGTACATCTCCTCCGAGACCTTGTGGTGGTGACGGTCGGTCTGGCCGCCCGGGGGCAGCGCGGCCTCGGCCAGGCTGTGGTTCGCCACCGGTGCCACCGACAGGTCGAGCAGCGAGCGGATGGTGCTGCCGTCCGTGGTGGTGAAGGGCGCGGCGGCGTCGTACGCACGGACCTCCATCAGTGGAACGCCCGCGACAGCTTCTTGCGGTACTCCGGCACCACCGGGTGGCTGTCGCCGAGTTCGCGGAACTGCCCGATGAGCATCTTGCGGAGGTCGTCCTTCAGCACAGAGTCACCGGTGGTGGAGGCCGCATCCACCAGGCTCGCGAAGGCCTGCTGCCAGTCCTGGCGCTCCAGCGCGGCCAGGCCCGCCTGCACGTCCGGCACGTCACTGCCCATCAGTCGCACGCGCGCCAGCAGGCCGGCGGCGATGGGATCGTGCTCGGCCGGCTTCAGCACCTCGCGCGCCTCCTCCAGGTCCCCGCGCTCGATCAGCATGTGGCCCAGCGCGATCCGCGCGTCCGTGCGCCCGGCATCACGCGTGATGGCCTCGCGAAGGCTGTCCTCGTCGCCCTCGGCAACGAGCAGGTCGACCTTGCTCGGCACCAGGCGGTCGAGGAACGACTCCATCTGGTCGGGCCCCACGAGGCCAACGAACTCCTCCACCACCTGGCCGTTGCGGAACGCCTTGACCGCCGGGATGCTCATCACCTGGAACTGCTGGGCCAGGCCCGGGTTGGCGTCGATGTCCACCTTCGCCAGCACCACGTCCGGCTCGCGGCGCCCCACGGCATCCTCGATCAGCGGGCCGAGCTGGCGGCATGGGCCACACCACTCCGCCCAGAAGTCCACGACCACCGGCACGTCGTGCGAACGGTCGATCACATCGACTTGGAATGTGCTCTCGGAGACGTCCATGGAATCCCTCCCTAGATCGGGGCCTCGGTGAAGCGCGCGGGGCCCGGCAGCGGAACCCTGCGGGTGGTGGCCAGATCGGAGCCCGGCAGGTCGATCACGTACGGACGCGGGTCACCGTGGACACGGTATCCGTAGCGGAGGTCGGAGAGGTTCGCGATGGTCACCCAATCAGTGATCTCGTCGACCTGACGGCCGTCGGGACCGGGCTCGGTGATGATGCCCGCCGGGATGTCGAATGCATTCAGGACATGCAGGCATGCGGCCTCCGCCGCAGCACCATCCGCGGCCTCGTCCGCCAGTTCCACCATCGCCACGGCGCGCACGAAGCGCGATGGCGGCGTGTAGTCACCGGGCAGGCCACGAAGACCGCCGCCCTGCCCCAGCGGCACGAACGCACGGCCATCCACATCCGCGCTGGGGTTCGCCGCGGCCAGTCCGACGTAGTTCCGCAGGTTGGTCAGGTGCCAGTCGAGGTACGGCGGGTTGGTGCCGACGCCAACCGGGTTGTCGACGACGCTCATCCCGTCGGGCCGGAACTCGATTGCCAGCGACGCGTGGGCATCGTGCACGAGGAAGTGCAGGGGCGGCGGGAACCCGGTGCCGGGATCGACGCCGATCACGTTCATCGTCGCGGCAGCCCGGCGCACCTCCTCCACGCTCCCGCAGGTTCCGAGCAGATAGGCGATCACGTCCATCTCGGAGATGTCGGTGCCGTTGCCGGCCGGGTCGGCGTAGTGGCAGAAGCCATCCATGTACAGGGCGTGCGCGCTGACGCCCGCGGTGTTCATGCCGTCCGCCAGCAGCCCGTCGGAGAAGGCGCCGATGCCCACAACTGCATGGGTGGGCGTCCAGGACATGCCTCCCGGTGGCCCATGCGAGGTGCGCGGCTGCCCCGGGGCGATGACCTGCAGGTCCCAGGGGATGAGGTCCGGGAACTCCATGGTGCGCCCGACCACCACGGTGCCGTCCGCCGCCGGCCGCATCTTCAGGTTGGTGCACACGAGCTGATCCTAGAGGCGCGCCGGGGATTCCGGCAGGAGGGCAACCGGAGCCGGGGATCGCCGTTTGCGGTCCCCGCAAACGGCCATGCCGATTCGCGACGTGCCCGCCTGCCGGAATCCCCGGCGCGCCTCTAGGCTGTGGCCCATGGCCGAGAACGAGTTCGTCTACCAGATGCACAAGGTCCGGATGTCGTACCCGCCGGACAAGGTGGTGCTCGATGACATCACCCTCGCCTTCCTGCCCGGCGCCAAGATCGGCGTGCTGGGCCTGAACGGCGCGGGCAAGAGCACGCTCCTCAAGATCATGGCCGGGGAGATCACCCCCAGCAACGGCGACGCCATGCCGGGCAAGGGCGTGAAGGTGGGCTACCTGCCGCAGGAGCCGCAGTTGGATCAGTCCAAGGACGTGCGCGGCAACGTGGAGGAGGGCGTGGCCGACCGGCGCGAGCTGCTCAACCGTTTCAACGAGATGAGCGCGAAGCTCGGCGAGCCGATGGAGCCCGACGAGATGGAGGCCCTGCTCGAGGAGTACCAGCGCGTGCAGGACGCGATCGAGCGCACGAACTCCTGGGACCTCGACCGGCAGGTGGAGGTGGCCATGGACGCCCTGCGCCTGCCGCCGGGCGACGCCGGGGTCGCCAATCTGTCCGGTGGCGAACGCCGCCGTGTGGCGCTGTGCCGCCTGCTGCTGTCGGCCCCCGACATGCTGCTTCTGGATGAGCCCACCAACCACCTCGACGCCGAGTCGGTGGCGTGGCTGGAGCGGTTCCTGGATGAGTACCCCGGCACCGTGGTGGCCGTCACCCACGACCGGTACTTCCTCGACAACGTGGCCGGGTGGATCCTGGAGCTCGACAACGGGCGGGGAATCCCCTGGCAGGGCAACTACTCCTCATGGCTGGACCAGAAAGAGAAGCGGCTGGCGCAGGAGGAGAAGCAGGCGAGCAAGCGCCAGAAGGCCATCGCCCGCGAGCTGGAGTGGGTGCGCACCAACCCCAAGGGACGCCAGGCGAAGAGCAAGGCCCGCATCACCAACTACGAGACGCTGGTGGCCGAGGAGGCGGACGCGCAGAAGCGCGGCGGGGCTGCCGACATCCGCATCCCCCTCGCGCCCCGGCTGGGCGACAAGGTGGTGGAGGCGAAGGGGCTCACCAAGGCATTCGGCGACAAGCTGCTGTTCGAGGGGCTCGACTTCTCGCTGCCGCCGGGTGGGATCGTGGGCATCATCGGCCCGAACGGCGCCGGCAAGACCACCCTGTTCCGCATGATCACCGGCCAGGAGCAGCCCGACGGTGGCACCCTGGACATCGGGGAGACGGTGCGCATGGCCTACGTGGACCAGAGCCGCGATGAGCTCGACCCGAAGAAGACCGTCTACGACGAGATCAGCGACGGCCGTGACGTGATCGACCTGGGCGGTGGCAACGAGGTGCAGTCGCGCGCCTATACGGCCGCATTCAACTTCCGCGGGTCGGACCAGCAGAAGCCCGTGGGCCAGTTGTCGGGCGGCGAGCGCAACCGCGTGCACATGGCGAAGATGCTCTCTGGGGGCGGCAACCTGCTACTGCTGGACGAGCCCACCAACGACCTCGACGTGGACACCCTTCGCGCCCTCGAGACGGCGCTCGAGACCTTCTCGGGGTGCGCGGTCATCATCACCCACGATCGCTGGTTCCTGGACCGTGAGGCCACGCACATCCTGGCCTTCGAGGGCGACAGCAACGTGGTGTGGTTCGAGGGCTCGTACTCCGACTACGAGGAGAACCGCCGGGCGCGCATGGGCGAGGACGCCGACACGCCCCACCGCATCAAGTACCGCCGGCTCACGACGCCGGCCTGAGCCCGGCCGGGCGGGACGGGCACCGGCCCGGCCCGCCCGGCCGCGGGATCAGTTGGCGCAGGTGCCGACCGCGGTCCAGGCGCCACCGCTCTCGAAGGTGCCCGTGGCACGGAACTGGCCATTCACCGAGATGGTGATGTTCTTCACCGTGCCGTCCAGCACCACGTCGGCGCTGTCGATGGCCAGCGTGCCGCCCGGGCCTCCCGGACTGTCGAGGCCCACCTCGTACCCGCCCACGGCCGAACCAGTGGCCTGGATGCCGCGCCCCATCACCTTGCATGACGACAGGTCGAAGGTGCGGGTGAACTTCGGGCTGCCGATGGTGAGCGTGTCGCCCGTGGGCTTGCCGCCGCCACTCGGGGTCGTGCCCGAGCACGACGACGGGCGCCCGGGCCAGGCCTTCGCCAGCGCCACGGCCGTCTTCGGCCCGTAGCGCCCGTCGGCATTCAGGCCCTCCGCCTTCTGGAAGGCGATGAGGGCGGCCTCGGTGCCCGAGCCGAAGATGCCGTCGACGTTGCCGCCGTAGTAACAGAGTCCCTTGAGGGTGGTCTGCAGGAGGTCCACCGCATCGGTGCTGTCATTGCCCAGCGCAAGGTTGATGGCGCCCATGGTCTGGGGGCCGGCGATGCCGTCCACCGGCAGGCCCGCGCGCGCCTGGAAGCGCTTGACCGCTGCGGTGGTACGCGGGCCGTACACGCCATTGATCGGCCCGTCGTAGAACCCCAGGTCCGCCAGGTCCTCCTGAACCTCCTTGTTGGCCTTCACCACGGGACTCTCCGGGGGCTTCGCGGTGGTGGTGCCCGCCGTCGTGGTGGTGGCCGTGGTGTCGGTGGTGGCCGTGGTGGTGGTCGCCGAGGCCGTGGTCGTCGCCGTCGTCTCGGTGGTCGGCGTGGTGGGGGCCGTCACGGTCACCGTCTCGGTGCCGCCGAAGCTGCAGCCCGCCGCCAGCAGGGTCACCGTCGCCAGGCCCGCGCCCGCCGCGACGATTCGGGAGGTCTTCATCCGGGGTTCACCTCATGGAAGGGAGATTTATCCCGATTGGGATTCCATCTGGCCAACCGGTGCCCTTCCCGGTGTACCCTCCCCGGTCGCCCGGCGGACGCGCCGGAGCCAGAGACGAGATCCCGAATCAGGAGCCCCTGTGAGCGCATCACCGGACCCGTTCAACGCACGCGCGACCCTCTCGGCTGGAGGGAAGGACTACGCGATCTGGCGCCTGGACGCGCTCGGGCAGGACCTCTCACGCATGCCCTTCGTGGTGAAGATCCTCACCGAGAACGTGCTGCGGAACGCCGGCGGCGAGTTCGTCAGCGAAGACGACGTGCGGGCGCTGGCCGCGTGGTCACCCAACTCGGGCCTGGCCCGCGAGGTGCCGCTGCTGCCGGCGCGCGTGGTGATGCAGGACTTCACCGGCGTGCCGTGCGTGGTGGACCTGGCCGCCATGCGCGACGCCATGCGTGACCTCGGCGCCGACCCCTCGCGCATCAACCCGCTGGTGCCCGCCGACCTCGTCATCGACCACTCGGTGCAGGTGGACTTCTTCGGCACCGACCACGCGTTCGAGGACAACGTCGCCAAGGAGTACGAGCGCAACGCCGAGCGCTACGCGCTGCTGCGCTGGGCGCAGCAGGCCTTCCAGGACTTCCGTGCCGTGCCGCCGGGCACCGGCATCGTCCACCAGGTCAACCTCGAGTACCTGGCCAGCGTCGTGGCCACCCGCGAGGTGGACGGCGAGGTTCGCGCTTACCCCGACTCGCTGGTGGGAACCGACTCCCACACCACGATGATCAGCGGCATCGGCATCCTGGGCTTCGGCGTGGGCGGCATCGAGGCCGAGGCCAACCTGCTGGGCCAGCCCATCAACCTGCCGTGGCCGGTCGTCGTGGGCGTGAAGCTCACCGGCCAGCTGCAGCCCGGCGCCACCGCCACCGACCTGGTGCTCACCCTCACGGAGATGCTGCGCGCACACGGGGTGGTGGGCAAGTTCGTGGAGTACTACGGCGACGGCCTCAGCAACATCACGCTGGCCGACCGCGCCACCATCGCCAACATGGGCCCCGAATACGGCGCCACCACGGGCATCTTCCCGGTGGACGCCGAGGCCCTGCGGTACCTGGAGACCACCGGGCGTGGCGACCTCGTGCCGCTGGTGGAGAGCTACTACCGCGAGCAGGGGATGTTCCGTGAGGACGGCGACCCCGACCCGCAGTACGACGAGCACCTCTCGCTGGACCTGGGCGATGTGGTGCCGTCACTGTCCGGCCCGCGGCGCCCGCAGGACCGCGTGGTGCTGCCGCAGGTCGGCAACCGCTTCATGGAGGAGTACCCCGAGGGCATGCACCAGAACGGGGGCGGTCGGCACTACGACACCGTCGAGCTCGACATCGACGGCCAGACGGCCGAGTTCGGCCCCGCATCGGTGGCCATCGCGGCCATCACCTCATGCACCAACACCTCCAACCCGTACGTGATGGTGGGCGCCGGACTGGTGGCCAAGCGTGCGGTGGAGAAGGGCCTCACCGTCAATCCGTCGGTCAAGACATCGTTCGCCCCGGGATCCCAGGTGGTCACCGGATACATGGAGAAGTCGGGCCTCATGCCCTACCTCGACCAGATCCGCTTCAACCTGGTGGGCTACGGGTGCACCACGTGCATCGGCAACTCCGGACCGCTGGACGAGCCCGTCACCAAGGCCATCGAGGACAACGGGATGGTCGTGGCCGCGGTGCTGTCGGGCAACCGCAACTTCGAGGGCCGGGTGAGCCCGCACGTGAAGGCGGCGTTCCTTGCCTCGCCGCCGCTGGTCGTGGCCTTTGCCCTGGCCGGGCGCGTGGACATCGATCTCACGACCGAGCCGATCGGCACGGGGTCGGACGGCCAGCCGGTCATGCTCTCGGACATCTGGCCGTCGGCCGATGAGGTGCGCGAGGTCGTGGAGTCCACCATCGACGCCGAGCTGTTCAGGGAGTACTACGCGTCGGTGTTCGACGGCGACGAGCGCTGGCGCGCCATCCCGGTTCCCGCCGGTGACACCTACGCCTGGGATTCCGACAGCACCTACGTGCAGCTGCCGCCCTTCTTCGACGGCCTCACGCCCGAGGCCCCCGGCGTGACCGACATCGACCACGCCCGCGCCCTGGCGGTGCTGGGCGACTCGGTCACCACCGACCACATCTCGCCCGCCGGCGTGATCCCGGTCAACTCGCCCGCCGGCGAGTACCTCATCTCGAAGGGCGTGGAGCCCCGCGACTTCAACTCGTTCGGGTCGCGCCGCGGCAACCACGAGGTGATGATGCGCGGCACCTTCGGCAACATCCGCCTGCGCAACGCGCTGGCGGGTGGCAAGGAGGGCAACTGGACCGAGCACGTCACCACCGGGGACATCATCCCGATCTACGACGCCTCCATGCGGTACCAGGCCGATGGCGTGCCGCTCGTCGTACTGGCCGGCAAGGAGTACGGCTCGGGCTCCAGCCGCGACTGGGCCGCGAAGGGCACGGCGCTGCTCGGCGTGCGCGCCGTCATCGCCGAGTCGTTCGAGCGCATCCACCGCGGCAACCTCGTCGGCATGGGCGTGCTGCCACTGCAGTTCCTCGAGGGGCAGAGCGTCGAGAGCCTGGGCCTGTCCGGGCACGAGACGTTCTCCATCCGCGGGCTGGACACCATGGAGCCGCGTGCCGTGCTCACAGTGGAACTGGGCGATGGCCGGCAGTTCCAGGTGCAGTCGCGCATCGACGGCCCCAACGAGATGAACTACCTGAGGAACGGCGGCATCCTGCCGACGGTCCTCCGGCGCCTCTACCGCGAGAGCGCCGCCTAGGCAGGAGCATCCCCCGTCACGGCAACCCCGGTGCCCGGCACCGGGGTTGCCGTGACGGAGCGCGGGCCGTCCGGGAGTGGTCGGCTACTCGATGCCGCGTGCGGCGGCGTCCACCGCTGCGCGCAGCGGGTCGGCCAGCCCCGGTCGCGCCGCCAGTGTTCCCGGCGCGCCCTCGGGGCCCACGGGAAGGTCCTGCACCGTTCCGCCGGCGGCGGTGACGATCACCGCGCCTGCGGCGACGTCCCAGGCGTTCACGCCGAACTCGTAGTAGGCGTCCAGGCGTCCGCAGGCCACCCATGCCATGTCGAGCGCCGCCGACCCCCCGCGGCGCACATCGCGTACGTGCGGGACCACGCCCATCAGACGCGCCGCCTGCCGGCGCCGCCTCACGGCGTCGTAGCCGAAGCCGGTTCCGAGCAGGGCCTGCCCGAGGTCGTCCGACCCCGCGAGCACGAGATCGCGCCCGTCCATCTGCGCGGGACCCCCGCGCACGGCGCTGAAGGTCTCGCCGCGCAGCGGGTCGTGCACAACGCCCATCAGGCCACCGTGCTCGTCGTGGCAGGCGATGCTGACCGCCCACTGCGGGTAGCCCCACAGGTAGTTGGTGGTTCCATCGAGCGGGTCCACCAGCCACCGGATGCCGGTGGTACCGGCCACGGCCTCGCCCGACTCCTCCGACAGGATTGCGTCATCGGGCCGCTCCTCGCGGATCATTCCGAGGATCGTCTCGTCTGCCTCATGGTCGGCGTCGCTCACCAGGTCGGTTGACGTGCTCTTGGCCACCACGCCCTCGGCGGGCCCCCCGAAGCGGGCCAGCAGCTGCGCCCCCGCGATGCGCGCCGCGCGCAGCGCCAGGTCGAGGGCGGCATCTCGGTCGTCAGCGGTCACGCGGGGCATCCTACGTGCCACGCCATGGCGCGCCGCGCTACCCTGCCGCCCGTGACCGAATCCGTGAACCTCATCTCCCCGCGCGGCTACTGCGCCGGCGTGGACCGCGCCATCGAAACCGTGGAGCACCTGCTGCGCGAGCGGGGCGCGCCCATATACGTGCGCGGCGAGATCGTGCACAACCAGTACGTGGTGAAGACCCTGGCCGACAAGGGCGCGGTGTTCGTGGAAACCCCTGAGGAGGCGCCAGAGGGCAGCGTGATCGTCCTGTCCGCGCACGGCAGCGCCCCCGACATCTACGAGCGTTGCGCCGCGCGGGACCTGGAGGTCATCGACGCCACGTGCCCTCTGGTCAGCAAGGTGCACGCCGAGGTGCGGCGCTATGCCGGCAAGGGGGCCACGGTGCTGCTCGTCGGCCATGCCGAGCACGATGAGGTCATCGGCACCCGCGGCGAGGCGCCCGACCGCGTGATCGTGGTGGAGGACGTCGCCCAGGCCGAGGCCGTGCAGGTGCCCGACCCCGACAACGTGGCGCTCACCACCCAGACCACGCTGTCGCTCGATGACACGGCCGAGATCATCGCCGTGCTGAAGCGCCGGTTCCCGGCGCTCCAGTCACCCGCCTCCAGCGACATCTGCTACGCGACGCAGAACCGCCAGGACGCGGTCAAGGCGACCGTGGAGGCCACCACCGCGGAGCTCGTGCTGGTGGTCGGATCGCAGAACTCGTCCAACTCCCAGCGCCTGGTGGAGGTCGCGCGGGCCGGTGGCGCGGAGAGCCATCTCATCGACGGCGTTGCCGATCTCGACCCCTCGTGGCTCGACCACCACCCCCGTGTTGCGCTCACCGCGGGCGCTTCCGCTCCCGAGGTGCTGGTGCGCGAGGTGCTGGATTACCTGGAAACGCGTGGATACTCCCGCAAGGGCAACGAGGTCCCAACGGACGAGGGCGTGGTGTTCGCGCTCCCGCCGCAAGTACGCTAGGTACATGCGCCATTCCCCATACATCGCCGCCCTCGCCCTGGGGGCCGGTGCATCGCTCGCGCTCGCCGGCACAACCGGCGGCACCTGCGCATCCGGATCCTGCGCCGTCACTCCCGAGGCCGCGGCCTGGGCACAGGTGGCCACCGGGGTGAAGGGCGACACGATCGCCTACCCGAGGTCCACGCGCGGCGCCGTGCTGCAGCGCATCCGCCTCAGCACCCAGCAGCCCGAGGACGGCGGCGACGCCACGGTGTGCGATGGCCGGCAGGAGGCCACTGCCCGCTACCGGTGGCGCGGGAAGTCGGTGACGTTCCGCAACGTCACCATCGCCGGGGAGGACTGCACCAGCGGCGATCCCCTGCGCTTCCGCTGCACCACCCGCACGATCAGCGGCCTCGGCCGCACGCGCGACTGCACCAGCGCCAACTGGCGCATCATCACGTGGGGCCGCTACGTGCCCCGCGTCGGCGGCCAGTACGAGCTCAGCGGCCCCCGGGCCTTCCCGCTCATCGCCGTCGCCCGCTCGGTCCGCTAGTCGCGCAGCAGCAGGGGGCCGTCCACCGCCAGGTCGGCCGGCACCCGTCCCTCCAGGTCATGCGCGTCCTGCGCGAAGCGCGGATCGATCTCGATCGCGTGGACGCTCGCGCCCGCGGCATCCCGGGGCACGGAGACGCCCGCGGCCTCCAGCCAGCGTGCCGCCCGGTCCACGAGCGCCGCACGGCACGTGGCCGGTGAGTCGGGGCCCTCGGCATTCTTCACCGGGGCGAACCGCTCGGCACGCGCGACCTCGAGGGTCGCGGTGCGGGAGGCAAGCGGCAGCGCATCGAACATGAAGGCCTCGAACTTCACCGCGTTCGGCGCATCCGGATGGGGGTCGTCCACCGTGGGCACGCGCTTGTCGGCGCGGTGGAACGGCAGGGGCGCCTCGCCCGTGGCCAGGCGCGTGGCGAACGCGCGGTCCAGGCAGTGCACGCCGGTGTTGCCGGCCCAGTACATCAGCCGGCCGAGATGGTCGCGCGCGGCCTCGAGATCTGCCGGAAGGTCGCTGTACTCCACGAGCCCCGCGCGCCCGTCCACGGTGGCCACGACGCCCATGCGCTCCTCCGGGGACTCCTTGGCCACCACCATCGTCGACATCTCCGCACGGGCCAGCAGATGCGCGCCGATCATCTCCGGGTCGGCGGGCCGCATCAGCGGGTTGTCCACCTGGAAGGTCATGAGCACGTCGATGCCGCGCTCCTCCAGGTCGCCCAGGATGGCGGCGTGCCCCATCGCGCGGAAGAGCCCCCCGTGGCCGTCCGGCGAGAGCGCCAGGCGATCCGGCGCCGCGCGCAGGATGTCCCCGCTTCCCGGATCCACGGCGGGCAGCATGCCCTGGACGAACGTGGTGACCGTGTCGGGTGGCAGTCCGAACATCAGGTGCTCGTCCAGGAACGCCCGGGTCCCGGCGTCGTTCACGTCGGACGTCATGAGGTACCACGGCAGGTCGCACCCGTAGCGGCGGCGGGTGGCGGCCACGCCCGCGGCGTGGACCGCGAACAGCGAGGCGTTGCTCACCGGGCCGATCGGGAACATGCCCTTCGGGTGGTCGAACCCGAGGCGGGTGCCCTGGCCGCCCGCCAGCATCACCACTGCGACGCGGCCCTCGCGAAGGGCCTGCTCGCCGGCCTCGACGGCCAGCCGGCGTCGGGCGTGCGCCGCATCGTCATCGGCCAGGCGGTCCACCTCGGCGGGGCCGAGGTCGGGCGCGTGGCCGTTGCCGGGGCTGCGCACCAGGTCCCCGACGAGCCGTCGCACAAGGGCCAGGTCGAGTGACGCCACCTGCAGCGACAGGGCGTCGCGGGCAGCCTGCGGAAGGGCGCGCATGGAGGCCGCCAGGCGCTCCTGCCCGGCGGCCTCCAGGTCGGCGATGACCTGCTCGCTCACGCCGGGGTGAGGCAGACCTTGATCACGCCCGCCTCGCGGGACTGCATCTTGCGGTAGCCATCCGGTGCGTCCTCCAGCGACAGCTCGGTGGTGAGCACCGGGGAGGGATCGAGGCGGCCGGCCTTCACGGCGTCGAGCAGTTCCGGGAAGTACGCCGGACCCGGGACCAGGCCGCCCGTCACCGTGATGTTGCGCAGGAACTGGTCGAACCAGTTGATCTCGGGCACGTTCTGCATGAAGTGGTCCATCCCGAGGCACGCGATCGCGCCCCCCGCGCGCACGGTGGCGTGTGCTGCCGCCATCGACGACTTGCCGCTGATGCTGTCCACCACCACGTGCGCACCCTCGCCACCGGTCATCTCCAGCACCTGCTCGCGGATCTCGTCGGTGTCACGCGAGGTCACCACGCCGGTGGCGCCCAGCTGCCGCGCCACGTCGAGGCGGTCCTCGTGGTGGCCCAGGCAGATCACGTGCGATGCGTCGAGGGCCTTGGCCCCGTGCACCGCGCACAGCCCCACCGCTCCGTCACCGATCACCACCACGTTGTAGCCGGGCTTCATTCCGGCCGACCGGAGCCCGTGCCAGCCGGTGGACATCACATCCACGAGCGGCAGCATGGTCTTCTGGCGGTCCATCCCCGCGAGCTCCTCGGGCATGGGAATGAGGGTCGTCGCGGCGAGCGGCACCCGCACGTACTCCGACTGCCCGCCCTGCACGAGTCCGTCGTGCTGCCAGGTGCGCGGCGCCCACCCGAACAGCGACCACGAGTTGCATGACGAGTGCAGGTGCTCATGGCACATCGGGCAGGTGCCGTCCAGCACGCTGCACGATGCCAGCACGCGGTCGCCGGGTCGCAGGTTGGTCACCTCGGCGCCGACCTCCTCGACGGTGCCGATGAACTCATGGCCGAGACGCGATCCCGGCTCGAACCCGAAGGCCGTGCCGGCATTCAGGATGTGCAGGTCGGACCCGCAGATCCCCGCCATCGTCACCTTCACGATGGCGTCGGTGGGCTTCTCGATGGTCGCGTCGGGCACGTCGTCCACCCGGACGTCCTGGTCGCCGTGGAATGTGAGGCCGCGCATGGGTGTTCTCCCCGGGTCGGGATGGGATCTGCGCCTAGTATCGCCCACGATGACGGAAACCACACGCGTGTGCTTCGTGTGCCTCGGCAACATCTGCCGCAGCCCCACCGCCGAGGCCATCATGGCCCACCGCCTCGGGTTCGAGGACCTGGGCGTGCATGTGGAGGTGGAGAGCGCCGGCACGGGTGACTGGCATGTGGGCCACCCACCGGATGAGCGCGCCCGCGACGAGGCCGCCCGCCGCGGGGTGCCCATGGCGGGAACGGCCCGCCAGTTCACCGCCGACGACTTCGGGCGGTTCGACCTGGTGCTGGCGATGGACACCGCGAACATGGAGGCACTACGGGCCATCGCCCCGAACCCTGCTGCCGCGGCCAAGGTGCACCTGCTCCGTGAGTTCGACCCGGCAGCCGACGGCGACCTGGACGTGCCCGATCCGTACTTCGGCGGAAGCCGGGGCTTCACGGACGTCTTCGACATGGTCGACCGCTCCATCACCGGCCTCATCGCGCACATCGGGAGCGCCCCCGCGGGGGAATGACCCCGCCCGACCCCCACGAGATCGCGCAGGTGGCGGGGTCATCGGTCATCACCACCCGTCCGGTGCCGGGCGGCGACGTCTGCCGGGCACTCCGCATCGACCTTCTCGACACCCGCTCGCTGTTCGTGAAGCACCGATCCGGCGCGCCCCCGGGGATGTTCCGCTCCGAGGCCGCAGGCCTCCGCTGGCTGGGATCGGCCGGGGTGCTGCGCATTCCGGATGTGGTGGCCGTGCACGACGACTGGCTCGCCCTCGAGTGGATCGACCGCGGGCCGGCCGACCCCGGAACCGACGAGGCGCTGGGTCACGGGCTCGCGCGGCTGCACCGCGCGGGTGCCCCGGGCTTCGGCGCCGATCACCCGGGGTTCATCGGGCCCCTTTCCGTCCCGAACGCGCCCCGCGATACCTGGCCGGAGTTCCTCGCCGAGTGCCGGCTGGTCCCCCTCGCGCACGCGGCGGCCCTGGATGCCCGCTCACGCCGGATGCTCGACCGCGTCCTCGCGCGGCTGCCCGACCTGGTGGGCCCCGTCGAACCACCCGCCCGACTGCACGGCGACCTGTGGGCGGGCAACCGCATGACCGATGCCGGCGGTGCCCCCGTGCTGGTGGACCCCGCGGCGGTGGGTGGCCACCGCGAGGTGGACCTCGCGATGATGCTTCTGTTCGGCGGCTTCCCGGAGCGCGTGTTCGCCGCATACCACGAGGAGTACCCGCTGCAGCCGGGATGGCGCGAACGCGTGGGCCTCAACCAGCTGATCCCCCTGCTCGTGCACGCGGCCCTGTTCGGGGGCGCATACCACGCGTCGGTGCGGCGGCTGCTGGACGACCTCGCCTGACGGGCTAGAGCAGGCCGCTCCGCTCCAGGGCGGTGGCCGGGTCCATCACGATCCCCACGAAGAACGGCCCGAACTCGCCGAAGCGCGCCGACACCTCGTCGAACCGCATCTCGTAGACGATCTCCTTGAGGGCGGCGAGGTCATCGCTGAACAACGTGACCCCCCACTCCCAGTCATCCAGCCCCGTGGAACCGGTGATGAGCTGGGTGACGCGCCCGGCGTACTTCCGGCCCAGGGTGCCGTGGCCCATCATCAGCGCCTTGCGGTCGTCGAACGACAGCGCGTACCAGTTGTCATCCCCCGCCCGCCTCTTGCTCATGGGGTAGAAGCACAACAGCCGTCGCACGGGAAGATCGGGGTGCACCCGCATCTCCCGGTAGTGCGCGATGCGCTCGCGCCACTCGGCCACCTTGGCCTCGAGGTCGTCCTCGCCGAGCGCGGTGAGGCGTGACCGCTCGTCATCCTCGGTGGCCCGGTACTCGCTCTCCTCGGTGATGGAGAGGTACGAGTACGCCACCTCCACCGGGCCGGCCGTCACGCCCTTCACCGCGATGTCCAGGTGATTCAGGTCCGGCGCCACCAGCATCACTCCGAGGTCGGCACGACCACCGAGCACCGAGAACGCGCGCACCTGATTGCGCGGATCGGCCTCGGTGAACGCGCGGAGGGCGGCCTGGATGCCCGCCCCCGATCCCTCATCGGGGCGGGCGCGCAGGATGAGATGGGCGACTCCCCATCCGCTGCTCGGGGTGATGGGCTCGCTCGCGGTGCTCACGGCGCGTCACCGTAGCGGAGCGCGGCCGGGTAGCGTGCGACCATGGGCGATCCGGACACCTTCGACCCGGGCGGGGCATTCCGCTCCGAGCTGCGGGACTCCCAGCTGCTCGACCCCATGCCCGGCCTGTCGGCACTGGCGGAATCACTCGGCGTGCCGGTGGAGCAGGTGGTGCATCACGCACTCGTGCGCTGGTCGGCGGCGGGGTCCGAGGCCCTGCTGGCGTCGCCACCCGGTCTGCTGGTGGCGCTGCGCGACGCCGCGGATGCGGGCGATGCCGCCCGCGTGCGGGGCATCGTTGACGCCCTGCTCGCGGGATGGGATGCCCCGGGGGGCGGGGGGCGCTAGCGCGTGATGCGGCGGATGGTCGACCCGGCGACCACGTACACGTTGCCGGCACGGTCCTCGCCGAACGACGTCACGCCCTTCACGGCGCCCAGGTCGCGCGTGATCTCCGTGGGCGCACCCGGCGCCGCGGCGTCGATGGTCCACGACCGGCCCGAGCACCAGTCGGCGTAGATGTAGCGGCCCGCGAGCGCCGGAACGGCGCGGCCGCGGTACACATAGCCCCCCGTGATCGAGCAGCCCTCGTCGTGCGTGTACTCGGCCACGGGAGCGGTCTCGCGCGCGGTGCGCGCGCCGCCCTCGAAGTCGGCCGTGCCCTCGCGGCGGTTCCATCCGAAGTCCAGCCCCGACTGCCCCGCGCGGGCCACGTCCACCTCCTCGCGCGCGTTCTGGCCCACGTCGCCGATCCACAGGTCCCCCGTGGATCGGTCGAACGACATGCGCCAGGGGTTGCGCAGCCCGAGAAGCCAGATCTCCGGCCGTGCCCCGGACTGACCGGCGAAGGGATTGCCGGCGGGGATCGCGTACCCGCGACCCCCGGAGCGCCGCGATGGATCGATGCGCAGGACCTTGCCGAGCAGGCTGCGGGTGCTCGCCGCGTATCCACGCGGATCACCTGCGCTGCCGCCATCGCCGAGGGCCACGTACAGCATGCGGTCCGGCCCGAACGCGAGGGCACCCCCGTTGTGATTCGCAAACGGCTGGCGCTGCGACAGCACGGTGCGCGCGGTGCGCGCGGACACCCGGCGCGCCCCGGGCCGTGCGCGGAACTCGACCACGCGCGTGGTGCCGGAGCGATCGGTGTAATTCACGTAGAAGCGCCCGGACCGCGCGAAGTCGGGCCGGAAGGCGATGCCCAACAGGCCCTGCTCGAGCCCCCCGGTGCCCACGCGCCCGCGGATGTCGAGCCAGGGCGCGCCCGGGCGCCCGCGCACGACAGGCCGCACCACCCCGCGTCGCTCCACCACCAGCAACCGCGACTCGCCGGGCGCCTGCACCATCCCGACCGGGGAGGCGAATCCGCGACCCACCGTGCGCTGGCCCAGCGCCGATGCCGTCGCCGTTGCCCCGAGCAGGCACGACGCGGCGATTGCGATGACGGCGGACGGTCTCACGCAACCACCGTATCGCGATGCAGGCCTGCCGCCGGTGATTCCGGGTGCTAGTTGACCTCGGCGGGCTCGATGACCGGCTGCACCACGCGGCTGACCGTCACCGGGAGCAGGCGGACGAACGCATTGAGTTCCGGGACCGACGCGCCGCCCTTGATGCCCCCGACCAGTCGGAGGAGCACCGCGACCTCGCGTGGCCCCAGGTCGGGAATCACCGGTTCGAGCGCCTCGACGAGCTTGCCGCGCATGGCGGGATCGATCTCGGCGAGGGCGGATTCCAAATCGGGCGGGAGCGCGTCTGACATGCCGGGCATTCTAGCCCACCCGGGGCCTGTCACCGGGGGCCGGGTGCGCCCGCGACCCGTCGCCGATCAGCGCCGGATGATCACCGGGGTGCCGCTCCGCACGAGGCGGTTCAGGCGCCGGATGTCGGCATTGCGCATGCGGATGCAGCCATGGCTCACGCGCTGCCCGATCAGCTCTGGCTGGCTGGTGCCATGGATGGCCACGCGCCCGTTGCCGCCGGCGTACTCGTTCAGTGCTTCGGAGAAGCCCGTGATGGGCATCACGATGGGGCCGAGGAAGGCCTTCGGGTCGCCCGTGGGGATGACCTCGGCGATGGCGAAGCGCCCGGTGGGCGTGGGGTTCTCGGGCGTGCCCACGGCGACGGGGAAGGTCCGGATGCGCTTGCCGTTACGGAACAGCTTCAGCTTCCGGTCCGACAGGTCCACGTCGATCCGCAGGTTGATCGGCCGGAAGGCCATGTCGGAGGCGCGGATCCAGCCCGTACGGCCATTGGGACGCACCGGCAGGAGCACCTTCACCCAGCGCACCCCCGCGACCACCTTCACGCCGCGCACCTGCAGCCACACGGGCCCCGCCCCGAGCGGCGCGATGGGCTGGACGAGCCGGAGCGGCTTGCCGCCCGGCGTGGGGTACATCCGCGCCGTGGCCACCACCAAGAGGCGGCCGGCCCAGGACCGCCGCGGATTGGGCGCGGCGATCGGCGACGGCGGCGCAACGGGTGGCTGCTCGACGGCGGGCGGTGCGGGCGCCGGATCCACCGGGGCCGGGTCCTGCGCCACGGCCGGGGCGAACCCCGCTCCCAGGGCCGCAACGGCGGCGCTTGTCACGACAAGTCCACGCACTCCGGACACGCTAGCCGAGCCCTGCGCGCACCTCCCGCTGCCCGGTTCGGCCCCGCCATGCGATCATGCGGCCATGCATACCGCCGCCAGCGGCACCCTCCTCCCCGCCGCGACGGGCTTCTTCGCCTCCATCGGCGACTGGGCCGCGGAGTACGGCTACATCACGATCTTCCTCGTGGTGGCGGGCGACGGCATCATCCCGATCCTCCCGGGCGAGACGTCCATCATCGCGGGAGCGGTGTTCGCCGCCCAGGGCGACCTCATGCTGTGGGCGGTCATCGCCGTCGGGGCCGCCGGCGCGGTGGTGGGTGATTCCATCGCCTACTGGGTGGGGCGTGGCGGCGGCCCATGGATACGCCGCACGCTCACGCGCATCGCCGGGGAGCACCGCACCCGGGCGGCCGAGGGCATGGTGCGCCGACAGGGCCCCGCGCTGGTGTTCACCGGGCGGTTCCTGCCGGGCATCCGCATCGGCATCAACATCGCGTGCGGCGCGGGCCAGATGTCCTACCGGCGGTTCCTGCTGTTCGATTCCCTGGGAGCGGTGCTGTGGTCCACGCAGGCCGCGCTGATCGGCTACTTCGCCGGGCGGGCGTTCGCCGATCAGGTGTGGGTGGCGCTGGCGGTGGCGATCGGCGTCGGCATCGCCGTGGGATTCGTGGTGATCATCCGCGAGCGGCGCATGGTGGCGCGGCAGGCCGAGCTCGACGCGGAGGAGGCCCGTGCCGAGGCCATCGCGCAGGGTGAACCGCTCGCGCGCGCCGGGGGTACCCTCCCGGATGAGTCCGCGAGCAGGAAGGCCCGATGACCCGTCGCGCGCGCGCCGCGCTTGCCGTGATGACCACGGCCCTCGCCGTGCCGGTGGTGCCCGCCCTCGCCGACGGCGGGCGCACCGCGTGGCCGGGCAGCGCCCTGCTCGCGGGGCGCTGGAGCGGAACCGCGGCCAGCACGGCGGTGGCGGGCCTCACGTTCCCCGTGTCGGCCGAGGTGCGCGTGGCGGCCACGGGCCGGCCCACGGGAGCCGTGGTGCTCGGCGCACCCGTCAATTGCGCCGGCACATGGGTGCCCGTCTCGTCCCGCGGCCGGGTGACCACGTTCTCCGAACGCGTCCGCCCCACGGCGGACGGCGAGTGCATCGACGACGGAACGGTACGCCTGTCGCCCGCCAGCCGTGGCCGGCTGCGCTACGTGTGGACCAAGGGCGACGCGGGCAGCGTGGCCTACCTCTCGCCCACCGGCGTGTCCGGGGCGTGGACCGGCACGCTCCGGCAGGCGGGTGACCCCCCCGTGCCGGTGTCCCTGCGCATCATCGGCGTGCGCGCCGGCCAGATGGAGGGGCGCTCGCGCTACGGCGCGCCGCTCTCCTGCACCGGGCGCCTGGTCCCACGCGGCGCGGGCACGCAGTCCGCGGCCACGTTCACCGAGGTCATCACGCGGTCGGCGAGCAGCCGCTGCGTGGGGATCGGCACCATGCGCCTGCGGCTGCGGTCCGACGGACGGCTGGCCTACCGGTGGACCGGAGGGGGCGTGACCTCCACCGCACTGCTCACGAGGGCGCGATGACCACCGGCCGCCGGCTCGACATCGACGGGAGGTCCCTCGCGGCGCGCATGCCGGAGATCGCCGCGGCGGAGCAGGCCGTGATGGTGATCGGCCGACCGGTGTGCCCGGCCTGCCAGGTGACCGGCGCCGGGCTGGATGCCATCACGCAGGCGCGCCCCGACGTGGTGGTGGCCTTCGTGGAGATGTGGGGCCCCGAGGACTGGCGTGCGCGGCATGAGCCGGGGTGGCCCGACGGCGTGAGCGTGAGCCCGTCGGCGGTGCCCGCCGTGGCGCTGATGCGTCGGGGCGCGGTGGTGGCCACCCGATTCGGCGCCGTGCCCGCGCACGACCTGGACCACTGGATGTCCGAGCACTTCGGGCCCGCGGAGTCGCCGGTGCCGGAGGGCGTCACGGCGGCCGAGCAGGAGGTGCTCGACCGGACCGCGGCACGGCGCGCACAGCATTCCGCCGTGAAGGGGCGCTGAGCGCCCCGACCATATGGGTGCTCGGGGACCAACTGGATCCCTCGGGCCCGGCATTCCGGGGGCATCGCGCGGGCGGGGCGCGGGTGCTGATGGTGGAGAGCGACCACGCCCTCCGGCGCCTGCCGTTCAACCGCGAGCGCCGCGTGCTGGTGATCGGCGCGATGCGCCGGCTGGCCGACGACCTGCGGGCGGGCGGATGGGACGTGGACCTGCGGCGCGCGCCCACCCTCGCAGAGGGCGTGCACGCCCACGCACGCCAGTTCCGGCCCGACCGCGTGGTGGTGGCGCACCCCACATCGCGCAGCGGCCTGGCGCTGGTGCGGCGGCTGGACGACGACCTACCGGTACCGGTGGAGGTCCGCGACCCCGTGGGGTTCATCACGCGACCGGGGGAACTGGCCGAGATCCTCGGGCGACGCCAGCCGCGCATGGACACCTTCTACCGCGACATGCGGCGGCGTCTCGACCTGCTCATGGCACCCGATGGCGCGCCCGAGGGCGGAGCCTGGAGCATGGACAGCGAGAACCGGCAGCGGCCGCCGCGCACCCGCGACCTGGGCGTGCCCCCACCCTGGCTGCCCGGCCGGGATGACCCCCTGGACGCCGCCCTGCGGACCGAGTTCGCAGACCTCCCCGAGACCGGCGCGGGCGGCGAGCGCGTGATGGCCGCATCGCGCGCGGAAGCCGAGGCCGCGCTCGACCGCTTCATCGAGCACCGCCTGGCCACATTCGGGCCGTACCAGGACGCGATGATGGACGACGACTGGGCGATGTCACATGCGTTCCTCTCCGGGCCCCTCAACCTGGGGATCCTGTCGCCCGAGCGGGTGGCGCGCCGCGTGGCCGATGCCCTGGCCGACGGTGCACCACTGGCATCGGTGGAGGGATTCGTGCGCCAGGTGATCGGCTGGCGCGAGTACGTGTGGGGCTGGTACTGGATGCGCACGTGGCGGGGCGCGAACGGCCTGGGCGCGGACGGCCCCGTTCCCGCGGCGCTGCAGGGAGCCCCCACCCGCATGCGGTGCGTGGACGCCACGATCCAGGGAATCCACGCGCGGGGCTACTCGCACCACATCCAGCGGCTGATGGTGCTGGGTACGCTCATGCTGCTGCGCGGCACCCAGCCCTGGCGGGCACTGCAGTGGTTCCAGGCGTCCCATGTGGACGCATCGGCCTGGGTGATGGCACCGAACGTCATCGGCATGGCGCTGTACGCCGATGGGGGGCGCATGATGACCAAGCCGTACGCGGCCAGCGGTGCCTACATCCGGCGCATGAGCAATTACTGCGCGGCATGCCCATATGACCCCGGCACGGCGACCGGCCCCACCGCCTGCCCCTTCACCACCCTGTACTGGGACTTCCTGGACCGCCACCGCGGGGACCTCGGGCAGAATCCCCGCATGTCGCTCTCCATGCGCAACCTGGACCGTCGTGACGACCTGCCCGCCATCCGCGCGCAGGCCCGCGACTGCACGGACCTCCTGGACGGGGGAGGCGCCTGATGCCCCACCAGATCCGCCGACGCGGGCGCATCACCACGCGCGGCCCCGGAACCGAGCGGGTGCGCGATGCCGACCTGTCCCTGCTGGGCGGTCCGGAGCCCGACTTCGTTTCCACCGACCCGTGGCGGGCGCTCCGCATCCTCGGCGAGTTCGTCGAGGGATTCGACCTGCTGGCACGCGTGGGGCCCGCGGTATCGGTGTTCGGATCCGCCCGCACGGCACCCGACGACCCCGATTACGCGGCCGCCGTGGAGATCGGCCGACTGCTGGCCCGGGAGGGACGCGCGGTGATCACCGGTGGGGGCCCGGGCCTGATGGAGGCCGCTAACAAGGGGGCCGCCGACGCCGGAGGGCTCTCCGTGGGGCTGAACATCGAGCTTCCCCACGAACAGGGCCGGAACCCCTACGTGAACCTGGGCGTGGACTTCCGGTACTTCTTCGTACGCAAGACGATGTTCGTGAAGTACTCCGAGGCGTTCATCGTGATGCCGGGCGGGTTCGGAACGCTCGATGAATTGTTCGAGGCACTGGTGCTGATCCAGACCGGCAAGGTGCGCGACTTCCCCCTGGTGCTGTACCGCAGCGCGCACTGGCATGGGCTCCTCGACTGGCTGCGCACCACCACGCTGGGCGAGGGATGGGTGGACGCCGCCGACCTCGATCGCATCCGGATAGCGGACACGCCGGAGGAGGTCGTGCTCTACGCCTGCGGGGGTGACACCCCTCCCCACGGGTAGCCCGGTCCCATTCCGGTGGTGCGTTGCGGGCGCGCACTGCCGGGCAGAAAATCGCCCGAATGGCACATCCAGTCGCGCGAGACACCGATCTCATCCCCATATCCGCGGCGGCGCGCCTGCTTGGCGTGAGCGTGTCGTCGCTGCGCGCGTGGGCCGCCGCGGGGCGCGTGCCCCATGAGCGCACACCTGGCGGGCACCGACGCTTCGACCGCGCCGTCCTGCGCGAATGGATGGAGGCGCGCGGAGCACGCGTGCCCGAGCACGATCCGTCCCATCCCGTGCACCTGGTGCCGGGGCGGATCACCCCCCGGCCACGCGCCGCTGCCGCCATCGGCCAGGCCGCCCCACGGATTGCCGACGAGGCCACGGCACTCGTTGCCGACGGCCGTCCCCGCTCGCGACGCATGTCGACCGCGCTCCGCGCACGACTTCTGGAGCAGGCCGAAACGTTGGCCCGCGCACTGGCCACGGGTGATCTTGCCCCGTGCATCCGCGAGGCCGAGTGGCGGGCCTTCCGCGACGGCGCCGCGGACGTGCCCGCCACTCGGCCCATGGGCGAGGCCCGCGCACTGGCCCGGGCGGCGGAGCGCGCGGCCGCAGCCGCGGGGCTGGAGGGCGACGACCTGGCGACATGCTGCGAGGCCCTCGATCGGCTCACGGCGCATGCCGCAGCGGGACTGGCCGCAGGTCGGCGGTCGCGCCGCTCGATACGGAGCGGGCAGCGCCATGCCGCGTGAGGCGCCGGGCATGGCGGGCGCCGACTGGCTGCCCATCTCCGAGGCGGCCCGTGCGCTGGGCGTGAGCCCCAGCACCCTGCGCGGCTGGGCGGCGGAGGAACGGGTGCCCCACGTGCGCACCGCCGGCGGGCACCGGCGATTCCACCGCGCCGTGCTGGCCGAGTGGGTGGCCGGCCGGCCGCCGGCACCCCACTCCCGCGCCGAGCACAGCACGCATATCGCCGTGGCGCCACGCGCAGCCGACGCGCTGGCACGGGGCGCCGAGGACGTCGACGGGGGCGGCGCGGGCGATGCACCCCCGTGGGCGCACGAGGTGGCCCGGGCCCTCGCCAGCGGGCACCTGGGCGGTGCGCTGGAGCGGGCGGGGGCGCATGGGCGCGCGCACGGCGCGCGCGGGGCCTCCGCGATGCAGGCGGCGGCGGGCATGGTGATGATCGAGCGCCGCGTGGATGCCCTGCTGGCCCGCCCGGATCACGCGGTACCCCCCTCCGAGCGCGACCACGCGGTGGCGGTCATCCACCGGCTGGAGGCGCGGCTGCTGGACGGGTGGGCGTCCACCACGCCCGACGGCGCGCCCGGCGCCTAGCCCGGAACGGAGGCGCGCACCGGCACGCGGACGTCCTCCAGCGTGCTGCCGTTGCGCCGGACGGCGCGCACGCGCAGGGAGTCGCCAGTGGCATCCACCTCGAGGAAGTGGTGCTCGGCCCTGCACGTGCGAAGACCGGGGGCGCGCCTAACGCAGGGGTACAGGCCGGCGCCACCGCCACCGGTGACCACATACGTGATGCCCCCGGTCACCATGCGCTCGTAGGCATGGTTATGGCCGCTCAGCACCAGCGAGACACCGTGGCGGCGGAACAGCGGCACCATCAGGCGCTGCTGGGTGCGGCTGGGCGCATGCAGTCCGGCGGTATACGGCGGTTGGTGAATGGACACGATGCGCACCGGCTCCGTGGCACGACCGAGGGTGGTGCCGAGGAAGCGCAGTTGGGCGCGTGACGACGGGTTGTTGCCGTCCAGCACGATCACCCGCACCGGCCCGCGGGCGAAGGAGTACCACCGGCGCGGGCTCGCGAGCCGGGTGGCCGTGGAGCGCCCCCCCACGTCATGATTGCCCCACGTGGCACGCCAGGGAATGCCGGCGCGCAGCAGGCACGCCTCAGGACGGTCGAAGTTCGCGCGGGTGGCGCGTCCGTCGGGTGAGTAGAAATTGTCGCCGGTCGTGAGGATGAGGTCGGCGGGCCGCACCGCGTGGCTGCGGCACATGCGCCGGGTGATGGCGGCCTGCGCGGTTGTGCCTGCACCCCAGTCGCCCTTCACCAGCATGCGCACTGCATCGGGGGACTGCGCCGTGGCAGCCGCGGGCGCGACTGCTGCGGCGATGACCGCGACTCCGATGGCAGCAGGGCGCATCATCCGGCGGATGCTGGCATGGGTGGCCTCAGGCGGCGTGGCCCGGTGTTCCACCCGCCGACGCCCGTGCGCGCAGGCGCGCGCGGGCGTCGTCGATGGACCGCGCGACCTGGGCGGGGTCGGGTGCCTGCGGCGGACGCTCCCGGGACGACCGCCCCGGCCTGCGCGCCGCGATGGCGGCGGCACCCGCGGCGCCTGCGGACACGAGCGAGGCAATGCCGAGGAAGGTGCGCATGGGGGCGGATGGTAGGGCCGGCATCCGCTGTCACGGTGCGGCGCGCACGGCGCCACACCACGTGCCGAACCCATTCGCCACGCTGTTATAGTCTCCCGCCTGCCGCGGCCGGAAAGGGCCTGTCAATGGGTCCCTGCCCTGCTGCGCGCAACCCGATGCACACCTGAGACCGACACCGGAGGCCCGGCGATCACCGCGTACCAGATCATGATGATCCTCAGCACCGAGGCGGATGGCGAGAAGCACGCCGAGGCCATCTCGCGGGTGCGCTCCCTGGTCGAGGACGCCGGCGGCACGGTGGACGACGTCGCCGAGTGGGGCCGTCGGGCCATCGCCTACCCGGTGCAGAAGCAGTCCGATGGCGTGTACGTGATCATCACGTGCCAGACCACCCCCGAGGCCATCGACGAGATCGGCCGCGTCATGGCCATCAGCAAGGACGTGGTGCTGCGCGCCATGCCCTTCCGCCTCAGCGAGGCCGAGCTGGCCACCGTGCAGGCCAACGGCGTGCCCGAGCCCGTGGACGAGCGCCCCGAGCGCGAGGAGCGCCCCCGTGGCGGTCGTCGCGGCGGTGGCGGCGGCCGCAGGCGCGACCGCTAGCCACCCGACCGACGCCGAGGAGCCACCGTGCCCGCCGACCTGAATCGCGTGACCCTCATCGGTCGCCTCACCCGTGACCCCGAGCTGCGCCACACGCGCTCGGGCGACGCCATCGCATCCCTGCGCGTGGCGGTGAACGGCCGCGCGCGCGACGAGGGCGGCCAATGGGTGGACAAGCCGAACTTCTTCGACGTCAGCGTGTTCGGCCGCCAGGCGGAGACCGTGGCCAACTACATGGCGAAGGGCCGCCGCATCGGCATCGACGGACGCCTGCAGTGGCGCGAGTGGGAGGCCCAGGACGGCACCAAGCGCCAGAGCGTGGACGTGGTGGCCAACGATGTGTTCTTCCTCGATTCCCGTGGCGACGGCGACGGTGGAGGCGGCGGCTGGTCGTCGCAGGCCGCGCCCGCGAGCCCCGGTGGCGACCTGCCGGTCGACACCAGTGACCTCTCATCACCCGCCCCGGCGCCCGCCGGGGACGACGACATCCCGTTCTAGGAAGCAGCTGATGCAGGCAATCCTCCTCGAAGACATCAAGGGCCTCGGCGAGGCCGGTGCCGTGGTCAACGTGGCCCGCGGCTACATGCGCAACTACCTCGAGCCGCGTCAGCTCGCGGAGGTGGCCACCCCGGCACGCATCGCAGAGGTGCAGCGCACCCAGGAGCAGCGCGCGGCTGCCCGGGCCAAGAAGCTGGCCGAGGACCGCGAGCTGGTGGACCTGCTGGGCCGCACCATCCTCACGCTGAAGGCGAAGGCCGGGGGCGATGGTCGCCTGTTCGGCTCGATCACCTCCGCGGACGTCTCGGAGGCCATCCTCGAGGCCCGTGAGGTGCGGATCGACCGTCGTCACATCGCGGTGGACCCGCCGATCCGCTCGACGGGCACGTACGTGGTGCCCGTGGACCTGGGCGAAGCGGGCACTGCCGAGGTGAAGACGATCGTCTCCCCGCTGCTGGACGAGTGAGTTCCGACGCCGGAGCGGTCGTGCGCCGTAGCGCGGCGCCTGTCGCCCCGGCGCCCGGCGGGCACATCGCCCCGCCGCAGAACCAGGAGGCCGAGCACCTGCTGCTGGCCTCGCTGATCGACGGGCCACAGAACAACATCGCCGAGGCGATGGCCCTGGTGACCCTCGACGACTTCTACCGCGAGGGCAGCCGGCGGATCTTCAACGCCATCACCGAGCTGTTCGCGGTGGGCGAGCCCATCGAGCCCATCACGGTCATCGAGCAGCTCACGAAGACCGGTGACCTGGACATGGCCGGCGGGCGTGACGCCGTGCTGGACCTGATGACCACGCCGTACATCTCGGCGTCGTACCGGGCCTACGCCGAGATCGTGCGCGACACCGCCACCCAGCGGCGCCTGCTGCAGGTGGGGCAGGAGATCGAGACCCTCGTGGCCGAGCGCGAGGGCGAGACCACCGACATGGTGCAGCGGGCAGAGGACCTGATCTACGACCTCACCCAGAAGCGCACGCGCGGCGACTTCGTGGGCACCGATGCCCTGGTCATGAGCAGCATGGAGCGGCTGGTGGCGGCCAGCGAGCACGGGTCGGAGGTGACCGGCTTGCCCACGGGCTTCGAGGACCTGGACCGCCTGACCGGGGGCTTCCGTCCGTCGAACCTCGTGGTGGTGGCCGCCCGGCCGTCGATGGGCAAGACGGCGCTGGCCCTTTGCGTGGGCGAGCATGTGGCCCTGGCCGAGGGCAAGCCCGTGGCCATCTTCAGCCTGGAGATGAGCGGCGAGGAACTGACCCAGCGCATGCTGTGCTCGGTGGCGATGGTGGATGCCTCGCGCATGCGCAGCGGTCGGCTGTCGGCCGACGACTGGCCCCGCGTGAGCCAGGCGGCCGACCGGCTGTCAAAGGCGCCGATCTTCATCGACGATTCCGAGGGCATGACCGTAACGGAGATGCGCACGAAGGCGCGCCGTCTGAAGGCCCGCGCCGGGGACCTGGGCCTGATCATCGTCGACTACATCCAGTTGATGGAGGGCGCCCCCAACCTGAGGCGCCGCGACGAGAACCGCGTGCAGGAACTCTCGGCCATCTCGCGCGGGCTCAAGATGATGGCCCGCGACCTGGACGTGCCGATCATCGTTGTGTCGCAGCTGAACCGGTCACCCGATGCGCGAAACGACAAGCGGCCGATGCTCTCGGACCTGCGCGAGTCCGGTGCCATCGAGCAGGACGCCGACATGGTGCTGCTGATCTACCGCGACGACTACTACGAGCCCGACAGCGAGAGCAAGGGCATCGCCGAGGTCAATGTGGCCAAGCACCGCAACGGGCCGACCGACCGTGTGAAGTTGGCGTTCATGGGGACCTACGCCAAGTTCGCAAGCCTGGCCTCCGACCACGACGGCCGGTAGTACCCCCCTCCGCGCGCGTCGGGCGCAGCGCCCGAGGGTGCCTGTCCGAAGAGACAGGTAACCCCGCCCCAGCGGTCGTTTTGCCCGGGCCCGCACCTCGCTTCACTGCGACGTGCATGCCTTTTCGTCCAGCCCGGAGGATCCCCGATGACCAGCATCATGCCCCGCACGCAGACACCGACCGACCTTCGGATCGAACAGCCCATCCGCGTGGCGATCGTCGATGAGTTCCCCGCGCACGTGATGGGCCTCGCCCAGACCATCGACCGCTCACCATCACTGGAGGTGGTCGCGACCGCATCGAGCGGCGCGGCGCTGCTTCAGCGGATCACCGAGACGGCTCCCGACGTGGTGATCATCGAGCCATGGATGAGGTCGGGGGACGGCGTGTCGTGCATCACCCGGATCGCGCAGGAGCACCCGGAGATCGCGATCATCGCGCTGTCTCGCATGTGGGACGACGACCACTCGGCCGAGAGCCGCATTGCCGGCGCGGCCGCGCATCTGCCCAAGGACACGGACCTCGAGGACCTGCCGGCGCTGGTCCGCCAGGTCGTGGCCGGTGCCGAGGTGCGGCCTGCCGGGCAGGGAGCGACCTCGCGGTCGTCGCTGCTCACCGAGCGCGAGCGCGAGGTGCTGCGCCTGGCCGCCCGCGGACAATCCAACGCCGACATCGCGCATGCGCTGTTCGTGACAGAGCAGACCGTGAAGTTCCACCTCTCGAATGTCTACCGCAAGCTGGGCGTCCACAACCGGACGGAGGCCAGTCACCGGGCCGCCCAGGCGGGCATGCTCGGATAGGTAGGGCTTTCCCCGGCCATCGGCAGCCCGGCAGCGGGCGACCCGTCATGCTTACGGCATCCTTCGCTTTCACTCCCCGGAAGCAGAGGCATCCACGTGGCCGGAGTCGCACTGCTCGACGAATACCCGCTCTGGGTATCGGCCCTCGCGGACCTGATCGGCCGCGATCCGGCGCTGCGGGTGGACGTGACGGTCTCGCGCGGCGCCGAACTGGTCACCCGATGGCAGGCGACACCCTGTCCGGTCGTGATCGCCGAGCCGTGGCTGCGCAGCGACGACGTGCTCGATGCCATCGCCACAGTCGCGGCGCTCGACCCCGCCGTGACGGTCATCGCGTTCTCGCGCATCTGGGACAACGGGCACGTACAGCAGGCACTGGACCTCGGGGCCCGGGCCTATGTGCCCAAGTCCACGCCCATCGACCAGCTGCCCGGCATCATCACGACGGCACGCCAGGGCCTGATGACGGCACCGGTCCGCGCCGACGGCGGCGGTGCATCGGGACTCACCCCGCGCGAGATCGAGGTCCTCGCCCTCGTCGCGCGCGGCCAGGGCAACGATGCCATCGCGCGCGCGCTGCATATCTCCGGGCGAACCGTGAAGTTCCACCTGCAGAACGCCTAACGTAAATTGGGGGCGCGCAACCGCACCGAGGCGGCGGCACTGGCCCGCCGGGAGGGGGTGATCTGATGATGACCGGGGCGATCAGCATCGACTCCGCCACCGTCGCGGACGACGTCGTCGCCATCGAGCGGGGCCAACTGAGTTACCTCGCGAAGATCGACGGCCGGCTGACGAGGGCCTTCTATTCCCCCGAGGCGGCCTTCTGCTACCCGGGTGGCGAGGGCCCGTCCAGCCATGGCCTGCCGACGGCCCACGGGGACCGCGCCCGATGCGCGGCCACATGGGCCGTCACGGTTACCCCGTTCGCCTAGTATCCCGGCCGTTCCCGGCCCGCGGCAACGCGGGCCGTTCCATGCATGGATGCAAGCCAGCGAAAGACGGGAATGCCTGCGACGGTGGTGATCGGCGCCCAGTGGGGCGATGAGGGCAAGGGCAAGGTCGTGGACCTGCTGGCCGAGCGCAGCGACGTGGTCGCGCGCTACCAAGGCGGCAACAACGCCGGGCACACGATCGTGGCGGGCGACCAGACGTACGCGCTGCACCTCATCCCGAGCGGCATCCTCTACCCCGACACCACCTGCATCATCGGCAACGGCGTGGTGGTCGACCCGTTCGTGCTGGTGCGGGAGCTCGACCAGCTCGAGGAGCGCGGGGTGGACACCTCGAACCTGCGCATCTCGGGCAACGCGCACCTGATCATGCCCTACCACGTGCAGCTGGACACCCAGAGCGAGATCCGCCTGGGGAAGCTCTCGATCGGCACCACGCGTCGCGGTATCGGGCCCGCGTACATGGACAAGGCCGCGCGCATCGGCATCCGCGCGCAGGACCTGCTGGACGCGAGCATCCTGCGCCGCAAGGTGGCCATCGCCCTCGAGCAGAAGAACGAGGTGCTGACCAAGATCTACGGGGAACCGCCCCTCGATGCGGACGTGGTGGCAGGCGAGGTGCTGGCCCTGGCGTCGCGAATCGCCCCGTTCATCGCCGACACCTCGCTGCTACTGGACACCGCGATCCGCGACGAGCAGACGGTGCTGTTCGAGGGCGCGCAGGGAACGCTGCTCGACATCGACCACGGCACCTACCCCTTCGTGACCAGCAGCAACCCCACGGCGGGGGCGGCCTGCACCGGCACGGGCGTCGGCCCCACGCGCATCGACCACGTACTGGGAATCAGCAAGGCGTACACCACGCGCGTGGGCGAGGGCCCCTTCCCCACCGAGATCGATGATGCAGCGGCCCGGCACATGGCCGAGGTGGGGCACGAGGTGGGCACCACCACGGGGCGCGCGCGCCGGTGCGGGTGGCTCGACCTCGTCGCCCTCCGGTATGCCGTGCGGGTATCGGGCATGACCCAGCTGGGGCTCACGAAGCTCGACGTCCTGTCGGGCCTGCCCGAGGTGCGCCTGTGCACGGCGTACGTGAAGCCGGATGGCACCGAGACCACCGAGTTCCCCTGGCACCAGAGCGACTTCCACTCCTGCACGCCCGTGTACGAGACGCTCGAGGGCTGGGACGACGACATCGTGGGGGTCACAAGCCTCGACGACCTGCCCCCGCGGGCCCGCGCCTACGTGGAGCGCATCGCGCAGTTCACGGGCGTGCCGATCACCCTCATCGGGACCGGCCAGGGCCGGCATGAGGTGATCGACAACGTCGAGCTGTAGGGCGCGGTGGCCCTAGGGGCGCAGGCGGCGCCCCGTGCGGAACATGCGGACCGCCCACAGCGTGACCACCACGGCCACCAGCGCCGCCACGCCCACCGACAGCCACACCGCGCTCTCGTGCAGTCCCGTGATGCCCGCTCGCTCGGCATCCACCAGGTAGTAGATGGGGTTGAACATCGACAGCGTGCGCCACGGCTCGGCGAGTTCCTCCACGTTGTAGAAGACGCCACCCAGCAGTGACAGCGGGGTGATGATGAGGGCGGCCACGAACGCCTGCTGGTCGAACGAGTCGGCCCAGATGCCGGTGATCACCCCCAGTGCGCTGAAGATGATGCCGGTGAGCATCAGCACCAGCAGCGCGAGGGCCCAGTTGACGACGCCCTCGACGAAGGGCAGCGCGCATGCGCCCACGAGCGCCGCGGTGATCCACCCGCGGTACAGGCCGCCGACCATGTAGGCGAACACCACCTCGGCGGAGCGCAGCGGCGACGCCAGCACATCATCGATGTAGCCCTCGTTGCGCGCCTGGTACAGCGACGTGGATGCGTTGGCGAACGCCTGCCCGGTGACCGTGGTGATGAGCAGGCCGGGGAGGATGAACCACAGGTACTGGATGCCCGACACCTGGCGAAGCTCGCCGCCGAGCGCGCCGCCGAACACGGCCATGAACAGCACGGCCGTGACCACCGGGGGCAGGATCGTCTGGCTCCACAGGCGCGTGACGCGGCGCACCTCGCGTCCGGCGAGGGCAAGGGTTCCGCGGCGGGACGCCGTGCGCAGGGCGGCATCGCCCAGGCGCGGATCGGCCAGGGGCGAGGTGTTGTCCTCCGTGTTCACGCGGCGCCCCGCATCACCCGGAGGTACGCGTCCTCCAAGCGGGGTCCGCCGAAGCGGTCGATGATCTCGGGCACCGTGCCCTCGGCGACGATCCGCCCGCCGCGGATCATCGAGATCGTGTCGCAGAGCGCCTCGGCCTCCTCCAGGTAGTGCGTGGTGAGGAGGATGGAGGTGCGCTTCTCCTGGCGCAGGCGGGTCAGGTAGGTCCACAGATCGTGCCGCAACTCCAGGTCCACGCCGGCCGTGGGCTCATCCAGGATGGCCAGGCGCGGGTGGTGCACCAGGGTGCGGGCGATCAGCAACCGGCGGCGCATGCCGCCGGACAGCCGGTTGGGCCGCGTGGCGGCCTTGTCCTCCAGGTCGAACGCCGCGAGCAGTTCATCCGCACGGGCGTTGGCCTCGGAGGTGGGCATGCCGAAGTAGCGGCCATGGAACGAGAGCACCTGTCGCGCCGTCAGGAACCGGTCGAGGTGGACCTCCTGCGGGGCGAGGCCCATGAGCGTACGTGCGCGACGCGGGTCGGCCACGGCGTCGTGGCCGAACACCTGCACACGGCCCACGGGGCCGCGCACCAGCCCGGTGATGATGCCGATGAGCGTGCTCTTGCCGGAACCATTCGGGCCGAGGAGGCCGTGGAACCCGCCGTCCCGGACGGTGAGCGACAGGCCGTCGAGGGCCCGCGTCCCGTCGTCGTAGACCTTGTCGAGGCCGGTGATCTGGAGGGCATGCACGGCGGCGAACGCTACCCCCCACCACCCCGGTGCCAGGCACATAACCGGGTATCGCCCCGGCCCACGGGGGCATCGCCGGACGCGTCCCCGGTTATGTGCCTGGCACCGGGGTGGTGGGGTCAGGTGGGCGTGGGCGTGATTGGTAGGGTGACGCCGTGACGCGACGAGCTTTGGTGGTGGGCAGCGGCGGACGCGAGCACGCACTCGTGCGTGCCCTCGCCGGGACCGGATGGACGGTGTACGCGGCCCCCGGGAACCCCGGCATGACCGACGATGCCGAGGTGCACGACATCGCGATGTCCGATCACTCCGCGCTGGTCGCCCTGGCCACCGACGATGCCGTGGACCTCGTGGTCATCGGCCCCGAGGCACCACTGGTCGCGGGACTCGCCGATGACCTGCGCGCAGTAGGGACGGCGGTGCTGGGGCCATCGAAAGCCGCCGCGCAACTCGAGGGCAGCAAGGCCTTCGCGAAGGAGGTCATGCTGGCGGCCGGGGTCCCCACCGGCCGGTCGGAGACGGTGACGAGCGTCGCTGAGGGCATGCGCGCCGTGGCCGACTTCGGCCTGCCCGTGGCCATCAAGGCGGACGGCCTGGCAGCCGGCAAGGGCGTGGTCATCGCCCAATCCGACGGCGAGGCCCGTGCTGCCCTCGTGTCGATGATCGATGACGCCGCGTTCGGGGCGGCGGGCAGCACGGTGGTGGTGGAGGAGGGCCTGACGGGGCCGGAGGTATCGCTGCTGGCCATCAGCGATGGCACGGCCGTGGCGCGCTTCCCCGCCGCCCGTGACTACAAGCCCATCGGGGAGGGAAACACCGGGCCCAACACCGGTGGCATGGGATCGGTGTCACCTGTTCCCGACATCCCCGATCACCTGGCCGACCAGCTGGTGGACGAGGTGCACCGCCCGGTGATCGCCGAGATGGCCCGCCGCGGCATCCCCTTCAGCGGCGTGCTGTACGCGGGAATCATGATGACGCCCGGCGGGCCCAAGGTGCTCGAGTTCAACGTGCGCTTCGGTGATCCGGAGACGCAGGCGCTCCTGCCGCGGGTGGGCGGCGACCTTGGCGAGATCCTGCTGGCCGCCGCCACCGGAGGGCTGGCCGACGGGCCGGTGCCCGTGACGCCACAGGCATCGGTGGCCGTGGTGCTGGCCGCAGCGGGCTACCCGGGTGACCCGCGCAGGGGCGACGTGATCACCGGCATCGCCGCGGCGCAGGCGACGGGAGCCGAGGTGCTCCAGGCGGGCACGGCGCTGAACGCCGACGGGCAGTTGGTGACCAGCGGCGGCCGCGTGCTGGCCGTGCAGGCGCTGGGCGACACCGTCGAGGAGGCCCGCGAGGCCGCCTACGCCGCGGCGGACCTCATCCACTTCGATGGCGAGCAGATGCGGCGCGATATCGCCGCGGGGATGGACGCATGATCCCGAGGTACTCGCGGCCCGAGATGGCTGCCATCTGGACCGACGAGGCCAAGCTGCAGCGCTGGCTCGACGTGGAACTCGCGGTGTGCCGCGCGTGGGCGCGCCGGGGGGTCATCCCGCCCGAGGACCTCGCCGAGATCGAGGCCAAGGCCGCGTTCAGCGTGGAGCGCACGCTGGAGATCGAGAAGACCACCAACCACGACGTGGTGGCCTTCCTCACCAACGTGAACGAGAACATCGGCCCCGCCAGCCGGTGGATCCACTACGGCATGACCAGCAGCGATGTGCTCGACACGGGCCTCGCCCTGGCCATGGTGCACAGCGGGAAGATCATCGTGGAGGGCCAGAAGGCGCTCACGCAGGCGCTGAAGAAGCGTGCGCTCGAGCATCGCGACACCCTGTGCGTGGGGCGCACCCACGGCGTGCACGCGGAGCCCACCACGTTCGGGCTTCGCCTTGCCGGCTTCGCCATGGAGAGCAAGCGCAACGAGCGCCGCCTGGAGGAGGCCCACGCGCAGATCGCCTTCGGGAAGCTGAGCGGAGCGGTGGGCACATACGCCATGCTCGAGCCCGGGGTGGAGGCCGAGGTCATGGACGAGTTGGGGCTGCACGTGGAGCCCGTCGCCACGCAAGTGATCCCCCGCGATCGCCACGCCGAGGTGGTGACGGCACTGGCCATCGCGGCCAGTGGGCTGGAGCGCCTGGCCGTGGAGGTGCGCCACCTGCAGCGCACCGAGGTGCGCGAGGCCGAGGAGGCCTTCGGCAAGGGGCAGAAGGGTTCATCCGCCATGCCCCACAAGCGCAACCCCATCACCGCCGAGCGCATCACGGGCCTGGCGCGGGTGATCCGTGCCAACTCGCTGCCCGCCATGGAGGATGTGGCGCTGTGGCATGAGCGCGACATCTCGCACTCATCGGTGGAGCGCGTCATCCTCCCCGACTCCTACACCCTCATGGACTACCTGCTGGCCACCACGACGAGGCTGGTGGACGGACTGGTCATCCGGCCCGACCGCATGCAGCAGGTGCTCGACAGCTCGTACGGCCTGGTGTTCAGCCAGCGCGTGCTGCTGGGCCTGGTCGCCGAGGGCCTCACGCGCGAGCAGGCCTATGCGGCGGTGCAGCGCAACGCCATGACCGCCTGGGACACCGGCCGGCCACTGCGTGACCTGCTGGCCGAGGACGAGGACGTGGTCGGCACGATCGACCCCGCCCGCCTCGACGCCCTGTTCGATCCCTCCCACCACCTGCGGCATCTCGATGAGGTGTTCGAGCGGGTGGAGGCCCTGTGAGCCCGATCCTCCGGGGGAAGGTCCGGGAGGTGCACGACGTCGGCGATGGCCGGCTGGTGATGGTGACGAGCGACCGCATCTCGGCGTACGACGTCGTGATGCCCACGGAGATCCCCGGCAAGGGACAGGTGCTGACGGCCCTCAGCGTGCACTGGTTCGCGAGGATGGCGGACATCGTCCCCAATCACCTGCTGGGGTGGCGCCTGTCCGAGATGCCGGACGGCTTCCGGCGGAAGGAGCTCGCAGGGCGCGTGATGCTGGTCACCGCGCTGGACATGCTGCCGGTGGAATGCGTGGTGCGCGGGTACCTCATCGGAAGCGGCTGGCGCGACTATCAGCAGACGGGCGCGACGAGCGGCGTGACCCTGCCCCCGGGGCTGCGCCAGGCCGACCGGCTGCCCGCGCCCATCTTCACCCCGGCGTCGAAGGCGGACGTGGGCGACCACGACGAGAACATCACGATGGAGGACGTGGTGGGCACGGTGGGGCCGGACCTCGCGGCCGAGATGGAGCGGGTGTCGCTGGCGGTGTACGAGCGGGCGGCGGAGGACTGCATGCGGGCCGGGATCATCCTGGCCGACACCAAGTTCGAACTGGGGACGACCCCCTCGAAGGGGTCGGGCCCGGTGGGTGACGTCCGGACCACGCTCACCTTGGGGGATGAGGTGTGCACGCCCGACTCCTCGCGCTTCTGGCCCGCCGACACCTGGGCTCCGGGAACCAGCCCGCCCAGTTTCGACAAGCAGTACGTACGCGACTGGCTGGATGCGAGCGGATGGGACCACGCGCCGCCGGGGCCGGAACTGCCGCCCGAGGTCGTGGCCGGCACCCGGGAGCGGTACGTGGATGCATACGAGCGCATCACCGGTCGCTCGTTCGACCAATGGCTCAAGGAGGCCGCTGAATGACCCTGGTCGTCGTCACCGTCATGCCCAAGAAGGGCGTGCTCGATCCCCAGGGGCAGGCGGTGCAGGGCGC
>Ga0181594_10000042_pt1 | contig 85536 bp, 86 predicted proteins | sample 071ome_18_FD_145603 | JGI IMG/M metagenome (GOLD analysis project Ga0181594, IMG submission 145603) | Coastal salt marsh microbial communities from the Groves Creek Marsh, Skidaway Island, Georgia - 071413BT metaG (spades assembly) | ecosystem: Environmental > Aquatic > Marine > Intertidal zone...
TCGGCCTTCCTGCCGACCGAGCCGTGCTCGCCGTCTTTGGCGGATCGTTGGGCGCCCGTCGGATCAACTATGCGGTCGCCGATGCGGTCAGCCAGTGGAGTGGACGAGCCGATCTCGCTGTCCGGCACGTGACCGGCACTCGTGATCACGCCGAGATGCTCGAGCGCGTCACGCTTCCTGCCGATGCCCTCCTCACGCACCAACTCGTCGCGTACGAAGACGACATGCCGAGTGTGTACGCAGCCGCCGATCTCGTGCTGTGCCGAGCCGGCGCCTCGTCGGTCGCCGAGTTGGCCGTCGCCGGCGTACCTGCGGTTCTCGTGCCGCTCCCGGGTGCACCTGGAGACCATCAAACCGCGAACGCTGCTGCGCTGGTTGACGCTGGTGCAGCTGTGCTCGTACCAGACAGCGAGTTGGACGGTGACTGCGTGGTCGCCACCGTTGGCAGACTGCTTGATGAGCCAGGCCGACTCGCGGAGATGGCTCGTTCGGCTGCTCACGTCGCCCGCCCTGACGCAGCGGCGGCCGTGGTCGACCTCGTCGACCGACATGCCCGCTACCCCCGACCCGAGACGACCCCATGACCATCGATCTCTCCTCTCCCCGTTCCATCCATCTCGTCGGTGCCGGCGGTGCCGGCATGGGTGCAATCGCCAACGTCCTTCACCGCATGGGGCACACGGTCACCGGCTCAGACCTCAAGGATGGGCCGGTCGCTGAACGCCTCCGAGTCGACGGCATGGACATCCGGGTTGGACATGATGCGTCGCACGTGGGCGATGTCGATCTTGTCGCGATCAGCACGGCGATCCCCGAGCACAACGCCGAGGTGAAGGCAGCGCGCCAGCGAGACATCCCCGTCCTTCGCCGGAGCGACATCCTGCCGGCGATCTCGGCCGAGCGACGCACGATCGTGGTGGCAGGCACCCACGGCAAGACGACCACGAGTTCGATGCTCGCCATGGCGATGGTCGAAGCTGATCTCGACCCCTCGTTCATCATCGGTGGCGACGTGAACGAGATCGGTTCGGGTGCCGTGTGGTCTGACGGGGACTGGTTCGTGATCGAGGGCGACGAATCGGACCGCACGTTCCTGTCGCTCGGTGCCGAGATCGCAGTCATCACCAATGTCGAGCCGGACCATCTTGAGACCTACGACAACGACCCAGATCAGCTCATGGCCGCCTTCGAGGAGTTCGCGTCGGCGGCGACAACTCGGGTGTATTGCGCTGATGACCCCGGTGCCATGCAGGTGCACCGTGCCGTCCCTGGGATCACATACGGAACCGATGAGGCGGCTGCCTATCGCATGGTGGAGGTCGAGCGCAGCCGTGCGTCGGTGACCTTCACGCTTCGTCACGAAGAGGTCGACCTTGTCCGGGTCACGCTGCCCACCCCGGGCATGCACAATGCACGCAACGCCGCAGCTGCGCTTGTAGCCACTCTGGCTGCTGGCGGCGAGGTCGAGGCCGCAGCGCAGGCATTAGCCCGGTTCGGCGGTGTCGCTCGCCGCTTCGAGTTTCGGGGTGAGATCGACGGTGTCACCTTCGTCGACGACTACGCCCATCTCCCGACCGAGGTCGAAGCGGCGCTTGCTGCGGCCGGTGACGGCGGATGGGGGCGGGTTGTTTGTGTCTTTCAGCCCCATCGCTACAGCCGAACGGCAGCGCTGTGGCAGGACTTCGCCCAGTCGTTCGAGTCGGCTGACGTGGTCATCGTGACCGATATCTACAGCTCGGGAGAGACCCCCCGCCCTGGGATCACCGGCAAGTTGATCGTCGGGGCCATTCTCGATGCCAACCCGTGGGCGAGCGTCGCCTGGATGCCGAGGCTCGACGATGCTGCAGCCTGGCTCACGGCGAAGCTGCAGGAAGGCGACCTGTGCCTCACACTCGGTGCCGGTGATCTCACGGGTCTGCCGGACCAGGTGATCGCCCGACTCGAGCATCGGGGCGCAGCGTGAGCGAAACCCTGTTCGCCGTCATCGAGCGGTTGATGGATGAACTCGGCGACAAGATCGCTGTCGACGTGCCGATGGGATCGCTGACGACATACCGGGTTGGCGGTCGGGCTGCAGCGATGGTGGTCATCGACGACCACGACACGCTGAGTCGGGTTGCTGCGGCGGTTGCTGGCACGGGCATCCCGGTCCGAACCCTCGGCTTGGGTAGCAATATGTTGGTCGCCGACCGCGGGTTCCACGGTCTGGTCGTGCACATGGCTGGCGATTACGCCGCCATCAACGTCGTTGACGAGACCGTGGTGATTGCCGGTGCGGCGGCGAAGCTTCCCGTCGTTGCTCGCACGACGGTCGGCTACGGACTCACGGGTTTCGAGTGGGCGGTCGGTGTCCCGGGATCGATTGGTGGCGCAGTAAGGATGAACGCCGGCGGGCACGGGGCGGAGATGCGTGATGCGGTCATGGACGCAGACATCGTCGATTTCGCAGCCGGAGAACGACGCATCGTTCCTGCCGAACAACTCCAACTGTCGTACCGCTCCTCAGCGCTTCGGCCTGATGAGTTGGTGGTCGGATGTCGGCTCGCGCTGACGCCGGGCGATGAGCGCAAGGGCAAGGCGGAGATGGCCGAGATCGTGCAGTGGCGTCGCGACAACCAGCCGGGCGGTCAGAACGCCGGGTCGGTCTTCACGAATCCCGAGGGCGATAGCGCCGGCCGCTTGATTGACACGGCGGGTGGAAAGGGGCTTCGTATCGGCACGGCTGCCGTGTCGGAGAAACACGCCAACTTCATCCAGGCCGACGAGGGCGGCCGCGCGGCCGACGTGCTCCAAGTGATGATTGAGGTGCGGAACCTGGTGGAACACACCCATGGTGTGGAACTCCACCCAGAGACGCATCTCGTTGGCTTCGAGGAGCATGAGGTTCCCTGGCGACGATGACCGCCTCGATTGATCCCCGTTTGCGTCAGCGGCGTATCGCCGTTCGGCGAGCCGAGGGACGGCGACGACTTCGCGTTCTCCTCGCCGCGCTCGGTCTTGCCGGCCTGATCGCAGGTGGCTATGGCATCACCCGGTCGGCGCTGCTCGATCTCGACCGGGTCGAGGTGGCGGGGGCGTTCGGAAGTGAAGCCGACGAGGTCGTCGCGGCGACGGGTTTCGAACTCGGCACGCCCATGCTCGATGTCGATCTCGACGCGGCGGCAGACGCCGTTACGGCACTTCCGTGGGTCAAGAATGCAGAGGTCGCGCGCAAGTGGCCCGCAACGATCAGTGTCGACGTCACTCGGCGGCTCCCGATCGCGCTTCTGCCAACCGGAGATGGCGGGGGAGTCGTGATCGACGAAGAAGGGGTTGCCATCGCCCGCACCGTCACCGCTGCCACCGGCGACCTTCCGGTGATCACCGTCACCGCCCAGGGTTCACTTGGCGATATCCAGTCGTTTGCGGTCCCGGCGCTCCCGGTGATCGAGGCAGTTCCCGCTGATTTGGTTCCATGGATTGAGACGTATGGCATCGAGTACGACGGGGGCGAGGTTGCAGAGATCGTGTTGGAACTCATCGGCGGCGCACGCGCCGAACTCGGCATCCCGGCCGACGTGTCGGCCAAGCTCGACGCCGTGCGCACCACACTCGGGCGAGTCGATCTGAGCTGCATCGAGGTGATCGATGTCCGGATCGCCGAGCTTCCGCTGGTGTTCCGCTGCGGCGATGAACTCCCGACGTCGTGACGGCGACGGTGCGCTCACGAGCCAGGAGATGGAGCTCATGACCGTCGCTGGCGAAGAGCGTCCCCAGTATGCGCACCCATCGGGTGTACGGTCGCTCAATCCGGCACGTCGTTCGTGCGCGGGCGGTACCAATTTCCTCGCACGGAGGAGTCCATCGTGATGTCTGATCCACAAAACTATTTGGCTGTCATCAAGGTTGTCGGTGTGGGTGGTGGCGGGGTCAACGCCGTCAACCGCATGATCGATGCCGGGCTGAAAGGCGTCGAGTTCATCGCCGCCAACACCGACGCACAAGCGCTGCTCATGAGCGACGCTGATGAGAAGCTCGATATCGGGCGAGAACTCACCCGCGGCCTCGGCGCTGGCTCTGACCCCGAGGTGGGCCGCCAGGCAGCCGAGGAGCACGTCGACGAGATCCGGGAATCGCTCTCCGGTGCCGACATGGTGTTTATCACCGCAGGCAAGGGTGGTGGCACGGGCACCGGCGCGGCGCCCGTCATCGCCGAGGTTGCGAAGAGCCAAGGTGCACTGACGATCGGCGTCGTCACCCGCCCCTTCGCCTTTGAGGGTCGTCGGCGCTCGGTGCAGGCCGAACAGGGCATCCAGAAGCTGAAAGACAAGGTCGACACCCTCATCGTGATCCCGAACGACCGACTGCTGTCGGTTGCGTCGAACGACACGTCGATGCTCAACGCCTTCAAGATGGCCGACGAAATCCTGTTGCAGGGCGTGCAGGGCATCACTGATCTGATCACCACCCCGGGCCTGATCAACACCGACTTCGCCGATGTCCGCACCGTCATGGTCGACGCTGGCTCCGCACTGATGGGGATTGGCCATGGGAGTGGTGAGGGACGCGCCGTCGCTGCGGCCCGGGCGGCAATCTCGAGCCCACTGCTCGAGGCCTCGATCGAGAATGCCCGCGGCATCCTGCTCAACATCTCGGGCGGCCCGGACCTCGGTCTGCTCGAGGTCAACGAAGCTGCCGAGATCATTCATGGCGTCGCCCACCAAGACGCCAACATCATCTTCGGCGCTGTCATCGATGACGAAATGGGTGAGGACGTCCGGGTCACCGTGATCGCAGCCGGTTTTGATCGATGGGACGAGTCCTCATCGATCCGCACATCGGCGCCGGTGCGCGGATCTGCTCCGGACAGCAGTGATGAGAACGGCGACGTTCCGATCGCCGACGTGTTCGCAACCGATCACGAGGACGACCTCGATCTGGGCGACGACGACTTCGACGTCCCGTCGTTCCTGAAGTAGCCCCGTGCGGTACCGGCGGGTACCCGCCGGCTCGGCGGGTGCCGTCGAGATCTGTGTGACCGATCGTCACGACGGTGATTTTCGGGTGGACGGATCGGCGGAGAAGTTGGCTGAACGGCGAGCGCACGTCTTCGACGGTGAGTGGACGTGGCTCCGCCAGGTGCACGGCGCCCAAGTGATCGGGGTAGATCATGTCGGTCAGGGTGCCGGGGAGGAAGCAGACGGCGCCGTCACCGAGTTGCTGGGTGCGGTGCTCTGTGTCCAGACCGCCGATTGTGTTCCGGTCGTGCTGATCGGTGATGCCGTGCTCGGTGTCATCCATGCCGGCTGGCGCGGCGTCGTGGCCGGCGTGCTCGACACCGCCATTGAGGCAATGCGATCCCGCCAGCCCGGCCCGATTCACGCAGTGCTCGGGCCCTGTATCCGCCCCGCCGCCTACGCCTTCGGCGACGAGGAACTGGCGCAGGTCGAAGCAGCTGTTGGCGGCCCCGCCCGAGCCCAGACCTCCGACGGTGACCTTGCCTTGGATATGGCACTCGCAGTGACGCGCGCGCTTCAGCGAGCGGAGGTGGTGTCGATCGATGACCTTGGGTTCGACACTGCCGATGACCGGTGGTTCTCTCATCGGGTTCGCAGGGACACCGGCCGCCAGGTCACTGCAGCGCGACTGGTGGCGATATGACGCCGGTCGACGCCGCAACGGTGGCCGAGCGAGCGGCGGCGCTGCGCGCCCGACTCGACGCAGCCGGTGGCGATGTGGTGCGGGTCGTTGCGGTCACCAAGACCTTCGGCCCCGATGCGGTCGACGCTGCGGTGGCTGCCGGGCTCGTTGATGTGGGCGAGAACTATGCCCAGGAGGCAGTCGCCAAGCTGGCGGAGATCACGACTGACCCGACGGTGCACTTCATTGGTCGCCTCCAGCGAAACAAGGTCCGAAGCCTCGCCCCGGTGGTCGACGTCTGGCAGAGCGTCGACCGGCCCGAACTCGTTCGCGAGATTGCGAAACGGGCACCGGGTGCCTCGATCATGGTGCAGGTCGACATTTCCGGCGAAGACAGCAAGGGCGGTGTGGCGCCGGCGGAGACCGAATCGCTCGTCTCGACGGCGGTGGACGCTGGCCTCGACGTTGTCGGCTTGATGGGGGTGGCGTTGCTGGCCGAGCCTGAAGCGGCCCGACCTGGCTTCGCTCAGCTGCGGCGTCTCGTCGACCAGCTGGGCCTGCGCGAGTGTTCGATGGGAATGACCGCCGACCTTGAGATCGCCGTCGACGAAGGCACCACGATGGTGCGGGTTGGTCGCGACCTTTTCGGTGAGCGCCGATGATCACGGCTCAGGGCCGAGGATGCCACCGTCGCCCCTCACACTGGGACTAGCCTCTCACCAAGGAGGGCAGTTGTGTCCATGCTGAAGAAGACATTGATTTACTTGGGCCTCGGGCCCGACGAGGAATACGACGCGTTCGACGACTATGCGCCGAACCCCGAAGCTGCCGAGCCAGGCACCGGTGCCTCCCGTCCGGCAATGCGGGCGGTGGCAGAGCCGTCGCCCGCGCAAGCCGCTGCGCCCCGACCGTCGTCTACTGTCCGGCCGGTCGCGTCGTCTCGGCCCGAGCCCTCCGGTTCCGTCCGAGTCGTTCCCAGCGACAATCCCGCACCAGCAGCCGAACGTCCGGTTGCTCCCGAACCGGGGGCGCCATCCAACGAGGTCCAGCCGGCCGTGCGGATTGTCGACTCCCGGTCTGCCAGCCCTCACGCCATCAGCCCGACGACGTTCAATGACGCCCAAGCCATCGGCGACCGCTTCAAGGTCGGGCAGGCCGTCATCGTGAACCTGCAGGGCGCAGATCGTGACCTCCGTCGTCGGCTTGTCGATTTCGCCAGCGGCCTTTGCTACGCACTCGGCGGCAAAATGGATCGCGTTGCTGACCAGGTGTACCTCCTGACTCCTGCCGACGTTGAGATCTCCGAAGCTGAGACGCGTCGGGCTCTGTACTGATCAACGATGTTCATCATCTGCACACTGCTCCAGCTGTATCTCGTCGCGATCTTCGTCCGGATCGTGCTCAGTTGGTTTCCTCTCGACCCCGACGGGTTCATGGCCACGGTGGCGGGCTTCCTCTTCGTGCTGACCGATCCGGTTCTTGGCCCGCTGCGGCGAGCGTTGCCGGCGGTTCGCCTCGGGTCGGTCGCCCTCGATCTGTCGCCGATCGTCGTGATTATCGGGATCCAGATCCTCACCGGCATCCTCTGTTCGTGATCCCAAGGTGAGCGGGGTTGAGCCGACCCAAGCGATCCCTCACTGAGCAGAGTGCGGCATCTAGGGTTCGCTCTATGGACGAACTCTCACCCCTCTTCCACGACATCGAGTTCAACGAGCGCTTCCGCGGCTACGACGTCGACGAGGTCGACGCCTACGTCGACCGGGTGGCCAAGGCCGCAGCGATGGTGCAAGGCCGTATCGCGGAACTCCAGGAACGGGTCATCGCCGCAGAAGGCCAAGTTCGCAACGGGGCGGCCGGTTCCGACGATGGTCTCAGCGACCAGGACGATGCTCGGCTGAGCCGCGTCTTGGTGCTTGCGCAGCGAACCGCTGACGCCGCGATCGAGGAGGCCGAAGCCGAGGCCGAGGCCATGCGCAGTGACGCCACCGCCGACGCCGAGCGCACCCGGCGCGAGGCCGATGATCATGCCTCGCTCGTGCTGGCCGAGGCAGAGACGGATCGTCGCCGGATTATCGCCGAGGCGGAAGAGACGGCGGCGGGCGCGATCGCCGCCGAGCAGGCCCGCGTCGCCGGCGAGGTCGCCGAACTCGAGCGTCACCGAGCCTTGGTCAGCGAGGACATTGCGATCCTTGAGCAGCATCTGGCTGAGACCCGGTTGTCGCTCTCGGCGTCGATCGCAGCCCTCACCGAACTCGTCGAGGCTCCCGAAGCGTTCCGAGCACCAGAGGCCCCGGCGATCAGTGGGGCTGAGATGCCGGAACCAGTGACGGAGGCAGCGACTGAACCCGACTCCTCACTCGACGAGGCGGGACCAGATGTGGAAGAAGAGCCGACCCGGGCGATCGACGCAGTCGTGGTCGACGACAACTCCGCCGATCTCGAGGCAGACGCCGCCCGAGTCGACGAGGCGGACGAGACGTCTGCCGATCCGGTCTTGGATCTCGCTCCGGAGCAGTTGGAGCAACCCTCCGAGCCCAACGCAGAAGGCAGCATCGAAGAAGCGTTCGAGGCGCCGGTTCTGCTCGATGCAGAGGTCGCCCCGTTGCCGGGTGACGACGCGCCGGCGATCTCAATCGATGGCGACTCCGGCGATGACACGTTGGATTCAGGCGAACCAACCCTGGTCTTCGACGTGGACCTTCTCGATCCGGAAGGGATCGGTGAGCCCCCGATGGCGGATGTGGATGAGGCTGCCCCGGCTGCTGATGTCGCCGCAGCCGTCGCGCCACCCCGCTTGATGACCGCTGAGGACGTCGAGACCACCTCGGAGGACGGTTGGTTCGACGAGTTGCGGCAGCCATCGGCGGCCGAGCCCCGCACCGACGAGTTCCTCTTCACCCCGCAGGAGTCGTCCGACGGCGATCAGTTCATCGATCAGTTGCGTGACGCAGTTGCCACTGGCGGACCGGAAGAATTCGGTGAGGATGCGCTCGCTGCCTTCTTCGATGGCGGCGACGACACCAACGAGCGGGGCTGGTTTAGCCGGCGTCGCTGATGTCGCGGTGATGATCCGCGTCTTTCGCGGTCGAGGGGCCTACACTGCGCGCCTCACCCCCGGTCTGAGCGCCCGTGGGCGGGACCGAAGGGACGACTGCGATGGCGACAGCGAAGAAATCGGCGAAGAAGGCCACCAAGAAGGCTGCGGCGAAGAAGACGTCGGCGAAGAAGGCGTCCAAGAAGGCTGCGCCGTCCAAGAACGCTGTCGCGAAGAAGGCCACCAAGAAGACCACAGCCAAGAAGGCTGCGGCCAAGAAGACGTTGGCCAAGAAGGCTGCGCCGTCCAAGAAGGCCACGGCTAAGAAAGTCACGGCCAAGAAGGCTGCGCGGTCGAAGAAGGCTACGTCCAAGAAGACGACGCAGAAGCCGAACGTGAAGTCGCCGTTTGGGAAAAAGTTCATCGACCAAATGAAGGCCCGACTCATCGAGGAGCGGGCCAAATACCTGCATTCGGAGGAGACCTATCGGGCCGAAGCCGACGCTCTCATCGAGGGTCGCGAGCCCGGCGACGTTCAGTTCGACGAAGAATCGGGTGAAGGCGACACCCTCGCAGTCGAACGCGAGCGTGATATCGCCCTGTCGAACCAGGCTCGGGCAGCGGTGGAACAGATCGATGCCGCACTCGCACGCGTTGAGGCGGGCACGTACGGCGTTTGTGTCGTCTCTGGCAAGCCGATCCCGCAGGACCGCCTGAAGGCGATCCCCTGGGCTGCTGAGCGCGTCGAGTACAAGGTCGGCGGCCTCGGCCGACGCTGACCAGGCCCGCCTGGGGTCCGAGTCGAGACGTGAACGACACCGCCGGAGAGGTCATTGATGAGATCCTTCCGGAGGCATTCGACCAGGACCGGATCGATCGGGTGGTTTCCGCACTCACCGGTCGGAGTCGAAGTGCAGCCAAGGCGCTGATCGACGACGGGGCCGTGCGTCTCGACGGGGCAGTTGTGACCGCTGCGTCGCGCCGGGTCGAGGCTGGCATGACGGTCACCGTGGTACTGCCTCCGCTCGAGGATCCGACGCCACGCCCGGATCCCGGTGTGGCGTTCACCGTTGTCCACGAAGACGCCGAGGTCATCGTCGTCGATAAGCCCGCCGGGCTTGTCGTGCACCCTGGGGCTGGCCAGCCCGACGGAACGCTCGTGAATGGGCTTGTCGCTCGGTATCCCGAGTTGCTGGAGGTGGGGGAGCTCCACCGTCCCGGCATCGTGCACCGTCTTGATCGGGGAACATCGGGCCTGCTCGTCGTGGCACGGACCGAGGATGCCTACTTCGAGTTGGTTGAGCAGATGTCGGCCCACGAGCCGGAGCGGCTCTATCTCGCGTTGGCGTGGGGGCATCTCGACACGGATCAAGGCACGATCGATGCACCGATCGGACGGTCGACCCGTCATCCGACTCGTATGGCCGTGAGCGAGAGCGGGCGCCGGGCGGTCACCCACTACACGGTGAACTCCCGTTTCGATGAGCCGGTGACCGCAACGTTGATCCAGTGTCGTCTGGAGACCGGTCGCACCCATCAGATCCGGGTGCACCTTCGAGCGATCGGTCATCCGGTTGTCGGTGATCGTGACTATGACGGCGGACGACCTGGCCTTGATCCAGGCCGGCCCTTTCTTCACGCGGCCGAACTCCGGTTTACGCATCCGGGTACCGGTGAAGAGGTGGCGTTCGACGCCCCACTGCCGGAGGACCTGGCTGGGGTGCTGGCCGTCTGCCGCTGAGTGTCGCCCACCCATCGGTAGAGTCGGCTGATGGATCCGACCGCTCCAACCCTCCCTGCGTGGGCCGGCGGATGTGTCAGCAAGATCGTTCCCGCACTGCTCAACCCGAGCCCTGACGACACGCTGCTCCCTGCCGAGGTCGTCGATGCGACAACGGTTGTGCTGTTGGTGATCGATGGGCTGGGGTGGCATCAGTTGCAAGCGCATGCGCAGGTGGCGCCAACGCTTGCTGCGCTCGCTGGTGGACCGATCACCACGATCGCCCCGTCGACCACCAGCGCCGCCCTCACGTCGATCGTGACGGGAACGCATCCTGGTGACCACGGGGTTGTCGGGTACCGGATCGATGTCGACGGCGAGGTCCTGAATCTGTTGTCGTGGCGGACGCCTCGGGGCGACGCTCGCGAACAGATCGTTCCTGAAGTATTCCAGTCGGTTCCGGCGTTTCGGGGCGAGCGGCCTGTGGTTGTGCAGAACGCCCCGTTCCGCAAGACGGGGTTCACCCGAGCCCATCTCGCGGACACCCGCCAGCAGGGTTGGCGCACGCTGCCGACCCTGCCGGTCGAGGTCCGCCGGGCAGTCGCCGCGGGGGAGCCATTCGTCTACGCCTACTACGACGGGATCGACAAAATCACTCACGAATTTGCGTTCGGTGAGCACTATCGGGCCGAACTCGCGGCCGTTGACCGAATGGTGGGGGAGTTGATGATGGATCTGCCCCGCAACGCAGCGCTCGTCATCACCGCCGACCACGGTCAGGTCGACTGCACCGACGGTCGAACCGAGTTGGCGCCCGAGGTCCTCGCCCACGTTGATCGACAGAGCGGCGAGGGGCGCTTCCGTTGGCTGCACGCCGTGCCAGGGCACGCAGCTGACCTGCTTGCTGCGGCGGAACTCCATCATGGCGACCGTGCGTGGGTTCGCTCTGCGGCCCAGACCATCGACGAAGGGTGGTTTGGTCCGACCGTGTCCGACACCGCTCGGCGTCGGTTGGGTGATGTGGCGATCGTGGCTCGTGACCACTGGTGGTTCGTCGATCCGGTCGAAGGCTCGCAGTCGTGGTTGCGGGGTCGTCATGGTTCACTGACTCCTGACGAGATGCATGTCCCCCTTCTCTTCTTCACGACCTGAGAGCCCATGAGCGAGACCACACCCGAGTTCGAGGTCACCGAACCTCGCCCCACCAGCCCGCCCACCGAGGTTGCCCGGACCGAGGTAGAAGTCGTCGATCCGGTCGATGCCGACGAGGTCGATGAGACGGTCGATCACCCGGCCAAGGTCATGCGGATCGGGGCGATGATGAAGCAACTCCTCGAGGAGTTGCGCTCGATGGAACTCGACGAGCCGAGTCGCGACCGGCTTCGCGATATCTATGACACGTCCGTGTCCGAGCTCGGAGCTGCCCTTTCGCCGGACCTGCGCGACGAGCTCGGGCGGTTGGCGTTGCCATTTTCTGCTGACGAAACGCCGACGGCGGGCGAGTTGCAGATCGCCAAAGCCCAGCTGGTTGGCTGGCTCGAGGGGCTGGTTCAGGGGATGCAGGCGATGTTGTTCGCGCAGCAGATGGCAGCGCAGCAGCAGCTCCAGTCGATGCGCGGGGAACTCGGACCGTCGTCTGACGACCCGTCGTCTGAGCCGTCTGAGACCCGTCCAGGCACCTATCTCTGAGCTCGGCACCGACGAGTTGCACATGGCTCTTGTGGGGGCTCGTCGGGCCGGGTAGGTTCGAAATCACACCCGTGTGATTTGTCCACAGGGGGTCCACAAGCGCTTCCACAGGTGCGGCTGGGCCCCAGCCATGCTGAGGAGCTCGTCTATGGCGGATTCGTTCGCCCACCTTCACGTGCACACCGAGTATTCAATGCTCGACGGTGCGTCGAGACTTGACGAAGCGATCGCCGCGGCCGCGGCCGACGGGCAGCCGGCGATGGCAATCACCGATCACGGCAACATGTACGGCGTCCTCGACTTCTACCGGGGGTGCAAAGACCAGGGTGTTAATCCGATCATCGGCACCGAGATCTATCTCGCTCACGAGAGCCGAACCGAACGACCCAGCCGACGGGGCAAATCCGATGATTCCGGCGGCGATGTCGGCGGGGGCAAGAAGCTCTACTACCACGCCATCCTGATGGCGGAGAACAATGTCGGCTACCAGAACCTGATCCAGATCTCTTCGAAGGCCTATCTCGAGGGCTACCACTACAAGCCCCGAGCGGACTGGGAGCTGTTGGATCAGTACAGCGAGGGGGTCATCGCAACATCGGGTTGTCTCGGCGGCCACGTCCTCCAGTCGCTCATGCAAGGCCAGGAGCAGGCGGCGTTGCAGCACGCAGCTCGCTTTCAGGAAATCTTCGGCCGCGACAACTTCTTCATCGAGCTTCAAGACCAAGGCATTCCGGAGCAGCGAACCACCAACCCACAGTTACTGGAGATCGCAAAGAAGATCCAGGCGCCGATCCTGGCCACCAACGACTCTCACTACACCCACCAGCATGATGCCGAAGCCCACGACGCACTGCTGTGTGTGCAGACCGGCTCGCTGCTCAGCGACACCGACCGGTTCAAGTTCCACGGCGATGGGCACTACATCAAGACCGCAGGGGAAATGCGGCGGCTGTTCGCCGAGGTTCCCGAATCGTGCGACAACACCCTGTGGATCGCAGAGCGATGCGATGTCGAGATCGAGTTCGGTAAGCCCCAACTCCCGGAGTTCCCGCTTCCTGAGGGCTTCACGACCGACACCGAGTATCTCCGCCACCTCACGTACGAAGGCGCCTACAAGCGCTGGGGGCGAGATCTATCGAAGGAAATCGTTGACCGGCTCGACTATGAGTTGGGCGTCATCGACAACATGGGTTTCTCGGCCTACTTCCTCATCACCTGGGATCTGATCCGGTTCGCCCGCGACAACGACATCCGCGTCGGCCCCGGCCGCGGCTCCGCAGCTGGCTGTGCCGTGGCCTACACCCTTTGGATCACCGATCTTGACCCGATCAAGTACGACCTGCTGTTCGAGCGCTTTTTGAACCCGTCACGGGTGTCGATGCCCGATATCGACATGGATTTCGACACGCGCTACCGGGACAACATGATCCGTTATGCGGCCGATATGTACGGTCGTGACTGTGTCGCCCAGATCGTGACCTTCAGCCAGATCAAGGCCCGAGCTGCGGTGCGCGACGCCGCTCGTGTGCTGGGGTATCCGTACTCGGTCGGGGACAAGGTGGCGAAGGCCATGCCGCCGCTCATCATGGGTCGCGACACCCCGCTCAAGTACTGCTTCGAGGAACACCCGAAATACATCGACGGCTACAAGTCGGCCGGTGAACTGCGCGACATGGTCACGACTGATGCCGATGTGGCCCGGGTCGTGGAGGTCGCAAAGGGGCTAGAGGGGCTCCGTCGCCAGGACGGAATTCACGCAGCAGCGGTGGTGATCACGAACGAGCCGCTCACGGAGTACTTGCCGATCCAACGCAAGCCCGAGTCAGGCAAGCCGATCGAGGAAGCGCCGGTCGTCACCCAGTACGAGATGCACGGGGTCGAAGATCTCGGCCTTCTCAAGATGGATTTCCTGGGTCTGCGAAACCTCGACGTCATCTCCGACTGTCTTGCGTTGATCAAGCAGATCAAGGGCATCGATCTCGACATCGACGCCATCGAGCTCGATGATGAACCCACCTTCGAGCTGCTCAAGCGGGGCGACACCATCGGGGTGTTCCAGCTGGAGTCATCGCCGATGCGGGCGCTCATCCGGTCGCTTGCTCCGACCACCTTTGACGATGTTGCGGCCCTCGTTGCGCTGTATCGGCCCGGCCCGATGGCGGCCAACATGCACAACGACTACGCCGACCGAAAGAACGGTCGAAAACCAGTCGAGTACATCCATCCGGACGCAGAGGAGCTCCTCGGCGACACCTATGGCCTGATGATCTATCAGGAGAGCGTCATGCGAATGGCGCAGAAATTCGCGGGCTACTCGCTCGCCGAAGCGGACTCGCTCCGCAAGGCAATGGGCAAGAAGATTCGCGAGGCGATGGAGAAGGAGCGAGAGAAGTTCACGAGCGGTGTGGTTACGCAGGGGTACGACCATTCGCTCGCCGTCGAAATGTTCGACATCATCGCCCAGTTCGCCGATTACGCCTTCAACAAGTCTCACTCGTATGGCTACGGCTATGTGGCGTACCAGATCGCCTATCTGAAGGCGAACCACCCCGTCGAGTACCTGTCGGCCTTGCTCACGTCGGTCAAGACCAAGCTCGAGTCCGCCGCGGTGTATCTGAACGAATGCCGGCTGATGGGTATCACGGTCGAGGTGCCCGACATCAACCGGTCGGATTCCGATTTCACCCCTGTCCCCAACCCGGAGTGGGACGGTGGTCCCTATGCGCCCGGGAGTGCCCCGAAGGGCGGGCATCCGGGCAACATCGTCTTTGGGCTTTCGGCGATCCGCAATGTGGGCGAGGGCGTCGTCGAAAAGATCCTTGCCGCGCGTGAGGAAGGTGGCCCGTTCGAGTCGTTCGTCGACTTTGTCGAACGGGTCGAGATCGAAGCACTCAACAAGCGCACGATCGAATCGCTCATTAAGGGCGGCGCCTTTGATTGCTTGGGCCACCCCCGCAAGGGCCTGCTGCAGGTGTACGAGCAGATCATCGATCTGACGGTCCAGCGCCGGAAGGAGCACGACATGGGGGTCATGTCGCTCTTTGGGTCGCTCGACGACCAGGGCCCGACCTTCGATGAGCGGCCGTCGGTACCAGAGGTCGAGTTCGACAAGATGCCGCGCCTGGCGAACGAAAAAGAGATGCTCGGGCTCTACATCTCGGATCACCCACTGCTGGGGTTCGAGGCCCAGGTTCGCCGCAAGGCAGACACGGGTGTTGCGGGCCTTGCGGAACTCTCGGACGGCGCGATCGTGAAGGTTGGTGGGGTGATCACCAATCTGCAGCGCAAGTGGACGCGCAAGGGCGACCTCATGGCGGTGTTCGAGCTCGAGGATCTCGAAGGTTCGGTCGAGGTCATGGTGTTTCCCCGCACGATGCAGGAGCACGGCCCAAAGCTTCAGGACGATGCGATCGTCATGATCCGTGGCAGAACTGAGAACGGAGACGACTTGCCCAAGTTGTTCGCTCAGGACATCGAGATCGTCGAAGACCTCAGCGACAATGCCCCGGTGCGAGTCCGGTTGTCTCAGGAGAACCAGCGGCCCGAGCGTATCGATGAGTTGAAATCGATTCTGAGCGCTCATCCTGGTGATGCGCCGGTGGAGCTGCACTTGAGCGAACGACAGGTTCTTCGACTGCCGGACGATTTCGCGGTCGACAGCGCCAACGGTGTCGTTGCCGAGCTCCGGGTTGCCTTCGGGCCTGATGCGATTCTGGTCTGAGCGAACGTCGCGGTTGGGACCGTCGCCGGCCGACACCTCCGAGCATCAGGGGGTGCGGTGGTTCGCCCTTGCGTTCACCGCTCTCACGCTGCACACGATCTGGCTGGTGGTGCGCCTGCCGGCGGTCTACACGCATGAAGATCTCGAGATTCTTGGGCTCGCCGCACGCGATCTCGCCCACGGACGTCTCCATCAGATCGACTTTCCTGGTCAGTTTTACGGTTCGTCGCTCGAAGCGTTCCCCGCCGCGCCCTTGGTCGGTTTGGGGATGGCACCGCGTCTGGCGATTGTCGTGTCGCTGGCAGCGATGTTCGTTGTGCAGTGGGGTGCGTTGGGCTGGGCGGTTCTGCGTCGTGTCGGACCCTGGCATGGCGTCGCAGTGGTGCTGGTCCCGCTGATCGTGGCGACGAGGTACACCGCCTCGGCGCTCTTGTGGGCGACCGCGGCGCCCCGGTTCTTGGCCACGATCGCCGTCGCCGTCGCGTTCTCGGTCGGCGACCGGCGATGGCGGTGGGTGCTTGTCGTTGGGCTGTCGAGTGTTGCGCTGCTCTTCGACTACTCGACCGCGTTGATCGTTGGGCCGGTCCTCGTCTGGATGTTCGATCAAGACCGCGCCGAACTGCCCGTTCGTTGGATCGGTGCCTCGGTCGTGCCCGCTGGTATCCTTTTCGTGGGGAGGGCGGTCCATCACGCGGCGAATCCGGCCTACGACCTCCACCCTTCACCGAGTTCATCGTTCTCGGCGAACGTGATCCGGTGGCATGTCGAGCATCCGACCGCCGCGCTGCGAACCTATGGGCCTGAGCTCCTCGTCGACGACCGCGCTCAAGCCATCGGTGCTTTCCTCGTGGTGGCGGCGGCTGTGCTCGTGGGTGTTGTCCGTGCCGAGCGTGGGGGACGTGCCGCCGCTGCGGTCGTCATGGCCGGCCTCGTTGCCTTCTTTGCCTCCGAGGGATCGATTCGGGCCTGGACAGCGACCTCGGAGATTGTCTCCATCGGTCGAGGTCTGATGGGTCTGCCGGTTGCCGTCGTCGTGATCACGGCCGTCAGCCGCGTTGCCCGAGCCCGGATCAACACGCCGGCCGCAGCAATGGGTGTGGCCGTCATCGCCACCCTGAGCCTGGTCGTTCGGGTCGGATTCGACTCGGTGGGGGACTACGAGGCGGCCCTGGGTCAGGACCAAGCGCTCAGTGTCTGGCAGGTCGATGACCTCAACGTCGTGTGTAACGCTGCTGATCAGCAAGGGATCGTCGGGCCGTATCTCGCGTCGGCGTCGACGCTGGCGTACGGATGCTCCAGCATCCTCGATCACCCGGTGCTTTTCCCGGCCTACGAACGACGGACGTGGCTGTTGCGGGCCCACTGGGGGGACGCGCCTGCCTCGTGGCTTGTCATGACCCCACCTGGCGGTGAATGCGAACAGGTCCCGGCGCCGTGCCGCAAGGTTGGGGCCGGAGTGGCGCTCATCGAGGCGTCAGGCAGCGGTATCAGGTCGGCTGCTGTCGATGCGAACCTGCCGGTGCGGCCGCTGCCAGATGATTGGCCCTCGTAGCCGGGTTGCGAAATGCGCCAATTCCCTGAAAACTGGAGGGTCCGTAATCGGGGTGAGGAACTGGGGAAATCGAATGGCAATCGAGGTCGACACCAAGGACTGCACGGCGCTGAGTGATGCGGAGTTGGCCGAGATGGCCGATCTCTGCGCTGACTCGCCCAATGCCTTCGAAGTCGGCATGTTGTCCAAGCAAGCCGAGGCGTGGGTGCTGTGCACCGTCGCCAGCGAGGGCGGCAAGGTTCGTGGCTTTTCGTTCTGCACACTCGAGCGCATCGGCGGCACCCCGAGCATCCTGATCGGTGCTGGCCATGTCTGTCGCAACACCAAGCGCGACACCGTGCTTCGAGCCATCATGACCGACCAGTTGCGTCGGTCGGTGCTGGCGTTTCCGGACGAGGACGTCCTCGTTGGATCCCAGATGAACGACGCGGGTGCGGTCGAGGCCTACAAGAGCCTTTCTGACATCGTTCCTCGCCCGGAGCACAAAGCTTCTGGCGAAGAGCGGGCGTGGGGTCGTCGCCTCGCTAAGCGCTTCGGTATCGGCGCTTCCAAGTACGAAGACCGTGCCTTCACTGTTCGTGGTGATGGAAACCAGGCGGTGGTGCTTGACCATGCAAGCGCAAAGCCAGAGAAGGTTGATGCTGCGGTCGCGGCCCAGTTCGATGATCTCGACATTGCCAATGGCGACGCCCTGATCGTGTTCGGCTGGGCGATGGCCGAGGATCTCGAGAAGCTCCTCTGACCCCGGTCCCGGGGTCATGGAAATGAGTGAGTTCGGTCGCCTCGTCAGGGGGCGGCAAATGACGCGGGCGTACACCAGCGAGAGGGTCCCCGCTGAGTCGGTCGACCGCATTCTGGACTTGGCCCGCCGGGGGCCTTCCGCAGGAAAGACCGAATCGCTGCACTTCCTTGTGCTGGAGGGCGCCGACGTAACCAGGTACTGGGACACCACGCTCGCCCCCGAGAAACGCCCCACCTTTCCGTGGCCTCAGCTGCTCGATGCGCCGGTCCTCATCATTCCGTGGATCGAGCCCGGTGCCTATGTTCGTCGCTATGCCGAACCCGATAAGCAGTCGACGGGGTTGGGCGCGAACGAGGCCGCATGGCCGGTGCCGTACTGGTGGGTTGACGGTGGGGCCTCAGCGATGACGGTGCTGCTCGCCGTTGAGGACGAGGGACTCGGCGCGCTTCTCTTCGGGCTCTTCGAACACGAGGAAGCGGTGCGGGTCGAGTTCGGCGTGCCGCCCGGGTATCGGGCAATCGGTGCGATCGCGGTCGGTCATCCAGCACCGGACCGGCCTTCGATGTCGGCGGGCCGGCGGAGACCGGACTTCGGCGAGGTAGTCCATCGCGGTGGTTGGTGAACGGGCCAGGTTCGGGGAACGACCGTGTTCGGACTGTCGGCGATCGGAGTGGCATGAGTGAGCGTCGCTCGAGCGCTCATGAGGGTGCGGTTCGGAGTGCCTACCGGCAGCTCGTTGGGCCAGCCGATCCCGCCCGTCGGTGGTTGGAGGAGGGCGCCGTCGACGGGCGGTTCGCTTCGGGTCAGGTTCCTGCGGGCGCGGTTGTGCGGGGGAGTGGTGATTTGGTCGAGCTCCACGACATCATCGATGAACTCTTTGGGGTTGGCTGCTTCGAGCGCCCCCGGATCGACACGTGTGACGTGGTTCAGGGACGGCTGGTCATCAGCCGTCCTGCGGCAGTCATGCCGCTGATCGAAGCTCTGCGGCCCTGGCTCGAGGCGCGAGGGCCCGTGTTCTGGACGTGGAAGACCGCCCGTGAAGCGGTGGCGGCTCGATTGACGGATCTCGACGGTCTCACGGTGGAGGCCGGACGGTGAGCGAGACCGTCCCACCGCGGAGTCAGCGAGTTTGAGGGCGGTCTCAGACTTCGAAGACCGCGAAGCTTGCGGTTGCGCTCGCAATTAAGCGATCGTCATCGTCGCGAGTTTCGGCTCGAAGGTGCATGACTCGTCGTCCGGCGGTGATGATCTCGGCGGTAGCGGTCAGCGTGCCGGCGGCGATCGGACGGTGGTAGCGGGTTTGCATCTCGATCGTGGCGCAGCGACGACCGTCGACGATGGTGCTCATGACGGCGCCACCCATCGCCGTGTCCATCAACGTGAAGGGCACGGCTCCATGGACCGTGCCATTGGGGTTGAGGTGGATGTCGCTGAGTTCCAGAACGGCGACTGATGCGCCATCTCGGTTCTCGAGCGTGAACCCCAGCGCCGATTTGAGGCCGAAGTCGGGTGAGATCCAGTCGTTGCTCATGGTTGCAACCTAGGTGGTCGCGGGCCGACGGGCTCAACTGCCTGATCACACCTCTGGACTGGGCTGCGGAAGAGACGGGCAGGCGTCATGCAGCTGTGATCCGGTGTTCATCTGCAGTACTTCTGAAGCGGTGTAAGTTTGCATTAGCCGACAAATTTGAATGCACGTTGAGAAACCGCCTACGGTACGTGGCGGTAACCAGTCAGACAGTGTGTACCAGCTCTACGCGCTGCGGTCACATGGAGGTAGGGGTTATGCGAAGGAGCGGCATTCGGAGACTGGGCGGCAATGTCGTTCTGGTGGCGTCAATGGCACTTGCGTGCTGGGCGGTGACGCCGTCCCTGGCATCAGCAACCGGCGAAGGCTCGGCGTCGTGCACAGCACCAACGTTGAACCACTCGGTTGTGATCTTCGGGGATGGGGTTTCAAGCACGTTCGATTACATCTCGGCGAATCACACATTCGGGAATGACGGGCCGCAATACGAACGAGGAATCGCCCTTGACGGCAGCGCCTACTTCCCTGACTTCTCTACGTCGTTTACATCGACTGGGATCACGAACTACATCACTGGCAACTGGAGCGGTCAGCGCCCTACCGCCAATGGCGGCACTTGGGCGACAAGCGGTTTCCCGTACAGCCAGCAAGATTGGATCGACTACGCAAACGCGTTGGCGGACGCAGCCGAAGCGGACCCGGGGGCATACCCGGATGTCAACGTGTATCGACTGGATGGCGGCACTGCGACGATCACCAATGACGGCGGTGACTACCCGTCCACTGCCGACCAGAAACTGCATGTCGCTGTGGGTTCGGGAACCCTCTACACGACACAGGGTCAGAACGATAAGACTGACGGTGCGATCCTCGCTCCCGAGGCGACCGTCGACATCGACCGCAAGATTGATCACATCCACGGCTGGGTTGTCGCCGAGATGCTGTTTGAGTCGTACTGGTCAAACAACAACTTCAACAACACTGGCCTGCAGATCCACGGCCAGAACCCGGACGCCTTCGTCGACGCCTGCACAACCAGCACGACCACCACCACAGCCGCACCAACGACCACAACAACAACGTCTACGACAACAACAACGTCTACGACGACAACGTCTACGACGACAACGTCTACGACGACGACTGCTGCGCCGACCACCACGACGACGTCTACGACGACGACTGCTGCGCCGACCACGACGACGTCTACGACGACGACTGCTGCGCCGACCACCACGACGGTGGAGTTGCTCTCGCCTGAGGAGTGCGAAGGTGACGCCGACTGCGAGGATGCTGGCTGTGAGGACGGCAGCACCGAGGAAGGCTGCACCCCTGTGGTTCCGAGCTCGCCGCCGGCCACCCCTGAGTCAGAAATCCCGGCCTTCACTGGGTAACGACCCGAGGAAGGTTGATCCCACCCTCAGGCCATATTCACCAGATCGGCTCCGAGGGTCTTAGGAACGACGAACGTTCTCAAGCGCGGATCGGATTCGCTTGATGCTGACCGGGTGTGCGGTTCCAATCGGCTGAGCGAACAAGCTGATTCGAAGCTCTTGGAGGGCCCACGCCAGTTCCTCAAGGTCGGTAGTCGTGCCCCGCTCTTCCATCAGCGACGCGTGCTCGGCCTCGAGTTCGTGGACCGACCGCATGCGGTCCCGGTCCTTTGCGACCGTGTCGGCCAGGCGATCGAGGCGGAACATGGCAGCCTTCAGATACCGAGCGATGTCAGCCAACCGGTCGACACCAACGGCTCCAATGAACCCGTCGTACACCAACTGATGTCGTTGTGCTTCAAGGTCAGCGACGGCAGGCAGAAGCGCGTCGGCCTCGATCGAGTTGAGACGCTGAGCGAGATAAGCGGATGCGTCCAGGACCTCGGTGGCGGTCCAGGCGATCGTTCGGATCTGGGCCGGGAGTTCGTCACGCATCCGTGGGACCAGTGCTCCGAAGTCGGCTTCGTTCCAGACAGGTCCACCCGAATCGATGATGACCTGGTCGAGTGCCGCAGTGACACAATCCTCAAACCAGGCCTGCGGTCCGTCGTAGGGACTTCGGATAATGGCGAACTTCACATCGTCGGACAGCAGCGGCCGGAGCACCTTTCCGAGCGGTGGCCGGGCGATCGAGAGCAGGCGACGGGTGCCCAGCCACATCGCGTCGGCTTGTTCGTCGGCGGTGGCGAAGAGGCGAACACCGACGCTTTCGCCCTCATCGACGATCGCCGGGTAGCTGATGACCGTCTGGCCGAGTCCTTCGGCGGCGACGGTGCGCGGGAGTGTGCCAAACGTCCAACTCGTAGCCCCGGTCACCTCGAGCGCGTGACTGTTCTCGTTGAGCATGGCCCGGGCTTCGTCGAGGAAATGGCGTTTCAGCACCGCGAGGTCGTCGTCCTCGGCGAGTACCTCGCCCTGATCGGTGATGCGGAAATGGGGACGAAGATGGGTCGGCAGCGCCGCAACATCGAAGGCTCGGGCCGTCGTCTCGCTGCCCCGGGCGTTGACGGCCGCCGCAAGCTGGTCGAACAGTGGCGGACCGTCCGAGTCGAGTGACGGCAAGATCTCGGCTGCAGTCTCGGGGATTGGCACGAGCGGACGACGGGCAGCCTTGGGCAACGTGCGGAGGAGTTCGATGACGAGCTCTTGTCGAAGCGCAGGGATCAGCCAGGCGAAAGGTGCGGGGTCGACCCGAGACACGACCTCGAGCGGGATCTCGACCGTGATGCCGTCGTCGGGTGCAGCAGGATCAAATTGGTAGTCGATGCGGAATGTCCGGTCGCCCCAGGGCCACTCGTCAGGGCAGGCGGCGATGCCGTCGACGTCGAACCCGCGGAGCAGTTCGTCAGCGGTGAGGTCCAGAGCATCGGGATGTTCACCTCGATGGCCCTTCCACCACTTCTCGAAGTGCCGAACCGAGACGACGTGATCGGGGATACGGCGATCGAACACCTGCTCGAGGATGTAGTCGTCGATGGTGATGTCGCGACGCAGACGGTCGCCAAGGCCCTCGATCTCATCCAGCACGGCACGGTTGTGCGCAACGAACGCATGACGGGCGTCCCAGCGGTTCTCCACGAGCGCATGACGGATGAACAACGCTCGGGCGAGCGCCGGATCGATCCGTTGCAGGTTGACCTGGCGGTTGGGGAGAGCGGGGAGCCCATAGAGCGACGCCCGTTCATCACACATTGCGGCACCGCGCTCCTCGTTCCACCACGGGTCGGAGTGTTCCCAACGCAGAAGGTGAGAAGCGCTCCGCTCCAGCCATTGCGGGTTGATCGGAGCGACCATTCGCGCTCGGAGTTGGTTCGTCTCGACCAACTCGGCAGCCATGATCCACGTCGGCGTGCGCTTCTTGAGCGCAGAGCCACCGGCCACCACGAACCGGGCGTTGCGCGTGCCGCGGTACTGCTTCGCCTCGCTATCAAAGAAACCGACCTGCGCAAGGAGGCCGGCCAGCAGCGCCTGATGAATCGCGTCAGCCGATGCCGGCTGTTGGTTGAAACTCAGCCCGAGATCCTTTGCGATCTGACGCAGCTGGCGGTGCACGTCCTCCCATTCCCGGATGCGGAGGAAGTGGAGATACTCGTCGCGGCACATCCGGCGGAATCCGTTGCCGCTCCGCTCATTGCGTTCAGCCTTGATGTGCCCCCAGAGCTGGAGCCACGAGAGAAAGTCGGAATGTTCATCGGTGTAGCGAGCATGAAGCTGAGCGGCCCGCTCCGCGGCGGCGCCACTTCCGACACCTGTGGGGCGGATGCGGGGATCCTGGACCGACAGGCCAGCAACGATGATCGCTACCTCGGTGACGCAGCCGTGGTCTTGGGCTTCGAGCAGCATTCGGGCGAGTTTGGGATCGATCGGAATCGCCGCCAGCTCGGTACCGAGTTCGGTCAACCAGCGGTCAGTGCCCGCGTGGCGAGGATCGATCGCATCGAGTTCTTCCAGCAGGGTGACGCCGTCCCGGATCGCTCGTGCCTCGGGGGGATCGACGAACGGAAACGACGCTGCATCGCCGAGCCCGAGCGATGCCATCCGCAGTACTACCGAGGCCAGATTCGTGCGTTGCACCTCGGGCTCGGTGAACTCCGGCCGGTCAGCGAATCCTTCCTCGTCATAGAGCCGAATCGCGACGCCCGGCCCGAGGCGACCGCACCGCCCGGAACGCTGGTCGGCCGAGGCCTGCGAGATGGGCTCGATCGGAAGCCGTTGGACTTTGGTGCGACGGTTGAAACGGGAAATGCGGGCTGTCCCCGTGTCGATCACTGCGTGAATGCCGGGAACGGTGAGGGAGGTCTCAGCCACATTGGTGGACAGGATGATTCGCCGGCCACGGTGCGGCTGAAAGATCCGCTGCTGTTCGGCGGGGGAGAGGCGGGCGTACAGGGGCAGTACTTCGACCTCGCTCATCGTCTTGCTCAGGTGATCCTGGGCCTCGCGGATCTCGCGTTCGCCGGGCAGGAAGCAGAGGATGTCGCCTGGTGTGTCCCGCAGCAGGGTGCGAGCAGCCCGTTCGATGCCCTCGGGCACATCGAGAATCGGCCCGTCCACATCGTCGGGATCACCGAGCGGCTGGAAGCGGACCTCGACCGGGAAGCTGCGCCCCGATACCTCGATGATTGGTGCGGGTTCACCGGAAGGGCCGGCGAAATGGGCAGCGAACTTCTCCGTATCGATAGTGGCTGAGGTGATGATGACCTTCAGATCGTTGCGCCGTTCAACGAGACGGCGGAGATAGCCGAGCAGGAAGTCAATCGTGAGTGTCCGCTCGTGAGCCTCATCGATGATGATCGTGTCGTAGCGGCGAAGATCAGGGTCCCGCTGCAGTTCGGCGAGCAGGATCCCGTCGGTCATCGCCTTCACCAGCGTGCGGTCGCTCACCTCATCGGTAAACCGCACGGTGTAGCCAACGAGTTCGCCGACCGTCGTCCCGAGCTCGTCGGCGACCCGGGAGGCGATCGAACGGGCTGCGAGACGCCGGGGTTGGGTGTGGCCGATCATGGCCTCGACCCCGCGTCCGAGTTCAAGGCAGAGCTTCGGGATCTGGGTCGACTTGCCTGATCCGGTTTCGCCGGCGATCACGACCACCTGGTTGTCCCGAATCGTGTCGAGGATTTCCTGGCGGCGCTGGGTGATTGGGAGTTCGGTCGGGTACGCGATCTCAGGCACGCTGGCGCGGCGCTGCTCGACGAGACCGGGATGCATGGCGCTCAACGCTAGGCGGGAAACCGCATGGCTCGGTCCCACGGCCAGCCCGTGGGATCGAGGCTCTCGTCTGCAACAGGGGCGGCGTGGAACCAGCACGAGACCATCGGGCGTCTCGGCGGCGAGGAAAGCGCTGGAATGCCAACCGCGCGACAGACGGCCCGGTTAGGTTCCAAGCAATGACCGTGCGAATCGACGTCACCGCCCCGGACGACCCTCGAGGAGCGTCGGTGGTCGCCAACGCCCCGCTTGTCGGGGTGACCGGTCTCACGGCCTGTCGCGTCACTCGCGTCCACCATGTCGACGGTGCGTTGAACCCCGCACAGATCGAAGAACTGGCGACGTCGGTCTTGATTGACCCCGTGGTCGACGCGGCGGTGATCGACGGCGTGACCCCGGCTCAGGGGCGGGTGGTGGAGGTCGCGCTGATGCCGGGAGCGACCGATCCCGACGCTCGTGAACTTGAACAAGCGGCGGTCAACCTCGGCCTGCCCGAGATCCGAGTTGTGACCGCCCGCCGCTATGACCTCATCGGCGATCTCTCCGACCACGATGTCGCCACTCTGACCCGCCGCCTGTTGGCCAACGACACCATTGAGATCTCGACCGAGGGCGAACTTCCGGCCGAGTTCGCTGGTGCCGCAGAGGCCGATGTCCGTGTCGACACGGTGCCGCTGGCGGCGCTGGCCGACGAAGAACTCCTTCGCCTCTCGCAGGACCGAGTGCTCTCGCTCGATCTCACCGAGATGCAAACGATCCAGGCCCATTTCATCGCCGAAGGTCGGCCCCCGACCGACGCTGAGCTCGAAACTCTGGCCCAGACGTGGTCCGAGCACTGTGTCCACAAAACCTTCCGGGCCAAGATTGAGCTCACCCACACGGCGGCCGACGGCACCGTCACCACATCGCATCACGACGGGCTCCTGCCGGCGCTTCGCAAGGTGACCGAGGAACTCGATCCGCCGTGGCTGCGCTCGGCGTTTGTCGACGACGCAGGGATCGTGGCGTTCGACGACGAGTACGACGTTGCGTTCAAGGTCGAGACCCACAATCATCCCTCGGCGCTTGAGCCCTTCGGTGGCGCCAACACCGGGGTGGGAGGTGTTGTCCGAGACGTGATCGGTGTGTCCGCTCGCCCGATCGCCTGCACCGATGTGCTCTGCTTTGGGCCTGCTGATCTACCGGACGCCGAACTGCCGACTGGCGTCCTCCATCCCCGCCGCATCCGTGATGGTGTGGTCGCGGGGATCGGCGATTACGGCAACAAGCTCGGTCTGCCGACCGTGAACGGCTCCGTGCTCTACGACGCTGGGTATGTCGGCAACCCCTTGGTGTACTGCGGTGCGGTCGGCATTCTTCCGCACGGTTCGCACCCAACCGAGCCCCGAGTCGGCGACCGAATCATCAGCCTCGGCGGTCGAGTCGGGCGCGATGGCATCCATGGGGCCACCTTCTCGTCGGCGGGCATGGATGCGTCGACTGTGGACCATGTCGGGTCCGCAGTCCAGATCGGTGATCCGATCACGGAGAAGGGACTGATCGAAGTCATCGAGCGGGCGCGTGACGCGCAGCTCTACAACGCCATCACCGATTGTGGCGCCGGCGGCTTTTCTTCCTCGGTTGGCGAGATGGGCGAAGACCTCGGCGTGGATGTCGACCTCTCCGTCGTTCCGCTCAAATACCCGGGCTTGCAGCCCTGGGAGATCTGGATCAGCGAAGCCCAAGAGCGAATCGTCATCGCCGTCCCTCCCGCCAAACTTGAGGCGTTGCAGGCGCTCTGCGACGCCTGGGATGTTGAAGTCACCGACCTCGGCCATTTCACCGGCGACCAGCGGCTCGTGGTCCGATACGGCGAAACCGGCGTCGTTGACATGCCGATGGCGTTCCTGCATGACGGCATTCCGCGCCAGGAACTCATCGGTGCGTGGACCGACCCATCGCCCGCCGTAGTGCACGCACCAGACCCGCTTGCGTCTCACCTGCTGCGGCTGCTCGCTCACCCCAACGTGGCGTCCAAAGAAGACATCATCCGCCGCTACGACCACGAGGTTCGCGGCGGTACGGTCGTGCGTCCTTACGTTGGGCCCCAGGCGGATGGACCAGCCGACGCGGCTGTCCTGAAACCGCTCGGCACCTCCGGCACCACCGCTGTGGTGTTGAGCAATGGCATCTGCCCCAGCGTGGGGCGACACGATCCCTTCGCTATGGCGCTGCTGGCGATGGACGAAGCGGTCCGGAACCTGGTCGCGGTCGGCGGCAACCCAGACCAGGTCGCTGTGCTCGACAACTTCTGCTGGGGCGACCCGACCAAACCCGACCGGCTCGGTTCTCTCGTGCGAGCGGTGCAAGGCTGCACCGAAGGTGCTCGCCGCTACCGCATGCCGTTCATCTCCGGCAAGGACAGCCTGTTCAACGAATTCGATGGCGAGGCGATCCCGGGAACCTTGCTGATCTCGGCACTCGGCCTCGTCCCCGACCTCCACCGAGCGATCAACTCCGCGGGTATGCAACCAGGTGACGATCTGTGGCTTGTTGGGTCGCATCAAGGGGCACTCGGTGGCTCGCTTGCCTCTGAGGAGTTCTCGCTCGGCGCGACCGACGTACCCCGCCCGCTGGACGACCCCCTGCCTCGCTACCGGGCCGTGCACCACGCGATCACCTCAGGGCTGATCAACGCAGCGCACGACTGCTCTGACGGCGGGGTTGCCGTCACCCTCGCTGAGATGGCAATCGCAGCCCGTCAGGGTGTTTCCGCCGCTGTCCCTGCCGACGGCCTCGATTCGTTCACCGCACTGTTCAACGAGGCGCCCGGGCGACTCGTGCTGGCTGCTTCGCCAGCACAGCGTGAGGCTGTTGCTGCGGCGCTGGGCGACCACGGGCGGATGATCGGCGAGGTCACCGAAGATGAACGAGTCGCCCTCCACGTCCCCGCTGATGCTGCCGAAGCGCCCGAACGCGACATGATTACCCTTGCGTTGGGCGACGCAGTGAACGCCAACGTCCACGGAGTCGTCCAGTGAGTGCCCCCAAGATCCTCATTCCGCATGCTTCGGGTACGAACCGAGATCTGGAAGCGGCGCAAGCCGTCGAGCTCGCAGGGGGCAACCCGGTCATCGCGCATGTCAACGAACTTCGCAACGGTTCGGTGGCGTTTGCCGATCACGCAGCAATTCTGCTTCCCGGCGGGTTCAGCTATGGCGACGCGTTAGGTGCCGGAGGTCGGCTCGCGCTCGAACTTCGCACCTGGTTCGCTGACGAACTCGCCGCCGCTGCAGCGAAGGGAACGCCCATGCTTGGTATCTGCAACGGGTTCCAGGTCCTCGTGAAGGCTGGCCTCCTGCCCGGCCCGATCGACGCAGCCCGAGCCGTCACCCTCACCGAAAATGCGCAGGGTCGCTTCGAGTGTCGGTGGGTGACCCTGCAGGTGGAGTCCACGTGTCGCTCTGGCTGGCTCAGCGCCGTGGGCGGCACCACCATTCGCTGCCCGATCGCCCACGGTGAAGGGCGAGTAGCGGTGCGCGATGATGCCACGGCTGCCCGCCTCGAGGATGGTCTTGTCGCCTTCCGGTATTTGGCAGATGGCCCCGTTCCGACCTCCGATCATCCCGTCACCGCAGGCGGTGTGTATCCGGCAAATCCGAACGGGTCAGTCAACGACATCGCCGGGATCTGCGACGACGCCGGCAATGTCGTCGGCTTGATGCCTCACCCTGAGGATCATGTGCTCGGTTGGCAGCGGCCATCGGGCCCAGAAGGCGGCTCGGGCCTGCCCCTCTTCGAGGCCTTCGTCGCTGCAGCCCGATGAGCCTCGACCTCACCCCGGCACTGGAACATCCCTTCACGGGTCTTGACGCAGACGCGGTGGCTGAACTCGGCCCGTTGGTGACGGGCAAGGTGCGCGACATTGTTGATCTGGGCGACACGATCGCCCTGATCGCTACCGACCGCATCTCGGCTTTCGACCATGTGCTCGGCACCGTGCCCTACCGCGGCCAGGTACTCAATGAGCTCGCTGCCTGGTGGTTCGAACAGATCGCCGACCTGGTGCCCTCCCATGTCGTGTCAGTACCCGACCCCAATGTCACGATCGGGAAGAAATGCACGACCTTGCCAGTCGAGGTGGTCGTTCGTGGTCAGCTCTCAGGGTCGACCTCCACCGCCCTGTGGACCCAGTACGACGCCGGTGGTCGGACGATCTACGGACTCGACTTCCCGGACGGGATGCGCAAGAACGACCCCCTCCCCGAAGCGATCATCACCCCGACCACCAAGGCCGAGCAGGGCGGCCACGACGAGCCGATCACTGAGGCCGAGATCGTGGAGCGGGGCATCGTCGACGCTGACCTGTGGGAGCAGACCCGAACCGTTGCCCTTGAGGTCTTCGAGCGGGGCCGCCAGGTCGCCGCTGAGGCTGGCCTCGTACTCGTCGACACCAAGTACGAATTCGGTCTCGATGCCGATGGCGCGCTCACGATCATCGACGAGGTACACACGCCTGACTCCTCTCGCTACTGGCGGGCCTCGACCGTGGAGGAACGCCGGGCTGCAGGGGAGGAGCCCGAAAACCTCGACAAGGAGTACGTCCGCCTCGCGTATGTGCGCGACGGCTATGACCCCGCTGGGAGCAGCGGCGATGCTGCGTCGGACCCGTGGCCGCTCCCCACTGCGCTCGCGATTGAAGCTGCTGGGGTCTACCAAGAGACCTTTTCCGCCCTCACCGGTCGAGTCTTCGATCCCGGCCCCTACCCCGCCGCGGAGCGGGTGACGGAGGCACTTCGCCGGTTGGTTCAATAACAAGAATTTCATCCTGATTTGGTGTCCCACGCGAGCCGCGTCAGCCGCGCGAACATGCACACTGGAACTGAACTTCCGGGGGAGGTCGGGTTCGGTGGCAGGCCAAGCACGCGTCGGCGTGATCATGGGAAGCGACTCTGACTGGGAGACGATGCGTCGCGCCGCTGAGATCCTCGATCGGTTCGATATTCCGAACGAGGCGAAGGTTGTGTCCGCGCACCGCACCCCCGACTGGATGGTCGACTACGCCGAGACCGCCGAAGGGCGCGGACTCGAGGTGATCATCGCCGGCGCGGGCGGAGCAGCCCACCTGCCAGGCATGGTCGCCGGTCACACGATCGTCCCGGTCATCGGCGTCCCGATCAAGAGTCGGGCGCTCAACGGCATGGACTCGCTGCTGTCCATCGTCCAGATGCCCGGTGGGGTGCCGGTCGCCACCATGGCGATCGGCGAGGCCGGCGCCACCAACGCTGGCCTGTTCGCCGTTGCGATGCTCGCCCGTCACGACGCTGCACTCGCCGAGGCGCTGACGGCGTTCCGAGCGGAACGGGCGGCTCAGGTCCGATCGATCGAGCTCGAGCGCTGAGACCATGACCACGCTGGGCCCCGGAAGCACGATCGGCATCGTCGGAGGGGGGCAGCTTGGCCGCATGCTCGCTCAGAGTGCCCGCCAGCACGGCTACGGCGTGGCGGTGCTGACCGGAGGGGCAGAGAACACGCCAGCGGGTGTGCTGGCCGATCGGGAGTTCAGCGGCTCCTTCGACGACCCCGAAACTGTGAGTGCGTTCTTCGAGATGATCGACGCCATGACGTGGGAGTTCGAGAACGTCGACGTGGCGCTCGCCGATGCAGCTGAAGCTGCTGGACTTCCCGTGCGTCCGTCCGGCTCGATTATCGCCGCTGCGCAGGACCGCAAACTGGAGAAGGAGGCGCTGACCGCAGCCGGCGTGACCGTCGCCCCGTGGCAGGCAGCCGAGACCGAAGCAGAATTGGCGGCGGCCGTCGCTCAGCTGGGTACGCCTGTCATCGCCAAGACGGCACGTTTTGGCTACGACGGCAAAGGACAGGTGCGGATCACCGACCCCAGTGAGGTCGCAGCGGCGTGGACGACGCTCGGCGGCGCTCGCCTCGTCGTCGAGTCAGTCATCGACTTCGAACGCGAACTCAGCGTCGTTGTCGCTCGTGGAATCGACGGAACGATTGTCGATCACGGGGTGATGGAGAACACGCACGCCAATCACATTCTCGATACCACCATCGTCCCCGCCCGCATCCCCGACGCCACGGCAGAGGCGGCCCGCGCGACCGCTCACCGCGTGGCCGAGGGGCTCGGACTCGTCGGTGTGCTGTGTGTGGAACTCTTCGACACCGGGGAGTCGACCATCCTCGTCAACGAGATCGCTCCACGGCCCCACAACTCTGGTCATTGCACGATCGAAGCGGCGGCAGCGAGCCAGTTCGATCAGCAACTCCGTGCCGTCACCGGCCAACCGCTCGGTGACGGCTCGTGTCGGCCGGCGGCGATGGCCCAAGTCCTCGGCGATCTCTGGGGTGACAGCGAACCTGACTGGCCGGCTGCGCTGGGCCGGCCCGGTATCCATCTCCATCTGTACGGCAAGGGCGAGGCCCGAGTCGGACGCAAGATGGGCCATCTCACCTGTGTCGGCGACGATGCGGCTGATGCACTACAACGAGTACTCGACGCCCGAGCGGCACTCAACGAACGGTGATCCATGTTCCCTCACGGTGACGACCTCAACGGCGATGAACTCAAAGAGGAGTGTGGTGTCATCGGCATCCACGCTCCCGGTCAAGACGCCGCACGATTGGCGTTCTTCGCGCTCTACACGCTTCAGCACCGAGGGCAGGAAGCGGCGGGCATGGCCTCGGTCGATGACGGGGTCGCCCACGTTCACAAGGGGCAGGGGCTTGTTCCCGCCGTGTTCAACGAGGACAACCTGTCCACCCTGAAGGGCGAGTACGCGATCGGTCACACGCGGTACAGCACCACCGGAGGTACCGGGCTCCGCAACGCTCAGCCGCATGTCATCGAGACCATCGACGGTCCGCTCGGTCTCGCCCACAACGGCAACCTCGTGAACGCTCACGTGTTGCGACGCCAACTCCTCGAGCGCGGCGTCGGCCTCCAGACCTCGTCCGACACCGAAGTGATGATCCACCTCCTCACCGGCGGTTCGGGAGATTGGATGAACCGGATCAAGACGCTCATGGCGCAAGCCGAAGGCGCCTTCGCACTCACGATCATCACCCGTGATGCGGTGTATGGCGTTCGCGACCCATGGGGATTCCGGCCGCTCGTCCTCGGCGAATTCGAGGGTGGCTATCTGCTGGCGTCGGAGAGTTGTGCGTTCTCGGCCATCGGCGCCTCGCTCGTCCACGAACTCAAGCCCGGTGAGATTTGCCGGCTCGATTCCGACGGCTACCACGTCGAGCAGGGCGCGGTGCCGAAACAGCCCGCCTTCTGCACGTTCGAACAGATCTACTTCTCCCGCCCCGACTCGATCTATGAGGGCAAGCTCGTCCACAGCACCCGCCAAGAACTCGGTCGAGAACTGGCCCGAGAGGCCCCCGTCGAGGCCGATGTCGTGGTCGCGGTGCCCGACTCGGGAACGCCACATGCGGTCGGGTTCGCCCAGGAGGCCGGGATCCCTTACACGGAGGGGTTCACCAAGAATCGCTATGTCGGGCGCACGTTCATCGAGCCAACGCAGGAGCTTCGAGAGTCCAAAGTCCGGATGAAGTTCAACCCGCTCGGGGACAACCTGAACGGAAAGCGCGTCGTGATGGTTGACGATTCGATCGTGCGGGGCACGACGTCGGGGCCCCTCGTGCAGATGCTTCGCGATGCCGGGGCCACCGAGGTTCATGTCCGTGTCGCCTGCCCAGCGATCACCGACCCCTGCTACATGGGTGTTGACATGGCCGCTCGAGAAGACCTCGTTGCGGCCAACATGAACGTCGACGAGATAGCCGCTCACATCGGGGCCGATTCTCTTGCCTTTCTTTCGATCGATGCGCTCATGCGCGGCCTGAGCGCTGATGAGGGCTACTGCAACGCTTGCTTCACTGGCGTCTATCCCTTCGAGGAAGAACGCTTCGTGCAGTTGACGCTGAAGACGAAAGAGCAGTTCGCCTCGGTCTGGGGCGACTGATGGGCGACACCGTCTTGGTTGTCGGCGGTGGCGGCCGTGAACACGCACTCGCCTGGGCACTGGCCAAGTCACCGCAGGTCGACGAGGTCCTGGTTGCGCCGGGCAACGCCGGCACGGCGGTTGAGCCCGGTTGCCGCAACCTGAGCGTGAAGGCCTCCGATCGCGAAGGGCTTGTTGCTGCGGCGAAGGAGCACGCCGTCCGACTCGTTGTCGTCGGCCCCGAAGACCCGCTCGTCGACGGTTTGGTTGATGCATGCGAGGCCGCCGGTATCCCTGCCTTCGGTCCCTCAGCAGCAGCAGCCCAACTTGAGGGGTCGAAGGCGCACTGCAAGGCGTTCTTGCTCGAGCACGGCATTCCAACCGGTGCGGCGGCGACGTTCACCGATGCCGAGTCGGCCTTGGCCTACCTCGAGACCCTCGATGCCGTTCCGGTCGTCAAAGCCAGTGGGCTCGCCGCCGGGAAGGGCGTCATCGTGGCCGAGACGTTCGAGGAAGCGGCAGCCGCAATCCGCGAGATTCTGATCGATGGCCGCTTTGGTGATGCCGGTGCTGAGGTGCTGCTCGAAGAGCGACTCTTCGGCCCCGAGCTCAGCGTGTTGGCCTTCTGTGACGGCACCCACTTTTCGGTCATGCCCGCCGCTCAGGACCACAAGCGGCTCCTTGATGGCGATCTCGGCCCCAACACGGGAGGTATGGGCGCCTTTCATCCCTCACCGATTGCTGACGATGCGTTGCTCGAGCAGGTCGGCCGGGAGGTACTCGCTCCCACCCTGGCTGCGTTGGAGGCGCAGGGCCGGCCCTACAAGGGCGTGCTTTACGCCGGCATGATGTTGACCGTCGATGGCCCCAAGGTCATCGAGTACAACTGTCGCTTCGGCGACCCAGAGACGCAGGTCGTACTGCCGCTGCTTTCGTCGGACCTGCTCGATGTGTTCGAGGCGTGCGTGAGCGGGTCGCTGGCCGACAACCAGCCATCGTGGACCGATTCCTCGGCGGTGACGGTCGTCTTGGCGTCCGCCGGGTATCCGACCACGAGCGCAAGCCCACAGCCGATCAGCGGCCTTGATGACGCCGCTGCGTCAAACACGATTGTGTTCCACGCGGGAACGTCGGTCGGCGGGGGCAAGATACTCGCCACCGGGGGACGAGTGCTCGCCGTGACGGCGGTTCGGCCAGCCCTCGCCGAGGCGGCTGAGGCCGCCCACGCGGGCGTCGATGCCATCTCGTTCGACGGTGCCCAACGCCGCACTGACATTGCCCGCGCTACTGCGGAGGTTCGCCCATGACCAACTACGCCGACGCTGGCGTCGACATCGATGCGGGCAACCGGGCCGTGAAGCTGATGGGGGAGGCGGTCCGCTCGACCAACACCCCAGCGGTTCTTTCCGAACTCGGCGCCTTCGGAGGTCTGTTCTCTACCGACGGACTCGGCCAAGGTTCGGTTCTGGTTGCGTCGACGGACGGGGTCGGGACCAAGGTCGAACTCGCAGCCCGCTATGGCGGCTGGAACGGCGTCGGGCGCGACCTGGTGAACCACTGTGTCGACGACATCCTGGTGCAGGGGGCGCGCCCGCTGTTTTTCCTCGATTACATCGCCACCGCCAAACTCGTGCCGGAAACCGTGGCCGCCATCGTCACCGGTATGGCTGAAGCGTGTCGCGACGTCGGCTGTGCGTTGCTCGGTGGGGAGACGGCCGAAATGCCCGGGGTTTACACCGACGGAGCGGTCGACATTGCTGGCACCATCGTTGGTGCCGTGCATCGTGACTCGTTGTGGCCCCGCACGGAGGCAATCGTGCCGGGCGATGTTCTGATCGGGATGGCCAGCGAGAGTCCGCATACCAACGGGTATTCGCTGATTCGGCTGCTCCTCGACCAGCATGCCCCCGAACCGTCTGACGACCTGATCGAATGGCTCCTCACGCCACACAAGAGCTACCTCGGCCCGGTTGACGAACTGCGGGCGCTCGGGGTCGAACCCAAAGCGCTTGCGCACATCACCGGCGGCGGCTTCTTCGAGAACATTCCGCGAGTGCTGCCCAACGGGGTCAGTGCCGAGATCGAACTCGGAACATGGGACGTGCCGGCGGGCTTTCGGCAGTTGGTCGAGTGGGGCGACGTTCCCGACCAAGAATCGTTCCGGACCTGGAACATGGGAATCGGGCTGATCGTGGCGATCGATGCCGCCGACGCCGACGCTGCGAGCGCGGCCGGCCACCCGGTGATCGGTCGTCTCGTCGAGTCCGCGACTGGTGACGTGGAGCTGGTTGGGGACTGGCGGTGAGGTCGCGTCTCGTCGTGCTGGCGACGGGGTCGGGTTCAAATCTGCAGGCCATCCTCGACGCAAGCGAGGCGGGCACGCTCGAGGCTGAGGTCGTCCTCGTTGTCGTGAACCGCCGGAGCGCGTTCGCCGCTCAACGGGCCGAGGCCGCCGGCGTTCGATCCGTGCATCGGCCGATGGGTCCGTTCCGCAACGAGTTCCCCGACGACCCGCGACGAGCGCGAGAGGCGTACGACGCTGCGCTGGCTGCCGAGGTGGCTGATGCTCGCCCCGATCTCATCGTGCAAGCCGGTTGGATGCATCTGTTCACCTCGGCCTTTCTTGATCGCTTTCCCGACATGGTCGTGAACCTGCACCCGGCCCTTCCCGGAGCGTTTCCAGGTGCACACGCCATCGATGACGCCTGGACCGCTCATGAACGCTGCGGACTTGATCACACCGGTGTCATGGTGCACCTCGTGCCTGATGAGGGAGTTGACGACGGGCCGGTCCTTGCGTCGCAGCAGGTGCCGATTCTGTCGGGTGACACTCGAGCGACACTCGAGGAACGGATTCATGCCGTCGAGCACGAGTTGTTTGTTGCGACAATCGCCGACTATCTGAGAACCCGATGACCGACGCCCCACCCACCGGCCGAGCACTCTGGATTGCGGGTGCGCGCCCTCGCACCCTTCCTGCGGCGATTGTTCCCGTCGCGGTCGGTGCTGCCTGTGCAGTGGGGGAGGGCGTCGACGCCTGGTGGCGGGCCATCTTCGCGCTCGTCGTCGCCCTCGCCCTGCAGGTCGGGGTCAACTATGCGAACGACTACAGCGACGGCGTTCGCGGCACCGATGACGGGCGTCGGGTTGGACCGCTCCGACTCGTCGGTTCCGGGCTCGTCCCGGCCGCGTCAGTGAAACGGGCCGCCCAACTGGCCTTTGGTGTTGCCGGCGTCTTCGGTGCAGTCCTCGCCCTTGTGGCTGGGCCCGAGTTGTTTGCGGTGGGAGCTGTTTCGATCCTTGCGGGATGGGCCTACACCGGTGGCCCGAAGCCCTACGGCTACCTCGGGTTGGGGGAAGTCTTCGTCTTCATCTTCTTCGGGGTAGTGGCCACAGTAGGAACCACCTACGTGCTGCTTGGCGAGGTGCAGAGACTCTCGCTGGTTGCCTCGGTTTCGGTTGGTCTGTGGGCTACGGCGCTGCTGGTGATCAACAACCTTCGCGACATTCCCGGCGATACCGACGCCGGGAAGAACACGTTGGCGGTTCGGATCGGCGACCGGGCGACACGCATCGTCTTTGCGGTGATGCATGTCGCCGCTCTTGGCTTCGCTCTGTGGGCCAGCTTCGGGTTCTCGCGATGGGGCGGCTTGCTGGTCGTGCTCGGCGTTGGGCAGATGATCCAAGCCGTGGTCGATGTGCAGAAGGGTGCGACGGGGGCCGAGCTGATCAAGGTGCTTGGCCTCACCGCATCGGTCCAGCTGGTCTCCGGCCTCGGGCTTGCCATCGGTCTGGCCGTTACCGGCTGATCAAAGGGGCTGGTTCAGCTCGACCAGGTTGCCGGATGGATCGCTGAGAAAGGCCTGACGACAGATACCGTCGATTTCGCCCGTGCGCTGCGCAGTGATGCCCTCAGCTTCGAGCGTTGCAAGCGCATCGTCGAGGTCATCGACATGTACGGCGAAGTGCTGGCCGACGTCGGCAGGCGGCGGGAATCCGAGGAGATGGAGCTCACCGCTCTCACCGAGCCGCATCCAGGCCCCGTCGAACTCGAAGTTGGGTCGCTCAACCTGTCGAAAGCCGAGCGCGGTGTAGAAGGCGACCGCAGCGGGAACATTGTCGACATTGAGCGACACGTGGTGAAGGGCATTGGCGACCATTAGTGACCTCGGGTCGCGGTGAAGAGGTGGGCGCCGGTGAAGACGGTGCGCTCCACATCTACGAACCCGGCTGCGCTCATCTGCGCTCGTAGTTCGGGCCACGGTGGCAGGTAGGCGACCGACTTGGGGAGGTACTTGTACGCCCGCCCCTCGCTGAGAAGGCCGCCGATCACCGGAACGACCTTGTTGAAGTAAAGGCCGTGGCCGAGGCGAAGAACCGGGTTCTCCGGGGGCGATGCATCGACAAAAGCGATTCTCCCGCCGGGCCGCACCACGCGAGCCACCTCTTCGAAGAAGCCCTCAAGTTCGATCAGGTTTCGGAGGGCGAATCCGCAGGTTGCACCGTCGACGGATCCGTCGGCAAGGGGCATGGCCAGGATGTCAGCGTGCGTGAGGGGAGCGTCGGTGCGGGCTGCGGCCAACATGCCCATCGACAGGTCAAGACCGACCGCCACCATGCCCTGCTTCTCGATCTCTCGGCAGAAGTCACCGGTACCGCACGCAAGATCGAGAATGACCGAGCCTGGTTTGGCTCCGAGTTTCTTCATCGAGGCCTTCCGCCAGCGGACGTCAAGCCCGAACGACATGATTCGGTTCACCAAGTCATACCGGGGGGCGATGGTGTCGAAGAGCGAACGGACCTGGCGTCGTTTTTCTTGCCCGGTCGGGAGATTGTCGGGGTCGACCGTGACGCCCTCGGCGAGGATTGGTGAGCGCGGAGCACTCATCGGAACCACACCTTCTGATAGTCGGAGCTCATCGGGTGAAGGAGCAAGGCAACCAGAGCGACATCGAACACGAGCCCGATCGAATCGACGGTGAGCGCATCGAGTAGGCCATCGCTCACCAAGAGCTGCAGCCGGATGAGGAATGGGGCACAGGCCGAGGCGACGCCGAGCTGGTAGCCCCACTTCTTTCCATTGGCGATGCCGTACGCACCGGCAACCAAGCCGATCGTGAGCAACAGCAGATACAGGGTGCCGATCACGGTGGAGCCAAACAAGGACACGCGACCAATGCCGATCAGGCCCCCGAACAAAATGGCCATGCCGCCGCGGAAGTACATGAGCACTTGGGCGATGTACAGCGTTTGGGGTTGGCGGTTGTTGATCCAGACCTGATCGGACATGCCACCAGTATGGAAGGTCGTGGCGCCCTAACGGCAGACGGGCGACTCAGCGTCGACGAGGTGGGTCGACGACCTGCCGACTGGCCCGGAGTTGGCCGCATGCCGCATCGATGTCGGTGCCGCGAGTCTGTCGCACCGTGGCGTTCGCGCCCCGTTCCTCCAGCGCATCGCGGAACGCATGGACCCGGTCGAGTGGAGTACCCCGCGTCAGATATCCGGGGGTGGGGTTGAGCGGAATCAGGTTGATGTGGGCCCGCAGCGAGCGGGCGTAGTCGGCAAGCTCTTCGACGTCGGATGGTCGGTCGTTCACCCCGTCAATCAGCGCCCACTCGAACGACAGGCGCCGGTTCTTCGCGTCGAGATACCGCTGGCATGCGGCGGCGAGGTCATCGAGCGGATACCGCTTGTTGATCGGCACCAACTCGTCTCGGTCGTGGTCGTTCGCCGAGTGCAGCGACACCGCCAGATTGACCGGGAGATCTTCCGCCGCGAGTCGCTCGATGCCAGGAATGATGCCAACCGTCGAGATGGTGATGTGGCGAGCACCGATGCCCAGATCTCGATTGATGCGCTCCACCGCAGCCCAGGTGCGGTCGTAGTTGGCAAACGGTTCGCCCATGCCCATGAACACGATGTTGGACACGCGACGTGGCGCCGACTGCCGCCGGGCTCGCACGATCTGTTCGACAATCTCACCGACGGAAAGGTGGCGGTCGAAACCCGACTGGCCAGTCGCACAAAAACCGCATGCCATCGCGCAACCGGCTTGCGACGACACACAAACGGTCGTGCGGTCGTCGTAGTGCATGAGCACGGTCTCGATGCGATGGTCATCGTGCAGCTTCCACAGCCACTTGACGGTGGCGCCGTCATCGCTGACCGATTCGACCTCAGGCGTGAGGCCGAGGGGCAACGCCTCGGCCAGTCGGGCTCGCAGCGCCTTCGGGACATTGGTCAGGTCGTCAATCTCTTCGCCGCGTTCGTGGATACCGTCCCAGACTTGGTCGAGTCGGTAGCGCGGCTCGCCGTCAAGAAGCTCGGCCAGTTCCTCACGGCTCGGGTCGTAACGCAGGGTTGGCGCTTCCCGGTGGGACCGGCCGGCGACGTGACGTTCGGTCATGCCTGCTCCAGCACGTAGGCCCGATCGGTGTGATGCCGACGGAATCCGATGGAGGCGTAGGTCGCGTTGGCTGGGTCGTTGTCGGACTCGACATAGAGCATGCCGACGGTAAGGCCCTGTTCAGCCAGCCATTCGAGGCCGGCGAGGGTCATCGGCTTACCGAGGCCTTGGCCATGGCGGCTCGGGTCGATGGCGATGACGTAGATCTCTCCAAGGTCAGGCTCGGTGCCGCGGTGGATCTTCGTCCAACAAAAGCCGATGAGGGCATCATTGTCGTCGAGCAGCCGGAACCCATCGGCGGAGAACCAGGGCTCGCTCATGGTGGCTTCGACCTTCTCGCGAGTCAGGCCACCCTGCTCGGGGTGCCAGTGAAACGCTCGGTTGTTGACGGCGATGAAGTCGTCGAGGTCCTGAGGGGTGAAGCTCCGCGTGGAGAGACCGCTTGGCTGGTTGGGCAGATCACATCGGAGCTGCCAGAGATCCCGATAGGCCCGGAAACCGAGTCCGGCAGCGATGGCATCAGCGCCGTCGTCGACCTCGCGGATCCAGAGCTGCACGCCGGATGTTCGAATGCGCGACAGATGCGCACGGAGTTCGGCCTCGAGGTCGAGACCGTCTCGGTGTTCCGGGACGATGATGCTCCACGGGAATTCGCCGGGGTTCGGTCCCTCAACGGTCACAGCCACCAGAACAGGCTAGCGAGCGGGCCCGTTGGGTCACGAAGAAGGCGGTCGGGCACCGCTGTTCGACCGAGAAAACATCGATGCAGATGTCACCGTTGGGGGGTGGAAGTCGTTAGTGTCCTGCACTGGCCGAGCTTCCGCCGCTCGGCCTCTTGAGCGACACGTGGGTTCCGCCGCCCGGTGTCGCCGCGGCCACCCCTCTTCGTAGGGGTGGCCGCTCTCGTTTTGGCCGCAAGCAGAAGCCCTTCCGCTTGGAATCGACGTCCGGTCAGCCGAGCACTCTGGCCACATCGCGAAGCCGGCGCTGTGCCGTGATGAGGCTTCGCTCGATCTCGTGGAGCCGGGCCACGATCGGATCGTCGGGGTCAACCCCCCGACGATCGGCAACAGCAGCTACGCGCTGGGCGAGATCGCTCACCACGGTGGTGATCGAGGAGAGTTCGGCGGCGTCGGAGTCCATCGCCGCAGTGTGCCGTGAAATCGACAGGCTGCGCATGTCGGCACCGGTAGCGTGATTGTGTGCTGCAACGCATCGACCTCCGCGGTCACGACGGTGATCTTGCCGACGTGCTTCCCCGGCCGGCACCGCCGTCTGGGGGGCCGGTAGAGGTCGTGCACGAGATCCTCGCTGCCGTCGAAGCCCGCGGGGATGCTGCCGTGCGGGAGTTCACCGAGCGATTCGACGGCGTTGCGCTCGACGCTCTTGTCGTTCCCGCTGAGGAGCTCACCAGCGCGGTCGAGCGGATCGCGCCGGAGGTTCGAGCGGCGCTGCAGCTTGCGGCAGATCGAGTGGCGGCGTACCACGCAGCCCAAGTTCCGGCCGACGTCATCGTGGAGCAGCCGGGCATGTCGATCCGAGGTATGCACCGAGCCGTCCAGCGAGCGGCGTGCTACGTGCCGGGCGGGCGTGCCGTCTACCCATCGACTGTGGTGATGACCGTTGTGCCGGCAAGGGTTGCGGGCGTCGAGGAAATCGTGGTCTGTGTCCCGCCCGGTCCCGACGGGCAGGTCCCCGACGTTGTCCTTGCTGCGGCCTCGATTGCCGGTGCACACGAGGTCGTAGCCGTGGGAGGTGCTCAGGCCATCGGTGCTGTGGCCTTCGGCACCGAATCGATCCGGGCCGTGGACGTGATCGTTGGCCCGGGCAATGTGTTCGTGGCCCTCGCCAAGCAGGCGGTCGCTGGTCGCGTCGGGGTGCCGTCCTCGTTTGCTGGCCCATCGGAAGTGGTCGTGATCGCCGACGGCACCGACCCCATCGATTTTGCCGCGATCGATGTCATCCTGCAGGCCGAGCACGGGCCCGATGGCCTGGCCTGGTTCATCACCTGGGACGCTGATGTCGCCGATGCGGTGACGGCGGCGATCGAGCGTCTCGTGGCTGACGCACCGCGACGGGCTGAGATCGAGTCGACCCTCGATGCTTCGGGAGTCGTTGTCGTGACCGAAAACGCCGAGCAGGCGATGGCTGTCTCGAACTTCATCGCGCCGGAGCACCTTGAACTCCAAACGGCAGACAACGACGCGCTGATCGCCATGGTGAGGAATGCCGGGGCGGTCTTCGCCGGCGCTCATGCGCCGGCCTCGCTCGGTGATTACGCGGCGGGCCCGAGTCATGTCTTGCCGACCAACGGCACGGCACGATTCGCGAGCGCGCTCACCGTACGCGACTTCATGAAGGATCTGCATGTCGTCACGGTCGAGCCCGAGGGGTTCGAACTCCTCGGTGATGCGGTGGAGGTGCTGGCAGGCGCCGAGGGGCTTGATGCCCACGCTGCATCGATTCGGCTTCGACGAGGAACTGAGCGATGAGCCGACCCTCGCCACGAGACTCGGTCGCCTTGATGGCCGGCTACCACTCACCTCAGCTTGATGTTGAGGTGCGGCTCAACACGAACGAGAGCCCGGAGCCTCCACCGGTCAGCTTCACCGAGCGAGTGGCCCAGCGAATCGGGAGCATTGAGTGGCATCGCTATCCGCAACGTTCGGCCGGCGAACTTCGCGCCCGTATCGGTGCTGCGTATGGTCTTGGACCCGAGCAGGTTTTCGCGGCGAACGGCTCCAATGAGGTGCTGCAGACGCTGCTGCTGACCTTCGGCGGCCCTGGGCGCTCGTCAGCGGTGTTCGAGCCGACCTACGCCCTTCATAGCCACCTCAGCCGAATCACCGGGACGACGGTCCATGAGGGAGAGCGGGGCCCGGACTTCTCGCTCGATCTCGACATTGTCGAACAGGTGATCACCACCCACGCGCCTGACGTGGTGTTTCTCTGTTCTCCCAACAATCCGACTGGTGTTGTCGACCCGGAGACATCGATCCGCCGAGTCCTTGAGTTGGTCGAGGCCTCGGGAGGGCTGTTGTGCGTCGATGAGGCGTACGGGCAGTTCTCGGAGTTCTCGGCTGTTTCGATGCTCGACGATGAGACTCCGCTTGTCGTGAGCCGTACCTACTCCAAGACCTGGGCGATGGCTGCGGTCCGGCTGGGCTATTTGCTCGCTCCGTCGTGGATCATCGACGAACTCGAAAAGGTCGTCCTCCCGTATCACCTCGATGCGATGACGCAGATCGCCGGAGAGGTTGCGCTCGACCACGGCGACGCCATGAACGCTCGCGTCGCTCGTCTCGTCGAGGAGCGAGGTCGGCTTCTCAACGGACTCGCCGACCTGCCGGTCGATGTTTGGCCGTCCGGCGCCAACTTCGTTCTCATTCGACCCCGTCACCGGTCCGGCCACGACGTATGGCAGGGCCTCGTCGACCGGTCCGTGCTGGTCCGTGACTGCTCGTCGTGGCCTCGGCTCGATGGTTGTCTGAGGATCACGATCGGCACACCTGCTGAAGATGACCGACTGCTCGCTGCCCTTACGGAGGTCCTGACATGACCCGAACCGCCAGCTACGAACGCACCACCAAGGAGACGGCGATTGCTATTGCGCTTGATCTCGACGGGTCAGGGACGACCGACATCAAGACCGGTCTGCCGTTCTTTGGTCACATGCTTGACCAGCTCGGCCGTCATGGCGGGTTCGATCTGAAGGTGCACGCCGACGGTGATCTCGAGATCGATGCGCACCACACCGTCGAAGATGTCGGTATCGCGTTGGGCGAGACGTTCCGGCAAGCCTGGGGCGACAAGCGCGGTGTGCGGCGGTTCGCCTCCAACACGGTTCCGCTCGACGAGGCCGCCGTCGAGATCGTGCTTGATCTCTCCGGACGCCCGTATCTGCACTACGACGTCGAGTTTCCGGGCGAGAAGATCCTCGGTGACCCACCCTTCGATCCCCAGTTGGTCGAGGAGTTCTGGCGCGGCTTCGTCATGTCGTCGGGCATCACGCTCCATGTGGTGATGCGCCGCGGAAAGAACACGCACCACATCATCGAGGCGACCTTCAAAGGCGCCGCTCGCGCCCTGCGTGACGCCGTGCGAATCGAAGGAGAGACACTTCCCTCGACCAAGGGCACCCTGTGAGCGACCCGAGCGGGGTGCTGCCGTGACCGAGCCGGTCATCGCCATCCTCGACTACGGCATCGGCAACCTTCACTCCGCCCATAAGGGCTTTGCTCACGTCGGGGCCAACGCGGTCCTGACCCGTGATCCCCGGGTTATCGCAGACGCCGACGGGGTTGTGCTCCCTGGTGTCGGCGCGTTTGGCCCCTGCCTCCAGGCACTCCGGGCCGTCGGCCTCGATGAGATCGCGCACGAACGCATCGAGGCCGGTGTGCCCTTTTTCGGTATCTGTGTGGGAATGCAGGTCCTGTTTGCGGCGTCGGATGAGTCGCCTGGGGTCGACGGTCTCGGGGTTTTCGCCGAACACATCGTTCGCCTGCCCGACACGGTCAAGCGTCCCCAGATGCAGTGGAACACCATCGACCAGACCGCCGCCGATCACCCGATGTTTGCGGGGCTGGCCGACGATGCGTGGATGTATTTCGTGCACGGGTTCGCGGCCGAGCAGGGCCCTCACGTCGTCGCCACCTGCACCTATGGGGACGAACTCGTCGCTGCGGTTGGGCGCGACAATGTGTGGGCCTGCCAGTTTCATCCCGAGAAGTCCGGCCAGAACGGGCTTCGCATCCTGCAAAATTTCGTTGACGCCGCGCGGGAGGCGAGCTGATGCACCTCTTTCCTGCCATCGACCTGCGAGACGGCAAGTGCGTTCGGCTTCATCAAGGCGACTATGCGCAGGAAACCGTCTACGGAGATGACCCGGTCGCGCAAGCAGTGGCGTTCGCGGAGCAAGGGGCGGGGTGGATCCATGTGGTGGACCTCGACGCCGCCCGGACCGGTGTGCCCGAGAACCGTCACGTCGTCGCCGCGATTGCCGCTGCGGTCGATGTTCCGGTGCAGGTCGGCGGTGGTGTTCGGGGTCGCGAGGCGGCGCTTGCGCTGTTCGACGCAGGTGTTGAGCGCGTCGTGATCGGCACCGCTGCGCTTCGTGACCCAGATTTCGTGCGCGAGTTGGCGGTTGACCACCGGGTCGCCGTGGGTCTCGACGCAAAGGCTGGCGAAGTCGCTACTGATGGATGGCTGATCGGAAGTGGCCGCCGTGTCCTCGATGTCGCTCGCTCGTTCGCCGACGCCGGAGTAGATGCGTTCGTGGTCACCGACATCTCCCGCGATGGCACCCTCGAAGGTCCTGACCTCGGCGGATTGCGCGACATCACGAACGCCACGCCGGTCGAGGTCATCGCCAGCGGGGGAGTCGGCACGCTCGATGATCTGCGTGCGCTCCGGGCGCTTGAGATGGACGGGCGGCGCCTCGCTGGAGCGATTACCGGCAAAGCGATCTATGAGGGACGTTTCACCGTTGCCGAAGGTGTCTCGGTGCTGGAAGGCCGGAGCTGAGCATGCACGTCATCCGGGTCATCCCGTGTCTCGACGTCGATGAAGGGCGCGTTGTGAAGGGCGTGAACTTCGTCGATATCCGTGATGCCGGTGACCCTGTCGAGTTGGCAGCCCGGTACGACGAGCAGGGTGCTGATGAACTCGTGTTCCTCGACATCACCGCCTCATCAAATGATCGAGACACCACGGTCGAGATGGCTCGGGCCGTCGCCGAGCAGGTCTTCATTCCCTTCACCATTGGTGGCGGGATCCGGACCATCGACGATGCCCGACGGCTCCTGATGGCGGGCGCCGACAAGGTCTCGGTCAACACGGCAGCGGTCAAGCGGCCAGAACTCATCCGCGAGATCAGCCGGGAGTTCGGCGCCCAGTGTTGTGTCGTCGCCATCGATGCCCGGTCCAGTGACGAGACGGCATCCGGATTTGAGGTGTTCACCCACGGAGGCCGGACCCGGACGGGACTCGATGCCGTCGTATGGGGGCGAGAGGTCGTTCGCCTCGGCGCGGGCGAGATCCTGCTGACCTCGATGGATCGTGACGGGACCAAGGACGGGTTCGATCTGGCGCTCACCTCGGCGCTTTCGGCCGCGGTGGATGTTCCAGTGATCGCATCGGGGGGTGTCGGAACCCTCGACCACCTTGTTGAAGGGGTCACCGCCGGAGGAGCCGATGCCGTGCTCGCAGCGAGCATTTTCCACTTCGGCGAGCACACCGTTGCCGAGGCCAAGCTGGCCATGCTCGAGGCAGGGGTGACTGTCCGCCCGCCCGGCGCCTGATTAGGCGACAGCCTCAGCGACGGCGGCCCCGACCTGTCGGAGTCGACCCCCGAAGAAGTGGTCAGCGGCATCGATGGAGATCACGTCGGTCGCAACCCACCCGGTGATTTCGTTGGCGAGATCGAGACTGGATCTGAATTGGTCGTGCGTTGCGGCAACCATGGTCTTGGGGCGCGGATCGGTCGCCGCCGCGAATTCGGGGAACACCGAGAGCACCGGCGCAGCAACCACCCACCTCGTGATGCGAGGGTCGTCGATCCCGAGCACGATGTCGGCCCCGAACGAGTAGCCCGCCAGAACGAAGGGGGCATCGGGGACGACCGCGGCGTCAATCGCAGCAAGAACATCGAGGCGTTCGTCGGTGCCGCCGCCGTGGGTTCCCGTGCTTCCACCGCTGCCGCGAAAGTCGAGCCGCAGCACGCGATAGCTGGCATCGACGAGGGTTCGACAGATCGTGGCCACGACCGGGTCGCAGCGTGAGCCGCCATACAGCGGATGCGGGTGACACACCACCGCAGCACCGATCGGATCGACCGGTGCGAGGACATCGCCCTCGAGTTCAACGCCGTCCGCCGTGCGGACTCGAATCGTCTCGACGCCGACGGGTTCCATACGCACAACGTACCGCTAGCGTTACCCGCCGTGACCAGCGAGAACCGACCGCTCCACGACGATCGTCTGCCCGTCAAGATGCTGAACGACCGCATCCTGGTGAAACTCGGCGACGCCGAGGGCGAGCGCCGCAGTAGCGGCGGCATACTCATCCCGGCCACGGCACAGGTCGGGAAGCGCCTGACCTGGGCCGAGATCGTTGCGGCCGGTCCCAATGTCCGCAACATCGAAGCGGGCGATCAAGTGCTGTTCAATCCTGAAGACCGCTATGAGGTCGAGGTGCACGGCACCGACTACATCGTGTTGCGCGAGCGCGATATCCACGCGGTTGCCGCCGAACGACTCGACGAGGGCTCCACCGGTCTCTACCTCTGAGCCGCGACCCCTGACGCTTCAGGGGTGAAGCGGAGACCGTCGATTCCTCCACGGCAGCGCATCTTCGAGTTGTGATCCCAGTTGGAGGAGCAGGTCCTCCCGGCCGTACGCCGCGACGAACTGAAGGCCGATCGGCAGGCCGTTGCTGCTCGTAGCCAACGGGAGGGAAATGGCCGGTTGGCCGGTGACGTTGAACGGTTGGGTGAGCTGGGAGTAGTGGAGCGTGGTGTTCTGCACGGCTGCGAGGTCGTCGCGATCGGGTGCCATCTCGCCGAGGGGCGGTGCAGGTCGGAGACAGGTCGCAGTGAGGAGGAGGTCGTAGCCGTCCTCGGCCCACCATGCCGCGACGTCGCGCCGAAACGTCATCATCGCCCGCTGAGCGTTGATGACGGCGGCGGGAGGGAACTGGGTGGCCCGTTCGGCGATGAAGCGGGTCCACGGCTCGACATCACCTTTGCCGACCTCGCGTCCGATTTCGGCGGCGACCGCAGCGACCGAGGCGGCGGTCGCCGCCGCGAAGGCAGGTCCCCACGCCGTGATCCGAGTCTCGTCGAGGAGGGGAGCGGGTGCCGCTGGCTCCACATGGTGGCCGAGCTGATCGAGCTCTCGGGCAACGGTGCGGACCGCCTCGGCGACCTCCTCGTCGATGTCGGTGTTGGCGCGAATCGCCCGGTCGAGAAACCCGATACGGAGCGCTCGAGGGGAGGTGTGGATGACCTCGGAGTAGGGCTGCTCGGGCGGCGGGGCGATGACGCCATCGCCAGGACTCGCGCCCCAGGTGGCGTCGAGAATGGCGGCGCTGTCGCGCACCGTGTGGCAGACAACGTGTTGGACGCTGTTGCCCCATTCGTCCATGTGGGGACCCATCGACATCCGGCCTCGGCTTGGTTTCAGCCCGACGAGGCCGCACATCGCTGCGGGAATTCGGATCGATCCGCCTCCGTCGCTTGCGTTGGCGGCCGGCAGGACACCAGCAGCGACCGCAGCGGCGGCACCGCCTGATGACCCCCCTGGGCCGTGATCGAGGTTCCACGGGTTGTGGGTTGGGCCGTAGGCCAGTGGCTCGGTGGTGGCGGCGGCACCCATCTCTGGCGTGTTGGTCCGCCCGAAGGAGACGAAGCCGGCTGCCCGATAGCGCTCGATGAGGTGTGAGTCGCAATCGGCGAGGGCCCCGTGTTCCTTCAATGCGGCAACACCTTGATGATGAGGCCGGCCCGCCTCACACGCCCAGAGATCCTTCATGAGCATCGGCACGCCACGGAAGGGTCCCTGCTCAAGGTGTTCGAGTTGGTCATGGGCCTCGACGCGATGGTCGTGAATGACGGCATTGATCTGGTCGTTGACCGCGTCGAGTCGCTCGAGGGTCGAGTCGAGGACTTCCCGGGGGCTCACATCGCCGCGCTCGATCGTCGATGCGAGGTCGACTGCATCGAGCCGGGCGAGCTGAAGCGAGAGATCCGAGGTCATCGTCGGAGGCTAGAGCGGCAAACCGGATCGCTCCCAATGGAACGTAGCCTTGCGGTATGGCGAACCAGCTCGAAGAAGGCCTCGACGTCCAGCTCGATTTCGACAAGGTGGCGAAGATCGGCCGTGCTGGCCACCAGGTCGTACCGGTGGTCCTGCAGGACTCGGATTCGGGTGAGGTGCTCTTCATCGGCTACGCCAACGAGGAGGCCTATCGCGAGACGCTCGCCCGTGGCTCTGCGGTGCTCTACAGCACGTCTCGAGAAGAGATCTGGCACAAGGGGGCAACCTCGGGAGATGTCCTCGAACTGGTCGAGGTGGCCGTCAACTGTGAGCAGAACAGCCTCCTCTACAAGGTGCGAAAGGCGGGCACTGGCGTCTGCCATACCAAAGAAGCCGGTGGACAGACCCGCCAGACGTGCTACTACCGCACCGTGACCGACCCCGAGACCCTGCGCTTCGCGTGATGCGCATCCGGCCGAGTTTCGAAGAGTTCGCTGCCCTTGCGGCCGAGCACACCGTCGTGCCGGTCTGGGCCGAGGTGCTGGCCGACCTCACCACGCCGGTTGCTGCCTTTGCCCGCGTCGTCGGCGACGAAGAAGGCTTTCTCCTCGAGTCGGTCGACAACGGTGACCGCTGGAGCCGGTGGTCGTTCATTGGGCGCCGGCCCCAAGGCACCTTGGTGTCACAGGACGGCCAACTCCGGGTGATCGGTGATCTCGGGATCACTATCGACCCTGGCGAAGGCATGCTTCACGCGCTGGAGCGTCTTCTTGCCCACTATCACTCGCCCGAACTTGACGAACTGCCACCGCTGCACGGCGGTCTGATCGGCTACCTCGGGTACGACGTGGTTCGAGAGGTTGAGCACCTGCCCAATGTGCCCACCGACGATCTCGGCCATCCGGACGCGGTCATCTCGATGATCGGCGAACTTGCGGTCTACGACCACTGGCGCCAGCGGGTCACCCTTCTCGCCAACGTGATCGTGGGGGCAGATACCGATCTCCGATCCGCCTACGACCTCGCAGTTGCTCGTGTCCACCAACTCGCCGCCGACGGGGCCCGAGCGATCGACGAACCGTTGATGTCGCTACCCGATCCCGACGACCCGCTGCCCGACGTCACGTCGACCATGGGCGAGGCGGAGTTCTGCGGAGCGGTCGAGGCTGCTCGCGAGCACATTCACGCAGGCGACATCTTTCAGGTTGTGCTGTCGCAGCGATTCGACCTCGACCTCGACGCAGATGCCTTCGATCTTTACCGAGTCCTGCGTCAGGTCAATCCCAGTCCCTACATGTATTTCCTCCGTCATGCCGATCTTGAGGTTGTCGGAGGGTCTCCCGAGCCCATGGTCCAGCTGCTTGATGGTCGAGTGATCTCGCGTCCCATCGCCGGCACGCGAAAGCGGGGGACGAACGAAGAACATGACCGCCGTCTCGCCGCTGAACTGATCGAGCACCCGAAGGAAATTGCCGAGCACGTGATGCTTGTCGACCTTGCTCGCAACGACATCGGACGGGTTGTCGAATTCGGGTCGTTGCAGATCGACGAGATGATGACCCTCGAGAAGTACAGCCACGTGATGCACCTGACCTCGCAGGTCTCCGGTGCGCTGGCTGAGGGACGAACCTCGATCGACGTCCTTCGGGCGACGCTTCCAGCCGGCACCCTCTCTGGGGCCCCCAAGGTTCGGGCGATGGAGATCATCGATGCGCTCGAACCGGTGAAGCGCGGACCGTACGGCGGCGTCGTCGGGTACTTGGACTTCTCCGGCAACATCGACACCGCCATCACGATCCGCACGATGCTTGTCAGCAACGGCCGCGCATCGATTCAGGCGGGCGCCGGTGTTGTCGCCGATTCGGTCGCCGCTGACGAGCATCTCGAGTGCCAGAACAAGGCAAAGGCGTTGCTGGCCGCAGTGCCCGCTGCCCGTCGAATGACCAGAGCCCGTCGGGAGGTCACATCATGAGCCGAGATACCATCCGGGTCGAAGGGCCCGATGCCGCCGCCTACCTCCAGGGGCAGATCAGCCAGGACGTCGACGCCATAGGTGTCGGTGAGACCGCCTGGTCGCTTGTGCTGCAACCGAACGGAAAGCTCGCATCGTGGTTCCGCATCCATCGGGTCGCAGAGCAGGAGTTCCTTCTCGACACCGACGAGGGCCAGGGGAGCGGACTCGTCGCTCGTCTCGAACGCTTCAAGCTCCGGACCGATGCCACGATCGACGTCAGCGACACGCAGCTTCCGGCCCCGGTGATGTGGCCTGGCGCTCCCGACCCATCCGACGAGCGGCAGCGAATTCTTGCCGGTATGCCCAAAATGGGGGCCGAACTCACCGACGAGACGATCCCGGGTGAGGGCGGCCAGCAGCTGATCGACCTCTCGGTGAGCTTCACCAAAGGGTGCTACACCGGCCAGGAGTTGGTCGCTCGAATCGACAGTCGTGGCGGCAACGTGCCGCGACCCATTCGCGTCATTCAGGCCGACGGAGAGCTTGCCGTCGGTGACGAGGTCCGGGTCGATGGTGATGTCGTCGGCGTGATCACCTCGGCCAGCGGAGACGTCGCACTCGCCCCGCTCATGCGTCGGGTGGAGGTTGGTGATTCCGTCGAGGTGGGTTCGCTCAGCGCTCGGGTTGTTGAGCCGGCGGGAAGCTGACTACGAGCTCTGCGCCGCCAAGGGTGGAGCGGCGCGCCGTCACCGAGCCGCCCATGCGCTCGGTGAGGTCTCGAACGATCGCCAGGCCAAGTCCGCTTCCGCTCTCTTTCACTGCAGGACTGTGTTTGGCGACATAGAGGCGCTCGAAGACATGGGGAAGGTCATCGTCGGCGATGCCGGGTCCGTCATCTCCCACGGCGAGGTGGTGCCGCCCCTCGGCGTACCAAAGCGTCACGACCACCTCGGAACGGGCAAATCGCAGGGCGTTCGCCACGAGGTTGGCAACGATTTGGGTGTAGCGATCGGGGTCAATACTGGCCCACGCAGCGTCGTCGGGAACTCGAGTGATGAGCGCAACCCCCCGCTCGGTGGCGTCACGCTCAAGACCAGTGGTGGCCGTGCTGGTCGCAGGGCCAAGGTCGATCACGCGACGGTTGAGGGGGAAGTCGGTCGACTCCAGCCGGGCAAGGAGGAGCAGATCCCCGACAAGGCGATCGAGACGATTTGCCTCGCCTTCCAGAACCGCCCCGACTCGGGCGGGATCGTCGACGGCGCCATCGCTGAGTGCTTCGGCGTACCCCTTGATCGAGGTAAGTGGTGTGCGGAGATCGTGACTGATCGACAGCAGAAAGTGCCGTTCCAACGTCTTTGAGCGCTCAAGGCTTTCCGCCATCGTGTTGACCGACGCAACCAGTGCGGCGACCTCTCCTGTCGCCCCGACCTGGTCAATGTCGACACGAGCGTCAAGTTCACCCTGAGCGAGCCTGGAGGTCACAGCTTCGGTGGCGATCACCGGCTTGGTGAGCGCACCGCTGAGCCGAACAGACAGCAGGCCACCGATGAGGATGGTCGCTCCACCTGCGAGCAGGAACCAGGGGAACGCTGGGAGCACGATCGAGTCGGGCTCCTCGGCAAGGAGGAGCAGCGCCGGGACACCCTGTCGGTTGGTGACACCGCGGGCCGCCCAGATCAGGTCGCCGTCCCGCTCACTGATCGTCTCCCCGGCGCGAAGCGCATCCAAATCCAGATCCTCGAGTTCGACACCGGCGGGCAGTTCTCCGACCGGACCGAGTTCGGTGTTCCGAGGGACAACGAGCAGGCCGACGCCGTCGACGCTGATCGACTCCGCCACCCGCTGGAGCCGACGCAGAATGCCGGCCGTGTCATCTCCGGCGGGCGCAAAGGTCAACTCGCCGAACAATTCGCTGAACGCCTCCACCTGCTCTCGGAGGTCCTGTTCGTCGTCGGCTCGGCTCCCGATCGATGCCAAGGCGATGGTGCCGACTCCGGTCAACAGGAGGGTGGCGACGGACATGCCGACGATGGCGATGGTCAGGCGTCGTCGCATCGGTCAGTCGAGGCGATAGCCGACGCCCCACACCGTTTCGAGGTGGAGTGCGGCGCCGAGTTTCTTGCGAAGTTGACGGACGTGAACGTCGACGGTGCGGTCGTCACCGATCCAGCCTTCGCCCCAGACCCCGTCGAGGAGTTGTTGACGTGACAGGGCGAGGCCGCGATGCACGGCCAGATAGTGCACGAGGTCAAACTCTCGGGTGGCGAGCGCAACGGGCGCGTCGTCAAGGGTCACCTCACGTCGGGCCGGATCGATGACCAGTCCCCAGCCAAGGTCGAGTGGTTGCGGCCGCTCTGAGGACGACGAGCCATCAGCGCGTCGAAGAATGGCCTTCACCCGCGCCGTGAGTTCCCGAGGCGAAAACGGCTTTGTCACATAGTCGTCGGCACCAAGTTCCAGTCCCAGCACCCGGTCGACCTCGTCATCGCGGGCGGTTAGAAACACGATCGGCACGTCACTGGTCGCACGGACGGCGCGGCACACGTCGAGTCCGTCGAGCTCGCCGGGCAGGCCGATGTCGAGCAGGATGAGGCGGGGGCGACGTTCGGCGATCACGTCGAGCGCCCGCTCTCCAGTTGCGGCCTGGAAGGGCCGATAGCCGTCTCGTCGAAGGTAGAGCTCAACGAGGTCGGCGATATTGGGATCGTCCTCAACGATCACGATGACCGGCTCGTCAGCCATCCCGCTCCTCTCATGGGTGCGTGTTGGTTGTAGTGGGCGCCATGGTCACTCACAAATGTGATGAACCTGTGAGGATCGGCTGACCAAGCAGTGAGGGCGCGCCTACGCTGCTCGCTGTGGGCCATTACGAGGTGCTCGGGGTGACCCCCGATGCGTCGATGAGCGACATCAAGAGGGCGTATCTCGCTGCGGCGCGCGACGCGCACCCGGACTTCCACACACAATCCGACGGTGCCCGTCAGGCCGCCGAGGAGCGAATGCGGGAACTCAACGCCGCCTGGGCGGTGCTCGGAGACGTCGATGAGCGCTCCTGGTATGACCGTCAGCGACTGCAAGCCGAGCGCAAACCGCCGTCGACCCGATTCGAGGCCGGGTCGACGGGAGAACAAACGTTTCGCCCCTTCGACGACGATGACGGCGACGAACCGGCGTTCGATGAACGCGACGATCGTCCGATCACCGACAGTCGAGTGCCGGTCTGGGTGACGATGACACCGCCAACGCTTGTCGTCGGTGGACTGCTCTCGCTGGTGTTCGGCGGATTCGTCGGGATTCTGCCGTTGGTGACGCTCGGTGTCGTCTCCATGGTGGTTGGCGCCGTCACGTTCATGGCGGTGCCGGTCATTGCGGTCGGGATGGCGGCGCGCGCCGACCGGGGCTCCTAAGGGTTTCGTCGCCGCCCGGCCAGCCCGTACGATGCGCCCATGTCGAAAACCGCTGTCCTCGCCAAGCTCCCGATTCAGCCCGAAGCAAAAGCCACGTTCATGGAGGCGTTCAGCGCCATGGTCGAGGCGGTCGAGGCGGAGGAAGGGACCGAGATCTACATCCTCAACTGGGGCACCAAGGACGATGAGAACACCGCCTACATCTATGAGCTCTACACCGATGGTGACGCTCTCGCCGTGCACAGCGGTTCCGACGCCATGAAGACGCTAATGGGAGCACTCGGGGACGTGATGGCCGGCGCTCCGGAGCTGGTGATGCTCAGCCCCGCAGTGGGCAAGGGTCTCTGAGCAAGGTCGTCCGCTGACCACGACCTACCTCGACCGAATTCTCGCCGCGCACCGGGATGCTGCTGCGGCCGACGGCCGCTCGCTCGACGCGCTTCTGGGCCAGGCGGCAACGCTTGCGCCCTGCCGTGGGTTCCGAGCAGCGCTCGCCGAAGCAAGCGGCGGGGTCGCCGTCATTAGCGAGGTGAAGCGCCGCTCTCCCTCGAAGGGGGACCTGTTCCCCGACCTCAACCCGGCTGTCTTGGCGCAGCGCTATGCCGCGGGTGGTGCCGCCTGTCTTTCCGTACTCACCGATGTCGAGTGGTTCGGTGGGTCAGTCGCTGACCTCCAAGCCGCCCGTGCGGCGACCGATCTACCGGTGATTCGCAAGGACTTCACCGTCGATCCCCGCGATGTTGTCGATGCTCGGCTGATGGGCGCGGATTGTGTGCTGTTGATCGCCGCCGCCCTCGACGACGCTGAGTTGGCTGACCTGCACGCCTTGGCGAAGGAACTCGGGCTCGATGCCCTGATCGAGATCCACGATGAGCGCGAGCTTGAACGTGCCCTGGCTGTCGGGAGCGACCTGATCGGGGTGAACCAACGAGACCTGGTGACGTTCGAGGTGGATCAGGAGCGAGCGGTTCGGATGGCTCCGCAGATGCCGCAGGGCGTGGTTCGGGTAGCGGAGTCGGGTGTTCGTGACCGGGCTGATGCGGCGGCGCTCGAGGCGGCTGGCTATGACGCCCTGCTGGTTGGCGAGACGCTGGTCAAAAGCGGTGACCCGGCCCGGGAGATCCAGCGGCTTCGGGGCATGAGCTGATCTGACGCACGGCTCTGGCAAATCTGGTCATCGATCCGGGGAGCCGGGGTAGGTTTGGGGTCGTGTTCGTCAAAGTGTGCGGCCTCACGAGCGAAGAAGACGCCCTCCTGGCTGTCGGAATGGGAGCTGACGCCCTCGGTTTCAACTTCGTGCCCGGCTCGAAGCGCCAGATCGCACCCCAGAAGGCCCGCGAGATCGTGCGTCGGCTCCCACCGGAGACCCTGACGGTTGGCATTTTTCGCGACGAACTTCCGGAGCGGGTGATCGAGGTCACCCAAAAAGCCGGACTGCGCGCCGCTCAGCTCCACGGTCGAGAAACCGCAGAGCAGACACGCCACGTTCGCTCCCTCGTGCCGATCGTGATCAAGGCCTTCGCAGCCGGCGACCCCTCCCTGGACTCGCTGGCGGCGTTCGGTGCCGACATCGTGATGATCGATGGGGCCGAGCCAGGCAGCGGCGAAGTGTTCGACTGGAGCCTTGCCGAGGGCGCTCCGCTCGCCGGCCACCGGGTCGTCCTCGCCGGTGGTCTTCACCCCGGCAATGTCGCCGACGCAATCGAGCGGATTCGGCCCTGGGGTGTTGACGTAGCGACCGGCGTTGAGACGGCGCCCGGCAAGAAGGACGCGGTCAAGGTTCGTGAGTTTGTGGCCGCCGCGCAGGGGGCGGCTGAACGACTCCGGGCCGCTGACGGCTCGCTCGCACCGACGGACGGTGCCATTTACAACTGGGAAGAGGATCTTCTGTCATGACGATGACTGACCCAACCACGTCGGGGCGCTTTGGCGACTTCGGGGGCATGTTCGTGCCCGAAACCCTCGTGCCGGCCTGTCAGGAGCTCGAAGCGGCCTTCCGCGATGCGTGGGGTGACCCAACCTTCCGAAGCGAGCTTGATCACCTGCTGAAGACCTACGCTGGGCGGCCATCCCCCCTCACGGTGTGCAATCGCCTCAGCGAGGAACTCGGTTGCCGGATCCTGTTCAAGCGCGAGGATCTCAATCACACCGGGAGCCACAAGATCAACAATGTGCTCGGGCAGACCCTGCTCGCGAAGCGGATGGGAAAGACCCGGATCATCGCCGAGACCGGCGCTGGACAGCATGGCGTAGCGAGCGCCACAGCAGCGGCCCTGTTCGGGATGGACTGCGTGGTCTACATGGGCACGGTCGACATCGAGCGACAGAAGCTCAACGTGTTCCGCATGCAGCTCCTCGGAGCCGAGGTTCGAGCGGCGGAGACCGGGAGCCAGACGCTCAAAGACGCAGTCAACGAGGCCATGCGCTACTGGGTCGCGGCGGTGGAGGACACCCACTACTGCCTGGGGTCGGTCATGGGACCCCACCCCTATCCATGGATGGTCCGTGAGTTCCACCGAGTGATTGGCGACGAAGCGCGTGAGCAATGCGCTGAACTGCTCGACGGTGGCACTCCCGACTATGTCGTGGCGTGCGTTGGCGGCGGTTCGAACGCAGCGGGCATCTTCGCTGGCTTTGCCGACACTGACGCCCAACTGATCGGTGCCGAGCCGGCCGGTGGTGCCGCAGTCGGGCGGGCAGTGCCGGGCATCGTCCACGGCTCGAAGAGCTACTTGATGCAGGACGAATGGGGGCAGGTGCTCGAAGCCGAGTCCATCTCGGCTGGCCTTGACTACCCGGGGATCGGTCCGGAGCATGCGCACCTTGCCTCCATTGGGCGAGCTCGCTACGAGCCCGTTACCGATGAAGAGGTGGTGGAGGCCTTCCAGCTTTGCAGCCGGACCGAGGGCATCATTCCCGCACTTGAGTCCGCGCATGCACTTGCGTGGATCGCAAAGCAGCGCGACGAGGTTGCGGGCAAAACCGTCCTGGTGAACATGAGTGGTCGTGGGGACAAGGACGTGAACCAGATGATGGACGTGCTCGGGGCATGACCGGCGCAATCGAGTCGGCGCTTCGCGCCCGCCGAGACGCCGGCGGGAAGTGCCTTGTTCCCTACATCACTGGCGGCCTTGGCGCTGACTGGATCCAAACCCTCCAGGCGGTCGCCGCTGCTGGTGCGGACGTGATCGAGATCGGCATGCCGTTCTCCGACCCGGTCATGGACGGACCCACCATCCAAGAAGCCAATGATCGTGCCCTCGAAGCCGGCGTGACGCCCCAATCGATTCTCGACGATCTCCGAGGGGCAGACATCGGTGTGCCGACCGCCGTGATGACCTACGGCAATATCGCGTTCCACATGGGGTTCGAGCGGTTCGCGCAGTCGCTGGCTGCGGTGGACATCTCGGGGTGCATTTTGCCGGACATCCCCCTGGAAGAAGTTGGAGCGTGGGCGGAAGCTGCAGACGCAGCTGGGGTCGAGACGATCATGCTCGCGGCTCCGACCGCCCCCGATGAGCGCCTACCGCTGATCGTCGAGCGCAGCCATGGCTTCGTCTACGGCGTCGGGTTGCTCGGCATCACCGGCGTGCGTTCGGAGTTGGCGGCCTCGGCGGTGGAGATCGCTCGGCGCCTCAAGGCTGTAACTGACAAGCCGGTACTGGTTGGTGTGGGGGTTGGGACACCTGAGCAGGCAGTCGAGGTCTCGCAGGTTGCCGACGGCGTTGTCGTCGGCTCGGCGGTGGTGCAACGAATGCTTGAGCAGGCTGGACCTGAGGGCGTCGCTCAGCTGGTCGGTGAGTTCCGTGCTGCGCTCGACGCAGCCTAGACAGCAGCGGCACCTCGGCCATGATGTTGATGACCCCGGCGTCAGCCCAATGAGGATCTCCGTCTGTGGATCATGATCTGATCATCATCGGTGGTGGTGCCGGCGGCTTGGCTGCCCTGCGCGCCGCCCAGTGGGTCGGTGCCGACGTGCTCATGATCAACGACGGTGAGCCGGGAGGTGACTGCACCTTCACTGGCTGCGTTCCATCCAAGACGCTGCTGTCGGCAAGCCGCAGCGGAGCGTCGTTCGGGGAGGCGATGACCCGCGTGCGTGACACGGTCGAGCGGATCGCGGCCACGGAGACCGCTGACGTCCTCCGAAGCCATGGCGCGTCATACATCGATGGGCGGGCCCGACTCGTCACCCACGACAGTGTCGCAGTGGGGGAGCGGCGGATCAGTGCCCCTCGGATCATCATCGCGACCGGAGGGCACGCTCTCGTCCCCCCGATCCAAGGCCTCGCCGACACCCGCTTTCTGACCAGTGAGACCCTCTTCTCGCTGTCACGCATCCCCAGCCGGCTCGCCGTCATTGGCGGAGGTCCCCTCGGTTGCGAAATGGCCGAGGCGTTTGCGCGATTCGGCGCCGATGTTTGCCTTTTTGAACGGGGCGAACGGCTGCTTCCCCGCGAGGAGCCCGATGCGTCGCTGATCATCGAGACATCGCTGCGGGGGCATGGGGTTACGGTCGCCACCGGCTCGCACATCGACTCGGTTACCGAACGCAGCGATGGCATCGAGATACGAACCACCGAGGACGGGACGATGGTCGACCAGGTGCTCGTTGCCGTCGGACGCACGCCGAACAGTGCTGGTTTTGGCCTGGAGGAACTGGGGGCTGACCTGGATGAGCACGGTCATGTCCTGACCGATGATCGGCTCCAGACATCGGTACCGGGCGTCTATGCCGTTGGTGATGTCACCGGCAAGCTGTTGTTCACGCATGCCGCTGACGAAATGGGCCGACTTGCCGCCGGCAACGCTCTCAAAAAGGGCATTCGCGGCCGCTACCGGACCCACCACACGCCGTGGGTGACGTTTACGAGTCCGGAGGTCGCGCGCGTCGGTCTGACCGAGGCCGAGGCTGCGTTGCGGGGCGGCCGCGTTGCCGAGCTCCCAATGAGCGAGATGGACCGTGCGATCACCGACGGCGCCGAGGAGGGCTTCATCAAGATCATCGCCGGCCCGAAGCGGATCACCCGATTTGCCGGGGGTGGCGAGGTGATCGGCGCCACGATCGTTGCGAGTCGGGCCGGAGAGCTCATCAACGAGATTGCGCTTGCGATGCGGACCCGTGCGTTCGCCGGGCGGCTCGCGCAGACGGTGCATGCGTATCCGACATGGGGCTACGGGATTCAGAAGACTGCTGGCCAGTTCTTCGGTGAGGTCGATGGACGGACATGGCGGCCCGCCGTTCGGTGATCGGCGTCGACGTGGCGCGCTTCGTCAGCCCGTCACTGGCAGGTGGCTGTTCTCGCGAAGGGGCAGAACGATCTGTAGCCAAACAAGGTCGTAGCCCTCTGCGGTGAAGCTCTCGCGCTCGTGTTCGTCGTGGACGACGTAGCTGCCGTTCTCAAGCGTTTCAAGGCGCGCAACCTCTAGCCAGCGGTCCTTGTCGGGGCCGCGCCGATTGACGACGTCACCTTGCTGCACGTCGGCCGCACGGATCTGCACAATCTCGATCTTGTTGCGCACGCACGTCTATCGGCGCGAACGGCAAGCAACTGGAGGGCTGCGTCATGCTCACTGCCCCTGCTCGTTTGGTCCTTCTGGTCTTCGGCCCCTACCGTCCCGCCATGCCTGATCTGCTCGTGGAGAAGCGCGATCACGTGATGATCGCCACGATGAACCGACCCGAACGCAAGAACGCGATGACGCTGCAGATGTTCGGTCGAATGCGCGACGCGTGGAGAGACGCAAGTGCAGACGACGACATTCGCTGCATTGTGCTCACCGGTACCGGCGGCGATTTTTCCGCAGGGATGGATCTCCGGAGCCTTGCCGGTGACGCGGCCGAGACCGATGACTGGGATGTGAAGGGTGCGTTTGCGCGAGAGGGTGCGGATTTCATCTATGAGGGGTTGACGAAGACCTATCGGCCGACGAAGCCGATCATTGCTGCGGTCGAGGGCGTCGCCATCGCCGGCGGCACCGAAATTCTCCAGGGCACGGACATCCGTATCGCTGCGGAATCTGCGAAGTTCGGCGTGTCGGAGGTTCGCTGGTCGCTCTATCCCGCCGGAGGGTCTCCCGTGCGACTGCCTCGCCAGATCGGGTACGCCGAAGCGGCCGACATCCTGCTCACCGGGAAACACATCACCGCGGCTGAGGCAAAGGCGATCGGCTTAATCAGCCGCGTGGTGCCCGACGGATCGGCGCTCGACCACGCGCTTGAGGTGGCAGAGATCGTCGCCAGCAATGGGCCGCTCGCGGTCGAGGCGGTCTTGCGCACCATGCACCAGACGATCGGGATGACCGAGGCTGAGGCCTGGGAGCATGAGAAGGGCTACGCCGACGCCGTCATGCAGTCGGAGGATGCAAAGGAAGGCCCCAAAGCGTTCGCCGAGAAGCGAACCCCGAACTTCCAGCGCAAGTGAGTTGACGTTGGTGCTGCGGGAGCGCAGCCGGCACGGACCGATCCGGTCGGTCCGTCGATCGCTCAGCCCGTGTTCCGGAGCCCGGCCGCCACACCGTTAATGGTGAGGAGCAGGGCCCGCTGGAGGCGGGCTTCCTCGGCGGGGTGCGGCACCCCAGCCCGACTCCGGGCGAGCAGGTCGACCTGCAAGATGTTGATCGGGTCGAGATAGATGTCGCGCACGGCGAGGGTTCGGCGCAGGATCGGGAGATCGTCGAGCAGGTCACCTCCGGTGATCTTGCTGACCTGCACCAGCGTGAGCGCATGTTCTTGGGCCACATCGTCGAGGATGGGGTGGAGCTTGGGATCGACGAGGTTCGTCACATAGTGACGGGCAATCGCCAGGTCGGTCTTTGCGAGCGTCATCTCGACGTTGGAGAGGAACGTTCGGAAAAACTGCCATTGCTCGTACATCCGTGCCAACGCATCGGTGTGGCCAGCATCGACCGCGGCAGCGAGCGCAGTCCCGACACCGAACCAGCCCGGGATGATCTGACGAGATTGCGTCCAGCCGAACACCCACGGGATGGCGCGGAGGTCGGATAAATCTCCGCCCCCTTTGCGGCGGGACGGTCGCGATCCGATGTTCATCGCTCCGAGTTCTTCGACCGGTGTTGCCGTGTTGAAGTACTCGACCAGGCCGTCCTGCTCAACGAATGCTCGATAGCGAGCGAAGGCAGCGGTCGACATGGTCTCCATCACGTCATTCCACAGGGCGACGTCGTCTGGAGCGTTGCGAGGCTTTCGGTGGGCAACCGAGGCTTCGACGACGGCGGAGAAGGCAAGGTCGAGGTTGCGGTTGGCGATTTCGGGGAGCGCGTACTTGTCGGCGATCACCTCCCCCTGTTCGGTGGTCTTCATGGCGCCCCGGATGGCCCCCGCGGGCTGCGACAGGATCGCAGCATGGGTCGGGCCGCCACCTCGGCCAACCGTGCCCCCTCGCCCATGGAAGACGGTGATCTCGATCCCGGTCTCATCAGCGACCTCGGAAATGGTTCGCAGCGCCTTGTGGATCTCCCACTGCGAGGTCGTGATACCGCCGTCTTTGTTGGAGTCGGAGTAGCCGACCATGACCTCTTGCACGTCGCCGCGGAGCTGGACGAGCTTGCGGTACGCAGGAATGGCAAAGAGTTCCCGGAGCACGGGCCCAATCGCTTGGAGGTCCTCAATCGTCTCGAACAGCGGGACGAAGTCGAGGCGGGCAACGTCGGCCGACAGATCGACGAGGCCGACGTCGCGGGCGAGGACCGCCGGAGCGAGGATGTCATCGACCCCTTGCGTCATCGAGACGATGTAGCTCTCGATGATGTCGTCGCCATAGCTATCCATGCGCTCACGAATGACTTGGAAGAGCTCGCGGGTCTCGTCAGCAGAGCCGGTCTGGGGTGCGGCAAGCGGTCGAGGGGAGCCGAGTTCATCAGCGAGCACCTGTGCTCGGCCCGGCTTGTCGAGGCTCTCGTAGTCGGTGCCTACGGCAGCGAAGAGTGATGCGAGCGCCGCATGGTGTTTCGACGCATGCTGCCGGATGTCGAGCGTGGCGAGATGAAACCCGACGAGATCGACGAGGCGTCGAACTCGAGCCAGGCTCCCGTTGGCGATCAGGGCACCTCCGGCGGACAGCAGCGAGCGAGAGAGCATGTCGAGGTCGTCGACGAGCTCGGTGGGTCGGGTGTACGCACGCGGCCCGGGGGGTGTTTCGGCCGCCTCCAGAAGTCGCTGGTGCATCACCGAGAGCCGCTGGCGGTACGGCTCTCCCGCACTCAGTGCTCGGAAGCGAGCCCGGACCTTCGGGAAGTCTTCGTCGTCGGCGGCGAGCTGCGCTTCAAGCTCCGGGGTGATGGTTCGCACCGCAGTCGAGACGCTCAGCTCGGCGGATAGTGCTTCGATCTCAGAGATCAGGAGGCGGAGCGCTCGGGCCCGCTGGAAGTCGAGTACCTCGCAGGTGGTGTCGGGTGTGACGTTCGGATTGCCGTCACGATCACCACCGACCCACGATCCGAAGCGCACCGGCTGCGCACCAGGGGCCAGGCCGAGCCCGTTTCCGAGCGAGCGCAGGGTTGCATCGATGTCGTCGAGGAGTTCGGGAACCCCTTCCTCAAGCATCTCGCCGAGGAAGTAGAGGATCGACCGCGCCTCGTCGACTGGGTCGGGTTTCTCGCGACGAAGCTCATCGGTTTGCCAGATCATGTCGAGGAGCTCGTCGATACGCCGGTCAATGCGGCTGATCACGGTCTGCTCCGGCTCGCCGAGTCGTCGCTCGATCAGCGTGGCGATCTCGGCGAGCTTGTCCAGAATGCTGCGACGTGATGCCTCGGTCGGATGGGCGGTGAAGACCGGGTAGAGCTGCACCCGGTTCGTCGCCGCTGCGACTTCATCGGCGGTGAAACCGAGCTCGACCAGCCGGCTCACCGTCTCCGAGAAGCGTTTGGAGCGGGTCGTGCGGTTCTCGGCCAGGTCATCGATCCGATGGACCTGCTCGGCGGTGTTGGCGAGATGGAAATAGGTCGTGAACGCGCGGACGAGCTCAATGGCGCGAACGACATCGGTGTCGCCGAGAGAATCCGTGAGTTCCTTCCCGACAGAGTCGTCGCCCTCCCGGAGCGCTCGGGCCAGGGTGCGCACGTGCTCGACCTGTTCAAGGAGTTCGGGACCCACTTGGCGGACCAAGGTGTCGCCGAGTTGACCTCCCAAACGTCGGATGTCGCGGCGAAGGGCGGCGTCGAGTTGGTCGAGATCGTCGGTCACGACGCCCAACCTACCGAGTTGGATCCGGCCGCCGTCCGTGTAATCGATCCCCGCCAGAAACTCCGGGGAGGGTGGGCTGGACCCCGTGGATACCCGACCAGGCTGTGTAGCGGTCGAGCACGATTTCCTCGACCTCAGCCCAGTCCGCCGCCCGAGGGCCAGCGAACTCTCGGTTGTAGGGCTGATCGAAGACGATGAGTTCGTTGCCTGCAGCTCGGAGCGACCTGATGTTGCTCGGAGAGTCGTCGATGTAGAGGTTGGCCTCGACCTGGGGCTTGGCTCCGAGGAAGCACAGGTCTCGGTAGGGGATGCGGGCGTCATCAAGCCACTCGACGGTGTCGGTCACCGCCGCCTGATGGCCCCAGTTCACATAGAGACGGTGCGTAATGATGCGGATCCAGACGCCGGCGTCACTCAGACGCCACAGCGCCTCGGCGGCACCTGGAACCGGGTCCAGGTGCCGGAACAGTCGCTCGTCGACCACGGCCCGGCGATGGTGGCGTTCGAATTCCCCGGGTTGGAAATCCCACTCGGTGAAGTCCCAGTCGCGTTCGAGCGGCAGTGTTGCCCGGTCGACGCCCCGGTCGGCTGCCACGCTGGCTTGGAGTCCGAGCGTGTAATCAGCGCAGACCCCATCGAGATCGACACCGAAGATGAACGCGTCGAGGTCGGCCATGTCGGCGAGTGCGCCCTGCAGTCAGGCTGCGGTCAGGCCGCCATCGGCACTGAGGATGCTGCCGTGGATGTTCGCCGCGTCGTCGCTCGCCAGAAAGGCGAAAAATCCAGCGATCTGTTCGGGGCTGCTCGGCTCTCGATAGCCAATGTGGTTCTGCATCAGGCTGAAATCGATGTCGTCGGCGAGCTGGAAGTTGTGCACGAGTGGCGTGTCGATGCCGCCGGGAGCGATGGCGTTGATCCGCACCCCGGTCTTCACGAATTCCATCGCAAGGGCACGGGTCATGTTGACGATTGCGCCCTTGGTTGCGCAGTACGGAACGGTGTACGCCTGACCCATCAGGCCCGCATTCGATGCGATGTTGATCAGGGCGCCATGGCGTTCGACGAGATGCGGGAGTGTGGCCTGGGCGATGAAGAACGGCCCCTTGAGGTTGATCTCGTTCATCAGATCCCACTCGGCTTCAGTCACATCCCGCAGATGGTGCTGTTTGGCGACACCGGCGATGTTGCCGACGATGTCAATCCCGCCGTGGGCATCGACGCAGGCGTCGACGGCGGCGCGAATCTCCGACACCGAGCGGACGTCGACTTGGCGGGTGCTCAAGGAACCCCCAGCTGACGTATCGAGCAGTGACGAGGTCTCGGCCATGCCGTCGTCGTTGACGTCGACCCCGAACACGGTGGCGCCCTCAGCGGCGAGTCGGAGGGCCGTTGCCCGGCCGACACCGCTGGCAACACCGGTGAGAAAGGCGACCTTGTTCATGAATCGTGTCATCGGGCGCGATCGTACTGGCACGACACAAGTCGGGCGATTCGAGTTCATCGTCGTTCCTGTCGTACGTTGCGCCCGATGCGTGATCCCCAGGCCTTTATCGCTGCCCTTCGGCGAGTGCTTTCTGCGGCGCGGGTCGCGGATCTCGATGGCCTCGACCTTCGCGGCGACATCGAATCGCTCGTCGCTCTGGCTGAGCGGTTGGGGACCGCAGCGGTCGACGAGCCCAGAATGCAAGCCGCCCTCAGTGGTAGCGACATGGACGAACGAATGGCCAACGCGTTGGTCGCCGGCCAGGAGGGCCGGGCTGCTCGTGCTCGAGAGGTCGGGATCGCGGGGTTCTTCCCCTACAGCCCATTCGTCGGCCCGCTGAATCCGGTGGCGCCTCCTGTCCACTTCGAGATCGTGGACGGTGACCCGTGGCACGAACTTCGAGCCGAGCATCGCTTCGACCCGATCACCAACGGCCCACCGGGTGGGGTGCACGGCGGCATGATCGCCGGGGTTTTCGACGAACTGTTGGGGTCGGTCTGCGTTCTGAACGATGTCGCTGGATTCACGGGCACCCTCAACATTCGGTATCGGTCCCTTACGCCGATTGAGGAACCCATCTCGATGCGGGCGTGGATCGACCGGGTCGAAGGACGAAAGACCTTCGCCCGAGGAACGTTCCACCACGGTGCGGTGCTCTGCGCTGAGGCCGACGGTGTCTTCATCGGCATGGTTGCACCGGATGGGCCCTCAGCGGAGTGATGCCAGCACGGTGTTGACCACGTCGTCGAGCGGCATGTTCGCATCGATCACCGTGACATCGGCTTCCTGACCGGGCCACTCGAGGGTGGCGAGCTGGTCGTCGAGGAGGCTTGCCGGCATGAAGTGTCCGGTGCGAGTGGCGAGCCGTTGGTTGAGCGCATCCCGGGCAACGTCGAGATGGATGAAGCGGATGGGTTGGTGCGCCTGCGTCCGAATCTGCGCTCGGTAAGTGGCCTTGAGCGCGGAGCAGGCGATGACGATCCCATCCGTGCTGGAAGCGAGACGTCGACCGATGCGGTCGAGCCAGGGCTGCCGATCACCATCGGACAGGGGTTGCCCACTCGCCATCTTGGCGACGTTGGCGGGAGGATGCAGATCGTCGCCATCCACAAAGTCCAGACCAAGGACCGCTGCGGTGGCATGTCCGACCGCTGATTTGCCTGCGGCTGAGACCCCCATCACGACCACCCTCATGGAGGCATCGTGCCCGATGCGGTGCCGAAGATGCGAGCCTTCAGGCTCGCTGCGTTCATCACTGGCCCGCCGGGGTTGCCCACCAGGCACCGTCGGGGCCGTCAGGAACATGGCGGTAGCTCAGGCTCATCCGTGGGGGAGCGGTCGCCATCTTCGGCACTGCGTGCTGCCATGCGTGCTGGCAGGCACCACCCATGACGAGCAAGTCGCCGGACCCGAGCAGGAATCGGTGCGAAGGCGCAACGCCCTCCATGGGACGCAGGTCGAAACGTCGAGGGCCTCCGAGCGAGACGATCGCAACCACGGGTTCGATCTGGTGGATACCGATTCGGTCGGCGTGCCACGCAACGGAGTCGTTTCCCGTTCGGTAGTAGTTGGCGAACCCTGTGGTGAGCCCCGCTCCATAGCGATGCTCGAGCGTTCGGACGATGTCGCGCAGCACCGGCCGCCGGTCGACCTCGTCGGTCGTGAGCGTGCCGTGGAGCCGCGGCTCGTCGACCAATCGGCCATACATGGGTCGCCGGCCTCGACGCCACGGCAGTGACGCAGCCAGGTCGGCGAGAAGCGCATCGGCGCCGCAGAGCCAACCGACGCCGTGGTCAACCCAGCTGAACTCGTCGAGGTGGGTGCGCTGGATGTCGACATCGACCACGGCGGGTTCGCCGAGCGCGAAGAGACTGGTTTGGTAGTCGAGCACCCCGCGAGTTTAGCGAACGCATGTTCGCTTGTTCGACTTAATGCTGTTCAGACTCGGCTTGAGGCCACGAAATGGCCGGGGGACACCTCGGTCATCGCAGAGTCGGCTTCGGTGTAGTCGAAGTCCTCCTCCAGGATCTGGCGCGTGCGGTTCTTCTCGATCTCGGGATCCGGGATCGGAACGGCGGAGAGCAGAACCTGGGTGTAGGGATGCAAGGGGTTCTCGTACAGCTCCTCGGTGGGGGCGTACTCGACGATCTTTCCCTTGAACATCACGGCGACCCGGTCGCAGATGTAGCGGATCATGCTGAGGTCGTGGGCGATGAAGAGGTAGGTCAGGTTGAGCTCGTCCTGGAGATCCTTCAGGAGGTTGACAACCTGGGCCTGAATCGACACATCGAGTGCGGAGATCGGCTCGTCGGCGACGATGAACTCGGGTTCGACCGCGAGGGCTCGAGCGATGCCGATGCGCTGGCGCTGGCCGCCGGAGAACTCGTGGGGGTACCGGTTGACGAACCCACGGTTGAGTCCAACCAGTTCCATCAGCTCTTCGATGCGGCCCTGGAAGTCGCGCTTCGGGATCGGCTGGTGCACCTGGAGCGATTCTTCGATGCTGCGGCCCACGGTCATGCGAGGGTTGAGACAGGCTGCCGGGTCCTGGAAAATCATCTGCATGTGACGCCGCATCTCTCGCAGCGGACGCCCACTCAGACCAACGACTTCCTTGCCTCGGAACTTGACCGAGCCCGACGTGGGCTCATAGAGCCGCAAGAGCGTGCGGCCCGTGGTGCTCTTCCCGCTGCCCGACTCGCCGACCAGGCCCAGCGTCTCACCCGGGTAGATCTTGAACGAGACATCGTCGACCGCCTTCACGGCACCGATCTGCCGGCGAAGCAGGATGCCCTGGGTGACCGGGAAGTGTTTGACGAGGTTCGTGACCTCGATCAGCGGCTCCCCATTAGCGGTCGCTGTCGCGGCTGCTCCGGTCTCGGTCATTGGCCCATCAGACATTGGTCACCGCCGGGAGGTCGTACCAGGCTGCCGCCAGGTGGTCAGGATGGCCGTTCTCGACCTGTTTCAACGTCGGTACTTCCTGGAAGCAGCGCTCCGTCGCGTACGGGTTGCGAGGGGCAAACGGATCGCCGGTCGGCGCTGACAACAGGTTTGGGGGTGCGCCCGGAATCGGGACGAGCCGTTCGGTGCCACCGTCAGACCGAGGCAGCGAGCTCAACAGGCCAGCCGTGTAGGCATTGCGGGTGTCCTTGAAGACGTTCTGGGTCGGGCCCCGCTCCATGATCATGCCGCCGTACATGACCTGAATGGTGTCTGCGATGCCAGCGACCACGCCGAGGTCGTGGGTGATCCAGATGAGCGACATGCCGAGTCGATCGATGAGATCGGTCATCAGGTCGACGATCTGGGCCTGCACCGTCACATCGAGCGCGGTCGTCGGCTCGTCAGCGATGAGCAGCTTCGGGTCACATGAGATTGCCATGGCGATCATGGCGCGCTGCCGCATACCGCCGGAGAACTGGTGGGGGTAGTCATCCACCCGTGTGCGTGCGTCGGTAATGCCGACCAGTTCGAGCAGTTCGATCGCACGTTCCTGCGCCTGTTTCTTGGTGAGACCCATGTGCAGCTGGATCATCTCACGGAGCTGCTTGCCGATCGACAGGACGGGGTTGAGCGCAGTCATCGGGTCCTGGAACACCATGGCGATCTGTCCACCACGGACCTGGCGCAACTCCTCGTCGCTCATAGTGACCAGGTCGCGTCCATCGAAGAGCACCTCGCCCCGCTCGATGCGGCCGGGGGGCATCGGAATCAATCCGAGCATCGAGAGCACGTGCACACTCTTGCCACTGCCGCTCTCGCCGACGATCCCCAGCGTCTCGCCCTCATGGAGGTCGTAGGTGACGCCGTTGACGGCATGCACCACACCGTCCTGGGTGTCGAAGCGAACGACGAGATCCTTGACCTGCAGAATGGGCGCCACGAACGGGCTCCTTGCGTGCTCGCCTGGAGTCCGACGCGGTGCCGGACCTGCGGGCTCGGAGCGTAGCGCACCCAACGCAGACGGGAAACAACCTGTGGGTTCGATTGGAGCTGGCCGGCTTCCTCGTCATGCACGACCGGCACGCCCGGCAGGAGTACCATGACGGCAGCGGGCACGCAGGAAGGCCAGAGGTGCTGTTTCCCACGTTCACGTTCGCGGTTTTCTTCGCCGTCGTTCTGCCGCTCAGTTGGGCGTTGCGCGGACGTCCGGTCGCGTGGAAGGTCCTGATCCTGGCCGCTTCAGCCGTGTTCTACGGCTACTGGGACTGGCGCTTTCTCGGCCTGCTGGCGACGTTGATCGTGGTGAACGAGATCGTTGCCGTTGCGGTGCATCGCTCACGGGACCAGGTCCAGCGTCGACGGCTGACGGCGGCGGCGGTCGTGTTCGATCTCGCTCTTCTCGGGGTCTTCAAGTACTACGGCTTTTTCGTCGCCAGCCTCGAGGACTCGTTCGGGTGGGAGGGGCCCGCCCTCGACATCGTCCTCCCGGTCGGGATCTCGTTCTTCACGTTTCAAGCCATCAGCTATGTCGTAGATGTCAAGCGAGGCGAGGCGACACCTGCGCCCCTGTTGGACTTCGCCGTCTACCTGTCCTTCTTCCCCCAGCTCGTCGCAGGCCCAATCGTGCGGGCGACCGAATTTCTGCCCGAACTACGAGCAGGTCGTCGTCCCGACGAAGTGGAGATGGGGCGCGCGGTTCTGCTGATCGGGCGTGGCCTGTTCAAGAAGGTCGTGGTGGCTGACTTTCTCGGGCGGGCGATTGTTGACGATGCCTTCGGAACACCGGGCGAGTACGGGGCACTCGACGTCTTGTTCGGCGTCTACGGCTACGCGATCCAGATCTATGCCGACTTCTCGGGCTACACCGATATGGCGATCGGGCTGGCCCTCCTGCTCGGCTTCCGATTCCCGCAGAACTTCGACCGCCCCTACGCCGCTGTCTCGGTCCAAGATTTCTGGCGCCGCTGGCACATGACCCTGTCCCGATGGCTGCGTGACTACCTGTACGTCCCGCTCGGCGGCAACCGCGCGGGCCGCAGTGCGACCTACCGCAACCTGTTGCTCACGATGGCGCTGGGAGGACTCTGGCACGGTGCCGCCTGGACCTTTGTGGTCTGGGGGCTCTACCAGGGGTTGGGGCTCGCTGCTGAGCGGGCCCTCAGCGAAGCCCGTGGGGAGCCCGACGTCGAGTTCGATGCCGCCGACGTGCGTCTCCGCGAGATCGCTCGCCTCCATAGCGGCGCTGAGGTGGACGCCTGGCGGGAGGACCCAACCTCGCCGGTCCCGTTCTCGCCACTCGCGGTCCGACGCCTGTGGCTGGGTCGACTGGTGACCTTCCACTTTGTTTGTGCCGGTTGGGTCGTCTTCTACGCAGGAACGATTGCCGGCGGGGGACTCGACGCAGCGATCGACGTCTTCACTGCACTAGGCCAGGGGTGGGGCCAGACGCCCGAGCTGCTCAATCCGCTTGTGCTGGCGGTGATCCTGACTGCGATCGCAGCCCAATACGTGCCGCCGCTTCTCGCCCGGCAGCTGTCCGCCATGTTCTCCACGCTCCGGCCCTCGCTCGTCGCGATCGGGTTCGCCGTGTGGATCATGATCGTGACCGCCCTCGGCCCCGAGGGCGTGTCGGAGTTCATCTACTTCCAGTTCTGATATGACACGCCAGCCGCCTCCCGACCACGAACCGATCGATGCGCTCAGTCGAGCGGTACGTCGTCGCGAGCGGGGTGAGACATGGACCGACGAGCAGTTCCGGGCCGCCCGAGAACACGATCTGAGTGAGCGGCGTCACCCCGTCCGGTCGGTCGTACTTGCCGTCCTTGGCTGTCTGCTGCTCTCTGCGCTCCTGACGAGCGACAAGCTGCTCGAGATCGCAGAGCGACAGGAGTTCGGAGCAGCCCGAGACCGACAGGTCGCGATCGCCGAAGGGCTTGATCGGGTTGCCAACTTTTGGTCTCTCAACCGCCCGTACGACGCGCTCCAGAATCTGCGTGACGCCAACAACGACCGTCGCGAGATTGTCACGGCACCCACCACGACGATCACGGCCACGACCGCTCCGCCGACCACGGCAGCTCCGATGGCCGGCCCTCCGTCCTCGGTCACCTCCTCGACGACAACAAGCACGACAACGACCTTGCCCGCCAACCGAGGAATCACCAGTGAGGATCCGCTACGGGTGTATGTGACCGGCGACAGTCAGGCCACCTATCTGGGGCAGGCTGTCACGACCGAGGGCGGTGGTCGAGCGCTCGACGTCGCCGTCGACGATCGGATTTCGACCAGCCTCGCTCGACCGGATTACTTCGATTGGCCCAGTCAGTGGCAGGTGGCGCTCGCCGAGCACGACCCTGAGGTCATCGTCGTGTTCCTTGGTGCCAACGACCACCAAGACATGGCTGACCTGGCCGGGAATCGGCTCATCGAGGGGAGTGACCCATGGAAGCAGGAGTGGACGTCGCGGCTCGCTGCCGGGTTGGACCTCTTGACTGACGATGGTCGCACGGTGTTGTGGGTCACACAGCCACCCATGCGTGACCGTGGGCTCGACGAGGGCATCGACCTGATCAACGAGCTTGCTGCCGGAGTGGTCGCCGATCGGCCCTCCGTCGTCCCCGTTGACATCTGGGAACTGTTCGGCGGCGTCGACGGTTATGCCGAGCGGCTGACGGGACCTGATGGCGAGACGATCACGGCCCGGGTTTCTGATGGGGTTCACCTGACCCGTTCGGCGGCGTCGTGGGTGGCCGATCTCGTCTTTGTCGAACTCGACGAGCGCTGGACGTTCGACGGCTGAGCGTCAGTTCGTCCAGGGCTCTTCCGGGTAATTGGCCAGCAGCCGAAGGTCCCCGTGCTGTCGTCGCATCACCGTCCACCACAGCTGGGCCGGGTCATCGGTGAGGAGGTCGCCCTCGGTTGCGTCGGCAACGATCCAGGCGTCATCGACGAGTTCAGCATCGAGTTGGCCTGGCGCCCATGAGGCGTAGCCGGCGAAGAGGCGCACCCCCTGGAGCGCGACGAGTTCGTTGGGGTCCTGGTCGAGGTCGATCGTTCCGATCCCGGCGCTGATCGAGTTGAACGCCCCTTCCGGACTGGAGGCATCGGCGACCCCCAGCGCGATGACCGAGGACAGCGAAACGGGGCCGCCCCGGAAGACCACCGCCGGTGCCGCTGCGTGAGGCGCCCATCGGTCAAACATTTCCTGGGCAGGGAGCTCGCTCGGGCGGCTGAGAACGACGCCAAGGGCTCCCTCTTCGCTGTGTTCCAGCATGAACACGACCCCGAACGCGAAGTTGGGGTCGGTGAGGGCCGGGCTGGCGAGGAGGTGCCGACCACGGGTGGACATACCTCATCTTCGCGTGTGTCACGATCACGTGTGTGATGCCACCCTCGAACCCGGCCGTTGTGCTCTCCATCGCCGCCCACGACCCGCTTGGTGGTGCTGGGCTCGCGGCTGATCTCACCACCTTCGGCGCGCTCGGTGTCCATGGCACCGTTGCCGTGACAGCCGTGACGGCCCAACACTTCGACCGGGTCGATCGAGTCGAGCCGATCGCTCCGGACCTGGTTGCCCAGCAGATCGATGCGATCACCGATTCGTTCAGGATCGACGCCGTGAAGACGGGTCTGCTCGGGTCGGCGGAGATCGTTGATCTGGTTGCCGACCGTGTCGTGTCCGGCGTCCTTCCTGCCCCGGTCGTCGACCCGGTGTTGGTCGATGGGCGGGGCAATCGATTCGTGGGGTCGGATATCGAGCGTTCGTACCGTGAGCGCCTGCTTCCGCTGGCAGCCGTCGTGACCCCCAATCTGGGAGAAGCGTCGTTGTTGGCCGGCCGGCCCCTGCGCGATGTGGATGACGTCGATGGGGTCGCTGCCGCCTTGGCTGCGCTCGGAGCTGAGCGGGTGGTGGTCACCGGAGGGGCCAGCAGCGGAACCGAGGCGATCGATGTCGTCGTCGCCGTTGATGGCTCCTGTGACCGCCTCGTCGGTCCGTGGGTCGAGACCCGTCATGTACGCGGCTCAGGCTGCACGTTCGCTGCGGCGGTGGCTGCCGAACTTGGCCGAGGCGAAGAGGCAACCGTTGCCATTGCGGCGGCGAAGACCTTCGTGAGTCAACGGCTCACCAAATCGCAGTGGGGAGCGCTCGATCAGGCCGGTCCGATCTCGCACTGGTCGGTGCGGACCATGCCCTGAGGTTGTCCCGCGGGCTTGGGGGCGTCCACCGCTGTTGGATCACTCGATGTGATCCCACTCCTCGCCGTAATGGAAGGTGAGTTCTTCGCCTGCGGCAATGTCGCGAAGCGCGAAGAGTTGGGGGCCGTCGAACTCGACGTTGGGGCTGCTGCTGTGGTTCAGCCAGCGAAGGACCCCATCCCCGTCAATGCCGTGATACTCGCCGTCGTCTCCTTCGACCCACAACACATAGGTGCCGTCGACGCCGCTGGGCTGCCCGGTGTACTCGCCGATGTGGGTACCCGTGCTGATCGCGACGCGCGCGAACGCACCGTTGCCATGGATTGGGCTTTGTCGTGCGACGACCAGATCGTCGAGCTCAGGCATCAGGTGCCTCGGACTTCGGGAGGTGATGCAGTGAGGCGGGACTCGCGGGTTCGGTCCGAGTGCGGCCGTCGGTGATGAGGGATTGGCTCACCGCCTGCCCGGCGAGTTCTTCGAGGTCGTTGCGGGCTGGATCTCGGAGAAACCCATCGATGGAGACTCGATCGGGGAAGCTCATGACGAGGAGCGCATCGGCCTCACCAGGGGAGCCATCGATCGGTGTGACGTGGCGAACAACTTCGCCACGATGGCGGGGGAGGAGGCCGGTGAGCGCCGCAACATACTCATCGAATCGCTGGGTGGCCCCAGTGCTCCAGAGACGGAACGTTAGTTCGATGCGGGCGTCGGACATCGCCCGAACGCTACCGGCCCGGCGGTGAGCACGAGTGTCAGTCGAGTTCGGCGAGGACGGCGTTCAGGTAGGTGCCTTCGGGAAAACCGATCGGGTGATCGTCGTCGTGTCCGGTCTCGGTGATCAGGCGGGAACGGCGTCCAGCGCGATCGATCGCATCGGTGACGAGCGAGCCGAACATCTCGGCATCCACTCGACTCGAGCACGTGGCTTGGAGTAACACGCCGCCAGGTCGAAGCAGGTCGAGGGCCAGGTGACTCAAGCGGGTGTAGGCCCGAATGGCTCCGTCGACCGCGTCGCGCCGACTCGCAAACGAGGGAGGGTCGACAACGATCAGGTCGAAGGAGCGGCCTTCCGTTCTGAGGTCTTCCATCACGACGAACGCATCACCAACCGTGCTCTGCATCGGTATCCCCGGTGCATTCGTCGCGACATGGTGCTCAGCGGACGCCACGGCGAAGGGGGACAGGTCGGTGGCATGGACCGAGCGAGCCCCGGCGGCGGCGGCGTGCACCGAGAAACCTCCGTGACAACAGAAGACGTCGAGGACGTCTCGGTCGGCGGCGTAGTCGCCCACGAGCGCCCGATTTGATCGCTGGTCAAGGAAGTAGCCGGTCTTTTGGCCGGCGATAGGGTCGGCGGTCATCGTGTGGCCATTTTCGACGAACGGGGTCGGGTCCGGCGGGGGAGAACCGGCGATGACCATGCCGTCGTGGACGGCGTCAGGGGCCTGTGCGGCGACGTTGCGGGCCAGTCGGAGGACGACGTGCTCGCCGCCCCAGTGCGCGAGTGCTGCAGCGAGCACGTCGCCGAGGCGGCTGAACCAGGCGGCGCTGTAAAGCTTCACGACGAGCACGGGGCCATAGCGGTCGATGATGAGGGCGGGGAGGCCGTCGTTCTCGCCGTGCACCAGTCGGAGGCCTGTCACGCCAGGGTCAGCGAGGAGCCGCCGTCGACGCCCATCGGCTGCTTCGAACCGTTCGATCCAGAACGACTCATCGACGCGGGTCTGTGTGGTGGCGAGTACCCGAATGCGAATCGGTGACGACGGGTCCCAGAGGCCAACCGCCGTGAACGCTCGCTTGTCGTCGAACACGATTGCGAGATCACCGGGTGCTCCGTTGTGGGAGACGGACGTGATCGACCCGTCGAAGACCCAGGGATGTCCCCGTCGGAGGTGCCGGTGGGCATCTTTGGTGACCCGAACGGCAAGATTGCGATTCGAGGGCGTTGGGAGGGCCGGCAGCACACGTTGAGCGTAGGGGGAACACGCTGGTGCGAACGCCCACGGCATGCCTGCTGAGCGCAGGCGGGGGCTCCATGGGTTGGAATGCAGCTTTACATAACGGAGATTTCAGGCGGCGCGTACGTGAAGATGGGGCCGAAGTGACCCGCCAAACCCCGGGTTGGACTGTCGTAGCGGGTGCGCTTCCGCTCCATGCGGTAGACACAGGCGATGACGAACCTCACGGTGCCGACGCAGGACGATGTTGGGCTCGCGGCAGAACGCTGTCGCCCCTTGATTCGCCGCACACCGGTTGTGACGACCACCCCCGGTGATCTTGGCATTTCGGGGTCGGTCGTGCTCAAGCTCGAATGCCTGCAGCATGCAGGGTCCTTCAAGGCTCGAGGCAGCCTGAATAGCGCACTTGCGGTTGACGTACCCGAGTCGGGTCTCATCGCAGCTTCTGGCGGAAATCATGGCATCGCGGTCGCCCGAACTGGGCGGGTCCTGGGCGTTCCGACCGAGATCTTTGTGCCTGGCGTGTCGGCTCCGGCCAAGGTCGAGCGGCTGCGCGCCCAGGGTGCAACGGTCAACGTTGTCGGCGACCTGTACGACGATGCGCAGGCGGCCTGCGATGTGCGGGCGGCCGAGATCGGGGCGCTGAACATTCATCCCTACAATGCACCACTCACGGTGGCCGGCCAGGGCACGTTAGGCGTCGAACTTGCCGAACAGGTTCCCGATCTGGACACCGTCGTCGTGGCGGTTGGCGGTGGTGGGCTGGCTGCTGGGATCCGGCTCGCACTGCCCAGCGTCGCCATCGTCACGGTGGAGACCGAGGCGTGCAACAGCTTCCATGCCGCTCATACGGCCGGCGAGCCGACCTCCGTCTCCCCCGCGGGCGTCGCCGCTGACGCGTTGGGTGCAAAACAGATCGGCACGCTCCCCTGGCACCTTCTTTCGGGACGAGCTCACCCAGTCCTTGTGGACGACGAGGCCACCATGGCCGCCCGTCGAGCGCTGTGGACGGAGATGCAGCTCGCCGTCGAACCGGCCGCTGCCACCGCGGTCGCCGCGCTCCGAGCTGGCGCCTACGTGCCAGCACCGGACGAGCGCGTCGCCATCATCGTCTGTGGCGGAAATGCTGATCCGAGCGACCTCGGCCCCCGTCCCGACATCGCCTGATCGTTCCTGCAAGGGGTCGCCGCTGACGCGCCTGGGCGATACCGTTTCCTCCCGTGGCACGCAGGCTTGACATCGAACTCACCTCCGACCGTGGCGATGGCCAGTGGAACTGGCGCGCGGCTGGAGCCAAGCAGCCCAAGGGCACACTCGACGGAGGCCTGCTCCCCTCGGGCGCTGCCGTTGGTGACGTGCTGAAGGTCGAGGCCGACGCTGACCTCGACGGCCTGACCATCACGACGGTCTTTGCGCCGAAGGCGCCCCGCAAGGAGCCCGAGACCCTTGCACTGCTCGGGAGCGGCCGCGAAGAACCACTGGTCACCCAGGTGCTCGCGCCCAAGGGTCGTGGTCGAGGCCGCGACGGTGACGACCGAGGTCGAGGACGCGGCCGAGGCCGCGGCGGTCGAGATGGCGACAATCGAGGTCGCGGCCGGGGTGGTCGTGATGGCGACAACCGGAACCGGGGCCGGAATGAGCGTCCCCGTCGGGAACGTCCAAAGCCCCCCGCCCGTCCCAAGGCCCCCCGTCTCCGCCCCGCTCGTACCCACCGGCAGGCGGCGTTGAAGGCGCTGCCGGCGATCCAGCATCCGCTGGCCGAGGAGGTCCTCAAGGGCGGCGTCCCCGGTGTTCGTCAGGCGGTCGATCGCATGAACGACAAAGCCACGGCCGAGGGCATGCCCAAGATCAAGCGGGATCCGCTGGTCGCGTTGGCCGAGAAGATGGCGCCCGCGCTCAAGGCGGCCGAATGGCGCGACCGCGCCGAGGCTGCAGTCGCGGGCATCGAGACGGTTGACCTGCGTGACATCCGGTCGGTTGTTGCTGCCGCTGACGGCGCTGCCCGTGACGAGGAGACCCGAGCGCTCGCTGACCAACTGCGAGAGGGACTCCAGGCCCGAACGGAAGCCGAGCATCGGGCGTGGCGCGACGAACTCGCCCAGACCATTGCGGAAGGACGAACGGTGCGGGCACTTCGCCTGAGTTCGCGTCCGCCGAAGGCGGGCGCTCCCCTGCCGGTCGACATGGCTGAGAAACTCGCGGTGGCCGCATCGGCGTCGCTCACGAGTGACGTCACCTCCGAACGGTGGGCGACTGTCGTGGACGCCGTTGCCTTCTCGCCCGTTCGCACTCAGGTGACCGCTGAGGGCATTCCGGCGGAGCCGAGCGACGACCTCAAGAAGGCGATGCAGAAACTCGCCGGCCGGGTGCCGCAACTGGCGGCGCTCTTTGGGATTGAGGCCCCGGCGGGTCGCAACCGTGGGTCAGGAAAGGCAAAGGGACGCCCGACGCCCCCTCCTCCCCCGCCAGCCGAAGCACCGGCCGCCGCCTCTGAGGCGCCTGCTGCAGCCGTCGAGCCCCCGGCCGCGGCACCGACGCCCGCTGACACTCCAGCACCGGCAGCTACCGACGAAGAAGAGTGATTCGCTTCGACGTCGAGGGCCGAGTCGGCATTATCCGACTGGACCGGGTTGAGGCGCGCAATGCGATCAACCCGGCGATGGCCGAGGCGATTGAGGCAGCCATCGACCGCCTCGAGGCCGACGACGAGATCTGGGTGGGTGTGCTCACCCATGAAGGTCCAGTGTTCTGCGCTGGCGCCGACCTGAAAGAGGTCGCTGCTGGGAACGGCGGCCGCCTCGGCACCGTACGAGGCGGTTTCGGTGGCATCGTGCTTCGGGAGCGAAGCAAGCCACTGATCGCCGCAGTCGACGGTCATGCTGTTGCCGGTGGAACCGAAATCGCCTTGGCCTGCGATCTGCGAGTGGCAAGTACGGTCTCGGTCTTCGGAATTCCCGAAGTGAAACGTTCGCTCGTCGCGGCAGCCGGTGGGCTCAACCGGCTTCCGAGGGTCTTGCCACCCGCCATTGCGATGGAGTTGGCGCTGGCCGGCGACACCATCACCGCAGAACGCGCCCATCACTTCGGGATGATCAACGCCGTGTGCCAGCCAGGAGAAGCGGTCGACGCCGCCCTTGCCCTTGCGGCTCGTGTCAACGCCAACGCGCCGCTGGCGGTCCGAGCATCTCGCCGCCTCGTGCTGGACTCTCCCGGGCTTGATGACCGCGAAGCGATGCGGCGGGCCGCAGCGGCCATGGGCGAACTCGCCAGCACCGCTGATTTCGCTGAAGGGCCGCGCTCGTTCATCGAGAAGCGGCCGCCGGAGTGGCAAGGCCGCTGATCAGCGAATCCCGACGTCGGTCAGAAACTCGCTGAGTCCCTCAGTAAGGTCCCACGAGTCGAGTTGGTTGAGCGGAACCCATTCGCATGCGGCGGCATCATCGCCAGCGACGGGTGTGGCGTTGGCGTCGACCGTCGCACGAAAGTCGGCAATGACGTAGTGATACTCCGGTCCGCGCCGTTCGACGACACCGATGAGCTCGCCGATGGTTGCGTCGAGTGCGAGCTCCTCCCCCACTTCGCGGCGAACGGCGCACCGGAGCGTCTCCCCTGGCTCGACTCGTCCGCCCGGCAGCGACCAACGCCCCGCCTCGGGCGGCCGCTTCCGCTGGACAAGCAGGAGGTGGTTGCCGCGTCGGATCACGGCACCGACGGCGACGACGACCGGGAGAGTCACCCGTCGAGGCGCCGGTGAACTTCGAGGGCACGGGCGACCAGCCCAAAGGTCTCGAAAAAGTTCTTGGTGTCGCGGTCGCCGGGTAACGCAAGCGAGTCGAGTCCGACCAGTGCACGGCGGCGCGCCCACGCCTCGACCGAGAGGATCAGAGATTCGCCAACGCCAACCCGGCGAGCCGCGGGAATGACGTAGAGATCGGTGATTCGAGCTATCGCCGAGCCATCGTGGAGCGCTCGTTCGTGCACGGCTGCGTAGCCGACGGGGGCGTCATCAATCGTTCCGACAAAGATCTCTGCGTTGGGGTCAGCCAGTTCGGACTCGAGGCCTGTGCGTACGGGTGTGGTTCGTCCGTCACTGTTGGCCCACACCTCGCCGCCTCGCAGTGGGCGAAGCTCGCCGAGGGCAGCCTCAGCCATCTCGGCGACGACGGCGAGGTCGGCGGAGGTCGCCGGGCGGGCGCCGACGATCATCGACGGCGCTTTTGTGCGATGCGGTTCAGCACCGTCGTGCGCGACCGGTTCGCTCGCTCGAACGCCTCAATCTGATCGAGGGCGGCGTCATCGAGGTCGGCCAGCAAGGGGATGATCTCGACCGCCGTCATCGTGGCATAGCCATCAATCGGGAGATCGGCAGCTGGGTCGTCGTCAGCCGTGGCCGTTTGGTCGCGGGTAGCCACGCCGAGAAAACCCTCAACGGATTCCCGAAGATCACCGATGAGCTTTTCCGCTCCGTTCTGGCTCTGCCGCGCCGCCACCGTTCCGGCAAGCCGAGCAAGAGCAACCTGGCCCCGCCCGCGCTCAGCCAACTTCGGGAGCAGATCCTTCGCTTCCAGCGCCAATCCCAACGGGGCATAGAGCACGAGGTCCAGCAGTCGATCCCCGAGATCGTCGTCTGAAGGGGATGCCGTCATCGTGGTAGTTAGAGGGGCCCGCCGCAGTGTGGGCATTCGCCATCGACCACAGCTGCGCTGTTCACGAGCAAGAAGCAGTGGGGGCACGAGAATTCGTTCTCCTGCTTGGCCTGCACTGGCTCTGCGTCGCCGGGAGCCGTCAGCGGCTTCTTCGCGGCGCCCTCGGCTTCGTCGTCGTCATCTTCATCGTCATCACCCGCCGCAATCCGGTCTTTCAGGATGGCGTCGAGGTCGGCTTCGACATCGTCTTCGTCGTCGTCATCGTCGTCGTCGTCACCGGAGGGCCGGCGCGGTGTAGCGACATCGTCGTCGTCGTCGTCCTCGTCCTCCTCGTCGTCAGCGAATTCGTCGTCGCCGAGTTCGTCGCCCGCGAGCGCGTCACCGTCCTCGTCGAGGTCGTCGTCATCAAGTTCGTCCTCGTCGAGTTCCTCGTCGAGTTCGTCTTCATCGATGGTGTTGTCGTCAGACATTCGTCACCTGGTATTCGGGGGGTTGCGGCGGATCATAGACACTTCACTGCGGCACGCCACGCCAGAACACCGCAAATCGGCTGTGACGGGCGGCACGACATCGGCAGGATCATGCCTGATCCTGGGCCGCTGGCCGCGGATGACCACCGCGAGCACGCTCAGTTCGCCGGGCGCTCCTGCCGCTTGACTTCAGCTCGGCGCTCGGCCTCGAGGCGGCCGAGGTCGGGTTCGCCAGAGTGGTCGACGAAGGACATGGCGGCGGCGACGGCTCGGTGGCCCGCGACCTCGGCGATCGCGGTGTGCATCCGCTGACAGACCCGACGGTAGGCCTCGTGGCCTTGCGGGCTCGTTCGAAGCTCGAGCATGTGCATCGCTTCACGGGCGTTGAACTGCATCGAATAGCGAACGCGATAGGCGAGCGAGACGGCGTAGGACGCCTGATCAGGATGCTCCACCAGCAGGGCATCATGCAGGGCGGCGGATCGATCCATCACCGCATCGAACTCGGCGGTTACGCCGGCTGCTTCCACCGCTTCGGGTCGCACATAGCCATGGCGGGGTGAGAGTGGCTGCCAATCGATGGTCAGCATGCGATGGCGCTGGAGATCGCGGAACGCCCCGTAGTCCGACAGGACATCGAATCGATAATCGGTGCGTTCGAACGCTCGTCCGGGCCGATGCCGGCGGTTCGCTCGGTTCCCAACGTACGCCTCGATGGCTGCGATGCGGTCCTCGACGCTCATTTGCCGGACCCGTGCTTCGATCGCCCGCTCGGACAGCGACGAGTGCGGGTAAAGGATGGCGGTCACCAACTTGACCTCACCATCGGGGTCGAAGTCGACCAGGTCCACGATGTCGTCATCGACACGACCCCCGACCTCGTCGCCGAAGATCGAATCGGTCAGCGCCTCCATCGAGTCGTGGATATCGGCCATATACCCGCTGGTGCGCACACCCCGGTCAGGGAGATCGACCCGCTTCAGGAACGACGGGACGACTTTGCGGAGTTCGGTGAGCATGAGGTCGGCGTAGGCCCGCGCCTCGGGCAACGGGTGGGCTCGCATCCGAAGGAGAAGCGCCTCATAGGCCTGGCCGGTGCCGTAAATACCGACGTTGGACAGTGATGCCGCTGGCAACATTCCCCGGATGGCATCGAGCGCACGCGCCTTGATCGCGGAGCGGTACGCAAAGTCGCTGTCGTTGGGATCCTTCGGGATCGATTCGCGGAAGAATTCGGTGAGCTGGGGAATCAGGGCCGAATACGAATCGAACATCCGGTCCATGTCGGCGATGTACCGGGTGCCGAGATCTGAGTTCAGCACGTCGGGGTCGCGGTAGTAGCGGTACCGTCCGCCGAGCCGCTGGTCGTACGCGATGTAGCGGGTCGACTGTTCGAGGTACGACATCAGCCGTCCCCACTCAAGCACCTTGGTGAGCACGTTGGACGCTTGTTCGCAGGCGAGGTGGACACCACCGAGCTGAGCTACAGAGTCGTCGCCGTACTCGAAGAAGACACGGTCGTAGAGCTCTTCGGCTCGACGAAGACCGATCGTCGCATCGATCGACTGGTCCCCTTCGATATCGAGTTCGCCTACGAACTCCTTCAGGAACAAGCGACGAAGGCTGAGTGCCGTCCGCGAGTACCGGGCGAACAACGCACCCTTGACGACCTCGGGCAGGTTGACAAGCGCAAAGACAGGCTGGTCGAGATTGGTGAAATACCGCCGGAGGATGTCGGCTTCGTCGGCGGTGAAGTCTTCGGCGATGTAGACCGTCATCGGTCGCTGACTCTACGCCGTGGCCGCAAGGGCGCCGCGGACCTCTCGTCACGTTTGCGTGCCCAACCGCCCGCACTGCCGACGGGATGCTCCATGACGGCGAGGCTACCGGCTTCTGCTGAGGGGAAACGGGTCAGAGCCAGACGTCGACTGCGTCTGCCTCGATCCGGACGCTGAGCGAGGTGAACCGTCCGATCTGGCGACCATCGAGCCAGACCGGCGTGGGCGTATCGAAGCCAAACTGGGCGGCACTGGTGCGGCGCATGCGGATGTCGGGATGGGGCAGGTGGGTCCCGGTCGAGAGCCGCCGGCGAGCCTTCCAACGGTCGCCAGCTGACATCGAGGAGGTTTCGATCGTGTCGAGTTTGCCATCCCCGGGATGTGCCCTCGGCGCGATGTTCCACGCACCGAGGAACGCAGCGTTGGCCGCCACCAAGATCTGACCCCGTAGCCAAGCCCTCCGGGCGACGAGGTGATCGAGGAACCAATGCAGGTGACCATCGGCCAGGACAGCACCGAGATCAACGGTGACGTGCAGCGCGGTTTCCGCAGTTGTCAGATCGGGAACCGTCGGGCCGCCGAGCGTGCGAACGAGATCGCCGCCGCGAAGGCCGATGGGAGGAAGTGGCTCGTTGGCCCGGCGAGCGTTTGCCAGGACGGCGACCGCCGCCGCGGAGTCATCGAAGACAGCAAGATCGCGGGGAGGTCGAGCCTGTCGTCCCCAGTCCGTGTTCTTCTCGACGGTCATGCCTCAGTCACCGATCCCGAGAGTGCCACAACGCCTCGGTGGATCGCATCGGCTGCGTTGCGCGCCGCCGTGCGAGTTGCGGCAACAGTCGAGGCGGCGGCGATCTGCCCCAGGAGGTCGATCACCTGCTTGATGTTGCGGACAAAGTCACCGGCGGTCATGTCGTCCTCATGGTCGAGCAGGACCGCAAGGCTCTCCCCTGCCGCCCAGGCATGAGCGACGGGAGCGAACCCGGCATCGGGGCGGCGGCTTTCGGTGACGCCGGCACGACGCTCGGCGCCGTTGATCTCCTGCGCAAGCTGTTCGAGGTTCCGGAAGCGTTCAGCGGCCAAGGGCGAAGGAAACCACGGCGCGGGCGGCGGATCCGGGCTGCGGTGCTCATAGGTGAACGTCGACGCAAGTGAGGCGAGTTCGGGGGCGCCTAGCCCGTCGAGCAGCCCTGCGCTCAACGCCTCGGCGATCAAGAGATCGACCTCGTTGTAGATCGCCGCCAGCACGAACCCGGATTCGGTGACGGTCCACTGGTCGAGATGACCCCGTTCGCGAAGCACGTCCCCGATCGCGTCGAATTGACGGGCGATCGAGGAGGCGTCCCGACGGGCTCGGCGTTCGAGGTGCCCGACTTCCTGCCGTGCTCGGTCGAGGAGCGCTCGCGGGTCGTCTCGTCGCTTGTTGCGGCGGCGCTGGGCCCGAGCGGACGTGCCCGCGCCGGATCGATGGATCCGGGTGGCGATGTCCTGGCGGTAGTCCATCCGTTCGGGTGCCATCGGGAAGGGAAGTTCGATCCGCCCGATCGTCCGGGGTGCGAATTCGAGATCGGCAAGGTCCCAGCGGGCTTCGCGTGCGCTCTCATCAACGAGCCGGATCCGGGCTCGCCCGCCCTTGCGCCAGCTGACGCCGAGGACGGCCAAGCGCACATCGTCCTCATCGGTGATGAGATCGCCCGGGCGAAGCTGACTCACCGCACCGGAGATCACGCCAGCTTGATCGGCGGGACGAGCCTCTGGTTCGGGTGGGAGTTCCGCAACGACCGCTTCGAGTTCGGTGACCTTGCGTCGTTCTCGGGCGAGACGCTGTTCGAGACGGGCGACCCCGACGTCGGCCTGGTATTGGGCAAACGATCGAGCCAGCAAGGCTCGAGCGGATTCGGCGGTGTGCTGCTGGAGCAGGTTGACCGCCATGTTGTAGGTCGGGCGGAACGCCGAACGCAGACGGAAGCTGCGGCTGGAGGCAAGCCCCGCAACCGACTCGAAGCGGGTGAAGGGTGACCACGGAACGATGGCATGGCCTCGCTCATCGATCCCCCGACGTCCGGCTCGGCCCGTGAGTTGGGTGAACTGTGCAGGTGTCAGCTGCTCGTGGGTTTCGCCGGTGAACTTCGTGAGTTTGTCGATCACCACGCTGCGGGCTGGCAGGTTGACGCCGAGGGCGAGGGTCTCGGTTGCGAACACCACCCGAACGAGCCCCTCGGCAAAACACTGCTCGATGGTTTCTTTGAAGGCGGGGACGAGACCGGCGTGGTGGCTCGCGATCCCACGCTCCAGACGGTTGCGCCATGCGCTCGTGTCGAGCACGGCAAGGTCGGCGGTGGGAAGGCCCGACAGTCGATCATCGGCGATGGCACGGATGCGACCGGCCTCGCTCGCATCGGTATAGCGAGCGCCGGCTCGTTCGAGCGCAGCTGCGGCTTCGTCACACCCCCGCCGGCTGAAGACGAACCAGATCACGGGGAGAAGATCATGGTCTTCGAGATGATCGAGGACGTCGAGTCGTCCGGGGGTCATCCAGGGCGCTTTTTCGCGTTTCTTGCGATCGGGACCACCTCTCCCCCGCCGCCGAAGGTCCGGATCGAATCGGTGGCCCTCGCTGTTCGCCTCACCGTCGATGAGCGTCGAGACCACGTGGAGCCGATGACCGCGGCGATCCCCGATGGCGTAGAGGTTGGTCAACTCGACCGGACGTTTCGTCTCGACAACGGTGCCCGTCTCACCCCGAACTGACGCCAACCAGCCGGTCAGTTCTTCGGTGTTGGAGACTGTGGCCGAAAGACAAACGAGCTTGACGTGTTCGGGAAGGTGAAGGATGACTTCTTCCCACACGGGGCCCCGGAAGGTGTCCTCGAGGTAGTGGACTTCATCCATGACCACGAAGGCAAGGTCGTCGAGGTTGCGTCCCTCGTAGAGCATGTTGCGCAGCACTTCGGTGGTCATGACCACAATGTCGGCATCGGCATTGATGGCGTTGTCGCCGGTCAGCAACCCCACTCGTGATGCCCCGATCCGGTTCGTGAGATCGCGGTATTTCTGGTTGGAGAGGGCCTTGATTGGCGCGGTGTAGAACGCTCGCTTGCGGCTTTCGAGGGCTCGGTCGATGGCGTGCTCGGCGACGACCGTCTTCCCGCTGCCGGTTGGCGCAGCGACGAGGACCGACCGGCCCGCATCAATGTGACCGATGGCCTCGAGTTGGAACCGGTCGAGGGAAAAGCCCCGGTCCGACGAGTCGATCACGCCGCAGCCGTCGCCTTCCGTGCCCGCCGTTCCCGAATCCAGCCGAAGGCGATCGCGATCTCGTAGAAGATCCACATCGGGACCGACAGGATCATCAGGGTGAACGGATCGCCCGATGGGGTGATGAAGGCGACGAACACCACGATGCCGACAATGGCGTACTGGCGGCCGCCGACCAGGGTGCGGAACTCGAGGATCCCGAGAATTTGGAGGAAGATCAGAACGATCGGGAACTCGAACGCGACGCCGAACGCCACGATCATCTTGATGACGAAGCCGAGATAGTCGCCCGGCGCGAACAGACTCGTGAAGTCGTCGCCACCGACCTCGGTCAGGAAGTCCAACGCTCGCGGAATGCTCCAGTAGGCCAGCCCCGCCCCTGAGAAGAACAGGATGAGGGCGCCGAAGATGAACGGCAGCGCATAGCGCTTCTCATGGCTGTAGAGGCCGGGTGCGACGAAGGCCCAGAGCTGCCAGAGGATCATGGGCATCGCGAAAATGATGCCGCCGTAACCGGCCACGGTGAGCCGAACGCTGAACGGTTCGAGCGGGTTGCGGACGTACAGCTGGCACTCCTCGCCAGCCTCGAGGGTGCGGCAGTAGGGGTCGAGTAAGAGCTCAATGATCCACGGGTACAGGATCCAGGCGGCGATCGCGCCAACCCCAATCGAGATGAAGCCGATGATCAGCCGCCGCCTGAGCTCCGTCAGGTGCTCGATCATCGACATCCGGCCCTCGTTGGGCACCGGCTGGTCGCTGGCGTCAGTCATCCTCGGCCGGCTCCCCGCCCCCATCGCTACTGGTGTCGCCGATGGCGGGCGTTTCGTCCTCAGGCGGGGCGGAGCTCACCGCAGAGAACGGGGGTGGCGGGGCTGGGATCGGTGTTGTCGTGAGGGGCTCCCGGTCCTGCGGTGCCGATGCTTCGTGGTCGCTGGAGGGGTCCTGGTGCGCTCCCTCGTCGGCTTCGCTGGCGGGGGCGTCCGTGGGCAGGGCCGCCTCGCTCGAGGGGACCGACGGCAGGGGCGGGTCGGGGTCGGTGCCACCGGCCGTGGGTGTGGTTGGCTGTTCCGGTTTCGCCGAGGATGACGTCTGGCCGAAGGGATCGACTACCTGGTTCCGAGCCTCCTCGGCGAGACGCATCGGCTCGTTCATGGCTTCGCGCATCTCTCGCTGGAATCCGCCGGAGACGCGACGAATCTCGTTGACGGCGCGACCGACCTGTCGGGCGGCGTCAGGCAACTTGTTCGGCCCGAGCACGATCAGCGCCACGAAGAAGATGACCAGCATTTCGCCGCCACCGAGATTTCCCATTGGACGAATG
>Ga0181594_10000046_pt1 | contig 82555 bp, 75 predicted proteins | sample 071ome_18_FD_145603 | JGI IMG/M metagenome (GOLD analysis project Ga0181594, IMG submission 145603) | Coastal salt marsh microbial communities from the Groves Creek Marsh, Skidaway Island, Georgia - 071413BT metaG (spades assembly) | ecosystem: Environmental > Aquatic > Marine > Intertidal zone...
GGGTCTCTTGGGCCATGTCGGTCATGCGGACTCCTCCGTCAGACTTACAGTGTAGGCATGGATCGGGTGTCGAGTCCCAACGAACCTCGGTTGGGCCCGCGCCTGGTGGACGCGTACCGTGCGGAACAATGAGCGATCTCAGCCGTGAGCCAACGCCCTCAGATCTCGAAACCTTCGACGCGATCGTGCTTGGCGCAGGTGTGGCCGGCATCTACCAGATCAAGCGACTGACCGATATGGGCCTTGATGCGGTGGTGCTCGAGGCGAATGACGATCTCGGCGGGACGTGGTTCCGGAACCGCTATCCGGGCGCTCGCTTCGATTCGGAGAGCTACACCTACGGCTACTCATGGTCCCAGGAACTTCTTGACGAGTGGCATTGGACCGAGCGCTTCTCGCCCCAACCCGAGACGCTCCGGTACCTCAACTTCGTAGCGGAACGTTTCGATCTTCGGCGCTTCATGCGCTTCGGGGAGCGGGTTGCCTCGATGGTCTGGAACGAAGAGGAACGCACCTGGAGGGTCACGACGACAGCCGGTGTCGTTCGTGAGGCCCGTTGGGTCATTACCGGCGTTGGCGTGCTGTCGGTGCCGACGCTGCCTCGCATCGATGGCGTGGACGACTTCACAGGGGTGTCGTTCCATACCCATGCCTGGCCCGCGGACGGACTCGATCTACGCGACAAGCGGGTGGGCGTCATTGGGACCGGCGCAACGGCGATCCAACTCATCGGCGCACTGGCTCCGGAGGTTGGCGAACTCACCGTCTTTCAGCGCCGTCCGAACTGGAGTGTTCCCCTCAATAACAGCGAGATTGACGAGGCCGAGATGGCTGAAATCCGCAGCCGTTACGAGGAGATCTTCGCCAACTGCGCGATCACGCCGGGTGGCTTCGAGCATGTCGCCGATCGCCGCGGCTTCGACGCGCTCACCCCCGAAGAGCGACGCGAGACCTGGGACCGACTGTACGACGAACCCGGTTTTGCCCTGCTCCTCGCCAACTTCCCCGAAACCTTCTTCCAGTCCGCAGCCAACCGGGAACTTTCGAACTATGTCGCAGACCGCATTCGCGGGCGTCTCGATGATCCAGAGGTCGCCGAGAAGTTGATTCCTCGTGATCACGGTTTCGGGATGCAGCGGTTGCCTTTGGAAACGAACTACTTCGAGGCGTACAACCGGCCGAACGTGCACCTCTGCGATGCGTCTGACGCAGCGATCGAGCGCATCACGCCCACGGGCGTCCAGACGATCTCCGGTCACCACGAGTTGGATGTGATCGTGTACGCGACCGGCTTCGACGCGATCACCGGAGCACTCGGGCGCATCGATATTCGCGGGGTGAATGGGCAGGCGCTGCAGGATCTCTGGGAAGACGGCCCCAGCACGTATCTCGGCGCGCTCGTCTGTGGCTTCCCGAACCTGCTGATGGTTGGTGGCCCCCAAAGTGTTTCCGGATCGACGAACTACCCACGCGCCCTCGAGACCGCCGTCGACTGGATCAGCGAACTGCTCGCCTCTGCGCTCAACAACGGTCACACCCGGCTCGAGGTCAGCGCCGAAGGACAACACTGGTGGACTCAGGAGGTCGAGGAGGCGCAGAGCCGCATGCCGTTCGGTCATTCGTCCAAGAGTTGGTTCACCGGGTACAACTCCAACCTCGAGGGCCACGGGGAGGGCGAGATCCGCCATCAGGCGTACTGGGGTGGCGCACCCCGCTTCCGCACGTTCCTCGAAGCGGCCGCCGAGGCGGACTATCCCCACATCGATCTGCGCTGACGCCGCTGCGCGACCCATACTGATCCGGTGAAGATGCGCTACAAGCTCTCCGGTGCCCCGCTCGGGTACACGCTGGCCACGGTCGACGGGTGCGCCGAGCCGTACGGCAGTTTCGGCGCCACATTGTGGAGCGACGAACGCCTCGTTTCTGCCGTACTGAAAGAGCTGGTGTTTCTGCGGTGCTCCACCGTGAACGAGTGCCCTACTTGAGTGACGAGTCATGTCGCCTCGGCGAGGCGACGAGGGCTCAGCGATGAGCAAATCGACGCAATCGGCACGCCGGACACCTGGCCACGGTTCTTTGATGAGCGGGAACGGCTTGTGCTCCGGCTTGCTGATGAGGTGAGTGGCGACACGAGTCACGCGCTGAGCCCGGAATTGGTGTCCGGCCTGCGCTCGCACTTTGCTGAGGAAGCGCTCGCCGAACTCGTCCTCGTGGCGGGGCAGGCGAATCTCAACAACCGTGCCGGCAACGCGGCGAAGCAGTTGCTGGGAACGACACCATGAGGTCCGACTGATGGGGGAGAAGCAGCGTTCGGCGATCCAGATGTCTGATGACGAGGTACTGGCCTTTCTTCATCAGAGTCGGACCGCAACGATGGCCACGGTTGGGGCCAATGGGACGCCCCACCTGGTGGCGATGTGGTACGCCGTCGTCGACGGTCAGGTGTGGTTTGAGACAAAGGCCAAGGCGCAGAAGGTCGTGAACCTGCGACGAGATCCCCGCCTTACCGTGATGGTCGAAGACGGCCTTACCTATGACGCCCTCCGAGGCGTGGCCCTTGAAGGCACCGGCACCATCGTCGAGGACCCCGAGGCACTCTGGGCGGTCGGCGTCAATGTGTGGGAGCGCTACAACGGGCCGTACAGCGAGGACGTGAAGCCACTCGTCGAGTTGATGCTGCACAAGCGGGTCGCCGTCCGACTCGATGTCGAACGGGCCCGGAGCTGGGATCACACCAAGTTGGGCATGGACGCCATGCCGCTCGGGGGTTCGACCGCGCCGACTACCTGACGGCACGATCTATAGCGTCACGCAGTACTGCCGGTCAGTCTGAGCGCCACAGTTGGGCCTGGCAGTCAAAGAGCGCCACGGCGCGGTCGTAGGCGGCCAAGGTGCCGATCTCGGGCCACGGTCCATCATCGAGGTCGTTGCGTCGACAGTCGACATCGGTCAGAACAACGCCGGGACGTAGCTCCAGGTCGAGTTCACCGCTGGTGGCCCGGTGCGGAACATCCGGCGTGGCGACCGTGAGCGTCAGGATTGCGTTGAGCGCAAGCGCACCACCGAGTGCCCAGTGCAGACGCCGGGGTGAGGCGGCGACGAGTACGGCGATGAATACGACGGCTGGGAGGAGGTGGAGCGGCTTCCAGGGAAAGCGGAGATAGACCAGTTCGGTCCACAGGAGACCGAGCACCGCGAACCGCATGAGTCGCGATTCCCGCCAGGAAATGTCGTGCCGGAATCGGGTGGCAGCCCACCACAGCAGCACGACCCCTGCAGCAACGCCCCAGAACGCGAGGTTCTTCACACCCCATCGGCCGATGAGGGTCGCGAGGTTGGTGACCTGCGTCTCCGTTCGTACGAAGTCGAAGGTGCGGTCGCTGGCGAGCCAGACCGGGACAAAGCACGCTGCGCCAACGACAACCGTCACCAACCCGGTGCCAACGAGCGGCGCGAGGTCGGAGCGACGTCGACCCCAGAGGTCGGCGACCAGCCACGCCGCGACCAGCCCGACCGTGGACGCACGAACGCCGATGGCGAGCCCAAAGCAGATTCCGGCGGTCCACACGGCGTCTCGTGTTCGGGCCCTCGCACCCCCGAGGACCAGCGCAATCGCCAGGAGATAGTCGCCGAGCGATGTCGCTGCCAGCCACCACCAGGGACTGGCGAGCACAATCGCCACGGTCGGCGTTGCGTCGAACCCCTCCGAACGCATCAGGGCAGCGAGCGCGGCAAGCGCCAGCGTCGCCGTTAGCAGTGATGCGATGACGACTCCACCTGAGCCGAGTGCTGCGTCGAAGGTGTAGGCGGCGACCTCATACGGAAGATTTCCGGGGGGACGGGAGAGCTCGTAGTCACCGTTGAAGAACGACTCACCGGCTCGGAGCACGTTGGCGATATCGATGTCGGTTCCGTAGCTCAGACCAACCGCAGGGAGCCCAGCGACAAGGGCCGCGAGAATCACCCGTGATGATGGGTCCGCATGTCGGACCCGCTCCGCCAAGGTCACCCGTGACATCGTTTGCTGTGCCCCCGCACGATTCGCAGCCGCGATTCCGCAGCGCCGGGGGACCCTAGCAGGGCTCCTGCGCCGGCCTTGCGTCGTCTATTCGCTGGTTGGCCCGCCGCGAAAGTCAGGCGCCCGCTTCTCCCGAACCGCAGCAATGCCCTCGAGCGCATCGGGGCCTTGGAACCCGAGGAACTCATACGCCAGTGATGCCTCAAAGGCGGGAGCCATCTGCCGGTAGGCGAAGTTGAGCGTGTGCTTTGTCCACCGGATGGCCTGCTGAGCCCCGTCGGCCAACTCGGTCGCCACGTTGAGGGCCTCGGCGAGGATGGCGTCAGGCCCATCGGCATCATCAACGCACAGCGACACGAGGCCGATCCGTTCCGCCTCTTCGCCGGACAAGTCGCGGCAGGTGAGGAGGTAGTACTTCGCTTTGGCCATGCCACACAACATCGGCCAACAGATGGCGGCGTGATCGCCGGCGGCGACGCCAAGTCGGGTGTGGCCGTCAATGATGCGGGCCCGCTTGCCCACGACCGAGACATCGGCCAGCAGGCCGGCGACGAGTCCGGCACCGACCGCTGGGCCCCACATCGCCGAGACAATGGGTTTCGAACAATTGATCACGTTGAGGACGAGCGCTCGGGCCTCCCGGAGGACCTCAAGGGCGGTGCCGTAGTCCTCGGTCATCGCGTCGAGCAGTTCGAAACTTCCTCCCGCCGAGAACGCTTTCCCGGCGCCCGCCAACAAGGCCACCCGCACATCAGGATCGCGATCGACCGCAAGCCAGACGTCCGCAAGTTGGCGATGCTTTCGCGGGTCAACGGAATTGAGCCCCGGCCCTTCCATCGTGATCTGGAGGACCCCGTCTGCCGGGTTCGTGAAGGTGAGGGTTTCGAATTCCTCGGCAAAGCGTTCGATCATCAAGCGGCCTCCCTGACGGCTCGTGCGACCTCGCCCCATTTGGCGAGGTGGTTTGGGTCGGTACGAATCTCGTGCTCACCGAGGTAGAGAACAACCCGCGCGGCGGTACCTGCGTACCGGGCGATCAGTCGATCCGCCATATCGTCCCATGACGCAATAACTGCATAGTGCTCGAGCATCTCATCAGTGATGCAGTCGCCGATACTGTCCAGTTCGCCCGCCTTGAACTTGGCCCGGATCCGAGCGGTTGTGCCCTCGAAGCCGAGGTCGTCGAATTGGAACGCGTAGTTCGGAGTTGATCCGTAGAACGCGATCTGTCGCCGAGCGGTTGCGACGTAGTGCGCGCGCTCTTCGGGCGTGTCCCCTGGGCACGCAAAGACTGGAACAATGAGCTCGACCTCGCTGGGGTCGCGACTGACCTCGCCTGCGCCCGCAGCGAGGTCCGGCAAAAGACGGTTTTCGAGGTACGCCATGGAGTGCAGCGGGTGCACGTGGATGCCGTCGGCGACCTGCGCCGCAACTTTTGTCATCATCGGGCCGACCGCCGAAATGTCGATCTTCATCTCGTGGTCGTGTCGGCGAGGTGCCCAGTCCGGAGGCAAGAGCGTCATTTCATAGAACTCGCCGTGGTGGTCAAGCCGCTCTTCTCGATTGAACGCCCGCCATGCTGCCTTGACCGACTCGACATAGTCCCGCATCCGGGCCGCTGGCCGATCGAAATCGGCGCTGTAGCGGCGCTCAATGTGCGCCTTGACCTGGGAGCCGAGCCCGAGCCGAAAGCGACCCCCAGTGTTGGCCACGATTTCGTACGCCATGGCGGCGGAAAGCATCGGGCTCCGCGGGAACGCCACCGCGATGCCGGTCGTGAAGAACAGGCTCGGCGCCGCCATAGACGCTGCCGCAATCTGCATCCACGGAACCTGAGTGGTCTCGGTGTAGAGCATCCCGCTGAACCCCGCCCCCTCGAGCTTGCGAGCGAGGTCGGCGGAGTCCTCCCACGAACTGGAACCGGTCATGAGGTCGATCTGCACTGCGGCGACGATAGTCAAGGCCGTGGCAGCGGACCCCAACAAGGACAAGAGCTGTGCGTACACTCGGCTCCGCCCAGCCCTCAAGGAGCTCCCATGTCGATGATCGGCACCAGTGTCGTCCGCAAGGAAGATCCCGCCCTGCTCACCGAAGGCGGGCGGTACGTCGCCGACGTCGGCCCGACCGATGCCCTCCACGCCGTGTTCGTGCGATCAGTGATGGCTCACGGCACGATCAGCTCGCTCGAGACGGCCGACGCAGCAGCCATGCCCGGGGTTGTGGCGGTCTTTACTGCCGCTGACCTAGGCCTTGTGCCCGAGCCTCCTGCCAACCCGATGCTCAATCAGGCCATGACCCGGTCCTGGCTGGCGACCGAGCGAGTCCGGTACGTCGGCGAGCCACTTGCCATCGTGCTCGCTGAGACGGGAGCCCAGGCGGCCGATGCAGCGGAGATGGTGTGGGCCGATATCGAACCGCTTGATGCGATCGTTCAGCCTGATGACTCGCGAGAGGAGCGCGCCCTGCTCTTTCCAGAGGCAGGCACGAACCGTTCCTTCGTCATGCCCCCCAGCAGTGGGGGCGATGTGCTCGCCGGCTGCGAGGTGGTCGTCGAACTCGAATACCGCAACCCCCGCCTCTCGGTCGCGCCGATCGAGCCGCGGGCAACCGTGTGCGAGTGGGTCGACGGCCGCCTGACCGTCTGGGCCTGCACACAGTTTCCCCATCGGACGCAAGAGGGCTTCGTGGCGGCGATGGGAATCGAAGCTCATCAGTGCCGCGTGATCACCCCCGATGTCGGTGGCGGTTTCGGGGGCAAAAACGCCAACTATGTCGAGGATTTCGTTGTGGCCGCTGCGGCGCGAGCAATCGGCCGTCCTGTCCGCTGGGTCGAGACTCGTTCCGAGTGCATGACGAACCTGTGCCACGGGCGTGGGCAGCAGTACCGAGCTGCGCTCGGGGGAAGTCGCGACGGTGACCTACAGGCCTACCGGCTGCACGTGGTCCAAGACGCAGGGGCCTACCCAGCGATTGGTTCGGTGCTTCCTCGCTTTGCCCGTCTGATGGCAACGGGGACCTACCTGATTCCACGAGTCGAGGTGACCGCCGAATCGGTGGTCACCAATACAACACCAGTTGGGGCCTATCGCGGGGCGGGTCGACCAGAGGCCACGTTGGCGATCGAGCGAATGGTTGATCTCTTCGCAACCGAGATCGGGATGGAGCCGTTCGAACTTCGTCGCCGCAACTTCGTTGCACCCGATGCGTTCCCGTACCAGACACCAACCGGAGCCGACATGGACTCTGGCGAGTACGCGGCCGCCCTTGATGCTGTCCTCACGGCGATCGACATCGAGCAACTTCGGGTCGACCAAGCGGCACGCCTGAACGATCTGAGTCGGCCGCTCCTCGGCGTTGGGTGGTCGGCCTATGTGGAGATCACGAATCCGATGAGTTCCTCGGAGTTCGGCAGCTGCGAGATCCGCCAGGATGGGTCAGCGCTGGTTTTGACGGGTGCATCGGCACATGGACAGGGGCATGACACGACCTTTGCCCAGCTCACCAGTGAACTGACCGGTATCCCGCTTCATCGCATTGAGGTGCGTCACGGCGATACCGACGATGTGAAACGCGGCGGAGGCACTGGGGGCTCACGTTCGTTGCAAGTAGGAGGGACGGCAGTCTGGGAAGCCACCCAGTCCGTGGTCGAGGCGGCACTCGAACTGGCGGCCGATGTGCTGGAGGCCAACCCGGCCGACATTGTCCTCGACCGTGCGTCGGGGACGTTTTCCGTCACCGGAACGCCGGCCCTTGCCATCGGGTGGGCCGATGTTGCCGCTCGGGCCGCCGAACGCGGGCACGCCCTAGCGGCTGAGCATGACTTTGAACCGTCCGCCGCAACTTTTCCGTTCGGGGTCCACTGTTCCGTGGTTGAGGTCGACCGTGACACCGGTCAGGTCACCTTGCTCCGTCACGTTGCGTGCGACGATGCCGGCGTGATCGTCAACCCGACCATCGTTGACGGCCAGGTCCACGGTGGCGTGGCCGGCGGTGTGGGCCAGGCGTTGATGGAGGAGTTCATCTACGACGAGTGGGGCAACCCGCAGACCGGCAACTTCATGGACTACGCGATTCCGGCTGCGTCGGAGTTCCCGAGCTTCGAACGCCTTGCCATGGAAACCCCAACCGATCGGAATCCGCTCGGTGTGAAGGGCATTGGCGAAGCAGGCACGATCGGGTCAACACCGGCGGTGCAGAACGCGGTGGTCGACGCGCTCAAGCATCTTGGTGTGCACCATATCGACATCCCGGTGACGCCACAGCGGGTCTGGCGGAGCATGCAACAGGCTCGACCGTGAAGAAGATTCCGTCCACGGATCAGCGCGCTCAGTACCGGGCCCGCAATGACGAGGTCGACCGGGACGCACTTCGGCGCCATCTCGCCGGTAAGCATCGCTGGGTTCTGGCGACAATGCGTCGAGATGGCCAGCCCCAGATGAGTCTCGTGACCGGCGGCATCGCAGACGACGGGTGCCTCTTGATCACCAGCTACCCCAGCCGGGCGAAGGTGAGGAACCTTCGCCGAACTACTACCGCCTCCGTTCTCGTGATGGGGGAGGAGTTCAACGATGCGTGGGTTCAGGTGGATGGCACGGTCGCCGTCCTCGACGCTCCGGAAGGACTTGAGCACTTCGTCGAGTATTTCCGATGTATCAGTGGGGAGCATGACGACTGGGCCGGCTATCGCCAGGCGATGGTCGACCAGGGCAAGTCTGTGATCATCATCACACCAACCCGGTGGAGTCCGATCAGCAGCGGTGGATTCCCGCCCGAGCTCTTCGAGGACTGAGATGGACGCTCCCCTTCGCCAGCAGCTGCGGCCGCTGGGCGAGGTACGCGCCGTCCGACCCCGGGCAGGCGGAGACTTCGCTACCGCCTACCTCGTTGACCTTGTCAGCGGCAAACGCATCTTCGTCAAAACGCACGTCGATCCTCCGGCCGGACATTTCTCCACCGAGGCGGCTGGACTCCGGTGGCTCGCCGAAACGGGATGCGTACCGGTTCCAGAGGTCCTTTTGGTCAGCGATGAAGCCCCAGCCTGCCTTGCGCTCGAGTGGGTCGACGGAGGCGGCCAACCCTCAGGTGCCCAGGAAGCGGCATTCGGTCGCGCCTTGGCGGCGCTTCATGGCGTAGGGGCGCCCGTCTTCGGCCGGACGGACGCGAGAAGCACCGGGAGTCTGGGCCTTCCCAACGAACCGGTCAGTGCCTGGAACTCGTTCTATGCCGAGCAACGCCTGCTTCCCCTGGCCCGTCTCGCCGATGACCTCCGGGCCCTGTCGCCCCAGGTCATCCGTGCCCTCGAAGCAACTGCCAAAACGCTGCCTGACTTCGGTGCGGGCGAAGAGGCATCGGCCTGCCTGCACGGCGATCTCTGGGCTGGGAATCGGCTCGTCGACCGAAACGGGGTGAGTTGGCTGATCGACCCGGCAGCCCACGGCGGGCATCGGGAATTCGACCTTGCGATGATGCGTCTCTTCGGCGGTTTCGGTCCAGACGTGTTTGCTGCCTATGCGGAGGTGTCACCCCTTGCCGATGGCTGGCAGTCACGAGTTGACCTTCACCAACTCGCGCCACTGGTGGTTCATGCGATCAAGTTCGGTGGGAGCTATCGCTCGGCAGTCGAGGCTGCGTTGCACCGGCTCGGGGCGTGGTGACAAGGCGTGCCGCTCGGCCGTCCCTGCGAGCCTGTGAAAGTCTGACGCCATGAGTGGTGCTGACGAACTCCATGCCGCCTTTACCGAGCTCCTTCGGGTGCTCGAGACGGGCGCAGCCTCCCTTGAGCACTTCACGGCCGGATCAGACGAGGTCGGACTCGCACGGGGCTATCAGCACCTCGGTCGAACGGTGATCCGAGGTCTGGAGGAACACCTCCTGCGCGATCCTGATCACCCCTTGTCACGCGTCCTCGACGATCGCATCCGCACGGGCGGAGATAATCCGGACCAACGGTACCTCTTTGCGCCGGTTCGAGGGGGCGAGCAGTACCGGGTCTGGGGTCGGAAGGGATCGGCCGCCCGTATCGAACTTCAGCTGTACTCGCGCGAGCCCTACGGCGGAGAGGATGTCGGGGTCGGTTACCTCCCAGACGAGCAGATTCACTACAACGCTGACGGCACCTTCACCGTCGAGCTCGGGCCCGACGTGCAAGGAAAATCCGCGCTGGTCAACCCTGCGGAGGCGACCATCCTCAATGTTCGCCAGATTTACGACGAGTGGGTCGACCGAGATCCCGGTGCCGTCTTTGTCGACCGGGTCGGCTGGGAGGGGGCCCGGCGCATGGCGGACGACCCGGCCGCCAGCGCAGATCGTTGGCGAGCAGCCGCAGCCGACATTGCGTCGTCGATCCGCTGCTGGCCCGAGCTCGTCGAGAACGGGATCTTGACGTTCCTCGAACCCAATACGCTCAGCCCGCTGATGTCGCCGGGAGAGAAGGCAGGGGTTGTTGGCCGGTGGATGGCGATTGGGCACTTTGCGCTTGGACCTGAGGACGCGGTCCTGATCGACATGCCACCGTCCGGTGCCCCCTACGAGGGAGCGCAGCTCGCTGACCTCTGGTTTGGGTCACTCGAGTACGCAAGCGCCACGTCGAGTATCAGCAGTACCCAAGCGGTCGCCGCCCCCGACGGGCATCGGTATCTCGTGCTGAGCCTTGAGGACCCCGGCTATACGAACTGGCTCGACCCTGCCGGTGTTGTTCGAGGAGTTGTGCAGCTGCGCTACGACGGACTCGCAGAGCAGCCAGCGCCCGAAGCGGCGCCGAGTGCGCAGCTCGTCCATCTCGACGAGCTAGCACAGCGCATCCCCGGTTTTGGCGGCGATTGTGTCGATCAAGCAGGCCGTAAGGAGCAGCGCGCGATGCGGCGACGGCACGTCCAGGTCCGGTACGGGCGGTGACACGGGCGCCATGCCACGATGCAGGCATGGACTTTGATCTCAGCCAGACCGACGCCCTTCTTTCCACCACGCGAGCGGTTCGGAAGCGACTCGACTTCGAGCGCGAAGTGCCAGATGACGTGCTGCTCGAGTGTCTCCAACTCGCCGTGCAAGCGCCGACTGGCTCGAACCGTCAGGGGTGGCGGTGGCTGGTGATTCGCGACGCAGAAAAGAAGGCCGGACTCGCCGACCTCTACCGACGCGCTGGAGGTGAGTATCTCGCCGCTGCCGCGGCGGCAACTCCGACGGAGTCACAGTCCGGGCGGGTCATGGATTCCGCCAACTTCCTCGCCCAAAACCTCGAGCGTGTCCCGGTGATGGTGATCCCGATGATCATCGGGCGTCTTGACGAGGCGCTCGAGCAGGCGCCGGGCGGGGCAAACCTCACCAATGCCGCCGCCGGCCTCATGGGGTCGATCATCCCGGCCATGTGGAGCTTTCAGCTTGCGCTTCGCAGCCGCGGACTTGGCAGCTGCTACACCACACTGCACCTCGGTCTCGAACAGGAAGCTGCCGATCTCCTCGGCATCCCGGACCACATGAGCCAGGCCGGTCTGCTGCCAGTGGCCTACACAAAGGGCACCGACTTTCGACCTGCGGCCCGCCCACCGGTCGAAGAGATCACCTACCTCGACAGCTACAAGCAGCCCATTCGCTGAGGTGCGTGGGCAGGGCGATGGGCGTGATTCCGGCGTTGCAACCCGCAGTTCAGGCGTGCTTGCGAGCGACCATTCCAGCCCCGGCGCCGAGGCCCAACACCACGATGCCGCCGATGAGTGCATCGGGCGGGAGCGCGAACCCGAGGATGATGCACCCGACAAGACCAGCGGCGGCTAAGGCCCGTGGCCAGCGCCGTTGTTCCGCCGTCAAGGTGAGGGCAGCTGCGTTGGTGATGGCGTAGTAGGTCAAGACGGCGACACCGCTGACGGCGATTGAGCTACGGATGTCGAGGAGCATCACCAACGCAATGACGGTCGCGGCGACCGTGAGTTCCGCCCTAAGTGGAAGCGAGCGCTCCCCATCGACGTGCGCGAGCCAGCCAGGAAGCTCATGGTTACGCGCCATCGCCATTGTTGTGCGCGAGACCCCCGGAATGAGATTGAGCAGAACGCCGAGTGAGGCAATGCCAGCCCCAAGCTGCACGACCCATTCGAAGGGCGATTCGGTCGCACTCACCACCACGCGGAGCGGTGCGTCGGTCGCCGCGAGAAGCTCCGCACCGACTGCCTGGAGAGACACCGCGCCCACGATCGCGTAGAGACCGAGTACCCCGAACAACGCCATTGGTATTGCCCTCGGGATGGTCCGAGCTGGATCCATGACCTCCTCACCCAACGTAGCGATGCGTGCGTACCCGGCGAACGCAAAGAACAGGAAGCCGCCGGCCTCGAGAACGCCTGGCAGGTCGGGTTCACCCGCCTGCCCGAGTTCGGCCTGGCTCCCGTCGAAAAGTCCATCAGCACTGAGCGCGGCCCCGCCATCGTGACCCGCCCCGACCCCAACGATCAGCGCGAGTGCGGCGAGTGACACCACGAGTAAGAGGCGGGTGACGGACACCGTTCGGGTTAATCCGCCCAGATTCACCGCCGTGATTGCGACAACGGCAAGCACGGCTGCCGGTCGGCCGTGCGCCGGCATCAGATAGGCCCCGATGGTGAGTGCCATGGTGGCGCACGATGCGGTCTTCCCGACCACAAAACCCCACCCGGCCAGATGGCCCCAGAACGGGTTGAGTTGTCGTCGCCCGTACACGTACGTACCGCCGGATTCCGGGTAAACGGCGGCGAGTTGCGCAGAGGAGGTGGCGTTGCAGAACGCAACGACACCGGCGATGACCAAGCCAACCAAGAGGCCGTCTCCGGCGGCGCGTGCCGCTGGTGCCCAGGCAGCAAAGACACCCGCTCCGATCATCGACCCTGCGCCGATCACAACCGCATCGTGGACACCGAGTTGACGCCGAAGTGAGCCGGAAGACGACACGCGTCGAACCTAGCGCGGCACGCTCCAGCAGTCCTGGCTACGAGTGGCGTGGCTTCGGTTCGGCACGCGTCACCGTTCGGATCGGCTGACCGAGATGCTTGCCCGCAAACGAATGTCGCCGTCGCGGGTCCGTGCGCCGTTGAGAAGTCGACCAAGTGGCGTGTACCGAACCAAGTAGTGGTAGCTCGGCACCAACATGGTGACCGTCACGGCCACTGTGGCCAGAAAGCCCGGGATCGCCGGGAGCCCGAGCGCGACCACAACACCCTGGAGTGCGACGACGATCGGAAGATGGAGCAGATACATCCAGTACGCCGCGTCCGAGAGCCAGCGGACCGCGAACGCCGGTGCAGCAATACAGCGTCGAAAGAGGCCGATCGCGGCAAGGCTGACGAGCCAGGCGAGGAACACTTCGAGGGGATCGGTCCAACCCGTCGGAACAGCGCCGCCGAGCAGCAGGAGATACACCACGAGGCTGATCGGCAAGTGCAGCGCCCACCACCGGCCGAACCGATCGATCGGCATCGTCGTTGCGTCGGCTCGATGGGCCAATACCCCGAAGAAAAAGAACGTCGCATAAAGAGCGATCACTGGCCCAGCCGGAACGAAGCCGTCCGACGTATCGGGACCCATCACTTCTTCGACCATGAAGCTGAATGGGATGAGGGAGACCGCCGGAAGGCTCCACATGGCGATCGTGATGAGCCACTCGGGCGGTCCACGGCCTGCTTGCGAACCAATCCATGTGACGACTCGCGCCATGAAGCCGAAGGCGATGACGAGCCACGACAGGTGCCAAAGAAACCACATGTGGGCCCAACTGAACTCGTCACCGGGGTCTCCGCTGTCGTCAGCTGCCTTCTGCTCGACCGGTTGCGGGGTTGCGTTTGGGTCGGAATAGTCCGCCGTATCGACTGCGTCCTCCTCCATCCCGGCAAGTCCGTAGCCGACCGCAAAGCCGAATACGACCAAGACGATCACCGGCACGTAAAGCACCACGAGCGGCAGGGCGATCCGTCGGGCTCGATGGTGGAGGAGCGCCCGAAGCCCGCGCCGGCGCCAGAGCATGGCCGTGAAGAAGCCGCTCAAGAGGAAGAACAGAGGCATCCGCCAGAGATGGATGTACTCGAAGAGGGCGTAGAGGAATCCGCCCCCAGCGTCGCCTTCCTCCCAGTACGGGACGAAGGGGATGGCGGCGTGCAGCACGATGCCGAGCAGCATCGCGGACCCGCGGAGCGCATCGAGGTCGTAGCGGCGACCGTCCATAGGTACGAGTTCGATGGCGACACTGTCGGAGCCGGGTGGGGGAGGAGGACCGCCGGGCGGGGGTGGCGGCGGAGGGAGGGTCACCGGTACTCGAGTCCGACGAAGTCCCCCGATGATCGCCACTGATCGATGTACTCGAAGTACGCGACGGGGCCGTCGGGATAGCCGAGGCCTGCGATCTGGCTCGCGTTTTCGTCGGGCTGACCCTCGTTGTTGTAGTAGCCCGGGGTGCAGTCGGGGTCGGAGGCGAAGCGACGATTTCCGGACCTGAGCAGATCCAGCCACCCCTGCTCGGCTTCTGCCGTCACTTCGACCTCGGTCGCGCCGGTGGCCTGGGCATGCTTCACCATCGCCGCGACCGTGCGGCCGGCCTCCACCAGATTGTGGGGCACGTTCGAAATCAGGTTCGCGGCTTGGGAGAACCCGACGACAAAGAGGTTGGGGAAGCCGTGCACGTTACGCCCGTGGAGGCTCCGCATGCCGTCGGCCTCCCAATGTGCGCTCAGTGTGAGCCCGTCCCGTCCCGTGGTTTCAAATCCGGAGCGGCGGGCAAAGCTGGTCCCAACCTCGAAGCCGGACGCAAACACGAGACAGTCGAGTTCGTAATGCCGACCGCCCGCCACGACCCCGGTGGCGGTGATCTCGGTGACGCCCTTCCCGTCGGTGTCGACGAGGTGGGTCGTGGGGTTGTTGTAGGCCTGCAGATACTCGTCGTGGAAGCACGGACGCTTGCAGAGTTGGCGGTACCAGGGCTTGAGGGCCTCAGCTGTGTCGGGATCGGCGACGATCTGATCCACCCGTTCCCGAATTTCGTTCATCTTCTCGTCGTCAGAATCCCGGTACGCAGCAAGGAACGCCTCCCGACTGAATTCCGTTGGGTTCATTTCGATCATGCGATCGCGAATCCGTTGGGTCAGGTCGGTCCAGCCGTCCTTCACCAGGTCCTCGGCGGCGAACCCCCCGGTTTGGAGCGTGGTGAAGTTCATCAGCCATTTGTCCTGCCACCCAGGTTCAAGCCCATCGAACCACTCCGCCTCGATGTCGTGGTTGTTGCGAACGTCGATCGACGAAGGGGTGCGTTGGAAGACGAAGAGTTCACCGGCGGCAGCGGACAGGTGGGGAATGCACTGCACCGAGGTCGCCCCGGTGCCGATGATGCCGACCCGTTTGTCTGCGAGGCCCGTCATGAGTGCGCCATCGGGATTCCCCCCGGTGTACGCGTAGTCCCAACGACTTGTATGGAACGAGTGGCCCTCGAACGTTTCCATCCCGGGAATGCCGGGCAGCTTGGGGCGATGAAGCGGGCCTGTGCCCATGGCGACGAAGCGGGCTCGGATTTCGTCACCGCGGTTGGTGCGAATGAGCCAGCGTGACGTCGCAGGCTCCCAGTCGAGGGCGGTGACCTCGGTGGACAGCAGCGCATGGTCGTACAGCTCGAAGTGCTCGCCGATTCGCCGGCAATGGGCGAGGATTTCGGGCGCATGCACGTACTTTCGAGACGGCATGTGCCCGGTTTCTTCCAGCAGAGGCATGTACACCATGGCCGCCGTGTCGCACATGGCGCCTGGGTAGCGGTTCCAGTACCACGTCCCGCCAAAGTCGCCGCCCTTTTCGATAATGCGGACGTCGTGAATCCCGGCCTGCTTCAGGGCCGCACCGGTCGTCAGGCCGGCGAAGCCACCGCCGACGAAGGCAAACTCGATCTCGTCACGAACCGGTTCGCGGTCGGGTGGCTCCACGTAGGGGTCGTCGAGATAGTGGGCGTACTTGCCGGTCGGTTCGATGTACTGCTCGTTGCCGTCGGCACGGAGACGCTTGTCTCGCTCGGCTCGGTACTTGTCTCGCAGCGCAGCGGAATCCATGACCGAAGTATCGCGACTGGCTGCAGGCCGTGCCGCATCAGTCGAGCGCAGCGATGTGAAGGATGGCGTCGCCCCGATTGACGAGCGGGTGGTCGAGACGCCCGATGAGCATCCCGGTTCGGGGGGCCTTGAGCACGGCGAGTTGCGTGCCGAACGGGTCGCGCAACACCGCAACCGGCTGCCCCTTCTCGACCTCGTCCCCAAGCGCCAGCCGACAGTCGACAATGCCACTGCTCGAGGCTCGGACCCATCGACTCGAGTGCGAGATTCGAGGTAGAGCAGCCGGCGGCACGATTTCGTCGATCATCCCCATGCGATGCAGCACCCGAAGGATTCCGTCGGTGCCGACGGAGATCGAGTACTCGTCGAATCGGAGCGCTTCGCCCCCTTCGAAGAGCAAGCAGGTCTTGCCGAGTTTGGCTGCTGCACCGCGCAAGGATCCGTCACGAACACGTGAGTGGATCGCCACCGGCGCCCCGAAGATCTCGCAGAATTCGCGTGTGCGGGGATCCTCGAGATCCCCGCGAAGTTGCGGCAGGTTGGCCCGATGATCACTCCCGGTGTGGAGATCAATCCCAAGGTCACTCCGCTCGACCACCTCGCTCATCATGAGATTCGCAATTCGAGCGGCGAGTGACCCTCGGGCTGATCCCGGGAATGAACGATTGAGGTCGCGGCGGTCGGGAAGGTAGCGATCACCGGTGTTGAACCCGTGCACGTTGAGGATGGGAACCGCAATCACGGTGCCGCGAAGTGACCGCGGATCCAGCGTTTCGAGTACCCGCCGGATGATCTCAACACCGTTGATTTCGTCGCCGTGGGTTGCGGCATTGATCCAGACGACGGGGCCGGCGTCTTCCCCGTGCAGCACGACGACTGGGATGGCGACGGGCGTACCTGACATGAGACGCCCAATCGGAATCTCCGATTGCACCCGCCCGCCCGGGCGAACAGATGCACCGGCAATTTCGAACTCGTCTCGCGGACTCATGGTCGATCGTCAGGAAGCGGATCGTCGGGAAGGGGTTGGATCTGGGGCCGCCGCCGGCGTCGACGGTCAGGCACGAGTGCTCGCATGACCTCAAGATTGCCAAAGCAGAGCAAGCGGTCGTCGACTTCGATGACCCGGTCGGAACGCGGATTCGGGATCACGATCGGCCCCTGGTGGAGCGTGAGAACCGAAATGTCTTGCTCGCGGAGTTCTCCGATCGTCGTTCCCGCAGTGAGCAGGGCGGCGCCCTCGTGGATGCTTAACTCGACGACCCCGTAGCCCGCCGACACCGTGAGGCGCTGACGGATGTCAATCTCGGGAAACGCCACCTGATTGGCCACATAGTCGATGATCGATCCAGCGATATCGAGGTCGGTCGCTCGTTCGATACCTTCGAAACCGGGAGAGGAATTGACCTCCATGATGACCGGACCGTCATCACCCTCGAGCATGTCAACGCCGGCGACGCGGAGCCCCATGATCTGAGCGGCACGCACTGCGGTCTCGCGGTAGGCCTCGTCCAAGTCAATGGGCTCGACGGTGCCGCCCCGATGGACATTCGACCGGAACTCGTCGCCCTTCGCGACCCGACGCATGGCTGCGACCACGCGATCTCCGACGACCAGCGCGCGGACGTCGCGTCCGCGGCTCTCCGCCACGAAGCGCTGAATGAGCACGTTCTGGCGAGTCGACTGAAGCGTCTCGATCACGGCCTCGGCGACCCTGGTGTCTGGGGCCAAAATGACACCAATGCCCTGTGTTCCCTCGAGGAGTTTGATCACCACCGGGGCGCCCCCGACCCGTTCGATCGCCGGAAGCACGTCGTTGCGATCGCGCACAAACGTTGTGGCGGGAATCGCAACATCGTGTCGAGAAAGGATCTGAATCGCTCGAAGCTTGTCCCGCGAGTTTGCGATTCCGTTGGACGGGGTCGGGGTGTAGACGTCCATCTGCTCGAACTGGCGCACGACGGCGAGGCCAAAGAAGGTGATGGAAGCGCCGATTCGAGGCAGGACGGCATCGAAATCGTCAAGCGGTCGGCCTCGATACTGCAGGTCGGGCTCATCGCCCGACAGATCGATCGCAAAGCGCAGCGTGTCGAGCACCCTCGCCTCGTGTCCTCGTTCCTGGCTGGCGGCGACGAGTCGTTGGGTGCTGTACGAACGAGGCGCCCGGGAGAGGATCGCGAGTTTCACGGTCGGCGACGGTACCAGCAACCCAACGAACGCCGACCGTGGGCCGCTGGCCGGTTTCGGATTGGTGGACCGCAAGGTCTAGATTCCGGAGGCCGTACCCAGCAGGCGCAGAGGAGCCCCCCATGGAAAACGCCCAGAAGTTCTACATCAATGGTGCTTGGGTCGAACCGAGCACGGAGACCACGCTGGAGGTCATCAACCCGGCGACCGAGCAGGCGATTACGTCGATTGCCCTTGGGGGAACGGCCGACGTCGATGCAGCGGTTGCGGCCGCCAAAGCGGCCTTTGATTCGTTCTCGCAGACCAGCCGCGAAGAGCGAGTGGAACTGCTGGACAAGATCACTGAGTTGATCGGCGCACGGGCCGAAGCGTTTGCCAACACCATTTCTTCAGAGATGGGTGCGCCGGGCGGGCTGGCCAAAGCAGCCCAGGCGCCAACCGGCCTGATGCACTTCGCTACTGCGGCCCAGATTCTTCGGAACTATGCGTTCGAGGAACAGCACGACAACTTCCTCCTGGTCAAGGAGCCCGTTGGTGTGGTCGGGATGATCACGCCGTGGAATTGGCCGCTCAACCAGATTGCGTGCAAGGTCGCCCCCGCTCTCGCCGCCGGGTGCACGATGGTCTTGAAGCCGTCGGAGATCGCGCCCCTCAACGCGATCCTCTTTGCCGAGGTGTTGCATGAGGCCGGTGTCCCGGCCGGGGTGTTCAACTTGGTGAACGGGGATGGCCCCACCGTTGGTGCCCATCTCTCGTCCCATCCCGACGTTGACATGATGAGCTTCACCGGCTCGACCCGAGCAGGTGTCGAGGTTGCGAAGAACGCTGCCCCGACCGTGAAGCGGGTTGCGCAGGAGCTCGGCGGGAAGTCCGCCAACATCGTCCTTCCGTCCGCCGACGTCGCCGAGGTCGTCGGCCGCGACTTCTTCGGCATGTGCATGAACTCCGGGCAGAGCTGCAACGCCGGAACACGCATCCTCGTTCCGAACGACCGGATGGACGAGGCCGCTGCCGCTGCAGCCGCCGCCGCAGGAGCGATCAGCGTGGGTGACCCCACGAGCGATGGTGTTGTTATGGGGCCGGTCGTCTCCCAGGCGCAATGGGACAAGGTGCAGGGTCTGATCGCAACGGGTATGGAGGAGGGTGCCACCCTCGCCGCCGGCGGACCGGGTCGCCCCGAGGGCCTCGAGCAGGGGTACTTCGTCAAACCGACCGTGTTCGCGAACGTCACCAACGATATGACCATCGCACAAGAAGAGATCTTCGGCCCGGTGGTTTCGATCATTGGCTACGACACCATTGATGAAGCCGTCGAGATCGCCAATGACACCGTCTACGGCCTCGCCGGGTACATCTCGGGGGACCAAGAGGAGGCCGTTGCCGTGGCTCGACGGATCCGCACCGGCAACATGCACGTCAACGGGGCGGGCCCCGACTTCAACGCTCCCTTCGGCGGCTACAAGCAGTCGGGGAACGGGCGAGAATGGGGAGAACTCGGGTTCGACGAGTTCCTCGAGGCGAAGGCGATCCTCGGCGCCCGCGCCTAAGTGCGTCGCCCGGAGTACAAATACGGCGTCCTCGCGGTCTACATCGCCGCGCTGTTCGTCCAGATCCTTGACGCCACGGTGGTCAACGTGGCCCTCCCCGTGCTCTCGGACGAGTTCGGGGTATCGGTCACCGACGTCGACGCCGTCGCGATTGCGTTCACGGTCGCGCTCGCCGTGTCGATTCCACCAGCGGGTTGGTTGTCAGATCGATATGGGTCAAAGCGCGTGTTTCTCGCCGCGCTCGCAACGTTTACGGTCGCCTCGACCCTGTGTGGCGCAGCCGCCACCCTCGATCAACTCGTCGTCTTTCGCGTGTTTCAGGGGATCGGTGCTGGACTCATCACCCCGGTGGGTTCAGCCATGTTGTTCCGCTCGTTCCCCATCGAGGAACGAGCGGTCGCCGCCAACGCGGTGCTGTCCGTTGCGGTTATCGCGCCGGCAACCGGGCCGGTTCTCGGTGGATTGATCGTCGACAACCTGTCTTGGCGGTGGATCTTCTTCATCAATGTTCCGATCGAACTGCTCGCGCTCGTGCTGGGCTGGCTGTGGCTCCGTGATGACGAAAGTGCGCCTGCGGGTCGCTTCGACGTGCCTGGCTTCGTGCTGTCATCTCTCGGGCTTGCCGGCGTCGTCTTTGCGGTGTCGATCGCCCCGGACACGGGATGGCTTGACCCTCTCACCTTGGCCTGTGGCCTGGGTGGGCTGGCGGCGTTCGCGTTTCTGGTGCCGCTTGAACTCCGGCTCGACAATCCGCTGCTGTATCTCGGGCTCCTCCGAGAGCGCCTCTTCCGAACGTTCAATCTCATCGGCGTGTTCTTCTACAGCGGATTCATCGGACTGCTGATCGTCCTCACCCTGTACTTGCAGACGCACCGTGGCTTCTCGGCAACCGAGGCAGGCTTGACCCAGGCACCGCAGGCGGTTGGCGTGTTCTTGCTGTCAAATCTCGCCGGGCGGCGCCTGTACCGCCGCTTTGGGCCCCGGCCGATGTTCCTAACGGGGACCGCCGGCGCCTTCGCCTTCACTGCAGCCTTGGTCTTTGTCACCGACGCAACACCCTTGTGGCTGATCGGAGTCTGCATGTTCTTGCGTGGCGTGGCGGTCGGCACGGTGTTCTTGCCGATGCAAACCGGCATCTATACCAACGTCAGCCAGGCGCACCTTTCGCGGGCTACCTCGGTGTTCAATACCCAACGCCAAGCCGCCCCGGCCTTTGGTATTGCGATCACGACCACGGTGCTGGCGATGAGCGAACCCGTCGGGGGCCTGGGCCCAGAGTCGGGCGGTCTGGGCCTCGGCGCCTTCCGTTGGGCATTCCTCGCCGCTGCGCTGCTCTTTGTGCCAGCGATCCTGTTCTCACTTCGGGTTCGGGCTGACGACGCAGCCGCAACGCGGGCATGATCGGTTGGGGAGGACCGACGACATGACGCATTTCGCCACCGATCGAACGCAGCCAGGAGCTGGCTACTGGCCCTCGCCCTGGCCGGTGGAGTGCGGCGGGAATCGGCGTCAGAAGTCGGCAGTCGGACGCCTCGGAGCAGCCGAGGGCACCGCCTCGGTGACGACGCGGCGAACGGCGCGCTGGGATGTCATGGTCGTCCGGAGGGAGCCAGGGGAGTGGTATGTAGGCGGCACCATGCCCGCCTTCACGGGCGCGCCCCCCTTCGGCTGGGTTGAGCGGTTCGATCCACGTTCCCTTGAGCCCCTCGTGCGATCGCCGGATCTGGGGTGTGGCGATCATGTCTGGTGCGGTGCCGTTTTGGTTCACGCCAACGGCTCGATCTATTCGGTGAACGGCAACGCGCTGCACCGTCTCGATCCTGACGATCTGCATGTGGAGGCTGAGCGGCAGCTCGTTGACTCAAGCCACAATGGGCTCCTTGCGCTCAACGACGGCACGTTGATCACGAAGGACCTGCGCCTTGAGGGGCAGGGTGTGACCACGGTCAGCCGCTTCGATCCGCACACGTTGGAGCCGGTGGGGGAACCGCTAACCCTTCCTGAGGGATCGATGGGCCGTATTGCCGCCGATATCGATGTCGATGGGCAAGAAGCGGTCTACATCCCCGGCACGCAGCACGCGTTTCGCATCCTCGTGGATGGTGATCGCCTGATCATCGACGACTGGGCACCCCGCTACCGGGATTCGGGCCAGCACGGACTGGCTTGGGACGCATGCCTTTCGGGCGAAGCCGTGTGGGTGATGGACAACGGGGACGTCCCCTCGGTGCGCCACATCCACACCACCGTTCCGAACGGGCGGTTCGATGTGGCCCCGGATCTGTCGTGGCGGCAGTCGGCCCCGTGGGACGGGCCCCAGCGTCTGCACCGCCTCGATCCAGTGAGTGGCGACGTTGCTACCGTTGCGCCGTTTGGTGTCCCCGGTGGCGGCATCATTGCGCCGCCGGTCGTCATCCCAGAAGCGCACCGCGCCATCGCCTGGGATTCGATAAACGGCGGACTTGCGGGCGTAGACACCGCCACGATGGAGGTGGCCTGGCACCTCGACGCCCGGCCCAGCATGCAGCCCGTTGTGTTCCCGGACAGTGGCGAGCTCGTCATCAACGACTTTGGGGCCGAAGGGGTCGACTATCTCATCGTCGTCGACGTCGAAAGCGGGGCGCTCGTGGATCGGGTCGACACCGGGAGCCGAATCGCCAATGGCATGTTCCTCACCGCAGGCGACAATCGCGACGTCTACTACTGCAGCACGTTGACATTGGCCCGCGTCGCCTGGGATTGATGGAGCCCGCGCTCGAAATCCAGGAGCGCCCCTGAGCGGTATCCTGACGGAAGCGATTTTCCGGACACGACGCGCTCATCGTGCCCGGCCCCTGAGGCGTTGAGCGCAAAGGCACCGATGAACACGACGACCATTCCCGACGAACTCCGTCTGACCCACCTCAAGCAACTCGAGGCGGAAGCGATCCATATCTTCCGAGAGGTCGTTGCCCAGTTCGAGCGGCCGGTGATGCTGTACTCCATCGGCAAGGATTCGTCGGTGCTCTTGCACCTTGCTCGGAAAGCGTTCTTTCCGGGTCCGCTGCCGTTTCCTCTGGTGCACGTCAATACGACCTGGAAGTTCCGGGAAATGATCGAGTTCCGTGACCGCATCGTCGCCGAAATGGGTCTCGACTTGATCTCCTGGACGAACCAGGAAGGCGTCGAGCAGGGCATCAATCCCTTCGATCACGGGTCGAAGAACTACACCGACATCATGAAGACCCAGGCGCTCAAGCAGGCGCTGGATGCCGGGGGTTACGACGCTGCATTCGGCGGCGCCCGCCGAGACGAAGAGAAATCACGGGCGAAGGAGCGAGTTTTCAGTTTCCGCGACAAGTTTCACCGTTGGGACCCGAAGAATCAGCGTCCCGAGCTCTGGAGCCTCTACAACGGACGGGTCAACAAAGGCGAGTCGATCCGGGTGTTTCCGATCTCGAACTGGACCGAGCTCGACATCTGGCAGTACATCCATCTCGAGAACATTGAGATCGTCCCGCTGTACTACTCGGCCCCGCGACCGGTCGTGAACCGCGAGGGCGTGACCATCATGGTCGACGACGACCGATTCCAGTTCGAGCCCGGCGAGGAGCCGGAGGAGAAGTGGGTGCGGTTTCGAACACTCGGCTGTTACCCGCTGTCCGGGGGCGTCGAGTCCACGGCGACGACCCTGCCCGAGATCATCCAGGAGATGCTCCTCGCTACCCGCTCGGAGCGTGAGGGTCGGGTGATCGACTACGACCAGTCCGGCTCCATGGAAGAGAAGAAGCGGGAGGGGTACTTCTAGTGAGCCACCAGAGTGAACTCATCGCTTCGGACATCGAGGCCTACCTTGCGGAGCACGAACGCAAGGATCTTCTGCGCTTCCTGACCTGCGGTTCCGTCGACGATGGCAAATCGACCCTGATCGGACGGCTGCTCCACGATTCCCACATGATCTACGAGGACACGCTGGCCTCGTTGGAGGCAGACTCCACCACGGTCGGCCACGCTGGCGATCAGGTTGACCTTGCCCTGCTTACGGACGGCCTCAAGGCCGAACGCGAGCAAGGCATCACGATCGACGTTGCCTACCGGTATTTCTCGACCGCGAAGCGCAAATTCATCATTGCGGACACGCCCGGACACGAGCAGTACACCCGCAACATGGTCACCGGCGCTTCCACCTGTCAGTTGGCGATCATCCTCATCGACGCGCGGCATGGTGTCATTACTCAGACCAAACGCCACAGCTTTATCGCCAACCTCCTGGGCATCCGGAATGTGGCCGTCGCCGTCAACAAGATGGACCTCGTCGACTGGTCACAGGATCGGTTCGAGCAGATCGTTGAGCAGTACCGCGAGTTCGCCAAGCCCCTTGATCTGATCGACCCCATCTTCCTCCCCATGTCGGCCCTTCTGGGTGACAACGTCGTTGAACGGGGTGAGAACCTCGACTGGTACGACGGGCCAACCATGATGGGCCATTTGGAGACGGTCGACGTTGAAGCAGGTCTCGACATCGACAACTTCCGACTTCCCGTGCAGATGGTGATCCGCCCCGATCTCGACTTCCGCGGGTTCGCAGGAACCATCGCCTCCGGCGTCGTCCGTCCGGGCGATCGAGTGACGAGTTTGCCCTCAGGTGTCTCCTCGACGGTCGACGAGATCGTGACCATGGACGGGGCGCTCGAGGTCGCCGGGCCAGGACGGGCAGTCACGCTCACACTCGCCGACGAGATCGATGTCTCGCGCGGCGACATCCTCGTCGGTGAGGGCGTCGAGCCGCTTCGTGCCCACGACGTGGACGCCATACTCGTGTGGATGAGCGAGGCGCCGCTCGTGCCGGGCCGCGAGTACGTCCTCCAAAACGGAAACGGCACATCGAACGCTGCGGTGCGCACGATTCACCATCGTGTCGACATCAACACCCTCGATCACGAGTCCGCCAGCGAACTGGCGCTCAACGACATTGCCTGGGTGCAGATCAGTTCTGATCGAGAACTCCTCTTTGATCGGTATGACGACAACCGTCAGACCGGCGCCTTCATCCTGATTGACCGACTTTCCAATGCGACGGTCGGCGCTGGGATGATCACCGGGGCAGGTTCCGCCTGGGACCGCACGCCGGAGGACAGTCTCCAGCGGCAAGCATCGAACGTGTCAGCTGCCGAGCGAGCGATCCGGTTCGGGCAGCAGCCCGGCACCGTGCTGCTCACCGGCCTCACCGCCGCCGGCAAGTCGACGATTGCGACGGCCCTCGAGCGCGAACTGTTCGATCGGGGCAAGGTGGCGGTCCGCCTCGATGGCGAAAACCTGCGGCTTGGGATCAGCCGTGATCTCGGCTTCACCGGAACCGATCGCTCAGAGAACCTTCGGCGGGCCGCAGAAATCGCTCGGCTGCTCAACAACCAGGGGCTCACGACGGTCGCCGCCTTCGTGGCGCCTGACGCAGAGGTGCGGCGCCGGTTCAAAGAGTTGATCGGAGACGATCGCTATCTCGAGGTGTTCCTCGACACGCCGATCGATGTGTGTCGCGACCGCGACACTTCGGGGTTGTACGAGCGGGCCGATGCAGGTGAGATCGCCGACTTCCCCGGTGTCTCTGCCCCGTACGACCGCGAACCGACCTACGACCTGCGTCTCGACCCATCGGCGTTGAGCGTCGAAGAGAGCGTGCACGCCATCATCGACGCGCTTGCCGATCGAGGGTTTCTTCGTGGTTGACCAGCCCGTGAGCAAGAACATTGTGCGGGCCGAAGGCCACGTCAGCGGCGAGGATCGAGCGGGACTGTATGGGCACGGCTCCCGCACGGTGTGGTTCACCGGCCTTTCTGGGTCGGGGAAGTCGACGCTGGCATTTGCGGTCGAACGCGCCCTCGTCGATCGAGGCGTAGCGTGCTACGTGTTGGACGGTGACAACGTCCGCTTTGGACTGAACAACGATCTGGGCTTTTCGCCAGAGGACCGCACCGAGAACATCCGCCGTATCGGAGAGGTGTGCCGGCTTTTCCAGGACGCTGGTCTCGTTGTGCTGACGGCCTTCATCTCGCCCTACCGAGCCGACCGCGATCAGGTGCGAGCGCTCCACGCCGAGGGGAGCTTTGTCGAGGTGTTCGTCGATACGCCCCTCGATGTCTGCGAGGCCCGTGATGTCAAGGGCCTCTACGCCAAGGCTCGATCCGGGGAGATCCCGGAGTTCAGCGGCATTTCTGCGCCCTACGAGGCGCCAACCTCGCCAGAGATCACCGTCGACACGACTCATGCGATCGACGCGTGCGTGGCCGACATCATCGCCCAACTTACGCTCTAAGGCATGCCGGGCGATCCGTTCGCCGGTGCGCGCCCAACAACCGGCTAGTCGAGGAACTCAGGCTCGTCTCGACAGAGTTCATCCCACCAAGGCTGGAACTGGAACCAGCCAGCGAGGTCATGCCCCTGCGCGTCGTACCCGCTCTGACAGAGGTCATCGGGAATCTCGATCGGATCGCCGGCAGCCTCCGCAATCAGCTGACTCTGACAGGCCCGCTCGAGGGCGACGAACCACCAGACCGCAGCGTCAACCGAGCCGCCCGCAGTGATGATCCCGTGGTTCTGATGGATGAGCGCCTTTTTGTCACCCAAGGCCTCGGCCATCTGGCGCCCGACGGCCGTGTCGAGCACGACGGCGCCAGAGCCGGCATCACAGAGCGCGACATCGTTGTAGAACATCGTCGTGTCCTGGCTGATCATCTTGAGCGGCTTACCCAGCGTCGAGAAGGTGCGCCCGTACATCGAATGGGAGTGCGCAGCGGCGACCACGTCGGGCCGGGCCGCGTGAAGCTGCGAGTGGATGGCAAACGCAGCGGCGTTGACGGGCTTGTCGCCCTCAACCACCGTGCCTTCGTGGTCGACACAGATGAGATCTGAGACCTTCATCAGCTTAAAGTTGAGGCCGAACGGGTTGACCCAGAAGCGATCTGCGTGTTCAGGGTCGCGCACCGTTACGTGACCGGCGACGCCTTCGGCAAGCCGAAGTCGGCCCATGATCCGGAGGCCAGCAGCGAGGCGCTGCTTTCGGGCCAGGCGCTCGGCTTCGAAGTCCGAGTGCTCGGCGGGGCGATCAAGCGCAATGCCCTCCTGGTCAGGCTCGAAAGCGCCGAGGTCGGGCTGGTCCTGGACATCGGTCATGACGGTCTCCTCGATGACATTGCTGTGCGGCAAGGCTAGGCGCGGGACGGCGCGGTGGCGAACCTCGGCTCAGCTGAGCATGGCGCGCAGTTCCGCAATCCGATCGTCGTTCACGGAGAACCAGGCCCACTTGCCTCGCTGCTCTCGCTGCAGGATCCCGGCGTTGACGAGTTGGGTGAGGTGATGGCTCACCGTGGGCTGGGCCTTGCCGAGAAGTTCGGGGAAGTCACACGCACAGGCCTCTCCCTGGGCGGCAATCACGCTGATGAGTCGCAGACGAACTGGGTCGGCCAATGCCTTGAGCACGTGCGCAGCTTCGGCTGCATCCTCCTCACTCAGCGGGGAGCTGAGAAGCGAGTCCGCAGGGCGAGGTGATGTCTTCGGGCGCGACATGCAACCAAGGCTAGCCAGTTGGTATCGATGATGGTCGATGGGAAGCGTGCACGCGATCGCAGCCGAGGAGTAGGTTCGGTAATCGAACCGACCTCGGAGATCTCGACCCAGGAGACATTGCGTGACCGATCTCGCTGCCGCCGCAACCACCGCCCCTGACTCGCCCGACACCTGGCACAAAAGCGTCTGCATCCTCTGCTCGGCGAACTGCGGGGTAGAGATCAAGCTCGATGGGCGCATCTTCAAACGCGTGCGCGGGAACAAGGCCCACGTCGGTTCGGAGGGGTACACCTGTGAGAAGGCACTCCGCCTCGACCACTACCAGAACAATCGCAGTCGGCTCACAACGCCGATGCGGCGGCGGGAAGACGGCACCTATGAGGCCGTCGACTGGGACACCGCCATCAGCGAGGTAGCAGCCGGTCTCCAGCAGGTCATCGACAAGCATGGTGGCGAGCGGATTCTGTATTACGGCGGCGGCGGTCAGGGAAATCATCTCTGCGGGGCCTACGGCGCCGCGACCCGCCGAGCCCTCGGCATCACCCGACGCTCCAATGCGCTTGCCCAGGAGAAGACCGGAGAGGCCTGGGTAGAGGGCCGCATGTTCGGGACCCACACCCATGGCCACTTCGCTGACGCCGAGGTCTCCGTGTTCCTTGGGAAAAACCCATGGCACTCGCACGGGTTCGATGCAGCCCGCCGCGTCCTCAAAGAGATCGCCGCGGACGAGAACCGAACCATGATCGTCATCGACCCGAGACGCACCGAAACGGCAGATCTCGCTGATCACTGGCTCGCCGTGAAACCTGGAACCGACGCCTTCTTGCTGGCGGCCATCGGCGCCGTGATCGTCGAGGAGGGGTTGACGGCGGGCGCCTGGTTGGCGGAGAACGTCGTCGGCTACGAAGAAACCATTGCGGCGTTCAGTGCCGTGCATATCGCTGACTATGCCGATCATTGCGGCATTGACGAGGCAACGATCCGCACCGTTGCTCGACGGCTCGGTTCGACGCGCAGCGTTGCGTTTTACGAAGACCTCGGTATCGAAATGGCACCGAACTCGACGCTGGTGTCGTGGCTGCACCGAGCGATCTGGACCCTTGTGGGGAGCTATGGCGCCCACGGTGGCCACTCCGCCCATACCTCGTTCATTCCGCTGTTCAGCTACGGCGCATCCGGGAACGAGCCGACCGACCCAGTCACCGGCGGCAGGATCATCTCGGGCCTCATTCCCTGCAACGAACTCGCCGAGGGCATCCTCTCCGATCACCCTCAGCGGAGCCGGGCGATGATCATCGAAAGCGCGAACCCGGTCCACTCCCTCGCTGGGTCGGCCCAATTGCGTAGGGCGATGCGGGCCTTGGACTTCTCGGTCGTCATCGATATCGGGATGACCGAAACAGCGCTCGAAGCCGACTATGTGCTGCCGGCCTCGTCGCAATACGAGAAAGCAGAAGTCACCTTCTTCGCATCGAACTTCCCCGACAACCACATCACGCTTCGAGCCCCGCTGCTTGAACCGCTCGATGGCACACTGCCAGAGGCCGAGATCCACGCCCGTCTCGCCCGGGCGATGGGGGTCTACAGCGACGCCCAGATCGAGCCGCTGCGCGAGGCGGCGCGGGAGAGCCGCGAAGCGTTCGCCGAGGCGTTTACGGCAGCGGCGATGGAAAACCCGCAGCTCGCCGGCGTCGGTGCACTCGTCCTCTACGAGACACTCGGTTCGACCCTTCCCGACGGGCTCGCACCGGCCGCTGCCCTGTGGTTCAGCACCCAGCAGTTGGCCATGAAGTACCCGGACCAGGTTCGGGCTGCAGGGCATGCCGGTGAAGGTGCCGATCTCGGTTGGGCATTGTTCGATGCCTTCCTGACGTCTCGTGACGGCATCGTTTTCACCAGCCACGAGCACGGCGATGCCTTCGATCTCCTCAAGACCCCCGACCAGAAGATCCACATCCACATTCCTGAACTCGCCGAGGAGTTGGCACTGCTGGCTGAGGGACCGGTTCAACACACGACCGATGAGTTCCCGGTGGTGTTGTCGGCGGGGGAGCGGCGCAGCTTCACCGCCAACACCATCATGCGCGACCCGGCGTGGCGGAAGCGCGACGCCGAGGGTGCGCTTCGGCTTTCGGTCGGAGATGCGGCGCGTTATGGGATTGGGGATGGCGACCGAGTCCGGATCACGACCCCCGGTGGGACCGGTGTTGCGGTTGCAGAGATCAACGAGACAATGATGGATGGTCACATGTCGCTGCCGAACGGGATGGGTCTTGCCTACTCCCCGGCCGGTGGCGAACCAGAGATCGTTGGCGTCGCGCCCAACGAACTTACGACGCTCGACTGGCGGGATTCCATCGCCGGTACGCCCTGGCACAAGCACGTTCCGGCCCGAGTTGAGCGCGTGGCCCCGTGAGGCGAACCCGTTTCGACGATGCCACCTGTCCACTTGCGCGAACATCGGATCTGCTTGGCGACTGGTGGTCGCCCCTGATCTTGCGTGACCTCCTGCTCGGTCATCGGCGGTTCAATGACCTCGAAAACTCGCTCGGAATCAGCAGGGGAGTGCTCGCCGAGCGGCTCCGACGGTTCGAGGAGGAGGGCCTGATTGAGCGGCACTGCTACCAGGACAGGCCACCACGACACGACTATGTGTTGACGGAGAAGGGCTCAGCCCTTTGGGGGGTTCTGGCAGCCATGTGGCAATACGGGGACGAGTGGCTCTTCAATGAGGGGAGCGGGCCGCGGGTGGAACTCCGGGATAGGCGAAGCGGGTCGAAAATCCGCCCGCAAATGATCGACGGAACCACCGGCCAGCCGCTCGACCTCTCCGCCACTCGAGTGAAGGTTCGGGGCTAGGACCACGTTCGGGCTCGGTCACGCGGGCCGGCGTCGTCCAAGGCGCGCTGTGCGGTGCGCTCAGACGACCTGCGTATGGAGGAATTCGATGACCTCCGGCCAGAGTTCGGCCGCCAACTCGGCGTCGTACACCCCGAACGGGTTGGTCTCGTTCATGAACGCATGAGCTGCGTTGTGGAACGTGAGCCGCACGTCCTTGCCCATCCCCTGGAGCCGTGTCTCGAGGTCGCGGGCGCCTGCGGACGGGAAGTGGTCATCGTCCTCGCAAAAGTGACCACGAACGACGGCCGTCATCGCTGACCAGTCCGGTTCGTCTCCGGCCGGATACCCGTAGAAGGGCACGGCGGCCGAGACGGCATCTCCGCGCAGGGCGGCCACGATCATCGACAACATGCCGCCCATGCAGAACCCCACGACGCCGACGCTGCTGCCAACGCTCGCGTCATGGCCAAGCAGGAAGTCGACGGCGACGCTCATGTCGGCGCCAGCTCGTTCGGGTGGCAGGGTGGTCATCAAGTGGCCGGCCTTGTCCATTTCGTCGTGGCCCGCCAACTCTCCCCGGTAAAGATCGGGTGCTAGCGCCACGAAGCCGTTCTCGGCGAGGTGATCGGCGGTGCCTTTCATCTGCGGGTTGAGGCCCCACCATTCCTGAATGACCAGAACGCCTGGCCCTGAACCCGAATCCGGGACGGCGAGGTACCCGCGTGCTTCTTCACCTAACTCGATCATCGATCCCATGCCTGGACCCTAGCTCTGCTGGCGTTGGCGATCGGGTCTGCGCAGTTTGCAGCGTCGTCGGCCGGTTGCCAGGATCGGTCCATGACTGCGGAGACGCTCGAACTCGCAACGCATCATGCGGCCGAAACGGAGTCACGTGGTCGGCTGCACCCGGCAGTCGTGGACGCGCTCGTGGCCGACGGGACGTTCAAGCTCTGGGTGCCGACGGACTACAACGGCGCAGGGACAACGTTGGCGGGCGGACTGGACGCCATGCGGGCGCTCGGTAAGGCCGACGGCGCCACCGGGTGGTGCGTCATGATCGCGAACACCACGGCGCTCCTTGCGGCCCGCCTGGATGCGACCGTCGCCCACCAAATCTTTGGGCCCGATGGGGCCGTTTGCGGGGGCTTCGCGGCACCCGTGGGCACCGCAACGCTTCATGAATCGAACGTGACCATCAGCGGTCGGTGGGCGTGGGGCAGCGGCTCCAGCCACGCGACGACCATGGGGGCCGGTGTGCGAATCGTCGACCGGGAGGGAGCGCCGGCGCAGCTGCCCGGCGGCGGGCAAGTGGGATTCGCGTTCGTACCCGAGGGCGTGGAGCTCCTTGACACCTGGCAGGTCAGCGGGCTGCAGGGGACTGCCTCAACCGACTACGTGATCGACGACGCTGTCGTTCCGGTCGATCACGTAGTTGCGATGGATCAACGTCGCCTCGTTGTCGACGAGACGCTCTATCGCTTCTCGACGTTCGGCGCGCTCGCACTCGGTGTGGCGATGGTCATGATCGGCATGGCCGAGCGAGCGATCGAGGAGCTCGCCGCACTGGCCGGCAAGGTTCCTCAGGGGTCCTCCCGCAGCCTCGCTGAGCGTGCCCCGGTTCAACTCGATCTTGCCCGGGCCGAGGCAGAGACCAGGTCCGCACGGGCCTTCGTTGATCAGCAGGTCGGCACCGCCTGGGAGCAAGTTGGTGGGAGCGGGCGGATGGACGATGAGCAACGGGTGGCGCTCCGATTGGCCGCCAGCCATGCCGCAACGGCCGCCGTTTCCGCAGTGGATCGGTGCTACGCCGCGGCCGGTGGGGCAGCGGCGTACCAGAGTTCGCCGCTGCAGCGCGTCTTTCGGGATGTTCACGTCGCGTCACAGCACGCCATGGTCGCCCCACGCGTGTTCGAGCCGCTCGGGCGGCACCGCTTCGGCCTGCCGACCGATCTGGCCTCGCTCTAGGCGAGCAGGCGCCGCAGCTCGTTCCGGTCGACCTTGGCCTGTTCATTTCGGGGGAGCGAGTCGAGCACGAGCCAGCGAGTCGGAACCTTGTAGGCACTGAGCTCGGCGCGCACTGCAGCGGAGACGATATCGAGATCGACCGGCCCGACGAGCGCTCCAGCAACGATCTGCCCCAGACGTTCGTCAGGTACGCCGAAAACTGCGGCATCGATGACCTCGTCGAGTGCAAGCAGCACGTGCTCCACCTCGGCGGGTGCGATCGTTGCTCCTCCTCGATTGATCATCTCGCTCACCCGCCCGGCTACGAGCAAGTGCCCGTCGCCGTCGAGTGCTCCGGCATCTCCGGTATGGAGCCGACCATGTCGCCACAGCCGACTCGAGGCGCCCGCCTCGCCGAGGTAGCCAAGCGCACCCTGCCATGTATTCGCCCAGGGCCCGTGGGCGGTCGGGGCAAGCGTGATTTCGCCGTCGGGCTCGACTTGGATGTCGATCCCGGGCAGAGCCGTGGCGCCGGTCTCACCGATTCGCATTCTCGCGACGCCGGTCGGCGCTTCAGAGAGCCCGTAGCTCGCAACCAGTGGCACGCCGAGGTGCTCCTGTGCAGCCCGGGCGCGTGTCCGGTCGAATCCGGCGCCCCCGATCAGCATGCGGTCGAGCGAGCGAAGCCGAGCTGGGTCAATCCTCTTCGCAACAAGATCGTGGACAATCGTCGGGACCACGAGCGTGCGGGTGAGGGTGTGCGCTTGAACAGTTGAGGTGAACGCCTCTGCCTCGGGGCTGGGCATGGAGACGGCCGTGCCCCCGCAGGCGAGTGCCGTGACCGGGCCCAGCAGCAAGATATTCAGGGTCGTCAGGGGCAGCGGGGTCCCGATTCGGGTTGTGTGGGTAAGGCGCTCCGTGGCGATCGCTGCGGCGGCGGGGTAGAGGAGCTGCTGTTGTGCGTGGACGACACCCTTTGGTCGGCCTGTCGTCCCCGATGTCATCGCGATAGCGGCCACGGCGTCCGGCGGGGGTGGTGGGGGAAGCGTGAGGCTCGGGTCTTCGTCAGGTAGCGCCTCGTTGACTGCGGTGGCGCCGGTGAGCTCAAGCACCCGGGCTCGCTCACTCGCGGTCGAACGCGGGCTCAGACCTACCCAGACGCCGCCCGCTCGAACCGTGGCGAGCAAGCTGATCAGGCTTGCGGCGTCATCAGCGGGTGCCCACACCACCCGATCGCCGGCCCCAAGCCCTCGGGTGAGGAGGGCGCAGGCGACCCGTTCGACCTCGCTGCGGAGTTCGGCCGTGCTCCATGTTCGCTTCGGGGTGATCAGTGCGGCTGACGCGGCGTCGCGTCCCCCCCAGATTGCCTCAAAGGTCGACGGCCCGACAGGGAAGGGCTGCATGCCCACAACAGGTCGCAACTCGTCAGTGCCGTCCACCTGCGACAGTGTCGCAGCTCACGTGGCTGGTTGCGCAGTACCCTCGCCGCTGTGCGCCTCGACCCCGACAATCTCGACCCGGCGACCTGGTTGGTCGCTGCGGGCCGCCCCGATGATCCTGGGGCGCCGCTCAACCATCCGATCACGCCTGCCTCGAACTTCGAGCATGGCGCAGAACGCGTCTATTCACGAAGCGATGCAACCGAGGCGTGGGAGGCACTCGAACGTGTCCTTGGGGGACTCGAGAACGCTGACGCGTTGGTCTTCGGCTCCGGCATGGCTGCCGTCGCCGTTGTCTTCGATCTTGTCCCGGCTGGTGGCCACGTCGTTGTCCCTGACGACTGCTACCACGGCGTTGCTCAGATCGCCCATGAGGGAGCCGAACGCGGACGCTGGAGCCTCGAGCGACTTGATATGGCCGATACCGGCGCATGGATTGACGCCGTGGCTGAGGCATCTCTCGTCTGGGCCGAATCGCCGACCAACCCACTTCTCACCGTGGCTGATCTTGCTGCCATTGGTGCTGCGCCGCGGCGACCTGGCTGTCTTCTCGCCGTGGACAACACCTTCGCTACCGCACTGCGGCAGCAACCCCTCGAACTCGGCGCTGACATTGCGATGCAGTCGACGACGAAGATGATTGGCGGCCACAGCGACCTCCTCGGTGGTGTCCTCACCACCCGCGACGACTCGCTTCTGGAGCAGCTTCGGACCGGGCGAACCTTGCTCGGTGCGAGTCCCGGCGCCTTGGAAACCTTCCTTGCCTTGCGGGGCCTCCGCACGATGGCCATGCGGCTCGAGCGGGCAGAGGCGAATGCTCGCGACCTTGTCGATCGCCTTCACGCCCATGCCGGTGTGGAGAACGTTCGGTATCCCGGCTTCGGCACCATGATCAGCTTCGATCTGCCTGATGCCGAAACGGCGGATGCGATGTGCGCCGCGCTGCGAATCATCCGCCATGCGACCAGTCTCGGAGGGGTCGAGTCGCTGATCGAGCGCCGCAGTCGTTACGCCGGTCAGGCGCACCTCCCACCCGGACTCCTCCGGCTGAGCGTTGGTTGTGAGGCAGCGTCTGATCTCTGGGCCGATCTCGAGCAGGCGCTCAGCTAGGCACCGAGGGTCAGCGCCGCAACCACAGCGCCCGCCTCGCGACATGCCGCCAGATCGTTGTCGGTCGCGGGACCAATGATCGACACCATCGGTGCGGCGAGGCGCCATTCCAGCCCGGTGGTCACCAGCTCGATCGATCGAAGCGCCCCCGTGGTGTCACTCTCACCGTGCACCAAGGCTGCGAAGGGTCGCCCGCGGGTGACATCGAGTGCATCGGCATAGACCGTGTCGAAGGCGTGCTTCAGCGCGCCGCTCATGTACCCGAGGTTCGCAGGGGTCTCCAGTAGGTACCCGTCGGCTCCCAGCACATCGGGCGTGGACAACTCCAGCGCTGCGATGGTGACAACATCCACGCCCTCCAGCCCGTCACTTCTGCCGCCAGCAACCGCCGCCTCGACCATGGCGGGTAGGGCGGTGCCAGGCGAGCGGCAGACGACGAGAAGCCTCGGCACCTCAGTCGAAGGGAAGGTCGAACAATTTGATGGCGTTACCCCGAGCCAGTTTGTAGACGACCTCTTCGTCGAGGTGCCCGAAGAGTCGATGAGCAACCTCACGCGAATGCGGGAACGTGCCGTCGCTGTGGGGGTAGTCTGTTTCGAACAGAACATTGTCGACGCCCACCTCATCGAGCAGTTTCATGCCGGCGGTGTCCTTGAAGAAACAGCTGTAGATCTGGCGGTGGTAGTAGAAGGACGGCGGCTCGGGAAGGCGTTCTTCGCCCTGGGCCCACATGTGGGTTGTGTAGTTGTCGTCGGCCCGTTCGAGGTAGTACGGAATCCAGCCAATTTGGCTCTCGGCGTACATCAGCTTCAGCGTGGGGAAACGGTGAAGGACACCCGAGAACAAGAAGTCGATCATCGACGCCGCTGAGTTGGCCGAGATCATGGCGGCGGTCACGATCGTGGGCGCATCATCGGCCGGCTTCACGGTCTTGGTTCCCGATCCGATGTGCATGGTGATGACGGTGCCGGTCTCCTCACACGCACGGAAGAAGGGGTCCCAGTAGCCCGTGTGGAGCGACGGAAGCCCCAGCCAGGCGGGGAGTTCCGACCAGGCGACGGCACGGACCCCGCGCGCAGCGTTGCGGCGAATCTCTGCGGCCGCAAGCTCGACATCCCAGAGCGGAACAAGACAGAGCGGGATCAGTCGGCCGCCGGAGTCGCCGCACCACTCCTCGACCATCCAGTCGTTGTAGGCCTCGACACAGAGCTTTGACAGCTCCTTGTCCTTGCGCTCGGCGAAGAGTTGGCCACAGAACCGGGGGTAGTTCGGAAAGCAGATCGACGCTTCAACGTGATTGTCGTCCATGTCCTCAAGCCGGGCCTTGGGCTCGTAGCAACCTGGCCGAATGTCGTCATAGGTCACGCCCTGCATCGTGACCGTCTTGGGGTCCTTGCCGGCGCAGGCGATCATTTCCTTGATTTGGTAGCGGTGGTCTTCGTAGTGCCACCAGGCCGCCATCTTCTCGCTGTTGCCGGGCGTCTCGACCCAAGCGCCATCGACCAGCGCCATGTCGCCCTGAGGGGCAATCACAATGCGGGGCCCGACATCCTTGTATTTCTCCGGCAGGCGGTCTTGCCATACATGGGCGGGCTCGACGACGTGATCGTCGACACTGATGATTTTGGGGAAGTCCTCAAGCGGAACCGGCATGCCGTCACCATACCTGACGGTCCGTCAGGTATTGGAAACGCGGGCCGCGGTCCATGCTCAGCCGTCATCCAAGCAGGCCGCCTGCCTGTTCCCATTGGATGGGAACCCGCACTCACCGCATCGACAGCGAACCGCACGATCAGTAGCGTTCGCGCATGAGCCAGCAGGACGCGAGCACCATCTACGACGCCATCATCATCGGCGCCGGAGTAATCGGGGCCGCGATTGCTCACGAACTGGCTGGGCGGGGTTGGCGCACGCTCACCGTCGATAAAGCCTCCGCTGCAGGCGCTGGATCCACGAGTAACTCCTGCGCGATCGTGCGCTTCAGCTACTCGAGCGTCGAGGGGATCAACCTTGCGTGGGAGGGGATGCACTACTGGAAGGACTGGCCCAGCTACATCGGCGTCGACGACGAACTCGGCCTCATCGCCTACCACATGACCGGTCAGCTGGTGCTCCAGCCCAGCGGGGAAGGCGCCAGCCACGCAGCTCGCGTCAAGATGCTCTGGGACGAAATGGGGATCCCGCACGAGGTGTGGGACACCCAGACAATTCGGGAACGATGCCCGTATCTCGACCCAGGCATGTTTGGGCCCCCGACCCGACCGGAGGATGAGTCCTTCTGGCGGGAGCCCGACCATGAGGTGGAGGTTGGCTACTTCACTCCTGACGCTGGCTATGTGAGTGACCCGCAGCTGTCCTGCCACAACCTGCAACGAGGAGCCGAGGCCCGAGGTGCAACCTTCCGGTTCAACGCCGAGGTGCTCTCGATCGACCAGGCCGACGGCCGAGTGGTTGGGGTCACGCTCGGCGATGGCAGCACGCCCCGAGCTCCCGTCGTCATCAATGTCGCAGGGCCCCATAGCTACCTGATCAACCAGTTGGCTGGCGTCTATGACGCCATGAACATCAAAACTCGCGCCCTTCGCCACGAGGTGCACCACGTTCCCGCCCCGAACGGGGTCGATTTCGATGCGGTGGGCGTGACGGCGGCCGACGATGACCTCGGTATTTACTTTCGGCCCGAGGTTGGCAACAACATCCTCGTTGGGTCCGGAGATCCGATTTGCGACGCGCGCGAGTTCGTCGATCCCGACGACTACGACGGACGGATCGACGACGAGCAGTGGGAAGTGCAGGTGTTGCGCGCCAATCGCCGCATTCCGGGGCTGGGTATGCCGCACGAGAAGAAGGGGATTGTCGACCTCTATGACGTCAGCGACGACTGGATTCCGATCTACGACCGCACCGACCTCGACGGGTTTTACGTGGCGATCGGTACGAGCGGGAATCAGTACAAGAACGCAGGAGCCGTCGGCCAGATGATGGCCGACCTCGTCGAGGCGGTGGAGCGCGGTCATGATCACGATGTCGAGCCGCTCGTCGTGCCCGGCCGGTACTCGGGGGTGCCACTCGACATCGGCTTCTTCAGCCGGAACCGAGCCGTCAACCCGAACTCGTCGATGTCGGTACATGGGTGAGGTAGGCCAGTGGGCATGCGCGCTGTCGGCCTGATCCTCGCCGGCCTTGATGTCGACGTTGCGAACGGCGAAGCCTGGAACCGCTGGTACGACCTCGAGCATCTTGCCCCTAACCTGGCCCTGCCAGGGATCGTTGCCGGGCAGCGGTACGTCGCGCCACCCTCGCTGCACGCAAACCGTCGGTGCCGGGCCGACGACCCGGCCTGGGGCGGAGGCCGAGGGGTGTACCTGACCTGGTACGCCACGTCCGCTGACCCCGTCGAGGCGATCGGGGTCATGAGCGCCCGCCGCGACGAACTCGAGGCAGAAGGGCGGATGGACGGAGCCGGGGCGCGAACGGTCCGAACCGGAGACGCACTTGATCTCGTCAACGGCGTCGCCGACGATGGCCTCCGCCTTGAATCCGAGGATCTGCTCCACGTCGGACATGCCGGATTGCGCCTGCTGAAGGGCCTTGGGGAGAGTCAGGTTCGAGTCGTCCCCGGCGTGATCGCCGCCGTGAGCTGTCGCTCGCGGTTCGAGCCCGACACCTGGCTGGAGCTCCAATTGCTCGATCGCGAAGCGAGCGCAAGCCTCGAGGAGGTGCGCGAGAGCGACCCTCGTCCCTGGGCCATGCTCGATGCCGGCTTCGATCCCATCAGGCCGCTTCACTACCCCTTCCTCGAGATGATCGAGGCCAGCAACCTCCCGCGAACCATCCAGGCGGAGGGATGACCGGCGCCGACATCGATCCGCAGGGCTTCGGCAACGCCGCCGCCGACTATGCGGCCCATCGAGCTGGCTTCCCGAAGGCGACCTTCGACCGGCTGGCGACCTTCGGGATCGGTCAGGCCGGTCAGCGGGTTGTCGACCTCGGCACAGGCACGGGGACCCTTGCCCGGCAGTTTGCCGCCCGCGGCGCAGTCGTCACCGGCATCGACCCCGACATTCGGCTGATGCGCCAGGGCGCAGAGCTCGCCAAAGCGGCGGGAGTAGAGGTCATCTGGCAGGAGGGGACTGCAGAGGACACCGGGCTTAGAACAGCGGAAACGGATGCCGTGACTGCGGGCCAATGCTGGCACTGGTTCAACCGACCTACCGCCATTGCCGAAGCCCGTCGCGTTCTGAAGCCGGCGACCGGCCGATTAGCGATTCTGCATTTTGACTGGCTTCCGCTGCCCGGCAATGCGGTGGCAGCCACCGAGGCCCTGATCGAAACCCATAATCCCGCCTGGAACATGGGAGGGGGCACTGGTCTGTGGCCACAGTGGATTCCCGATGTCCAGGCCGGCGGATTCACCGACGTCGAAACGTTTAGCTTCGATGTCGCGGTGCCCTACTCCCGCACCTCCTGGCGAGGACGGATCCGGGCGTCCGCCGGCATCACCGCCCTCGATGCGGAAGCGACATCGGCCTTTGATCAGGCGCTGGCCACGCTTCTCCGTCACGACTTCCCGAGCGAACCGCTCCTGCTGCCACACCGAGTCTGGGGAATGGTCGCCACCGCTCCTCGCTAGCCGGCGCGCGGAAGCCAAGCAGGTCGCTCACCACAGCAACAAGGGAGCCCCAGCTGCTACCAGCCCAACCGCGACGAGCCCCAGTACTGCCCGTGGCGGCACCCGCTCCGCCTGCGCAGCTCCCAACGCAGCTCCGCCGAGGGCGGCGGGTACGAGGACCAGCACATAGCTCCAGACCACATTTCCTGCCACCGTGTGGCCCAGCGAACTGGCCACCGAGCTCATCATCGCGGTCGCTGAGGTGGTCGCTGCCGCTCGGTGGGGGGTGAGGCGGCGCAGCCGGGCGACGAAGGGCAAGGTGACGAGTCCACCCCCGATCGCAAAGGTGCCGCTGAGAACGCCGACGCCTACGCCACCGAGAGGCATCCAACGCAGCGACGAGGGCCCCGGCTCCTCGGAAGCGTCGTATCGAGTTGGCAGGAACACCACGAAACCTGCAAGCGCGAGCAGCAGCAACCCGAGGAGATCAACCATGACCTCCGCGTCGATCGCACCGGCAAGAACGGTGCCGCAGACGAACGCCACCGGGACTGACCCCAGCCCGAACCGGCCAGCCGCAGGCCGGTCGATGAGTCCGGCTTGGTCGTAGGAGCGAGCTCCGCTGATCCCGATCGCCGCCAAAGTGAGGGCGCCGGTCCCTACGGCCTCAGCCCCTTCCAGCCCGAAAAGGAGAACGAGACCTGGGATCAACACGAAGCCACCGCCTGCCCCGATCATCGTTCCGTACACCGCAACCGCGGCGGCGAACATTGCGAGGGTGACGAGCGTCAGGGGATCCACGGAAGCCTTCTCAGCACGGCTTGGTTCTAGCGCAGCCGAAGCGGCGCAGCTCAGCCATACTCATGGTCATGTCCTCTCCCCAGATCGGTCGTCTCCGCTCAGCCGTTCGTCAGCTTCCTGCCTACCGGCCGGGGAAGGCGGCGTCGCAGGCCGAGGAAGAACACGGCATCACAAACGCGATCAAGCTCGCCTCGAACGAAAATCCCTACGAGCCGATCCCCGCAGTGATCGACGCGATCGGTGCTGCAGCCGCCGGGGTGAACCGCTACTGCGACCACCGTGCGACAGCGCTGCGGGAGGCCGTTGCGGACTGGATCGGTGTCGAGGTGGAGCAGGTCACGGTCGGGTGCGGGTCCGTCGGGCTCATCCAGCAGCTGTTTCTGACCTATGTTGACCCTGGAGACCAGGTCGTGACGCCCTGGCGGTCCTTCGAGGTGTATCCGATCGACACGATGCTCATGGACGCCGAGCTGGTCTCCGTGCCGCTGGCCAACGAGCGGTTCGACATGGAGGGGCTCGCAGCGGCGATCACCGATCGCACCAAGTTGCTCCTGCTCGCCACACCCAACAACCCGATCGGACCCGCCACCTCAACCGAGGAGCTTCGGGCGCTGCTCGAACGGATTCCCCCTTCGGTCATCGTCCTCATCGACGAGGCCTACCGAGAGTTTGTCGATCCGGCGTTCGGTGACGCCGTGCACGACTTGCTGCCATCCTTCCCGAATGTGGTCGTCACCCGCTCGATGTCAAAGGCGTTCGGCCTGGCCGGGCTTCGCGTCGGGTACCTCGTCGGCCACCCTGACGTCGTCACAGAGATCGACAAGACCCTTCTGCCCTTTGCGGTCAATGCTGTCGCTCAAGCCGGCGCTCTGGCGGCCGTGCAGCATCGAGAGGCGTACCAGCCGAAGATCGATCTGATCATCTCCGAGCGTGGCCGGGTTGTGGCGGCCTTGGCGGGGCGTGGTTGGCGGGTACCGCCAACCCAGGCGAACTTCGTGTACCTGCCCCTGGGGGCTCAGACCGACGATGTGTATCTCGAACTCGAGCGGCGAGGGATCGTGACCCGCCCCTTCGCTGGGGAGGGACTGCGCGTCACGATCGGCTCCCCAGAGGAGAACGATCGCCTGCTTGCCGCACTCGAATCCATCGCGACCTGATCACCCGATTTCGCGCTCGAACCCGTTGAGCACGGCGGCGACGTTGGAGCCGAGTTCCGCGGTCGCATATCCACCTTCGAGGACAAGCACGGTTGGAAGGTCGATCTGAGCCAACGAGGCGCCGAGCCGGGCGAAGTCGTCCCGAACGAGGCGAAAGTGTGAGATCGGATCCTGCTCGAAGGTGTCGAGTCCGAGTGATACGACGAGCGCCGATGGCGCACCATCACCGATCCAGCGAGCAGCGTTATGAAACGCTTCGAACCATTGGTCAGCTCCGGTTCCGCGGGGAAGCGGCAGGTTGAGGTTGTGCCCCTCCCCGGCTCCAGTGCCTCGCTCGTCGGCATGGCCGAGGAAGTAGGGAAATTCCTCGCGCGGATCAGCATGGAGGTTGGCGACCCGAACGTCGGCCCGCGCATAGAAAATGTCCTGGGTGCCGTTGCCGTGGTGGTAGTCGACGTCGAGAATCGCCACTTCCGTATGGCCTGCATGACGGAGCAGCTGTGCGGCGATCGCCGCATTGTTGAGGTAGCAGTACCCGCCGAACTGGTCCCGCATTGCGTGATGGCCGGGCGGCCGGCACCGAGCGAACGCCGCGCGCCGTCCGCCCGCGACCTGGGCAGCAGCGGTGAGGGCGGTCGCGGCGCTGCTTTCGACCGCCGCCCAGGTCCCTGCTGCGATGGAGCAGTCGGCGGCGAAGGAGTAGTAGCCGAGGAGCGCCTCGAACGACTCGGGGCGCACATCACGGAAGCGGCGCGCAGGCCAGCCGAACGCCATCGCGGCGGGAGCCTCATGTCCGAGGGCGACCCAGCGGTCCCATGCCGTCCCAAGAAAGTCGAGATAGTCGCGGTCATGTACCTCAGCCACGACCGACCGCTCCAAGCGGTCCGGCGCGACAACCTCGTGGTCACCCTCGTTGAGCGCGGCGTCGACGTACTCGGCTCGCGCTGGCGTCTCCCATGAGGAAATGAGTCGGGATCCATCGAGCTCAAGACAGTGATGGTTGCGGTGAAGGTCAGAGCGAACGATGAGCATGCTGCGATCCTCGCGGATGGTGACCAAGATGAGCCAACGGACGGCGTAGCGTTCGGTCATGACCCACGATCTGAAGTTCGGTTGGCTCTCGCCCGTGATTGGTAACGCCGGCAGCAATCATGAAGCCATCGTCTTGTACCAACAGGACCACATCCTCCCAGAGGCGCTCCCGTACTTCGACAGTCTTTGGATCGCCGATCACTTCTACGGCTTCGATGCCCGCACCGACCCGTTCCTCGAGGCGTGGACGACGCTCACGTGGCTCGGAGCGAAGTTCCCCGACGTCACCCTGTGCCACCACGTCCTCGGTCATGGCTACCGGCCCCCAGCACTCACCGCCAAGATGGCGGCAACACTGCAGGTCCTCACCGGCGGGCGCTTCGTGCTCGGCATCGGGGCCGGCTGGCGGGGGGACGAATACGAGGCGTACGGCTACGACTTCCCCAAGCCGTCGGTGCGCTTCGCCCAACTCGAAGAGCTCATTCACATCTGTCGCTTGATGTGGAGTGAGGATCATCCGACCTTCGATGGCCAATACTTCAGCATCCGCGACGCCAGCGCGCCTCCTCGTCCGGACCCGATGCCCCGCATCTGCGTCGGGGCGTCCGGCCCGAAGGTGGGACTTCCGCTTGTCGGCCGTCTGGCCGATCAATGGAACTCGTTCTATCGGGGTGACGACGACTGGCGGATGAGGCTCGGAATCGTGCGTGAGCACGCAGCGTTCGCCGGGCGCGATCCAATGGCGATCGAGGTGGGGACCACCGTCGAGCGGCCCCTGCCGACAACCGACGAGGAGAGCCAAGAGCTGCTCGACCTTCTCTCTCATTTGCGCGAGCTGGAGATCACTCACTTCACGATGGACTTCGGGCACCCGCTGACGCCCGAGCATGTTCACCGGTTCGCCGAGCAAGTCATCAACGTCATGCGAGCCGCATGAACGAACGTGCCGCTGGGGGGCGGCAACGACTTCCGTTTGCCGTCTGGGCGCTCCTCGCAACCTCGTTCCTGACGTCGTTTGCCACGATCGGGCAAATCACGATTCTTGGGAAACAGGTCTTCGATATGACTGGGCGAGAACTCGATCTCGGCTTGCTCGGTCTCGCCGAGTTCCTACCGCTCGCACTCGCGGCACCCTTCACCGGGGCGCTTGCGGACCGCTTCGACCGGCGTCGCGTCTTTGCCGCCGGAATCGCTGGCGAGGTGATGACCTCGATCGGCCTGTTCCTGTACGTGTCTACCGATCCAACGCGAGTTCAGCCAATCTTCGCGCTGGTCGTCGTCTACGGGCTTTCGCGGGCCCTGGCCAGTCCGGCCGTTCGTGCCCTCGCCATCGATATCGCACCGCCCGAGTCCATCGAACGAGTCATCGCCCTCCGCTCGGTGGCGTTCCAGGCCGGCGGCATCCTCGGCCCCGTCGCCGCAGGATTCCTCTTTGTGGCCGACATCGCAGCGCCCTATGCCGTGAGTGCGGTGGCGTACGTCCTCGCTGCAGTCCTGGTGTCGGCGACCCCAAAGCTCGCGACTCGAAGGCTCGGCACGCGTGGCGGGATGCAGGCCCTGCGAGACGCCCGCGATGGCCTCCGCTTCATCCGGCGTCAACCCGTCATCTTTGGAGCGATCTCACTCGATCTTTTCGCCGTGCTCCTTGGCGGGATTGTCGCTCTCCTGCCCGCCATCGCTGAGGAACGCTTAGGCGTCGGGGCGGTAGGGCTCGGGGGACTTCGAGCTGCGATCAGCACCGGCGCGGCCACCACGGCCCTCGCCCTGTCGTTCCGTCCGGTGCGTCGACATGTCGGCATGACCCTGCTGGGTGTCGTCGGTGCGTTTGGAATCGTGCACCTTGCGATCGCCTTCACGACGGCCTACGCGCTGGCTTGTGTCCTCTTTTTTGCGGCCGCTGCGCTCGACTCGGTGTCGGTATTCATTCGTTCGACACTCATCCCGCTCGCGACGCCGGAGGACATGCGGGGGCGAGTGCTCGCGGTCGAGAATGTCTTCATCGGGGCATCCAATGAGATGGGGGCGGTGGAGTCCGGGGTGACGGCAGCCGTGTTTGGCCTTGTCGGCGCCATGGTGTTCGGCAGCGTCGGCACGCTCCTGGTGGTCGGCCTGTGGTGGCGGATCTTTCCAGCGCTTCGCAATGTCGACCGCTTCGACGAGATCCGAGCGATCTGAGCCCTTACCCGTGGGGGAGAAGCACCGTGCGGGCTTCGGTGCCAGCCCGCATGGCATCGAACGCACCGACCAAGCCATCGAGGCCGGCCGTGTTCGAGATCATCTCATCGAGCTTGAGCTGGCCCTTCATGTAAAGGTTGGTCAGCGTGCGGAAGTCCTTGCGGGGCTTGGCGCCACCAGCCCGGATACCCATCAGGTTCTTGTTCTGATGGAGCGACTGGAAGTTGTACGTCACTGTGGCAGTGAGGTCGGGAACCCCCACCGCGCAGATGTTGCCGCCAGCCCTGGTCATGTTGATGGCGTCGGCGAGGAGGCCAGTATGGCCAACCACCTCGAAGGCGTGATGCACGCCACCGCCACTCAACTTCTTGACTTCGTTCACCATGTCGAGGTCGTCGTCGGCAACGATGAAGTCGGTCGCGCCGAATTCGGTGGCCAGGCGCTCTTTCTCCGGGATGCGGTCGATGGCGATGATCTGGCTGGCGCCCACGAGTTTCGCAGCTTGGATGACGTTCAGACCCACACCACCAGCCCCGATGACCACGCACGTATCACCGAGTTGCACGGCGGCGCGGTTGAAGACGGCGCCGGTACCGGTCATCACGCCGCAGCCGATCAAGGCCGCACTCGTGAGGGGCATCTCCTTCGGAATCGGGATGCACTGATTCTCCGAGACGACTGTCTCCTGCACGAACGCCCCGATGTTGGCGAAGTTGTACAGGGGCTGATCGCCCTCGATGTAGGGCTGCGCAAGGCCACCCATTCCGACGGCACAGTTCCCGGGCTCACCACCTTCGCAATCCGGACAGTGTCCACAGTTCCCGAAGGTCGAAAGGATGACATGGTCGCCGACCGTGCAGTAGGTGACCGCCGAGCCGACCTCGACCACCTTGCCGGCGGCCTCGTGCCCAGGGATGAGCGGGGTGGGCATGTAGTACTTGCCGTGGATGCAGCTCATGTCGCTGCCACAGACACCGGCGGCATGGATCTCTACCCGTACCTGCCGTGGCGACAGGTCACCGACAAGTTCGATGTCGTCGGACAGGCGGACGCTGTCCTCGGTCGTTCCCTCACAGATGAGTCCCTGCACATCGCCCCCTCGGTCGTGTTCTTGTCCGCATTCTGTCCACTCGGCATCGGGACGGCCAGTTGACCGACTCGGGAAGTCATCGGCCTAGCCTCCTCGCGTGGCCATTCTGCTCAGCCTCATGACGGCCGCGCTCTTCGGCACCGGCGACTTCCTCGGAGGACTTGCCGGCAAGCGCATGCGAGTACTGCAGGTGGTCCTCGTCTCGCACCTGGTAGGTCTCGTCGGTATCACCGCCGCGTCGGTCGTCCTCGCCGAGCGCTTCATCGCCGGTGACCTACTCTGGGGTGCGCTTGGAGGCGCGGCGGGTGGCGTGGGAATCGCGCTGCTGTACCGCGGACTCGCGCAGGGGCCCATGGGAGTGGTAGCGCCCCTGACCGCGATCACGTCGGCGGCGGTGCCCGCCGGGTGGGGCCTTGTCGTCAACGGCGACCGACTTGACCCGTCAGCCGCCCTGGGCGTGCTGGCCGCGCTGGTCGCAACAGGACTCGTGAGCTGGGCTCCGGATGAGCGGCGGGACGCGACAGCGCGGGTAGTCGGGGAGGCGCTCCTCGCCGGCGCTGGGTTCGGCCTCATGTTCGTGGCACTCGATCAGACGGCCTCGGCATCAGCGCCCTGGCCGATCGTTGGAGCCCGTCTCTTGACCTGCTCGGTGCTGCTGGCCGTCTTCGCGGCGCGCCGCGACCACATCCTCCCAAGTGCATCGCAAGATCGCCGTCTCCTTCTCAGCGCAGGCCTGATCGACACCACCTCCAACGCACTGTTCCTCTATGCGAACGAAGAAGGTGGACTGACGATTGCTGCCGTGCTCTCGTCTCTCTATCCAGTCGCCACGGTTGCGTTGGCGCGACTCGTGCTTGGCGAGCGCCTCACACGAGTCCAGCAGGCGGGCTTTCTCGCGGCACTCACGGCGACCGTGCTCATCGCCTCCGGTTGAGGGGTCAGGTCTTCGGCCCGCTGACGCCGGCGTGCGAGACTGGCGGCATGGACAGTGTGATCGCCAGCGTTGAGAGCACCGGAGGGCCGTACGACCTGGTGGCCTGCGACCCCGACCTCGCCGATACGGCGGCATTTTGTGAGGCCTACGGCTACGCCGCGGAGGACTCAGCAAACGCCATCTTGGTGGTGGGCAAGTCCGATGCTCGGCCAATGGCCTGCTGTCTCGTGCTGGCCAACACGCGGCTCGACGTCAACGGCGTGGTCCGAAAGCGCCTCGGCACCCGAAAGGCATCGTTTGCAAGCGCCGAGGAAACGGTCGACCGTTCCGGCGGCATGCAGATCGGCGGGGTCACGCCGTTCGGCCTCCCGCCCGACCTCCCCATCTGGATCGATGAACGGGTCATGGCCCGCTCCCAAGTGATCGTTGGCGGCGGCAGCCGCGACCAGAAGATCCTGTGCCCCCCGACGACGATTGCCGCCCTCGAGACGGCTGAGGTCGTGCCGGAGCTCGCCAAAGAGCATCCGGCCGACTGACCGGCTCACAACGTCAGCGCCTCGCCTCGATCGGGGCTCGGTCGATCACCGAGCGAAGGACAAAATTCGTTCGGACCTTGGCCACGTGAGGGAGGCGCGCCATGGCGGTCCGGTGGACACGCTCGTAGTCGGCGACATCGGTGGCGACGATCTGCAGGAGGTAATCGGCGTCACCCGCCATCAGGTGGCATGCCAGGATCTCGGGCACCTCCCGCGCCGCGGCCTCGAACTCGTCGAGTTGGTGTTCCTGTTGCCCGTCGAGCGAAATCTCGACAAAGACCGTCGCGCCTAAGCCAAGGAGCGCTCGGTCGAGTCGTGCGTGGTACCCACTGATAATTCCGGCTGCTTCAAGCCGCCGAACCCGCCGAAGGCAGGCGCTGGGGGAGAGGTGGATCTCCTCAGCGATGGCGGCGTGGGTCATGCGGCCGTCACCCTGCAGCAGGGCAAGAATCGCATGATCAGTGGCATCGAGCTCGCTCATCACAGGATCCTACGCTCGATACCCCAGTACGCGCCTGTTTCGTGCGTAGCTGGAGACCTGAGCGCGTCCTTTCGCGGAGAACTAGCGCGTCTGATTCCGTACATTGCGGAATGGCGGCATGGCGTGGGCGATGCGCCTGCGGAGGTCACCATGCACATCGGAGTACCCAGCGAGATCAAGGTCGCGGAGCGGCGCGTTGGGCTCACCCCCGCCGGAGTCCGCGAACTCGTGGCCCATGAACACACGGTCTCGGTGCAGACCGGTGCCGGCCTCGGAATCGGTGCACCCGATGAGGCATACCAGGCGGCAGGCGCAGCCATCGTGGCGACAGCCGCTGAGGTGTGGGCCGAGGCCGACATGATCGTGAAGGTGAAGGAACCACAGTCCGAAGAGCGGGCACTGCTGTCTGACGGGCAGATCCTCTTCACGTATCTGCACCTCGCCCCCGATGTGCCCCAAACCGAGGAACTGCTCGCCAGCGGAGCCACCTGCATCGCCTACGAGACGGTGACCGATCCCAGCGGCGGCCTGCCGCTGCTGGCGCCGATGTCCCAAGTTGCGGGCCGGATGTCGGTCCAAGCGGGCGCCCACTGTCTCGAGGCGCCCAATGGCGGCGCCGGCCTTCTACTCGGCGGCGTGCCCGGCGTACCGTCGGCGCTGACCGTCGTGATCGGTGGTGGCGTCGTCGGAGAGAACGCCATCGAAATGGCCGTTGGGCTCGGGAGCCAGGTTGCGGTTCTCGATCGCAACCTCGATGTGCTTGACCGCCTCTCCCGTCGGTTCGGTGCCGCGTTGGAGACCGTCTATTCAACCCGACAGGCCCTTGAAGACCTGGTGACGAATGCGGATCTCGTCATCGGGGCGGTGCTCCTCAAGGGAGCGACCGCTCCCAAGCTCGTCAGCGAGGCAATGGTGAAGTCGATGAAGCCGGGATCGGTTCTGGTCGATGTCGCCATCGATCAGGGCGGCTGCTTCGAGACGAGTCGACCGACGACGCACGCGGAACCCACCTATGTGGTGCACGACGTCGTGCACTACTGCGTTGCCAATATGCCAGGCGCCGTGCCGCGCACGTCCACCTACGCGCTCAACAACGCAACCATGCCGTACACGCTTGCCCTCGCAAACAATGGCCCGGCTGATGCCCTCTTGGCCGATCCTCATTTCCTCGGCGGGCTCAACATCTGCGGCGGGATGCTGACCGAGGCCCATGTGGCCGAGGCGCAGGGCCGTGCCTTTGCTGATCCTGCTGATGCGCTCACGAAGGTGTACGGCTGACGCCACTACGGTGCGGGCATGGCTCGCCCCACCCCGTGTCTGATCGTTGAGCGCGAGGCGCTTGATCACAACATCGCCACGATCGGAGCGACCCTCCCGGGTCCTCGCCTTCGGCCCCACGTCAAAGCCTTCAAGTCGACAGCCCTGGCCCGGCGTCTCGCTGATGCTGGCCACCGGAACTTCACCTGTGCCACCGTGCGAGAGGTTGAGGGGATGGCTGCGGCGGGGCTCGGCGACGATCTCCTCCTCGCCAACGAGGTTCTCGATCACGAGCAGTTGGCCCGCTTGGGTGCGATCGAGGCCAACATCACACTGGCGGTCGACAGCGAGGAAGGGGTCAGACGAGCGGCGGCCGCCGGTATCTCGCAGGTTCTCATCGATGTCGAGGTCGGCCTTCCTCGCGGCGGCATCGCCCCAGACCTCGCCGGCCGGCTCGCCGACCAGGCTCGACGCCACAACCTCGAGGTTCGAGGCGTGATGGGGTATGAGGGCCATCTGATGATGATCCACGACCGGGTCGAGCGAATCGCCAGGGTCGAAAAGGCCATGTCGCTGCTGCTCCGTGCGGCTGCCGACGTCGGAGGCGACATCGTCTCCGCAGGGGGAACGGGCACCTACGACGTCAATACGTGGGCGAGCGAGATTCAGGCGGGCTCGTTCGTGGTGGGTGACGCACACTACGCCACCCTCGATCATCCATTCCGACAAGCGCTCTTCCTTGAGGTGTCGATCATCTCCAAGAGCCCGAAGGGCTGGCTGGTAGCCAACGCCGGGCTCAAAGCCCTCGGGATGGATCACGGTGATCCGATTTGGCCTGACGGTGACGTCTTGTTCTGCAGTGACGAGCACACGACCCTCGCCGGCCCGGCTATCGACGGCTTCGGACTTGACGATCGCCTCCGGCTCATTCCCGCCCACGTAGACCCAACCATTGCGAAGCATGAGACGATGTGGTTGGTCGATGGGGAGGAGACCATCGACGAGTTCCCGATTGATCTTCGGCACTGGTGACGGCGATGGCGAGACGAGAAATCACAAACTGGTCGAAGCTCCAGCGCTTCCAGCCCCGAGAGATCCTGGCTCCACGGAGCGAGGACGAACTCGCCAGCATCGTCACCAGAGCGGCGGTGGAGGGGCGGCGGGTCAAGGTCATGGGCGCCGGTCACTCCTTCACCGCGATCGCCGTCACGCCGGACTTCCATGTGACAATTCATGAACTGGCGCAGCTCCACAGCGTGGATCGCGCCTCCGGTCTTGTCACCGTCGGCGCCGGTATCACCTTGCACAGGCTGAACCGGGTACTGGACGAGCATGGGCTTGCCCTTACCAACATGGGCGACATCGACAAGCAGTCGCTCGCCGGGGCCATCAGCACCGGTACTCACGGCACCGGGCTTGCCTATGGCGGGATCGCCACACAGGTTCACGGGCTACGGCTCCTGTTGCCCGATGGCACGCTGATCGACGTTGATGCCAGCCACCACGCCGAACTGTTCGAATGTGCCAGGGTCGGGTTGGGTGCGCTCGGCATCATCACGCGGGTCACGCTGCAGACGGTCCCGTCGTTCCGGATTCGTGCCGTGGAGACCACCCACACACTCGACGAGGTGCTCGAAGCGTGGCCCGAGACGATTCGGACCCACGATCACGCCGAATTCTTCTTCATGCCAGGCGGCAGGAACGCGGCTCGCAAGATCAACGACCGCACCGACGACCCACCAGCGCCCTTGCCCCGCTCGACGTACCTCACCGACAAGCTGGTCGGGGAGAACCTCGCCTTTGGCGTGATCAACCGGGTGGCAAGGCGAATGCCCCGGGTCGCGCCGACCGTTGCGAAACTCCTGAACAACAGCTCGGCCGATCGCTCCTACACCGACGTGTCCTACAAGATCTTCGCGACCCCACGATGGGTCCACTTCTATGAGAGCGAGTGGTCGGTGCCCCTCGATTCGCTCGAGGATGTCGTCTGCGAGGTCAACGCCTTCGCTCGCACGCTCGGCAAGCCGATCACCTTCCCGATCGAAATCCGCTGTGCTGCGGCCGACGACATTCCGCTCTCAACCGCCCATGGCGAAGATCGGGGCTACATCGCTGCCCACGTGTTCTGGGGCACGCCCTACGACGAGTACTTCAGCGGCCTGGCGGCGATCGTTCGCAGTGTCGGCGGCCGACCGCACTGGGGAAAGATGCACACCGAGACGGCCGGCAGCTTGGCCGGGCTGTACCCGCAGTGGGAGCGCTTTCAGAGCACGAGGCGATCGGTCGACCCAGACGGCCGGTTCACCAACAGCTACCTCGAACGAGTCCTCGGCCCGGTCGGTGGATGAGACGTCGCAGCGCGCGCCTTACTCGGTGATGCCGAACCGGTGGAGGCCGTAGGCCTTGATCGCATTGCCGCGCAGCACCTTGTAGCACTCTTCGGCGTTCATGCCGGTGGCCGCGAACATCGAATGGGCGACCTTGCGGCTGTGCGGGAATGTGCCGTCGGAGTGCGGATAGTCGGTCTCGAACAGAATCTGGTCGATCCCAACATCGTCGCGCTGCTTCAGCCCGACAAGGTCGTCGAAGATACAGCCGAAGATGCGGCCGCGAGCGATCTCGCTCGGAAGCGGACCCTCACCGCCGACCCCGCCGCGTCCCTCCTTGAACACCGAATCCATGCGTTCGAGTTGGAACGGCATCCAGCCGACCTGACTCTCGGCGTAGGCAATCTTGATGTCCGGGAAACGCTGGAGCGTCCCGGAGAACACCCAGTCCACGAAGGAGCCCTCGGCGTTCTGGGCATACAGCGACATCGAGGTTGCCAACGGCGCATCTGGTGAGGTCGTCGGCATGGACGACGATGAACCGATATGCATCGACACGGTGACATCGGCCTCCTGGCATGCCTGCCAGAGCACGTCCCAGTCGCCGGAATACATGGTGGCGCAACCAAGCTTGGAGGGATTCTCCGAGAAGGCAATGGCATAGCTTCCCTTGGCGGCGCAACGGCGCACTTCCTCGGCGGCGAGCGCCGGGTCCCACAGAGGAACGAGTGTCAGCGGAATGAGTTTGCCCTTACCGTCACCTCCGCCCCAGTCGTCGATGATCCAATCGTTGTAGATCTGAAGACACTGGAGTGCGAGATCCTTGTCGGCCCGCTCGAGAAAGCCCTGGCCGCAGAAGCGGGGAAAAATGTTGGGATAGTTGATCGCCGCGTCCACATGGTTCAGCGCCATGTCCTCAAGCCGTTCCTTCTGCCGGTAGGTGCCCGGTCGGAGATCCTCGTAGACGGCGGCAACGTTGCGCTGCTCCTCGCGCGGGACACCCGCTGGCCCATGAAGAAAGCCGGTCGGGGTGACGAGATCGTCGTAGAGCCACACATCACACAACTGGCCGTCGGGATCGTTGCGTTCGAAGCCGTAGTGGCCGCCCTCGAACTTCAGCCGAACCTTTTCCTGCACGGTTCGGGGCCCTCGGTCGCGCAGGGTCGGTGGCAGTTGCTGCTGCCACAGGTCGCGCGGTTCCATCACATGGTCATCGACGGAGATGATCAGCGGAAGGTCTTCTTCGGCAGGTGTCACGTCGCTCATGGGTGTAAGCGTAGTTCCTGATGGGCCGTCAGATCGAAAGGTGCGTGGCAGACTTTCGGGATGTCTGCCTCTCTCGTGTACGTCGCTGGCCCGCTTTTTGACGAGGGCGAACGGTGGTGGATCGAACAGGTCGAGGCGAAGATCGCAAGCCTTGGCTTCGCTACCTTCCTGCCGCACCGCGACAATGTGGTCAAGACCTCCGAGAACACGTTGGAAATCTTCGAGAACAATCGTGACGCGATCGACCGGTGCGACCTCGTCGTTGCGAGTCTGAACGGAATCACGACCGATGACGGCACCGCATGGGAAGTCGGGTACGCCGCCGGGATCGGGCGTCCGGTGATCGGCCTCCACACTGACTGGCGACGCCGCTTCGATGACGAAGTGGTCAACCTGATGATCGAGCATTCCGCCGAGTGCATCGCCCGCTCACTGGACGAACTTGCCGCCATGCTCCTGCCTCACACCGGAACACGGTGAACGATTGATCAGGCAGCGGCTCGAGTCTTGCGGAGGATCGGGTCCGCGGCAGCGAGCGTCCGATCGGCGAGGCGCATCACCCGTCCTGCGGCACCTGGCGTCTGGTCATCGACCAAATTGCCCATCACCTGCAGGGTGATATCCGCAATGGTTTGGGTTCCGACAGCCAGACGGAGCCCCGATCGAAGAATCCACGGATGCCCGATGAGGAAGCTGAAGCGGCGACCGGTGCGAAGGAAGGCATCGAAACGCTGACCGACCTGCCGGTCATATTCGGCAGGAGTGGAGCTGGGATCGTCAACGAAGAGGTCGGCGGCGAGCATGCCGGACTCGAGTCCGTAGTCGATGCCCTCACCGTTCATCGGATTGACGAGGCCAGCTGCATCGCCAATCGCAACCCAGCCGTCACCGTGCCGCTTGAGCGAGCTCATGGGCAACCGCCAGGCGCGCGGCTTCTCCAGGTCGGGCCCAAGGTCCCACTCTTCGGCGACAAGGGATCGGTAACTGTCCTGGAGCTTGTTGAGGTTGAGCTTCTTGAAGCCCTTCATCGTCGACAGCGCACCAACCCCGATGTTGACGGTGCCGTCCCCGGCCGGGAACATCCAGCCATAGCCAGGTACCGCCGTCCCGTGTTCGTCCTTGAGCGTGAGGCATGCCTCAAGATGCCGATCCAGATGACGGGGCGTTTCGGCGTAGGTCCGGATGGCGAGTCCAAATGGCTCGTTCGGGTCCCGCTCTGCCCCAAGCAGCCGAGCTACCGAGCCCGGGGCGCCGGTCGCAACCACGACGAGGTCCGCGCCCCACTTTGCGCCGTCGGCCTCAACACCAGTGACGCGGCCATGGTCGTCAAGCAAAGGAAGGGCTTCGGTCCCGAACACGACCTCGGCCCCCGCCTCCTGCGCAAGCGTGATGAGTCGCTCGTCCAGGCGCCTGCGGGGCCACACAGCACCATGAGGCGCAAACCGCCCGTTGTCGGGCCAGGGGAGTTCCCGGCGGGAGGAGCCGGCAATCATCCGGAGGCCGTCGATGCGGTGGGCGTCGCTCAGGTCAACATCGAGTTCATTGAGCGCGGCAACTGCTCTCGGGGTCAGGCCGTCTCCACAAACCTTGTCCCGACCACGTTCTCCCTTTTCGAACACGGTGACCTGCACACCGGCCCGAGCGGCCCGGATTGCGGTCGCAGCGCCGGCTGGTCCGCCGCCGATCACGATCAGATCTCGGTGCTCCATGTCTCTAGCGTGCCTGGCTTCGGGCCCGAAAACGCAGTCGGGCGCCGGACGTCACATCACTTGGTCACTGCTGGTCAGGGCAGCATGCCGACATGTGCGAGCGCCAACCGAAGCAGCCGGTCGTGTCCACCGGTCATCTCGGCGCGAACCTCAGGACTCATCGCCTCTTCAGGCGTCACCCAGGCGAGGTCAAGCGCGTCGGCCGACGGGGAGGCTTCACCGTCGATCGGGACAACGAACGCAAGGCTGACGGCGTGCTGGCGAGGGTCGTGGTAACCCGAAACCTTCGGGTCCGGGAAGTACTCAGCAACGGTGAACGGCGTTGGGTTGGCGGGAAGCCGGGGGAGCGCCATCGGGCCGAGGTCCTTTTCCAGATGACGAAGCACGGCGTGACGGATTCGCTCGCCGAAGAGCACACGCCCTGTCACCAGCGCACGACTGACCGTGCCGTCCGCCATGGCGCGCAGCAACAGCCCGATGTGGGTGACCTCCCCGATGCTGTCCACCCGCACCGGTACAGCATCGACGTACACCATCGGTACCCGGCCGCGCACCGTCTCGAGATCGTCGTCGCTCAACCACGCTTCCTCGGTGTCCACGTCGATGTAGTCGCTCACCCCTTGATCATCGCACCGGTAGGCACGGTGGCGGCGGACCACAGCAGGGGAGCGGGAGCTTGCGTGACCTGCGGCCTCAGACCCGCGCCGGAGGATCGAGGCCCCTCGTCTCCCATCCGGACGATATACGGTGTATATTTAAGATCGTGCCGACCCTTGACCTCGATCAGGACGAGATCGTCGCCGTCAGCCGTGAACTCATTGCGGAGACCGGCCTCGACGGTTTCAGCATGCGCAAACTTGCTGCTGCGCTCGGGGTCAATCCGATGACCATCTATCTGCGCTTCGAGAACAAGGATGCGCTCCTCGACGCCGTGGCAACCGCCAGCCTGGCCGACTTTCAGGCGCCAACCAGCAATGGGCCCTGGGCGACGCAGGTCGTCGACCTTGCGGTTGAGCTTCGACGCCATCTCGTCGCCGACCGCGAGACCTTGCGCCTTCTCGGTGATGGGGATCGCCTCACCTCCGGCCTCCTCGGCGCCGTCGATCGAGGCCTTGCCCTGATGGGGCAGATCTACGATGGGCCCGCCGAAACCGTCAAGGCGTTCCGGGTTCTGTTTTGGCACGTCGTCGGGTCAGCACTCGTGGCCGGCACCGTCTCCACCCTCCCGGGCACACAGGGCGGCCTCAGCGAAGCGTTCGCTGCGGAGGGGGCCGACTACCCCGGCCTTGGCCGCTACGCCGAGCACTTCGGACCGGTGGACCCCGAAGAGTTGTTCGCTTACACCACTCACTTGCTCGTCAACCGCCTAGAGGCGGATGCGGGTTCTTTGCCTGAGGAGGCATTGTCATGACAACCGTCGAATCGCCGGCGACCGACCCAGTGGCACGAGTCGTCCCACGTCGCGTGCAACTCCCCAAGTTCGGCGTTGAACTCGGACCGTTGCTCCACCTGGCCGACGAACGAGCCCGGCTCGCCAGCCTGACATTCGAGCACATCACCGTTACCCCGAAAGGGGTAACCCTCGGCGCAGAAGTCAGCGGCGTCGAACTCGGGGGCGACCTCCCCGATGAGGTCATCGCCGAGATCCGGCGTGCGCTGGTTGAGTTCAAAGTGCTCGTGTTTCGAGGGCAGCCGTTGACCTCCGCCGATCATGTCGGCTTTGCTCGCCGGTTCGGAGAGCTTGAAGTCCATCCGTTCCTCATGGGAAGTGCTGAGCATCCTGAGCTGGTGCGCTTTGAAAAGGGCGCTGAGAGCGGCGGCTTCGAGAACGGCTGGCACCACGATGTCACGTGGCGAGAAGCGCCATCGATGGGCGCGGTGCTGCGGGCCGTGCAGGTGCCGCCGACCGGTGGCGACACCCTGTTTGCGGACATGGCCGCTGCCTACGACGGTCTCGACGACGACACGAAACAGCAACTCGACGGACTCGAAGCCGCGCACGACTACCTCATGGCCTTCGGCCACTTCGTCGAGGACGAGAAAAAGGCCGAGATGCGAGCGCAGTATCCGGTTGTGCACCATCCGGTTGTCCGCACCCACCCGGAGTCCGGCCGCAAGTTGCTGTTCGTGAACGCCTACTTCACCTCCCACATCGTTGGTCTTTCTGACGAGGAGTCAACCGCGCTACTCCGCCGGCTCATTCAGCAGGCAGCCATTACGGAATACCAGTACCGCGTCCACTGGGAACCCGACACGGTTGTCTTCTGGGACAACCGAATGGTGCAGCACTATGCGGCCAGTGACTATTTCCCTGACGTCCGCATCATGGAACGAGCCAGCATCATCGGCGATCGCCCCGTCTAGGCGAGGACGAACGGCCTCAACGGCGTGGCCACGCCGTCCTCTACGATCCCCGGATGGCGCCGACCACGGACTGGAACCCGATCCTGCGGGGTGAATTCGACCAACCGTATTGGGCCGAACTGCAAGCCTTTGTTGCTGCCGAACGCGCTGCGCACACGGTGTATCCGCCCCACGATGACGTCTTCGCCGCGCTTCACCTGACCTCCTTTGCCGACGTGAAGGTGGTGATCCTCGGCCAGGACCCCTACCACGGCCCAGGTCAGGCGCACGGCCTGTGCTTCAGCGTGAACCCGGGCGTGCCACCACCGCCCTCGCTCGTCAACATCTTCAAAGAGTTGGAGGCCGATCTCGGGATCCCGCCGGGGCGCTCGGGCGACCTGCGCCCCTGGGCGCGCCAGGGAGTGCTGCTCCTCAACACCACCCTGACGGTGCGGGCCCACGAGGCGGGGAGCCACCAGGGCCGCGGCTGGGAGCGCTTCTCCGATCAGGTCATTCGAGCTGTCGGGGCAAAGCAGGAACGCGTCGTCTTCATGCTCTGGGGATCACACGCTCGCAAAAAAGCGGCCCTGGTCGACCGGAGGCGTCATGTGATCCTCGAATCGGCCCATCCATCACCGCTCGCCGCGTATCGAGGGTTCTTCGGAAGTCGACCCTTCAGCGCCGCGAACGCCGCCCTCGAGGAGGCCAGCCGGAGCCCAATCGACTGGCGGCTCGCAACCCCCGCAACCCCTCCCGGAGTTCTCGCCGCTCCTCAGCCGTGATGGCGTCCCACTCGCCCGGGGCAAGCCCCTCGAGGGTGATCGGGCCGATCGCCACCCGAACCAACCGGAGGGTCGGGTGCCCCATGGCTGCCGTCATCCGCCGCACCTGCCGATTCTTGCCTTCGGTGAGCGTCAGCTCGATCCACGAATCAGGGACGGATTTGCGTACCCGAATCGGAACCGGTCGTTCGGGGAGACCGGGAGGCTCGCGGAGCAAGACCGCCTCGGCTGGGCGGGTTCGGCCGTCCTTGAGGTCGACCCCTGATCGCAGATGGTGCAGCGCATCGTCGGAGGGAATCCCTTCGACCTGTGCGAGATAGGTGCGTGGATGCCCGATCGCGGCGTCCGTGAGATCGCCCCGGAGGCGCTTGTTGCGGGGAAGCAGCAACAGCCCCTCGCTATCGCGATCAAGTCGCCCGGCGGCATAGACCTCCGGAACGTCGATGTGATCAGCCAACGTTTCTCTGCCGTCACGGTCGGTGAAGGCGGTGAGACAGTTGTACGGCTTCCAGAACCGGAGGACGAGGTCGTGGTCGTCGAATCCGGTCATCGGGACCTCAGAAATACCAGGGGAAGCCCGACCAATCCGGTTCTCGCTTTTCGAGGAAGGCATCACGCCCCTCGACCGCTTCGTCGGTCATATACGCAAGGCGGGTGGCCTCACCAGCGAAGACCTGCTGGCCCATCAGCCCGTCATCGATCAGGTTCATCGCAAACTTCGCCATGCGTTGGCCGGTCGGACTCTTCTTGTTGATTTCCGCGCCCCACTCAAGGGCGACCTGCTCAAGGTCTGCGTGGGGCACCACCTTGTTGACCATGCCCATCTCGAACGCTTCCTGGGCGGAGTAGTCCATCCCAAGAAAGAAGATCTCGCGTGCTCGCTTCTGCCCGATCTGGCGGGCTAGGTACGCCGACCCGTACCCGCCATCGAAGCTGGCGACATCGGTATCGGTCTGCTTGAAGATGGCGTGCTCTTCGCTGGCCAGGGTCAGGTCGGCGGTGACATGCAGGCTGTGACCTCCGCCCACAGCCCATCCGGGCACGACGGCGATCACGACCTTTGGCATGGTGCGGATCAGACGCTGCACTTCCAAGATGTGGAGGCGCCCGGCCCGGCCCGCCTCGACCGTGTCGGCCGTTTCGCCTGCGGCGTACTGGTACCCCGACCGGCCGCGGATGCGTTGATCGCCGCCCGAACAGAAGGCCCATCCGCCGTCTTTGGGGGACGGACCGTTCCCGGTAAGGAGAACGCACCCGACATCACTGCTCATTCGTGCGTGGTCGAGGCAGCGGTATAACTCGTCGACCGTGCCAGGACGAAAGGCATTCCTGACCTCGGGACGATCGAAGGCGATGCGAACCGTTCCCTGGTCAACCGCTCGGTGATAGGTGATGTCCTGCAACGGCCCGAGGTCCGTGACCGCTCGCCAGCGATCGGGGTCGAACGTCTCAGAAACCGCGGCACCGTGCATCGCCTGAGCGTAGGCCAGTCGGATCGGTCCGTTCGCCACGGCGAGTGAGAAAATCGGCTCAGTCCACTCGTTACCGAGGTTCTCTCGTGGTTCTCCTAACACGGGCGATACCTCTGCCGAAGCCTTCTTCGCGACCGGGGAACCGACCGATGAAGACAAGCGCGATGCCATCATGGAGCTCGGCAACATCGCAGCGGGCGCGATCAAGATCCTGCTGGGCGGCGAGGGCGAGTGGTCCATCGGCATCCCGGACTCAACCATGCCGGCGAGCTTCGACGGCTGGGTCGTGACGCAGGCACCGGCAGGTGGGGGACACATTCATCTCGCCTTCAAGCCGGCCTAGCCCGCGCTCCTGACGTCGCGACTCAGACCAGGCGGGCCAGGCGAGCATCGAGTCGAGCAAGCCACAGGTCGATGAGGGCAAGGCCTCGGTCATCGCCGAATTCGAGCGTGTCGAGCCCCGACATTCGATGCACAAGCAGGAGAAGGGCTTCGTCGTAGTCAGCACGGAGTTGGTCCAGCCCGTACCCGACGACGCCCCCGGCCATCAGCGCCCGGTGGTAGTGCGCGAGAAGGTCGTCAATGACCGACTCGGGTGTCGCTGGATCCATGGAACCGGTGAGGAAGTACGCCACGTCGAGAATGGCTGGCCCTCGGTTCACCGACTGCCAGTCGATGACTGACCCGACCTCGTCAGTTGCGGTGAAGAAGAGGTTGTCGAGGCGGTAGTCGCCATGCAACAGACAGCGGGGCGCCTCTTGGTGCAGTCGCTTGATCCGTTTGAGGCCCGTCCGACGCACCGAGCGCGTCAATTCGAAGACGGCCGGGCGGAATCGCTCGCGAACTCGACGCTCGAAGGACCGCCGGTTGTCGAGATAGATGGCGTGGAAGAGGCGGGGGACCACATCGCCACCGACGAACCAGTGACGCTCGTCGGGGCAGCGTGCTCCCCACGTCGAGGCGTGGAGTTGGGCCGCCGTCGTCAAGGCTCCTGCGGCCCGAGTCTCGTCACAACCGGCAACCTGGTCGCCCATCGTCAGCTGATCGATGTCGTCCAAGATCAGGATGCACGGCGGCACATCGGCATCGGTCTGCTCCCGCCGGACGAGCCGGCGCAGGAGTGCGAGAGGAAGCCGCTCCGCCTTGATCATCTGGGCGAGAAAGTCCGCCTCGTCCCCCCGAGACTCATAGACCGCTGCGTGCGCAGTTGGGTGGGGCACGTCGAGTTCGGGGAGGAGTGTGTCGTAGGCACGCACCTCGCGCTCATAGATGCCGAGACTGCGCCCGGTTGCGCGGTTGCCCTCATCGCTCGTCGGCACCTTTGCGACAACGGAAGCGGGTCCGGTGCCATCGTCGGTCCGGAGGCGGAGACGGGCGATCTCACCCATGAACCCTTCACCCTGGCCAAGCCGTTCAACGTCGAGCGCGGTGATGGTCGTGGTCGATCCGATCGCGGCGGACTCCCGCAGTGCTTCAGTCAGCCAGGCCGTGCCAATGTCGTCAATCGTCGTTGGTGTGGACAGCCCCATGCAGGCGACGGTACCGGTCAGCCCCGGAAGGACGCCAGGACGGTCTCGCTCTCCGGACCCAACACCAGGACGTCAGCGCCACCGGACGTGATGAATCGGTCGGTGGGGATAGTGGCGCTCTCAGGCTCAGCCCCTCGGAGCGTGAGCCCAAGTTTTGCCGCATCGACGAGACCCAGGTCGCCATCCACACGGACATGGTCGGCGACAGCTCCCAACGCTCCGAGCAGTGTCAACGGATTTCGGGTTGCTCCGAACTCGGCCATGACGGCTCCAAGGAAGCGCTGCTGACGCTCGACCCGGCCGAGGTCGCTCGTGGGGTCGGTAACGAGTTGACCGTCGATCAACTCCGTATAGCGACGGGATCGCACGTAGGCCAACGCTCGAACGCTGTCGAGTTCTACGGGACCAGCGACATCAATGGCCAGTCCCGAGCGCTCGTCGAAGGCCGGGTGCGGGAAGTCGAGCGTCACCCCGCCGAGGGCGTCGACAAGACCAAGAAAACCCGCGAAGTCGACCTCCAGGTAGTGGTCTACCGGGATGCCGAGTTCTTGCTGAACCGTCCGGATCAGAGCGGCTGGTCCTCCAAAGGCAAAGGCGGCATTGATGCGATTGGGTGCCCCGCCGTCGAGCGGGACATACAAGTCTCGGGGGATCGCAAGGAGCGAGACCGCATCCCCCTCGACCCGCATCAGCGCGATGGTGTCGGTCCGTTCACCCGACACCCCCTCGCCGAAAATCACACCGGCGTTCTCGATGTCGGTCGCCACGCCGTCGCGGTTGTCGGTTCCGACGATCAAGTAGTTGGTCCCCGACGGACTGACGCTCAAGACGCCCGACAGATCGACGCGCTCAACGCCACGCCACGTCGACCATGCGGCCACGCTCAGGCCCAGCGTCGGGACAAGCACGAAGACGGCGAGGAGAGCAACAACCCAGGGCCAGCGCCGTCGCCGCGAATCGGCCGCGTCCGGCACGTCCGGCGCAACGGCCGGCCCGCCTGTTGCCGGGGTTGCGTCGCTGGCCACATGGATCGATCGCGGGTCGCGGGGGAGCGGGTTCATCGGTGTCAGTGAAGCATCCCCGGCCCGCCTCGCCACCGCGGTGTCACCACTCGGGGGGCGGCGTTCGCTACGCTGACAGGGCGGGCCGGTGTTTCTCCTATGCCTTTTTTCGTGCCCCTGCTTCGCTCTCGCCTCGCCGCCAGCGTGCTTCTGACCATTGTCGTTGCCGCCTCCGCTCCCGCATTGGGGCAAGACGTCAGCGATCTGCGGCGTCAGCGCGAGGCCGAACGCGAGGCTGAGCAGGCTGCGCTCGAACAGATCGACCTCCTCCGCGCGGACGACCTTGTCATCCAGCAAACGCTCCAGGAGATCCAGACACTGGTCGATGCCCAAACCGCCCGCGTCGAGGGGGCACGGCAGGCCCTGGCTGCCGCCGAAGCCGAAGTGCTCTACCGAGAGCAACTGGCGGCCGAGGCAGCGATCGCCGTCGCAGCCACCTCCGAGGCCGTCAAGGTTCGAGCCGTCGATGCGTTCGTGGGAACCGACCAAAGCATCGAGCCATGGCTGATCTCGGGTGACCCGAATCAGACCGCAATCCGGCTCGCCATGCTGGACTTTGCCGCCGGGAGCGAACGGGACGTGCTCGCCGAACTCCGATCGGTGCAAGCGACGCTCGAAGACAACGTCCGACGGGGCGAAGCAGCCCGTCTTGAAGCAGACCGCCTGCGAGGTGCGTTTGAGTCGGCGTTGTCCGAACTCGAAGAGCGTCAGAGCATCCAAGAAGAGGTGCGGGCGGAACTCCAGAATCGCATCGCCGGCTGGGAAGACGAGGTTGCTGCTCGCGCCGCCTCAAGTGCTGACATCACTCGACTGATTGAGGAGCGCATTGCCGAGGAGACCAACCTTGAGCCGGGTTCGCCCTCGCTGAGCGGCTACATCATGCCGACCGCAGGGCGCATTGGATCCGGTTTCGGTCCCCGGGTGCACCCAATCTTCGGAAGTGTTCGCCAGCACACCGGCGTCGACATCGGCGCCAAGATGGGGAATCCGATCTGGTCATCGAAGGCCGGAGAGGTCATCTTTGCCGGATGGAAGGGCGGCTATGGCAACACCGTTCTGGTCGTGCATGAGGGCGGCATCGTCACGCTCTATGCCCATATGTCGGTCATCCACGCGTCAGTCGGGGATCCGGTAGATCAGGGGGAGACGATCGGCGAGATCGGGAGCACCGGCTTCTCGACGGGCCCGCACCTTCATTTCGAGGTCCGTGTCGACGGCAAACCTGCCGACCCTGTTCTCTTCTTGCCGGTCTGATCAAAGCGACCGGTGGCCAACCACTAGTCTCCGTTCGTCGATCGAGGAGACACCGTGAGTTCGGTCTACGCGTCCTTCAAACGCCAAGTGCTTGGGTACCGCCGGAAAGCAGTCGACGCGCGCCTGGCGGAGCTGGAAGCGTCGATCGCAGAGCTGCAGGACCAGCTTGAGCGAGCTACGCATCCGGATGCCCACGATCTCGCCCTGCGGGCGACCCGTCTCGCGGTCGAGGAAATCCTGCAAGCCGCCACCGATGACGCAGCCAGCATTCGCGCCGCAGCCGCCTCGGGTCATGAAGGCACGGCACCAGAGATCGACCGGGTCCCCGACACCTGACAGATTCCACGCTGCGTGGACGCCCGGTAACCTCCCGGTCCCATGCTCTTGACCATCGGTGATCTCTTTGAGGAGATCCTCATCCACCTTCGGGCACCCGCTCGCCTTGGCGTTGACACGTCCGTGCGGTCGGCCCGGGTTCGGGGCGGGAGCGCCGCCAACGTTGCTGCCATCGATGCGGAGACGGGTGGGACCCCCCGCTTCGTGGGACAGGTGGGCGATGATGCGCTCGGCTACGTGCTGACCGACGACCTCCGATCGCGCGGTGTGGAAGTGCTTGCGTCGCATGCGGGCGGCACCGGCGTCGCCGTCACAACCATTGGGAACGGGACCCGCACCCGGCTCATCGACCGAGGCGCGTCAAGAGGGCCGGCCAGGATCGACCCCTCGGTGCTCGACGGCGCCACCCAGGTGTACCTGCCAGCATCGGTCTTCACCGAGGATCCACTGGCCTCAGCCATCGATCGACTCCTCGCCGAGATCCGCGACCGACGGATGCGCCTCGTCATCGGCGGCCCGGGAACCGACGACCTCGAACTCTTGGGCACCGATCCGTTCTGCGAGCTCGTCCGCACCGCCCGACCCGATGCCGTGGTCATGAACAGGCGGGCGCACGCCGCCCTCGGGCTTGCCGCTGGGGAGTCGCTCGCCGGTGCCAAAGCCACCGTGGTCACGGCCGGCCCCGACCCCACAACGGTGAGCCAGGAAAACGGAGCCGCAGCTTCGGTGCCCGTCCGTCCCGTGGCGGCCATTCGCGACCGCACCGGTGCTGGCGACGGCTTCCTCGCTGGGTTTCTCGCCTCGCTGCGGGCTGGAGCGGATCCCGTTTCGGCCACGAACGCTGGACATCGCATCGCCGCACGAGTCCTCGGGCAACTGGGCCCGACGTCGCGCTCCTGACGCTCAGTCCGGGTCGCGCGTCTCGTACCGAAACCGGCGCAGCAGGTCGGCCACAACCGTCTCGATCGGCGGGGCAGGGGCGGAACCCAAGGCTTCCAGGGTGAACACAATCGGGGTTCCCTCATCGACGGAGTCATCGAGTGCGGCCGTGAGTTGGCCGACCGCTGGCTCGACCCCGACGATCACCTCCAGCAACCCAGCCCCGGGGTCGACGAAGACGACCTCACCCACGTCATGAGCCACGTCGGCCAGGCGCATCAGGAGCTCCTGGGGCTCGAGCTCGAACGAGGCGTCAACAGCGGGGCGGTGGGTCACGGATGGGCTTGCTGACCGCGTCGGCGCTGGCACGGCAAAGGCCCGCTCACCTGCGTCGTTGGCCGCTCGAAGAACATCGAGCGCCTGATTGATCCGGGCTGCTTCGCCGCCAGAACCCCCTGCGTCCGGGTGGGCAGCCCGGATCGCGACCCGGTGGGCCTGGCGAGCCGCATCCCACGAGGCATCGTGAGCGAGTCCGAGCACGGCCAGCGCTTCGAGGACCTCCATGGGTCCTCATCCTGCCAGCTCTGGCCCTGCATGCGCAGTTGGGCGGGCACTGCTGCCTAGTGATCACACAGCCCACAGAAAGGACGCCGGACGTGGACCGACAAGCCCCGTGACCGTGTGCTCGTACCTCCAGCCCAGCCGAGAACGGCAGCGTGCAGGGTGCGGCTCCGCTCACCTGCGTTTCGCGGCCGCTGAATCCTTGGAGGGTGCTTGTCTGCAGCCGGTCCGGTCCGTAGGCTCCAACGGTCCTTCGGCCCCTCCCTTGTGGCGGAGCCGCGGCCGTGTGCACATGGCGTGCGCACTCCACCACGCGCATCGACAGGAGAAATCGTGAGCGCCGTCCCCTATCTGGCGTTGATCTCAGCCCTCACCGGCCTGGGTCTCGCCTTCTACTACTACAAGGCCGTTGAAGCGGCACCGGCAGGCAACGACCGCATGGTCTTCCTGATGACCGAGATCCAGAAGGGTGCCCGCGCCTTCCTGAAGCAGGAATACACCTGGGTCGCTGCGTTTGCGGTCGCGATGCTCGTGCTCATCGGCATCGTGATTACGCCACTCGCATCGGTGAGCTACGTCATCGGTGCGGTTCTGTCGGCGACCGCTGGCTACGCCGGCATGACAGTGGCCACCATGGCCAACGCCCGGACCACCGAGGCAGCCAAAGACGGGCCGGCCAAGGCCTTGCCGATCGCGTTCCGCGGTGGTGCGGTCATGGGCTTCGCAGTGGCCGGGCTCGCGCTGGCGGGCCTCATGCTCACCTACCTGCTCTTTGTTGAATGGCTCGAGGCCGACTCGGCCTTTGAGATCGTCACGGCCTACGGCCTGGGTGCGTCAACGATCGCCCTCTTCTCACGTGTCGGTGGCGGCATCTACACGAAGGCTGCCGATGTGGGCGCCGACCTCGTCGGCAAGGTCGAGGCGGGTATCCCCGAAGACGACCCCCGCAACCCGGCCACCATCGCCGACAACGTCGGTGACAATGTCGGCGATGTCGCCGGTATGGGTGCCGACCTCTTCGAGTCGTACGCCGGGTCGATCATCGCTCCCATCGCCCTGACCGCCTTCTCGGTGGCGGGCGGCCTCGCCGCCGAAGACGCCGGCCGCGAAGGCATCGTTGAGTTGCTGATGTTCCCAATCGCCATTGCGTTCATCGGCATGATCGCCTCGATCATTGGTTCGTTCCTCGTCAAGGGTGGCGACAGCACCGACTCGAAGGCGTTGAGTCGGGCGCTCCACATGGGCACGAATGTGGCCATGGGCCTCACGGTGCTTGGCACGCTGTTTATTGCGTTCTGGATGTTCGGCGACATTGCCGATGCCTCTGACGGCACCCCGTTCGGTCTGGCGGTTTCGGTCATCGGCGGTCTCCTCGTTGGGTGGGCGCTCGGCAAGACCGCTGAGTTCTACACCTCCGACCACTTCAACCCGGTCAAGAAGATCGCCGCCCAGTCCGAAACCGGGCCGGCCACGACGGTGCTTTCCGGCATCAGCGCCGGCATGCTCTCGGTCGCTGCGTCCGTTGCCCTGATCCTCATCGGCGTGGGTGTTGCCTACTGGGGCGGCGAGCAGACCCTCGGCCCCGACGGCGGCATCTATGGCATCGCCGTTGCTGCCATCGGCATGCTCGCCACGACCGGTGTCGTCGTCTCCGTCGACGCCTACGGGCCGATTGCCGACAACGCCGGTGGCATCGCCGAGATGGCCGAGCTCGACCCGTCGGTCCGCGAGGTTACCGATGCGCTCGATTCGCTCGGCAACACCACTGCGGCCGTCGCCAAGGGCTTCGCCGTCGGCTCAGCTGCGCTCACTGCGCTTGCCCTCTTCAAGAGCTTCGAGCTCGCTGTTGCGCAAGAAGGCGGCAGCCTCAGCCTCAACGTGGGCGACGTCGACGTCTTCATTGGCCTGTTCATCGGCGCCGGCCTGCCGTTCCTCTTCGCGGCGCTCACGATCGACGCTGTCGGTCGCGCCGCCACCGCGATGATCGAAGAGGTCCGCCGCCAGTTCCGAGAGATCCCAGGGCTGCGCGAAGGCAAGGAGGGCGTGGCGCCCGACTCCGCCCGCTGTGTGGCGATCAGCACCGACGCGTCGCTCAAGGAGATGATCGTTCCTGGAGCTCTCGCCGTCGTTGTGCCGCTGGTCGTCGGCTTCATCGATGTCGACGCGCTCGGCGGCCTACTCGCCGGTGCCCTCGTGACCGGCTTCGCGCTTGCCATCTTCATGGCGAACGCCGGTGGCGCATGGGACAACGCCAAGAAGTACATCGAGGCCGGCAACCATGGCGGCAAAGGCTCCGACCCGCACAAGGCTGCCGTCGTTGGTGACACCGTGGGCGATCCGTTCAAGGACACCTCGGGTCCGGCGATGAACATCTTGTTGAAGGTCATGACGATCGTGTCGCTGGTGTTCGCCAGCGCCTTCGTCTGATCGAACGACTGATCACTGGCGTGAGGGGGACCTGTCCGGGTCCCCCTCACGTGGTTTTCGGCAATGACGGTCCCTGAACTGCCTGAGCGCGACGCCCAGCGGGCGAACATGCGGCGCCTCTTGCGGCGGCGACGGGCTGACCTGTCGCCTGACGAGGTTGCCTCGGCATCCATGGCCGTTGTCGGCCGGTTGACGCAGATCCCGGTGGTTCGTCACGCCACGACGCTCGCTGGCTATCGCGCCATACGCGGCGAGATCAATGTCGACGAGTTTCTGGCGAGCGTTACCGCACGTGGAGCGGTCGTCACGGTCCCGAGGGTGGAAGGTACTGCCCTCACCATGATGCGCTGGGCAGCAGACACCCCAAGTGCAACCGGAGCGTTCGGCATCGACGAGCCGCTCGTTGGCGAAGCCGTACCGTTTGGCGATCACGATGCCATCGTCGTCCCCCTCGTTGCGTTCGACGACCGAGGCGGACGGCTTGGTCAGGGCGGCGGGTTCTACGATCGTGCGATCGCCGCCGCCCCTTCTCGGCCGTTGCTCATCGGCGTGGCCCATGCGTTTCAGCAGGTTCCTGCGGTGCCACTCGAGGCATGGGATCAGCGCTTGGACGCAGTCGTCACCGACGAGGCAGTCTTCGAGTTTCGACCTGGCGTCCTCGGTCATCCGGGCTCGTGAGCCACATCGAGCTCTTCACGCGGTAGAACTGTGACGTGCACGTAGTCGTAGTGGGCGCCGGCGAGGTCGGCTCGTACGTCGCCGACCGTCTCAGCCGCGAAGGCCACGATGTCGCGATCATCGATCTCGATGCGGCCAAGCTGCGACGTCTCGACGACTCACTCGACGTCCTGACCGTCGTCGGGAGCGGCACGCATCCGGAGATTCTCGCCAAGGCTGGAGCCGCGCACTCACAGCTCCTCGTCGCGGTGACGGCGGACGACGAGGCCAACATCGTGTCCTCCATGCTCGCCAAGTCGCTCGGCGTCGCTCAGACCATCGTGCGAATTGAGGCTGCTGGCCTCCGGGGGCGAGGCGCAGCGGCAGTGCGCGAGGCATCTGGTGCTGACCTGTTCATCGACCCTGACGCAGAGACGGCGCAGGAGGTCCTTGAACTTCTCGACTTCCCAGGGGCCGACGAGGTCGTCCAGATGGTTGGTGGGGAAGTGGTCGTCATCGGCGCCACCCTGCCCGACGACGCTCCGCTGGTCGGGAAGACGCTCGGTGAGATCGCCGAAGAGTTCGAGCCGGAGTGGGACTTCATGGTTGCCGCGATCGGACGGGGCGATGAAACGATCATTCCGCGCCGGAACCACGAACTCGAGGCTGGCGACCATGTTCGCGTCGTGGCCAAACGCACGGCCCGCCGACTGGTAGCCGAGCTTCTCGGCCTCGATCGACGCACGCCGAAGCGGGTGATGCTGCTGGGTGGTGGGCGAACCGCAGAGATGCTCGCAAAGAGTCTCACCAACCGGGGAGTTCAGGTCGTCGTTGTCGAGCGAAACCCGACCCGAGCCCGAGAGCTCGCGGAACGGTTGGAGAACTCCCTGGTTCTGGAGGGTGACATCACCGACGACGACCTCCTCCACGAAGCCGACATCGGTCGCTTCGAGATGGTGGTCGCCCTCACGGGCGAAGACGACGCCAACATCCTTGCCTGCCTTTTTGCTAAGGCATCCGGCACCGGAGAAACAATCGCCGTGCTCCATCGGCTTGCCCTGCTCAAGCTCTTGAGTGGTGCGGGCGTCGATGTTGCCCTTTCCCCCCGCACCGCAACCGCCAATGGGGTGTTGCGGTTCGTTCGCGGGGGAGTAGCGGCAGTCGCCACGTTCCTGCATGGCGAGGCCGAAGTGCTCGAGCTTGAGGTCGCCACCAACAGCCCGGCCGACGGGTCGCTGGTGAGCGAGCTCGACTTGCCGAAAGATGCCCTGATCGCGGCCTTTGTTCGCGATGGCAATGCGCAGATCGGACGGGGAAAGAGTCGGCTTCGCGCCCGCGATCATGTCGTGGTTGTCGCGATGCCCGGTGCGGTCGACGGGGTCCACCGGGTCCTGGGGTGACGGTGTCGAGGTGAGGCTCCTCGGCGAGACTGACCGTCCGTTCGACCGGGCGAGACGTGACTCGTACAGCCGACTCGCCATCGGCGACGGTCTGGGGTCACTCACGATCGTGATGTTGTTCGCCGCCCTGGTCGGCGTCGGCGACGACGTTGGCGATGCACTTGCGCTCGCAGGTGTCTCAGTCGTGACGGGGTCACTGGCGATCGCGATCCGCCGGTCGTTTCGACGGCGTGAGCGGCCGCCAGCGGCACGAGTCATCAGCGGGCTGGCCTCAACGTGGGCGGTCTTGGTCCTGACGGGAACGGTCGTCTACCTGGTGTCCGGCACCAGCACGCAGGTGGACGAGGCGCTTTTCGAATCGGCGGCCGGCTTCAGCACGGTCGCCGCTACCAGCCTTAACCCCGAGGCGCTCTCAACCCCCATCGCCGTGTTCCGAGGCGGGACCCAGTTCATCGGTGGGTTGGTCGGACTCCTCGCCGGTGTCGTTGCGCTCCCTCGAACCATGAAGGGCAACGTTCAAGTCCCCAAGGGCGAAGGCCGACGATCTGATCGCCTCGCGCCGGATCCAATCACCGGCCGCCGTCGAGTGCTTGCCATGTACGTGGGGCTGACCGTGCTGTGCGGAGCCGGTTATGCGCTCTCGGGTCTCGGCGCGCGCAGCAGCGTCATCCATGCAATGACCACACTGTCTACCGGTGGCTTCTCCGATCAAGCCGATTCATTCGCAACTGCGCCAGGCGCCGCGCGGGTCGTGGCAACCGTGTTTATGGCCATTGCTGGGACGAGCTACTTCGTGCTGTTCTGGCTGCTGCGAGGCAATGTCGGGCGGTTCAGCCGAAGCCCCGAGCTCCGGCTGTACCTGCTGCTCCTTCTGGCCGTCACCGTGCTGTTGGCAATCGACGTCGATGGCCTCTCGCTCGGCGATGCCGCGTTCACGGCGGCGAGTGCATCAAGCACAACCGGCTTTGCACTCACCGACTGGACGCTTTTTCCGTCCGCCGGGCTGAGCCTGCTCCTCGTCGCGGTAGCAACCGGGGCCATGGGGGCATCGGCTGGGAGCGGGCTCCGAGTGATCCGGGCGTGGCTTCTTGTCTTGTTCGCGGCGCGAGAGATCCGCCGTCAGCTCGACCCAAAGTCGGTGACCCTTGTGCGTCACGGGCAGCGAACCCTCAACGACCGAGAACTCGACTCGTTGACGGGATACCAGATCGCCCACTTCGGATTGTGTGGAGTCGGTGCCTTCGCGCTCGCGCTCACCGGCGATGATCTCGTCGACTCGCTCTGGACGGCGATTTCGGTGGTGTCAACCTTCGGGCCCTCGCCGACGATGGGACCGTTCGGCGACGCCGATCAGCTCGGCCGCTTCGGCCAGTTGGCGATGGTGCCGGGCATGCTCGCAGGCCGGCTGACGATTCTGCCCCTCCTGCTGGCGGTGTCCTCAGCACTGCAGGCCTACCGGTGGTCAGCTCGAGAACTCCGCCGCGCCGTCAGGACACGACGGTGATCCGGCTTCGCACCGACCGCGTTCGCAAGGCCACGGAGCTGAGCGGGAGGCAGCGGCGCGTGCGGTCAACCACGCTGCACGTCACCGGTATTGCGATCGCCGCGGTCTCGGTAGGGATGTTCATCGCCTGCCTTGTCGAGTGGGGCTCGACCAATCGCGATACCAACGCACTGCTGCTGAGCGGCATCGTCACCTTGCTCCTCGGCGCCATGCTCTGGCTACTTACCGAGCCCGGCGAGGTACGGGCCCGCAACGTCTTCTCCGCGGTTGGCTGGACCTGGATTGCCGTGACCCTGGTCGGCTCGCTGCCGTACCTGCTCGCCGGCGCCTTTGCTGTCCCTGGCATCGATCGATCGGGCCAGATCGTCAACGCCATCTTCGAATCGGCGTCCGGGTTCAGCTGCACTGGTTCCACCTCGCTTACCGACTTTGCCCACCCCGGCCGGGGCACGATGATGTACCGCCAGATCACCCAGTGGTACGGCGGCATGGGCGTTGTGGTGCTGGCGGTGGCGGTGCTGCCCTTCCTCGGTGTGGGTGGCCTCGACCTGATGGGGGCCGAAGCCCCCGGGGAGGCCGGCGATCGTCTCACCCCGCGGGTGTCCGAAACCGCGAAGCGCCTCTGGGCGACCTATGTCGTGTTCACCGTCGCCGTGGCGGCGTCGCTCGTGGTGATACCCGGCCCATCCCTCTACGACGCGGTCGCGCATGCCCTGACGACCGCCTCGACCGGTGGTTTCTCCCCACACAGTGAGTCCATCGGCACCTTTGACAGCGCCGCGGTCGAGACCGCGATCATCATCGGCATGTTGGTCGGTGGGACGAACTTTGCGCTGCATTGGCGAGCGGTGAAGGGGGACGGCCGCGTCTACGTCCGCGACAGCGAATTCCGCGCCTACCTGACCATGATCGTTGGCCTCTCGTTCGTCGTCGTGGCGCTGCTGTGGCTCGACGGTGGCTACGGCTTCAGCACCGCAGTTCGGGCCGGCGTCTTCAATGTGGTCGCCCTCGGAACAAGCACCGGGTTCGGCAGTGCACAGGGGAGCGGTTCTCCCGGTGATTTCGTGACCTGGGTTCCTGCCGCCCAAATGATCGTCCTCGGTCTCTTCGTGGTGGGGGCGAGCACCGGATCGACCTCCGGAGGGATCAAAGTCATGCGGGTGCAAGTGCTGCTTGCGCACAGCCTGCGCTCGGTTCGTCGCTCCCAGCATCCACACGCGGTGATGCCGGTGAAGCATGGGCGGCGCGCCGTCCGGGAGGACATTGTCAGCCGGATGGCGGGCTTTTTCCTTGTGTACCTCCTGCTCGTGCTCCTCGGCGTCATAGTGCTCACCGCCCTCTCGGGCGGCTTGATCGAATCGATCGGCGCGATCGTTGGCGCCCTCGGCAACATGGGCCCGGCACTGGGCCAGGCGGGTCCAACCGCCAACTTCACCGACGCCTTCAGCGAACCGGCGCGCCTCGTCCTGTCGCTCTACATGTTGATCGGGCGACTCGAGATCTTCCCGATCCTGTTGATGTTCGCAGCGCCGATTCGCGCCACCCGAGACCGCCTCAGCTAACGACGGTCAGGCTCGCAGGGCCGCCTCGAGGGCGGCGGTAAACCACTCGAGGTCGGCGCTTCCTGCCACCTCGCGCGCCGAGTGCATCGCAAGTTGGGCGACACCGACATCGACCACATCGATCCCGAGTTCGCCGGCGGTTGCCGGACCGATCGTCGAGCCGCAAGCGAGGTCGGTTCGGGTCACGAACCGCTGCACCGGCACCTCTGCCCGCCGGCAGGCCAGCTCGAGCGCGGCAGCACTCGCGGCGTCGGTTGCGTAGCGCTGGTTTGCGTTGATCTTGAGAACAGGACCTCCGTTGAGCGCAACCTCGTGATCCGGCTCATGGCGGTCTGGGTAATTCGGGTGAGTCGCATGCGCGCCATCGGCAGAAATGATCAAGCTCCGGGCCGCCGATGCCAGGCGGGCCTCGTGGTCTGCGCCAAAAGCTGCGTGGATTCGCTCGAGCTGATGCCGCAAGAAGGGCGACGCCGCACCGGTCGTGCTGACACTGCCGACCTCCTCGTGATCAAAGAGCGCGATCATCGGGATCGTCTCGCCAGGCTCTTCAGCGACTCTGAGGAGCGCCGCCACTGCGGCGAAGCACGACAGTTGGTTGTCGATGCGGGCCGAGGCGAAGAACTCCTCGTCAAGGCCGACCAGCCGGGCCGGGGTGAGATCGAACACCATCGCGTCCCAGGCCAAGATCGCTTCGGGGTCGGCCACCACTTCACCGGCTACAAACGCTCGGAACTCCGGAGCCGATCCGAGGCCCCACATCGGTGCAAGGTGGCGTTGCTTGTTGAGCACCAGCCCGTTCTCGTTGACACCGCGGTCGAGATGAATCGCGAGCTGTGGAATCCGAAGCAGGGGTCGGTCGACGCGAAATTCGTGCATCTCCACCTCGCCGTCGCTCTCGACCGCCACCCGGCCAGCAACACCGAGGTCCCGGTCGAGCCATGAATTCAGGAGGACACCGCCGTAGACCTCCACACCCAACTGCGCGATACCGGCGGAACCGGTGTCGGGCTGGGGCTTGATGCGAAGATTCGGACTGTCGGTGTGGGCCCCAATCACCCGTACACCGGAGGTCTCGTGATGGCCGGGTCCGACAACCCAGGCCACGATGCCCCCACCCCGCTCGTGGTACCAGCGCCCAACCGGACCATTGGCCGAGTCATACGGGGAAAATCCCGCATCATCGAGGGCGGCACGCACCCGTGCCACGGCGTGATAGGGCGTCGGTGAGGCATCGATGTCAGCACCGAGCGCACGGGCGAAGTCGAGATCTACGTCGCGCATGACTCCATCTTGGCGCCTCGAGCGACGGAGTTGTTCCACCGGAGAGGGCCCAGATAGATTTCCACAACTGGAAGCAGGGCCAACGATGTCCCAGCTCCGACGACACCGGGCGCTCGCGCCCGCCGTTCCGGAGGACATCGCATGCCAACTGCCCATCGATCCAACCCCGACCTGCCCCCGGCGCAGGGTTTGTACGACCCCGTCCACGAGCACGACAGCTGCGGGCTCAACTTTGTCTGCGATCTGCACGGTCGCAAGAGCCACGACATCGTCGCCAAGGCAATCGGCGCGCTGTGCAACCTCGAGCACCGCGGCGCCCGAGGCGCCGACATCAACACCGGCGATGGTGCCGGGATTCTCATCCAAGTTCCCGATCGGTTCTTTCGCGACGTCGTCGCCTTCGAGCTGCCCACGGCAGGCGCCTACGCAACCGGTATCGCCTTCCTTCCCCAGGATCCGGCCGTCGCCGACGCCGCCGCAGCCCAGGTCGAGACGATCCTCGAAGAAGAAGGGCTCACCGTTATCGGCTGGCGCGACGTGCCGATCGACGAGTCCATCCTGGGAACCGCATCACTCATGACGATGCCGATCTTCCGGCAGGTCTTCGTCACCGCCGCTGACGGGGCCACCGGCATCGACCTCGACCGCAAAGCCTTTATTGCGCGCAAGCGAATCGAGCACGACATTTCGGTCACGGCCGGCCGCGACGACGCCAACGAGGCAATGGGCGGCGTGTCAGAGGCGCACGATGGCGTCTACATGCCGTCGCTCAGCTCGCGCACCTTCGTGTACAAGGGCATGCTGACGACGCCGCAGGTTGCGGGGTTCTACCCCGACCTCGTGGATGAGCGAGTCGAGAGCGCCATGGCGCTCGTTCACTCCCGGTTCTCGACCAACACCTTCCCGTCCTGGCCGCTGGCGCACCCGTACCGGATCGTGGCCCACAACGGCGAGATCAACACGATCCAGGGCAACCGGAACTGGATGCGGGCCCGCGAAGCGCTGCTCACGTCGCCCCATCTCCCCGGCTTGGAACGGGCCTTCCCGATCTGCACCCCGGGCGCGAGCGACACCGCAGGGTTCGACGAGGCCCTCGAGTTGCTGAGCCTTGGCGGCTACTCACTCGCTGAGGCGGTGCTGATGATGATCCCGGAGCCCTGGGAGCACCACACCGAGATGGATGCCGAACGCAAGGCCTTTTATCAGTACAACGCCGCCCGCATGGAGCCATGGGATGGGCCTGCGTCCATTGCGTTCACCGACGGCACGGTGATGGGTGCTGTGCTCGATCGCAACGGACTCCGTCCCAGCCGCTACTGGGTGACCCGAGACGGCTTGGTCGTCATGGCCTCCGAGGTCGGAGTCGTCGACCTGCCCCAGGACACCATCGTGGAGAAGGGCCGACTCCAGCCGGGTCGCATGTTCCTCATCGACACGAGCGAGGGCCGCATCATCCGGGACCACGAGATCAAGGCAACGATCGCCGGTAGTCGGCCGTACGGCGAGTGGATCGAATCCAACCTCGTCACCCTCGAGGATCTTCCGAGCGGAGTGTCACGGTCGAGCGGAGAATCCTCGGTGACACAGCTCCAACAGGAGTTTGGCTACACCGTTGAGGAAAAGAAGTTGTTGATCTCGCCGATGGCGAGAGACGGCAAGGAAGCCATCGGCTCGATGGGCACCGATACGCCAATCGCCGTGTTGTCGGACCGCAGTCGCCATCTGGCCGACTACTTCCAGCAGCTGTTTGCGCAGGTCACCAATCCGCCGCTCGACGCCATTCGGGAGGAGATCATCACCTCCCTCTTCGCTCGGGTCGGCCCTGAAGGGAACCTCTTCGATCCGACACCGGCGTCGTGTCGAACCATCCACCTTGACAACCCGGTGGTAACCAACGAGGAGCTCGCTCGCATCGTTGCACTCCACGATGGCGAGGGTCCGGCCGGTTTCCGGACTGCAGTCCTCGGTGCCCGGTTCGACGCCGACGGTGGCGGCGCCGCACTCGCCGCGGGCATCGAGCAGCTCCGCCGCGACGCTGATGCTGCCCTTGCCGACGGCGCGACCGTTCTGGTGATCTCCGACCGCGGCAGCGGCTTGCACGATAATCCGATCCCGTCACTGCTGGCATGCAGTGCCGTGCATCACCACCTCGTCCGAAACAAGTCCCGCACGCAGGTCGGCCTTGTCGTGGAGGCGGGGGATGTTCGCGAGGTTCATCACATCACGACACTGCTCGGCTACGGCGCCAACGCAATCAACCCGTACCTTGCTTTTGCCACGATCGACGAAATGGTGGCAAACGGTGAGTACGGCCTCGGTGATCTCGACCCGACAGTAGGCCACCGCAACTACATCAAGGCCGCCGGTCTGGGCATTCTGAAGGTGATGTCCAAGATGGGCATCTCTACCGTTGCCTCCTATACCGGCGCGCAGATCTACGAGGCGATCGGGCTGGCAAGCGATGTCGTCGACGAGTACTTCACCGGCACGGTCAGCCGATTGGGCGGTGTCGGTCTCGATGTCCTCGCCGAAGCGATCAGGGAGCGCCACGGCAAGGCCTTTCCGGAGAACCCGACCGAGCGAGCGCATCGAACCCTCGATGCCGGTGGCCAGTATCAGTGGCGGCGAGAGGGCGAGTACCACCTCTTCAACCCCGACACCGTGTTCAAGCTGCAGCACGCCACCCGCTCGGGCCGCTACGACATCTTCAAGGAGTACACCGACCTTGTTGATGACCAGTCAGAACGACTCGGAACCCTCCGAGGCCTATTCAAGTTCCGCTTCGGTGACCGTCCGTCGATCTCGATCGACGACGTGGAACCAGCCGAGAACATCCTGAAGCGTTTCTCGACCGGCGCGATGAGTTACGGCTCCATCTCCGCTGAGGCGCATGAGACACTCGCGATCGCCATGAATCGCCTCGGCGCTAAGTCGAACACCGGGGAGGGAGGCGAGGACGCCGATCGCTTCACGCCCGACGAGAATGGTGATCTGCGACGATCGGCCATCAAGCAGGCCGCTTCGGGCCGGTTCGGCGTGACCAGTGAATATCTGGTCAACGCCGATGACATCCAAATCAAGATGGCCCAGGGGGCAAAGCCGGGCGAAGGCGGCCAGTTGCCGGGGCACAAGGTCTACCCCTGGATTGCGAAGACCCGGCACTCCACACCTGGGGTTGGCCTCATCAGCCCGCCGCCTCACCACGACATCTACTCAATTGAGGATCTCGCTCAGCTCATCCACGACCTGAAGAATGCGAATCCGAAAGCACGGGTTCACGTGAAACTGGTCGCTGAGGTCGGTGTCGGCACCGTCGCAGCAGGTGTTTCGAAGGCCCATGCCGATGTGGTGCTCATCTCCGGACATGACGGAGGTACCGGGGCATCGCCGCAAACCTCAATCAAGCACGCAGGTGCACCGTGGGAACTCGGTCTCGCCGAAACCCAGCAGACATTGCTGCTGAACGACCTTCGAGACCGCATCGTCGTCCAGACCGACGGCCAGCTCAAGACCGGGCGAGACGTGATGATTGCGGCGCTACTGGGGGCCGAAGAATTCGGTTTCGCCACTGCGCCACTGGTGGTGATGGGGTGCATCATGATGCGTGTCTGTCACCTCGACACCTGTCCTGTCGGTGTTGCCACGCAGAACCCTTCGCTTCGGGAGAAGTTCTCAGGTGAGCCTGAATTCGTCGAAAACTTCTTCGAGTTCATCGCCCAGGAGGTCCGCGAACTCCTTGCCGAACTGGGATTCCGAACGCTCGACGAGGCCATCGGGCAGGTCGAGATGCTTGACACCACCGAGGCAGTCGATCACTGGAAAGCGGAAGGGCTCGACCTGTCACCGATCCTGCACCTCCCCGAAATCGCCCGGGAGGCTCGACGGCATCAGTGGAAGGACCAGGACCACGGGCTTGAGCGCGCGCTCGATCAGACCCTGATCCAACTCGCCGAGGGGGCGATCAACGAGAAGCGCCCCGTCGTGATTGACACACCGATTCACAACGTCAACCGCACGGTCGGAACGCTGCTCGGTTTTGAGGTGACCCGAGCTCACGGTGGCGAAGGACTTCCTGACGACACGATCGTGGTCAACCTGACCGGTTCGGCCGGCAATAGCCTCGGAGCTTTCGTGCCGGCGGGGATCACGCTGCGATTGCAAGGTGACGCCAACGACTATGTCGGGAAGGGCCTGTCCGGTGGCCGCATCGTCGTGCGACCACCTGACGAAGCGACGTTTGTGGCCGAGGAGAACGTCATCGCTGGAAATGTCATCGGCTACGGAGCGACAGGAGGCGAACTCTTCCTGCGCGGCGTCGTGGGGGAGCGGTTCTGTGTCCGGAATTCCGGTGCGACGGCGGTGGTCGAAGGCGTGGGCGATCATGCCTGCGAGTACATGACCGGTGGCCGCGCCGTCATCCTCGGGCCCACCGGCCGCAATGTTGCGGCTGGCATGTCCGGTGGCATTGCCTTCATCTACGACCCGGATGGCCTCCTTCCGGGTCGCACGAACCACGAGATGGTGTCGCTTGAGCGTCTCGATGCAGATGATGCGGATTGGCTCCGTGAACGGGTTGAGCTTCACCAGCGCGAAACCGGAAGCGCCGTCGCAGAGCGACTCCTTACCGCCTGGGACACCAGCGTCGACGCCTTCGTCAAGGTGATGCCCACGGACTTCAAGCGAGTGCTCGAAGCGGCAGCTGCCGCCCGAGCCGAGGGAAGAGACGAGACCGAGGCGGTCATGGCCGCAGCTCGGATCTGAGGGAGACGACCATGGCAGATCCACGAGGCTTTCTGAAGCACGACCGGGAGCTCCCGGCCCACCGCCCGGTTCCGGTCCGGCTAAAAGACTGGAAAGAGGTCTACGAGGAGTTTCCCGAAGAGAAGCTCCGCCAGCAGGCGAGCCGCTGCATGGACTGCGGTATCCCGTTCTGCAACAACGGCTGTCCGCTGGGGAACATCATCCCCGACTGGAACGACCTCACCTACCGGGGCCTGTGGCAGGACGCGATCGAGCGCCTGCACGCCACCAACAATTTTCCCGAGTTCACCGGGCGACTTTGTCCAGCGCCCTGTGAGTCGGCCTGTGTGCTGGGCATCCATGAACCGCCCGTCACCATCAAACGGATCGAGGTTGAAATCATCGACCGCGCCTTCGCCGAGGGTTGGGTTGTCCCGATGCCGGCCGCGACGCGTACCGGCAAGAAGGTGGCGGTCGTCGGCTCAGGCCCGGCCGGACTCGCCGCCGCCCAGCAATTGACCCGCGCCGGCCATGACGTGGTCGTCTACGAGCGAGCCGATCGCATCGGTGGCCTCCTCCGCTATGGCATCCCGGAGTTCAAGATGGAGAAGCGGCATCTCGACCGCCGCCTCGAGCAGATGGAGGCGGAGGGAACCGAGTTCCGAACCGGTGTCAACGTTGGCGTCGACGTGACTGCCGACGAACTGCGCGCCGAGTACGACGCCGTCGTGTTGTGCTGTGGCGCTACCCAAGCCCGAGACTTGCCCATCGAAGGCCGCGACCTTGCAGGAATCCACCAGGCCATGGAGTTTCTCCCCTGGGCCAACAAGGTTCAAGCGGGTGATTTGGAGGAATCACCGATCCACGCTGGCGGCAAGGACGTCATCATCATTGGTGGTGGCGATACCGGCGCCGACTGCCTCGGAACGTCCCACCGGCACGGTGCCCGATCGATTCACCAATTCGAAATCATGCCGCGGCCGCCCGAAGCACGTCCGGCCGCGAACCCATGGCCGACCTACCCAATGGTCTACAAGGTCACCTCAGCGCATGAGGAAGGCGGCGAGCGTGAGTACGCCATCAACACGGTGCGCTTTGTTGGCGATGAAGACGGCAACCTCACCGGCCTTGACACCGTTCGTGTGGAGCAGGTGGTGGAGGACGGCCGCATGGTGTTCCAACCCGTCGAGGGGAGCGAGGAGCACTTCCCGGCCCAAATGGTGTTCCTCGCCATGGGCTTCACCGGACCGGAACAGAACGCGCTCGTCGACCAGTTCGGTGTCGACCTCACCGAACGGGGCAACGTGGCCCGGGATGATGACTGGGCCACCAATGTCGACGGGGTCTTCGTCGCCGGTGACATGGGCCGCGGCCAGAGCCTCATCGTTTGGGCTATTGCCGAAGGGCGGAGTGCAGCGGCAGCAGTCGATACGTACCTGATGGAGCACACCGACCTTCCTGCACCGATCGCGCCGACCGCCGCGCCCCAGCGCTAGCCAACGGCCGCTGGGCCGTCGGCCGCGCAGGCTCAACTCTTTGACCGCACCGCCGATTGGGGTGACAAGCGCCCTTCGGGCGTCTCTGACCCGCCCCCCAAAGGCTGTGCATGCTCGAAAGGCTCACCATCCGGAGCAAGCTGCTCTTGCTGCTCCTGACCCCTCTGGTTGCCTTGCTCGCGGTCTCGGTAAGCGGGACCATCAACCGGTTCGAGGCCGCGTCGGTGGCCGGACGAGACGCCCGGCTCGCCGAGTTCGCGCTGGCGAGCGCTGAGTTATCGACCGCCCTGCAGACGGAACGTTGGGCGGTAGGCGTCGCCGTATCGGCGACGCCAAGCGAAAGCCAGCCGGCGGCCGAAGCGGCGGCCACCGATCGAGCACTCGAGCGGTGGAATGAGCTCGTCGTCACCGTCTGGGATGATCTCGCTGTCCCCGACGTGCGTGCGGAGATTGTCCTGGTAAGCGAACACCTTGATGTGCGGAGGAGCACGACGGGTCAAGACCGGCTTCCGCTTCCCGTCCTCCATGCCGGGCTGGCCGAGTCTGCGAAAGCGACCGGTGCCCTTGTCACAGACCTGAGCCAGGAGGCGGCCGAGATCGAGCTCCTCCGGACGCTTGAGGTGGTGCAGGAGCTTTTCGTCATGGGGGCCGGGCTGGAGCGCATCTCAGCCCTCGGTGATGACGCTATCGCCGCAGGAGGCCCACCCCCAGATCTTCCTCTGGTGCTTGAGCCCACCACGGAGGCCATACGGGCGGCGTTCGAGCGGGCACTGGTGTCACTACCTCCCTCCGGAGCGACACAGCTCGAACGCCTCCTGGCCGACGGGTACCTGCCGATGCTCGGCTCGACCGGACTGCCGAACGTTGATGGATTCGACCCCATCGCCGCAATCACTGCGGCCGCGAGCGGCAGTGGTGTCGCTGAAAGCGACGACTGGCGCGCGCAGACCGCCACACGTCTCACTGCCCTCAACGAGGTTGTCCTTACCGAACTGGCCCGCAGCGCGACACACTCCGCCGCGCTCGCACAGTCGCAGCAGCAGGAGGCCATCATGTTCGCTGTGCTCTCCGGCACGATCGTCGTGCTCGCGCTCGCCACCGCCTTCGTCGTCGGTCGTTCGGTGAGGAAACCGCTCATCCGCCTCACCCGAGCCGCCCAGCAACTCTCGCGCGAGGAGCTTCCTGCGTTGGTGGAGGCGCTCCGCAACCCGGGGCAGACCCCAGCACCAACCGTTTCCCCGATCCAAACCCGAGGTCGTGACGAAGTGGCACAACTTGGGCAAGCCCTTGCCGATGTGCAACGCGCCGCTGTCGACGTCGCGAAAGAGCAGGGCGACCTTCTCCATCAGGGCGTCTCCGACATCGTGGTGAACCTCGCCCGGCGAAATCAGAGCCTGCTCGATCGCCAGATCGAGTTCATCGAGCAACTCGAACGTCGAGAAGAAGACCCCGACCAACTCGACAACTTGTTTCGACTGGACCACCTCGCCACCCGCATGCGACGCAACGCCGAGTCTCTCTTGGTCCTGGCGGGAGCAGAACCAACCCGCAGGAGGGGCCACCGCGTTGCGCTCGACGACGTCATCCGTGTCGCGATGGGGGAGGTCGAAGACTTCAGGCGCATCCGTCTGGCCTCCCTCGATCCGGTCACCCTCGAAAGCTCTCGTGCGGTGGACCTCGCCCACCTCATGGCCGAGCTCATGGACAACGCGACCCAATTTTCGCCGCCAGACACCGCCGTGGACATCGCCGGGCGCCATATGGACGACGGGCGCTACCAGGTGACCATCGCCGACCAGGGCATCGGCATGAGCCCCGATCAGCTCGCAGCTGCGAACGCCGTGCTCACGGAACCACCGCCCATAGGGCTTGAGCTCGGACTTTCCTTGGGCTTGACGGTCGTCGCCCGACTCGGGCGACGTCTCGACGTCGATCTTGTCCTGACCTCGGGGCTCAACGGCGGTGTGAGTGCGGTCATTGAGCTGCCCGCCGGCATGATTGAACGACCCAGGATCGAACACCAGGCGGCCGCACCGATGCCGATGCCGTCACCGGCTCCCAGCACTGCGACGAGGGCACCAGGAGAAGGCCGAATCCCGCCTGACGTCCAACCACCGCTCCCGATGCGGCGGCCCCGCGGCGAACGGGCCGTTCAGAGCATCAGTGGATCCGCCGTCATCGTCGGCGAACGGGAGCGGTCACCCGATCATGTTCGCCACACGCTCTCGCAGTATCGGTCAGGTCTTCGCCGAGGGCGCCAGCCCGAACACAGCCCAGCCGCAGAGAGCGAGGAGTCGTCATGACCATGAGCACCGCCGCCAACAACGTCAACTGGCTCATTGCGAACTTCGTCGAGCGGGTGCCTGGGGTCAACGAAGCCGTCGTGGTCTCATCCGACGGCTTGCCGATGGCCCTCTCCGGCGGCCTAGACCGAGACGCAGCAGACCGTTTTGCCGCCGTCGCATCCGGGCTGACCGGCCTTGCCTACGGCGCAGCTGGTCGGTTCGGTGGAGGTCGCGTTCACGAAATCATCATCGAGATGGAGCACGCGTTTCTGTTCGTCACCGGCATCAGCGACGGCTCCTGCCTTGCCGTCGTCGCTGCGGCCGAGTGCGACGTCGGACTCGTGGGTTACGAGATGGCCGTGCTCGTTGACAAGACCGGCCCATTCCTGACGCCTGAGCTGCGAGCCGAACTGCAGGGCGCACTGCCACGATGAGCGATCGCCGCGCGGAGGACCGCCTTCGAATCCCGCCGTACGCCCTCACCGGTGGGCGGGTCCGCTCATCAACCGACCTTCCTCTCGAAGCAATCGTCCGGGTAACCGACACCGGCCAAACCAATGCCCGGGCGCTTCCTCTCGAACAACGCGAGATCTGTCGGATCTGCTGGAACCCGACATCGATTGCGGAAGTGTCCGCCCGCCTCCAGCTTCCGCTGGGGGTCGTTCGGGTACTCGTTGGTGACCTGGTCACCGACGGACTGCTCGCCAGCAACGATTCGCCAGCTCCTCTCGACAACCGCCCCGATCTCCGACTCCTCGAAAGGGTTCTCGATGGTCTTCAAGCGCTCTGAACCAGAAGCGGGCCCAACCCCCGCACCGGTACCCGTGCCGGTCAAGATCGTCATTGCCGGGGGCTATGCCGTCGGCAAAACCACCTTCGTCGGGTCCATCAGCGAGATCGAACCGCTCACAACCGAGGCCTCGCTCACATCGCACAGCCA